>Ga0210394_10008350_pt1 | contig 10698 bp, 9 predicted proteins | sample IncBWC12MmetaG_FD_160121 | JGI IMG/M metagenome (GOLD analysis project Ga0210394, IMG submission 160121) | Forest soil microbial communities from Barre Woods Harvard Forest LTER site, Petersham, Massachusetts, United States - Inc-BW-C-12-M | ecosystem: Environmental > Terrestrial > Soil >... | reverse complement strand
CGCCCTTCTGGGGGTGGCCGTGCCGTTCATCGAAGTGCATCTCAGCAATGTGTTCGCGCGCGAAACGTTTCGCCACCACTCCTATTTGTCCGACATCGCGGTGGGCTGCATTGTCGGTTTGGGGCCGATCGGCTACGAGCTGGCGCTCGAAGCCGCATGCGCCCGCCTGACCAACACCTAATATCAAAATTCCTCAAGGGGTTCGCGGATGGATATTCGCAAGGTAAAGAAATTGATCGAGCTGCTGGAGGAATCCGGTATCTCGGAGCTCGAGATCTCCGAGGGCGAGGAATCCGTGCGCATCAGCCGTCATCCGCGGATGGCCATGCAGGCACCGGTGGCCACGGGAAGCGCCATGCTTCAAGCCGCGCCGCAGAGCGTGCCCGCCCTGCCGGCAACCGCCGCCGGTGAACACAAACCGCGAAACGACGATTACACGGTCACCTCGCCGATGGTCGGCACGTATTACTCCGCCGCCTCCCCCGGCGCCAAGTCGTTCGTCGAGATCGGCACCGAAGTCAAGGTCGGCCAGATTCTGTGCATCATCGAAGCCATGAAGATGATGAATCAAATAGAGTCCGACAAGGCGGGGCGGGTCACCGCCATACTCGCCAAGAACGGTGAGCCGGTCGAGTTTGGCCAACCGCTGTTCATCATCGAATAGACGATGATCGAAAAAGTCGTCATCGCGAATCGCGGCGAGATCGCCCTTCGCATCTTGCGTGCCTGTCGCGAGCTCGGCATCAAGACCGTGGCCGTGCACTCGACCGCCGATTTCAACACCAAGCACGTGCTGCTTGCGGACGAGACCGTCTGCATCGGACCGCCGCAATCGGCCCTGTCGTATTTGAATATGCCCGCCATCATCAGCGCCGCCGAGGTGACCGACTCGGTTGCCATTCATCCGGGCTACGGGTTTCTGTCGGAGAACGCCGATTTCGCCGAACGCGTCGAGAAAAGCGGCTTCATCTTCGTGGGGCCTCGAGCCGAAACCATCCGAATGATGGGCGACAAAGTCTCCGCCATCAAGCACATGAAGGCCGCGGGGGTGCCCTGCGTACCCGGCTCCGACGGACCCCTGGGCGCCGACGCGGACGAAAATTTCCGCATCGCCAAGGACATCGGCTATCCGGTGATCATCAAGGCCTCCGGCGGCGGCGGCGGCCGCGGCATGCGGGTGGTGCACACGGACGCCTCCTTGCTGAACGCCATCAGCGTCACCCAGTCGGAGGCGCTCACCGCCTTCGGCAACTCCCAGGTCTACATGGAGAAGTTTCTCGAGAAGCCGAGGCATATCGAGTTCCAGGTGCTCGCCGACAACTACGGCAATGTGGTGCACCTGGGCGAGCGCGACTGTTCCATGCAGCGCCGCCACCAGAAAGTCATCGAAGAAGCCCCCGCGCCCGGTTTGACGGCCAAGCAGCGCAAGACCATGGGCGAACGCTGCGCAAAGGCGTGCCGGGACTTCGGCTACCGAAACGCGGGGACCCTCGAGTTCTTGTATCAGGACAATGAGTTCTACTTCATCGAGATGAACACGCGCGTGCAAGTCGAACACCCGGTGACCGAACTGGTGACCGGCATCGACATCGTCAAAGCGCAGTTGCTCATTGCAGCCGGCGAGCCGCTGCCCTACACCCAGAGCGACATTCAGATTCGCGGCCATGCCGTGGAATGCCGCATCAACGCCGAGGACGCCAAGACTTTCGTGCCGTCGCCGGGACCCATTCGTCTCTGGCACTCGCCCGGCGGTCCTGGCATTCGGGTCGACAGCCATGTCTATACCGGCTACAACGTACCGCCGTTCTATGATTCCATGATCGGCAAGGTCATTGCCTACGGCGATTCTCGCGATACGGCCATCGCGCGCATGCGGAACGCTTTGGCGGAGATGGTCGTCGAAGGCATCAAAACCAATATCGCTCTGCATCAAGAGATATTCAATCATTCCGCCTTTCGTCAGGGTGGTACCGATATCCATTATCTGGAGCGACGCTTGGGATTGAAGTGACGTTCAGGTGTTTCGTGCACGGAGGCTGGGTCGGGCAGGCCTTTCCCGGGCCGCCGTAAATCCGTCCATGGAGGCTGCGAGAAAAACGTCCCTGTTTTTCACGCCCCGGGAAAGGCCTGCCCGACCCATCCTCCTTCAAACTTTCCGTCGTTGATGAATAGTTCCCGGCCAGGGTGTGACGATGACGTTTTATGAAATCGAATTCCCGCTCGCGGCCTTGAATTTGGAAGAGGTTGAGGCGGCACTTCTCGAGCTCGGTGCGAGTTCGATCACCTTCGTCGATCGCGGCGACGAACCCGTACTCGAGCCCAAGCCCGGCGAAATCAAATTGTGGAGCGACACGCTGGTTCGCGCGTTGTTCCAGGAATCAAGCGACGCTGACGTCTTGGGAAAGGCCCGCAATCTCGAGCGGCTCGCCACCTCCCTTGGCGCAGGGTTCGGCGCCACAGCGCGCGTAAGAGCGGTCAAGAATCAGGACTGGGAGCGCGTGTGGCTCTCCGACTGGAAATCGATGCGCTTCGGCCGACGGCTGTGGGTGTGCCCCACGGCCGCCGAACCGCCGGACGACCCGAATGCCGTCGTCGTGCGGCTCGACCCGGGGCTTGCGTTCGGCACCGGCACGCACCCCACCACGGCGCTGTGTCTGCAGATACTGGATTCATTGCCCGTCTCCGGCCGCAGCGTAATCGACTACGGATGCGGCTCCGGCATCTTGGGGATTGCCGCGTTGAAGCTGGGCGCGGCTCACGTGTGCGCGGTTGATCTGGATCCCCAGGCGCTCCTCGCAACGCGCGACAATGCCGTACGCAACGGCGTCTCCTCGAGCATCGACGTGCAAGGTGTCGACGTGCCGGGCATGGCGCAAGCCTACTGTGTCATGGCCAATATTCTTGCGGGGCCCTTGATTGAATTGGCGCCGAAACTGACGGGGGCCTGCGAACCGGGAGGATATATGCTTTTGTCGGGCCTGTTGAAAACACAGGCGCACGCGGTAAAAGCCGCCTACGCCACGGGTTTTGATATGGTGCAGGTCGTTGAGCGCGATGACTGGTGCTGCATCTACGCTCGGAGAGCCGCTTAAGCAGTGTACACACAGTGTTCAAAATGCGAGACCGTCTTCAAACTATCGGCGGAAGTGCTGCGCGCCGCGGGCGGTCAAGTGCGCTGCGGAAGGTGCGGCGAAGTATTCAGCGCCTTGGCGCGCCTTGCTGAAGATTCAGCCGCTTTCGCGGCCGGCGAATCATCGCTCGACTTGGAAGCGCGCGCCGACAGCATTTTGGAATCCATAGCCGCCACGCAGGTGGCGCACACCGAGGAGAAAGACTACGAGGAGTTTGCTCCTCCCGGGGTTGAGGTCGCGCAACTCGAGGTTCTGGACTGGACGCCGGAAGATCAAGAGCAGCACCAAGACACGCAAGTGCTCGGCGCTACGGAGGAGGCGGCCGACCGCTCGTTGGAGTTCACGCTTCCTCCCGGGGAATTGGACAAAATTTTTGTCGAATTCAAAGTGCGAGCGCCGCAGCCGGCGCCTCGTGAGGTCGTCGATGCAGAACCAGAGCTGCAGCCGACGAAGCTCACTCCGCCGAGTCCGCCGAGTCCGACGACTCAGCTGACTCAGCCGCCGATTCCGCCGACTAAGCTGACTCAGTTGACTCCGCCGGGTCCACCGACCAAGCTGACTCAGTTGACTTCGCCGACACCGACGAGTCCACCGACTAAGACCCAGGTGACTCCGCCAATTCCGCCGAGTCCACCGACCAAACCGACTCAGTTGACTCCGCCGACTCACCTGACTCAGCCACCGATTCAGCGGCCGCAGCCGCACCCGGAGATCGCAGCCCTCCATGCAGAGCCCCCTCATCACCGCGTCAGCGGCTTCGAAGTGCCTGAAGACGTGCGCCGCGACATGCTGGCGGTATTCGAGCAAGAACTGCAGCCGGCGAGCGTGGTACGACACTTGGGGCGTGACCGCGATCTCCAGCGCCGACGGTTCATCGGGTGGCTGGGCGCCGCGATAGTTTCAACGCTGTTGCTGACAGCGCAGATCGTTCACCAGAACCGAGACTGGTTTGTCGTGCGTTCGCTGTACGGAGCGCTGGGCGCGGGGCTGCCGCCGCCCGCGAATCTTTCTGCCTACCAGCTGCGCCAATGGGGCGTTACCGGCGATCCGGATGCGAACGGCATATTGCGACTACGCGCGAGCATCCTCAATGCGGCCCCTCAATTGCAACCCTACCCGCTGCTGCGCGTGACGCTCGCCGATCGTTTTGGTAAAAGTATCGGCAGGCGCGACTTCGAGCCGACCGAATACTTGGGCAAACCGACCGCGAGGCTGCTTGCGCCGGGCGAGCGCGTCGATGCGACTTTGCAGATTTTGGATCCCGGCAAGAACGCCGAAGGGTTCGAAATCGATGTGTGCCTGCGCGGTGCCGATCAACGAATCGCCTGCCAGAGCGACGCTGCGCCGCAGACCCAACGATGACAGCTGTCTCAAACCCGCGCGCCGTCAAGATCGGCCCCTATGCGCTGCCGTCGAACGTGGTGCTCGCACCCATGGCGGGCGTTACCGACCGCCCTTTTCGCATCCTATGTCGGCGGTTTGGCGCGGGACTTGCCGCATCGGAAATGCTCAGCGCGGACGTGCGCTTGTGGGACACGCCGAAATCGCGCCGGCGCATGGACCACACGGGTGAGCCCAGCCCCCGAGTAGTACAGATCGCCGGCTTCGATCCATCGATGATGGCCGAGGCGGCGCGCCGCAATGTCGATGCGGGCGCGCAAATCATCGATATCAATATGGGGTGTCCCGCAAAAAAAGTCTGTAATCGATTGGCGGGGTCGGCTCTGATGCAGGATGAGGAACTGGTTGCACGAATTTTGCATAGTGTGGTGCGGGCGGCACAAGTGCCCGTCACGCTGAAGACGCGCACCGGGTGGGACCCCGACCACAAGAACGGTATCCGCATCGCGCGCATCGCGGAAGACAACGGTATTCAAGCACTTGCGATCCACGGGCGCACGCGTACCGATCTTTATCAGGGTAATGCTGAACACGAAACCGTGGCTGCCATTAAAGCCACAATCAAGATTCCCGTGTTTGCGAATGGCGATGTTGATTCTCCGCAACGTGCCAAAGCTGTTTTGGAAACAACCGGATGCGACGGCATCATGATCGGCAGAGCGGCGCAAGGCCGGCCATGGATCTTCGACGAAGTCAATTTTTTCCTTAACACGGGCGAATCGCGCGCGGCGCTGGCGCTGGAAAAAGTCCGTGATATTATGCGCGCCCACCTCGAAGACCTGTACGCCTTTACGGCGATGAAACCGGTGTTCGTGTGGCGCGTAAACACTTGAGTTGGTATTTTCGGCAGCATCCAGGACAAGACGCCTTGCGGAATCGTCTTGTACAAATCGAAACGCCAAAGGAGCAACTGTCGATATTGCTGGAACATTACGACACAGGCGTGTGTCGTGCTGCATAAGCGCGCATTGTTGGAGAGCGTACAGAGTTCGATAGCGTACAGAGTTGGCTAACACACATAGCCGGATAATAAAACGATACAGGGAATCTTGGACGGGGCCATGGTCGCTAAAAAGAAATCGAAATCACGCAGAGACCTATCGCAGGCCTTCAACGGCCGCGATCTGAAGGTGAATGGCAAGGGCGTGCCCTTGCGTTCGCAGGCCGAGGAGGCCTTGCAGTGTTATTTTGAGACGCTTAACGGCCACAAGCCCGCGCATTTATACGACCTCGTGATGCGCGAAGTGGAAGAGCCTTTGTTCAAAGTGGTCATGGGCCACGTGCAGGGCAATCAGAGCCGCGCGGCGACCATTCTCGGCATCAATCGCGGCACATTGCGTAAGAAACTCAAAGAGCTCGGCATCAGCGAGTAGATCCGCCATTGCTTACGCCCGTCCGCCGCGCGTTACTCAGCGTCTCCGATAAAACCGGCATCGTCGAGTTCGCGCGCGAACTGAAGGAACGGGGCATCGAGCTGCTGTCCACCGGCGGCACCGCCAATTTATTGGTCAGTCACGGCATTTCCGTGAAGGAAGTGGCCGAACACACCGGCTTTCCGGAAATCATGGGCGGCCGCGTCAAGACCTTGCACCCGAAGATTCACGGCGGCCTTTTGGGAAGGCGTGGACTCGATGAAGCCGTGATGCGCGCGCACGGCATCGATCCGATCGATTTATTGGCCGTCAATCTCTATCCCTTCGCCGCCACGGTGGCGCGGCCCGGCTGCAGCTACGACGATGCCGTCGACAATATCGATATCGGCGGTCCCGCCATGGTCCGCGCCGCTGCGAAGAATCATGCCTCGGTGACTGTCGTCGTGGATCCCGGCGACTACCGCGCTCTGCTCGATGAGCTGGCGGCCAATCAGGGCGCCACGAATGTTGCCATGCGCCAGAAGCTGGCCGCCAAGGCGTTCGCGCACACCGCGCAATACGATGCCATGGTGTCGGCCTACTTCACCGGCGCCATCGGCGGCGGCGCGCCGACATTCCCGGATGATCTGAATCTGTCGTTCCGCAAGCACGTGGATTTGCGCTACGGCGAAAATCCGCATCAGCAGGCCGCGTTCTACACGGATCCGCGCGCCATCGGCGCATCCGTAACCCAGGCGAAGCAAATTCAGGGCAAGGAACTTTCGTACAACAACATCGCGGACAGCGACACGGCGCTCGAATGCGTGCGTCAGTTCGATTCGGCGGGGTGCGTCATCGTCAAGCACGCCAATCCCTGCGGCGCCGCCAGAGCCGGCACGATCGAAGAGGCGTATGCACGAGCCTATCGCACCGATCCCACATCCGCCTTTGGCGGCATCATTGCCTTCAATCGCGAATTGGATGCGGCGACGGCGCGCGCCATCGTGGAACAGCAGTTCGTCGAAGTGATTCTCGCACCGAGCGTGTCGGATGCCGCCCTGGGCTTGTTGGCGTCCAAGGACAATGTGCGCGTGCTGCAAGTCGGAGATCTCACCCTGCCGGTGACGCAACTGCTCGAATACAAAAGCGTTGCCGGCGGTCTGCTGGTTCAAACCAGAGACAACGGCGTGATACGCGTCCAGGAACTGCGCGCGGTGACGAAGCGCGTTCCAACTCTCGCCGAGCTGGATGATTTGATCTTCGCCTGGCGCATCGCAAAATATGTCAAATCCAATGCCATCGTCTGCGTCAAGGACAAAGCGACGGTGGGCATCGGTGCCGGGCAGATGAGTCGGGTGGACAGCAGTAAAATCGCCGCCCTGAAGGCCAAGGAAGCGGGCCTCGACATGCGATCCGCGAGCATTGCGTCCGATGCCTTCTTTCCGTTTCGCGATGGGCTCGACGCGGTTGCCGAGCTCGGGATCAAATCGGTCATTCAGCCGGGCGGCTCGAAGCGCGATGCGGAAGTCATCACGGCGGCCGACGAACACGGAATCGCCATGGTGTTCACCGGAATGCGTCACTTTCGCCACTAGCCGGGACTTTCAATGCCTGCCCAACCCGGCCTCCTTAACTCTTCGGTCGTTCATGAATAGTTCCGGCGGCTGGCCGTGAAAGTTTTGATCGTCGGCGGCGGCGGCCGCGAACATGCGCTGGCGTGGAAATGCGCGCAGTCATCGCGCGTAGATCAGGTGTTCGTCGCTCCGGGGAATGCGGGTACCGCGCTCGAGCCCAAGGTACGCAATGTCGACATCGCGGCCGACGATATCGACGCCTTGCTCGCATTCGCGACGCGCGAAGACATCGAACTTAGCATCATAGGTCCGGAAGGTCCGCTCGTCGCCGGTATCGCCGATCGCTTCACCGCCGCGGGCCGCGCGTGCTTTGGCCCCTCGCGCGCCGCGGCCCGCCTGGAAGGGTCGAAGGCATTCACCAAGGATTTCCTCGAGCGCCACCGCATACCTACCGCGAGCTACGCGACTTTCACGGCTAAGACCTTCGATCCGGCTTATATCCGAACCCAGCGATTGCCCTTGGTCGTCAAGGCCGATGGGCTCGCGGCCGGCAAGGGCGTGCTCATCTGCGCGACCCATGAGTCGGCGATCGAAGCGGCCGGCGCCATGCTGGGCGGCAGTTTCGGCGCCGCCGGACGGACGGTCGTGATCGAGGAATTCTTGAGCGGCGAAGAGGTCAGCTTCATCGTGATCGCGAGCGATCAAACCGTGCTGCCGCTCGCCACCTCGCAGGACCACAAGCGCCGCGACGACGGCGATCAAGGACCCAACACGGGCGGCATGGGAGCATACTCGCCCGCGCCCATTGTCACGCCGGCCTTGCATGCGCGCATCATGCGCGAGGTGATTGAGCCGACCTTGCGCGGGCTTCGCGCCGACGGCAACCCCTACCTGGGATTTCTCTACGCGGGCTTGATGATCGCCGCGGACGGCACACCCAATGTACTCGAGTTCAACTGTCGTTTCGGCGATCCGGAGACGCAGCCGATTCTGATGCGGCTGCAAGCCGATCTGGTCGATCTGTGCGAGGCGGCGCTTTCCGGCGCGCTGGACTCCGTCGATGTCCGCTGGGACCCGCGTGCGGCGCTCGGCGTGGTGATGGCGGCCGGCGGCTACCCCGACTCTTACCGCAAGGGTGATCCCATCAGCGGTTTTCCTGCCGCCGCCCGGCTGCCGGGCAAAGTATTTCACGCCGGCACGCGATCAGATGCACGCGATGGCGGTCAAATCGTGACTGCCGGCGGACGGGTACTGTGCGCCGTCGGCCTAGGCGACAGCGTCGCCGCTGCGCAAGCTCAGGCCTACGATCTCGTGCACGCGATACATTGGAACTTGGTGCAGTACCGCCGCGACATCGGCTACCGCGCCATTGCGTACGAACGACGCGAACCGAAATAATATATTGACGCCTCCTCAAGGAGTACCCGCATGCCCCACGTCCGTCCCAGCATTGCCGATAAGCGCCGCGCATTTCACAAATTGCACGAGTCGGGATGCTTCGTCATTCCGAATCCCTGGGATGTGGGAAGCGCGCGCTTTCTGCAAGGTCTCGGTTTCAGGGCCCTTGCCACCACCAGCTCCGGATTCGCTTGGTCGCATGGCCATCGGGATGGCGGCATGTCGCGCGATCGGGTGCTCGATCATCTAACCGACCTGGTCGAGGCGACGGATTTGCCGATCAACGCCGATTTCGAGAGCGGTTTCGCGCCCGATGCGGCCGGCGTCGCCGACAGCGTCAGGCTCGCGGTCGAGACCGGCGTGGCGGGACTGTCGATCGAGGATTCCACCGGCAATGCGTCCGAACCGCTTTACGAACTCAATATAGCCGTTGAGAGGATTCGCGCGGCGCGCAAAGCGATCGATAAGGCAGGCGGCGACGCCTTGCTGGTGGGGCGAGCCGAGTGTTTCCTACATGGACGGCCCGATATCGAACTCACCATTCATCGGCTCAAAGCCTATGCGAACGCGGGTGCCGATTGCCTCTACGCCCCCGGTATTCGGACCCCAGAGCACATCGGCGCCGTGGTCGCCGGCGTGGCGCCGAAGCCGGTCAATCTGCTCATGGGTTGGCCGGGAGATCTCACCCTGCAGCAGATCGGGGCGCTCGGCGTGCGCCGGGTCAGCGTCGGCGGCGCACTGGCGCGTTCCGCCTGGGGCGGCTTCATGCGAGCCGCCAAGTTGATCGTCGAACAGGGCAAGTTCGACGGCTTCGCCGATGCGGCGTCGGGCAAGGAACTCGACGAGTTTTTTCGTGGTTGAAGTCGCCGCTTGGCCGCGGCGCGAGTACGTTAAAGCGCATGCGCCGCCACCGGCGACTCGTCGGCTGCGTGATGACCTCTGAACAGCCGGCCCTTCTCCGCCAAGAGAACGAATAGGAGACTCGCCAGTCCGCAGCCGAGCGATCCCATCGCAAGCGGCAGCGCCGTGCCGTTGAATTGCCGGCCGATGAGAGCGCCGACCAGAGCGCCGCCCAGCGTCGACACGAAACCCTGCAAAGACGCGCCGATGCCGGCAACCGACGCGACCGGATCCATCGCCATCGCGCCGAAATTGGAAATCGACAGCGCGAAACACGCCATGGTCGCGGACTGAAAGGCGACGAAAATCCACAGCCGCTCTACCCCTAGGGCCGCGACCGCGGTGTGCAGGCCCGTGATCGCGAGATAGACCAGTAGGGCCGTGTGCGAGATCCGGCGCATGCCCAGCCGCTCCACGATCCTCGAGTTCAGAAATGCGGCGACTCCCATGGTCGCCGCGCACAGCGCGAACATCGTGGGCATGAGATTGGCACGGTGGAACACCTCGCCGAATGTCTGCTGCACCATGCCCACATAAGCCATGATTCCACCGAACATAACGGACATCGCGAGGGTGTAGAACACCGAACAGCGGTTGAAGAGCACCAATCGAACGGCGCCCACTATCTGGGAACGGTTCAATGTCAGGCGGTATTTCGCGTGCAGAGTCTCGGGCAACCGCGCTAACGCCCACGCGCAAACGAAGGCGGCAAAAATACCGCACACGATGAATATGTAGCGCCACGGCGCCGCCATCAGGATCAGCTGACCCAAGCTTGGCGCGAGGATGGGGACCGTCAGGAACACCATGAAGGTCAACGACATCACCCGCGCCATGTGCCGGCCCGAATACAGATCGCGAATCACCGAGCGCGTCACCACCACGCTCGCCGCCGACAGTCCGTGGACGAAGCGCCAGGCGAGCAGCGTGTGGAAATCGCCG
>Ga0210394_10008349_pt1 | contig 10699 bp, 9 predicted proteins | sample IncBWC12MmetaG_FD_160121 | JGI IMG/M metagenome (GOLD analysis project Ga0210394, IMG submission 160121) | Forest soil microbial communities from Barre Woods Harvard Forest LTER site, Petersham, Massachusetts, United States - Inc-BW-C-12-M | ecosystem: Environmental > Terrestrial > Soil >... | reverse complement strand
GAGCTTGGCCGCGACCCTGCCGGCAAATTCATCGTGATAGAAGCTCAGGCTTTGCGCGAGCATGTTGCGATGGAAATTCCATCGCAAGCGCATGGCGAAATTGCCCGCGAGCGCCTGCTGCTTGAGCAGGCTTTGCAGAGCGATCAACAGGACGCTGCCGGCCAGAACGGCGGCCAACAGCACCAGGTGGCCGCGCTGCTCTGCCCACAACCGCGACGGCTCGACCTTGGCCAGCCAATCGACCACTCGGCCGAGGATGCTGAACAGCAAGGCCTCGAACACGCCGATCGCGGCGGTGAACAGGGTCATCGCCGCGATGTAGCGCCGGGCACCGCGGGCACAGGCCCAGAGAAAGGCAAAGAATCCCCGGGGCAGCGGCGGGGGCGCGCCGTCCGGATAGGGCGAGACGAGCTTTTCGAAGTAACGAAACAAGATGAGGTCCCTTGGGGTTTGAGAGCGAATCTTACCGCACCGGCGCGAGTCACGGGATGCGGGGCGAAATTTCCCGACAGCTCCTGCATCCGCCGGTTAGCATAGGCACGATGGGTCCCGCGCTACGCCGCAGCTTGAAGCAACGACACATGACGATGATCGCGCTCGGCGGCGTCATCGGCGCCGGTCTTTTCGTCGGCAGCGGTGTGGTCATCAAGGCGGCGGGACCCGCGGCCGTGTTTTCTTTCGTGATCACCGGACTCTTGGTCGTGCTGGTGATGCGCATGCTGGGCGAGATGGCCGTCGCGCTGCCGGCGGTGGGTTCATTCTATGAATACGCGCGCCTGGCATGGAGCGACCGGCCGGCGCTCGGCGAGCTGGCCGGCTTTCTGACCGGCTGGATGTACTGGTATTTCTGGGTCATCGTCGTCGCGCTCGAGGCGGTCGCAGGCGCCGGCTTGGTTCAATTCTGGCTGCCCGACGTACCGTCTTGGCTGATCAGCCTGGGGCTTCTGCTCTCGCTCACCCTGACGAATCTCGTGTCGGTGAAGTCCTTCGGCGAGTTCGAGTTTTGGTTCGCTTCGATCAAGGTGGCCGCGATCTTGGTCTTTCTCGTCGTGGCTGCGGTGTATGTCGTCGGGCTGTGGCCGGGAGTCGGCCCCCACGTCGCCAACCTCACGGCTCATGGCGGATTTGCTCCCAACGGAATCCTCCCCGTGTTGACCGGGGCGGTTGCGGCCACGGGATTCTACTTCGGCGCGGAGATCGTGGCGGTGGCCGCCGCCGAGGCGGCCGAGCCTGCGAAGGCGGTGGCCAAGGCGACGCATTGGGTCGTCACGCGAGTCCTGTTTTTTTACGTGGGTTCGATCCTCCTGGTCGTGTGCCTGGTGCCATGGAACTCTGCAGGTATCTCCGCACCCTACGTCAGCGCCCTCCACGCCATGGGAATTCCCGGTGCGCCGCAGATCATGAACGCGGTGGTTTTGACCGCCGTGTTGTCGGCGCTGAATTCGGGGCTGTATGCCTCCTCGCGAATGCTGTTCGCGCTCACCCGGCGCGGCGATGCTCCCCGAGGACTGACCAAGCTCGGCCGCAACGGGGTGCCGGCGCGAGCCATCCTGCTGGGAACCTTGTTCGGCTACGGCGCCGTGGTCATGTCGTACGTCTCGAAGGACACCGTGTTCGCCTTCCTGGTCAATTCGTACGGCACGGTGGCGATATTCGTGTACGTGTTCATCGCGATTTCGCAGTTGCGCCTGCGTGCGCGATTGGAACGGGAGGATCCGGCCCGCCTGCGCGTACGCATGTGGGGCTATCCTTACCTCACCTATGTGGCCATCGCGGGCATGCTCGGCATCGTCCTCGCCATGGCCTTCATCCCCGACCAACGAACCCCGCTGCTGTTCGGCCTCATCAGCTTAGGAATTCTGCTGCTGGCCTTCGCCGCGCGCACTCGATTCGGCGCAAAGTCGGATTTTGCGATGCCCGCCCTGGAACCTCTTCCGATCGAAGAGTCTCAGCTTAGCTAAAAGGGCCGGTCGCCGATGACGGTGGCGCGGTGCATGATGCGCCGCTCCGGGAGATAGTCCGCGACGGCGTAGTGATGGGTGATGCGGTTATCCCAGAACGCGATGTCGTCCACGCTCCAGTGCCAGCGCAGCGTGAACTCGGGCCGTGCCGCGTGCGCAAACAAAAACGCAAGAAGCGCGTCGCTTTCACGCGGCAGGAGCTCGTTGATATGCGTGGTAAAGCCATCGTTGACGAATAGAGCCTTGCGCCCGGACACCGGGTGCGTGCGTATCACCGGATGCGTCACCGGCGGATGCTTGGCCACGGCACGGTCGTAGCGCTCCTTGAACGATGGGTCCGCGCCCCAGCGTCCCGCCGGGAAGGACTTGACCACCGAGTGCTCCGCGGTCAGGCCCTCGAGGAGCTTTTTCATCGGCGCTGACAGCGCATCGTAGGCGGCCAGGTTGCTCGACCACAGGGTGTCGCCACCCGCGCTCGGCAGCTGCTTGGCCGCGAGAATGCCTGCCAGCGGCGGCGTCTCGCTGAAGGTCACATCGGTGTGCCAGTTGTCGTTGTCCGGCAGAAAGTCTCCGTGCGTGTCCAGCACCAAGATCTCGGGCAGATCGGGCAGCAAGGGGTAAATCGGATGGATGTGGAGCTGACCGAAGTAAGCCGCGAATCGGCACTGCTGCTGCGGCGTGATCGGCTGGCCGCGAAAGAACAGGATCTGATGCTCGACCAGCAATTCGCCGAGGCGGTCGACCGATTCCTTCGGCAGTTCCTCGGAGAGCTTGACGCCCTCGATGATGGCGCCCAGGGCGGGGGTGAGTCGCGAGACGGTGATGGTCATGGCAGTGCCGCGGGGAGCTAGGGAACCAGCAGCGCCTTCGACACACGATCGGCGCGTCCTGCACCCAGGACGCCGGTATTCTGATTGTTGTTCCAGTAATAGTGTTCGCCATCCGCCGACACGAAATACACCCAAGGAGCAATCCCCACATCGTAAGTGACGGTTGCAATGCAGTTCGCAGTGATGGTGTACGTCCCTGTGCCCACATAGGTCTGGGGCACGCCGCCATAGCTCAGCAACTCGTAGTACTTCATGTGGCCCTTGCCGTCGTACGACTCCTGCCCGCTCTCGGACCATTGCACTCCGTGGTTGCTCGCGATGGTCGCGTAGACCATCGTTCCGTGCAAAGTCTCGAGCGAACAAGTTTGTGGCCCGCTATCCTCGAAGCTCTCGGCCAGCGGCGTAAAGACCAACAAGGACGCGCCCGCTATCAACAACGACGACTTTTTCATTTTCTTATCCCCTCATGATGGTGGTGCCCTCGCCCGGACTCGAACCGGGATGGCTGTTAACCGACGGATTTTAAGTCCGTTGCGTCTACCGATTCCGCCACGAGGGCTTTGGCCGCCAAAAGTTTAGCAGCTTCGGCAGTGGCTTACAGCGCGAGGCGCTCGGCAGCGGGCACGCACCATATGTCGATCGGACTGCGTCGCCCTCGCAACTCGAACTTAGGTAATTGCAGAAACCGCGCAGCGCCCGCGGCCGCCATCAGTCCCGCCCTCGCGACCGCAGCCGGTGCCGCTGCCACCAATGCGCCCGCGACCGGCGCATCGTTGTCGAGGGCCGTCGCGACCGTAGAGGAGAACAACACCTCCCCGGCACGCGCCCGGCTGCAAAGTCGCGCGGCCACATTGACTGTATCGCCCACCAGCGTGGTGCTCTTATGGCGCGGCGGCCCCAGCACTCCGACGGCCACCCCGCCCGCATGCAGTCCGACCCCGATTCCGGCGTCGATCCCGAGCTCGCTGCGCCAGCGCGCCGCAATCGGCGCGAAGTCCTTGAGCATGGCATGCCCCGCGGCCAGCGCCTCGCGGGCCCCGTTGCCTGCCCGTTCGTTGACGCCGAATCCCGCCATCATTCCGTCGCCGGCTAAATGGAATACCGTGCCGCCGAAAGTTTCGGTGGCTGCGGCGAGAGTGCGCTGAAACTCATCGAGTAGCGGCACCACCTGGTACGCCGAAAGTAGTTCGGCCATTCCGGTGTAACCGCGAAGATCCGCGAACAGCACCGTGGCGACGGTGATGCGCGTGGCGGCAGAACGTCCGTTTCGTCGCGAACTACTCACCCGGGCGACAGCGCCAAGCGATGGTGAGTGCCGTCTTCCGCGGCATGGGTATTCATATAGCCCAATGCTACTCCCTCTGCCTACGGTTTGGCGAGATCGCGCGCTCCCGTTAAGATCGGCAGCCATGAGTCGCGCACGATGCAAGGTACCGCCCATGCTCGTTCGAATCTTCGCTATTGCGGCAATATGTCATGGCGCATTGGCCGGCGCGGCCTCCCAGGTCGCACCGGGAATCCATCTCATCGAAGGCGAGGCCACGCCGAACCGCCAACCCGACGGCAACAGCATCGTCATCGCGGCGCCGAAGGGCTTGATCGTCTTCGATACCGGGCGCCACCGGGAGCATGCGCAGCAAATCCTCGATTTCGCCCGCGCGCAAGATCGGCCCATCGCCGCCATCATCAACTCGCACTGGCACCTGGACCACGTCGGCGGCAATCCGCTGCTGCGCGCCGCCTTCCCCGAATCCAAAGTCTACGCAAGCTCCGCCATCGACGCCGCCCGCCGGGGATTCTTGGCCGAGTACCGCGCGCAACTGGTGTCGCAGCTCGCCGCCTCCGCGAAGAACCCTGAAGCTGAAAGCTCTGTGCGCGCGGAAATCGCATTGATCGACGAAGGAGAGGCGCTCGGCCCCACCGACATCGTTTCGAAATCAGGCCGCATGACCATCGCCGGACGGGATTTGCGCGTGCATCTGGAATCGCATGCCGTCACGGCCGGCGACGTCTGGGTGTTCGATCCCGAGACGCGCGTGCTTCTCGCCGGGGATTTGGTCACTCTGCCGGCTCCGTTCTTCGAAAGCGCCTGTCCGGCGCGCTGGCGCGCAACTCTGTCGCGTCTGGAGAAGGAGCCTTTCGATTGGCTGGTGCCCGGGCACGGCGCGCCCATGCACAAGCGCGAATTCACGGCCTATCGCAAGGCCTTCTCCCATTTGCTCGATTGCGCCGCGGGCAACGAGAAGAAATTCGTCTGCATCGACGGCTGGATCGGCGACGCCTCCATGCTCATCCCTTCCAAGGATGTGAGCTACGCGAGAACTCTCATCGGCTACTACATCGACAACTACCTGCGCCATCCGACCGAACGCGTGCGCAGCTTCTGCACCGCGCCCTAGAAGGGATAGTTGAGTCCCGTGAACGCGGCGATGCCTTCGCTGCCGTAGCCGATATCCACGTATCCCACCACGAAGGGCCGTGCGACGCCGCGGAATCCCACACCGTACACATGGTGGAGTTGCTGTAACGGGAACGTCCCGCTGCGCGCAAACACCCTGCCGACGTCGATGAAGGGAGTGAGTTCCAAATCGATGCTGCCGCCGGCGGCGTCGAAGGTCGCCATTTTGTGCCGCAGCTCCGCGCTGCTCGAGAAGGAATCGCGGTCGTAGAACCGTCCCTGGCCGAAGCCGCGCAGCGGCTGCTCGCCGCCCACCACGCTTTGGCCCCCGCCGATGCTGCTGAGCGCCCAGAAGGGCACGCGATGCGAGGTCGGCAGGTAACGGATCGCCGAATGCACGGCAAAGTCGGTGTCCTCCGTGATGGGCCAGAAGGCGCGTCCGTCGCCGCCCACCTCGCTGTACATGGAATCGTTCAGGATGCCGTCGCGGCTGGACAATCCGCCGTAGGCGATCAATTGAACGCCGCGGCGGGGAACGACCAGGTCATCGCGGGTGTCGTAGATGACCGCCAGCCGGTTCAGCGCCTGCTTGTTGACCCCCACTCCGAGAATCCGGCCGAAGCGCTCTTGTATGGTGGCGATTTTCGCCAAGGTGCCGGGAAGTACGTCGACTATCTGCAGCCGCCCCGTGTATTGCAGCTGCCAAACATGAGTCAGATTCAGGCCCACCTGCATCTGCAGCTGTTCCTGCTGGTCGGTGTAATTCGTTTCTGCGATCGCGGGGGATTCATTGCCGATGCCGAAGAAGCGCGGGGTACCGCTGCGGTCGTAGATCACGCTGGTGTTGAACGACCAGCGCTCCTCGCGCAAGCGGCCGCGCTGATACTCGCCGTCGAATTCGCGCTCGACGCGCTCCTTGACGCCGGCGACCACCGACCATTGCTCGTCCCCGGAACTGTAGCCGAATACCCGCCCGTGCACGCCCCAGCCGAAATAGGGGTTGTAGATGACATCCGGTGCGATGATGCGCCGGATCTCGTGATTGTCATCGGTTTGAATCCAAGTGGGAATGATGCCGAGCGTCGTACCGCTGTCGGGATCGACGTCGATCTCCGGGATGGGAATGAACGGCGCGGTCGCGGGATTGAACCACCTCGACAGTCCCGTGCTGGGGGCGGCCGGAGGCGGTATCGGCCCCGGTGCAGGCGCCTCAGTGGGATTGTCCGCCGGCGGCGTGTCGGCCCATGCCGGCGAGGCGATGAGCGCGGCCAGAACGAGGCAACTCAGGCACCGTGCGAGGCGCGCGTCCCCGGGACGCTGAGCCACGGCGGACAACGTGGAATGCTCGGGCGCCGACATGTCTAATCGATGGGTTTGCCGCAGCGAGCCAGCACCGCTCGCAGATCGCGTATCGGCGGAAACACCTCGTTGTTCCAGTCCGCACCCTGCGCGTCATGAGCCCTCTGCTCGTACTCCACGATTTCCTTGTCCTCGCGGAAAATATTCTCCGTAAACCAGGTCACGAAGGGCCACACTGCATGAATGAGGCCCGGTATTGCCGGCTTCTTCACCGACAAATACCCAAAGGTGCGGTTGGTCCGTTGTTCGGCGTCGAGCGGTGTGTAGCCCAGCCACACATCGAGCACCGGATCGTCGGACTGCTGAATATCCCGTCCCACCCAAACCTTCAGACTCTGGGCCGGGTAGTCGGTGCGAATGCGCATGTGGTCGCAGAAGTCCTTCGACCCCTCGCCGCGCTTGCGCATGAGATCCACGATGACCTGCTCGCCGACTGAAGATTTTCCCTCGGTACGGCTGAAGCTGTATTCCACCTGTGCCCAATCGTCGCCGTGCGCCCGTCCAAGGCAACGCGCCGTGATCGATCCCATTTGCTTGCGATGCATGAACTGGTGATTCATGTCGAACAGGTTCTCGTGCATGAATGAGTAGTGGCAGGCCACTTCCCGATTCAACCGGCGAGTCTTGTAGTCCCCGCGCTGCGCGGATCCCAGACTCTTGGGCACGCGGCCCTCCGCGAGCGCGGGGTCGCCGGGAAAGACGAAGATCAGGCCGTCGATCTCGCGTGCGGGGTAGCTCTTCACCCCCGCCGGGAGCCGCTCCGCGCCCAAGTAGGGCACGTTCACGCACTTGCCGGTCCGATTGTAAGTCCAGCCGTGATAATGGCACTTGAGTTCATCGCCGCTCACGACGCCGAGATGCAAGGGCACCTGGCGGTGGGCGCAGCGGTCTTCGAGTGCGAACACCTGCCCGCTCTTGCCCCGGTACAGCACGATGGGGAGTGCGGCAAAGCGCCGGCCGAGCGTCTTGCACGCCTTCAATTCATGAGACCAAGCCAACGGGTACCAATGATCGGGATGCGCGCCCACGCGGCGCAAATCGAATGCGCAGGGGGAAATTGCAGTGTGCAACGCAACCAGAGGGGATCGGTCTTCGGACATTCGGGTTCCAATTGATCGCGCGAATGGTACCCGATTTCAGCCCAAATGGAGGCTAGGAGCGGAATCGAACCGCTGTACGCGGCTTTGCAGGCCGCTGCATGACCACTCTGCCACCTAGCCGGGGTCAAAAACCGAGCCGCGCAGCTTACACGATGGAGTTGCCGACCACTAGCCGGGCGGTTCCCCGCCCACCGCTACGGCGCTAGAAACGCTTGGAGAAGCCGACGGACAGGCCTTTCGGCAGGATTTGAACCGACAACGGGACGGTACGCGTCGTGCTCCAATAGCCGATGGCTGAGCCCAAGGCCCAACCGGCGATCACATCGGATTGCCAGTGAGCCTGACTCTTCAATCGCGCGACTGCATCGTACGCGGGCAGCAATTCGAGCGACCAGATCCAAGGATTCTGCCGCGCATAGTCGGCGATGAACGGCGTGACGAAGCTTGCCTGCAGCGTCACCTCGCCGCTCGGAAAGCTCTGGCAGCAGCTGCCCTTGAACCATTGATTCGGGTTGTTGCCCTGACTGGGCCGCGCGCGGCTGAATCCGTATTTCAAAATCTCCGCGCTCACCGCCGACAGCGTCGTCGAGTCGATCGCCTGCCAAAACGTGTGGCCGAGCGGGTTGTCATTGCCCAACCACAGTGCTCCGGCCAGCTCCGTGGCGATGACGCCGCTTTCGAGCGCCGTCTGATATTTTCTCGCCCAAATCCCGCTCTGATCGAGCGTGAGCTCATGATCGATTCCGAACGGCCCGTCGCCCGCATGCGCGGCGCATGAGGCGAACATCAGCAACACCACAAGGGCTCGCGCCGGCCGGCGCCGCAGCTTCCCCAACATACTTTGCACTACAAAGCAGCTAGCCAAAACGAATCTCCCGATCCTGACCGCGGATCAATATACAACGATGAAATGAACGATTGCTTTGCGATGCAAAGTACACGGCACGGCGGCCGGCCGCAAGTCCAAGGGGGCTGCTTACTTCTTCTTGGAATCTTTAGCGGTGGAACTCGCCGGCGGCGGCGGCTCGTCGGCCAGCGCAAGTCCGGCGGTATCGGGTGGCTCCAAACTATCGGTCGCGCGGGTTCTCGTCCAGACAGCGTTGCCCAGGGAGTCGTGCTCCACTCTGCCGCCGGGTCCGCTGGGATTGCGGAAGTCCGGGCGCCGCATTTTCACCGTATCGACCATACCTCGCACTCCGGCGCGGTCAAGTTTTCGCCTCCTACCCAGTGTAAAACGCTGACTACCGGATGATCCTCCGACTGGGTCACAGCGCGCGCTGCCCCCCAGGCCATAACCAGTCTCGACTGCTGCGATGTAACATATCTGATATATCCATGTAATAAATCTGCAATCCCGCGTGCCCACCATGCTTGCGTTCCGTTGCGGGAACCCAACGACTAACAAGCAAGGTGATTCATGTCCGTTTACGCTTATCGTCTGCGCATGGCGCGGGCCGCCCTCGGCTGCATTCTGATCGTCTGTACCCTGTCCCCTGCCCGCGCCGACATCGTGGATGCCGATGCACAGGATCAAACTCGCGTTCAAAGCCTCGATCCGGTGCTAGTGACTGCACGAACACTGCAGGGACCCCAGTCGGCGCCTTCGCAGGGGTCTCTTGTTGCGACACAGCCACAATCGATCGTAGGCGCCGATTTCATCCAGAACAACGATGCGCCGGCGGCGAATTACACCGACATCATCAAATTCACTCCCAGCGTCTGGACGGTTGATCCGAACGGGCCGGGATTGATGGAGAACCTGGGGACTTCCATACGCGGCTTTCAGGACGGCCAGTTCAACGTCACCTTCGACGGCATTCCCTGGGGCGACTCGAACGATTTCACGCATCACTCGACCAGTTATTTCATGGCGCAGGACATCGGTAATGTGGTGGTCGACCGCGGCCCGGGCAACGCCGGAACGGTGGGCAACGCGACCTTCGGCGGAACGGTGTACGTGCAATCGGCCGATCCGGCGAAGGCCCAAGGGTTGACCGCCCTGCTCAGTTTCGGGAGCTTCGACACGCGGCTGGTCGGTGTGCGTTACGAGACCGGCGAGATCGGCGATTGGGGCGGCACTCGGGCCTTCATCAGCCTCAAGAACCTGTCATCCGACGGCTATCTGACCAACGCCAATTTGGACCGCAGCAATGCCTTCCTGAAGATCGTGCAGCCGGTGAACGATTCCACCGACATCACGCTGGTGTCGAACCTGAACAAGCTGCGTCAGAATCCGCCGGTGGGTGCAACGCCGAACCAGCTCAGCCAGTTCGGGGTCAACTATGCCTACAACACCGATCCGGCCAGCCAGGGCTATTTCGGCTACAACCTCGACCGGATCACCACGGACTACGAGTACATCGGCATTAATTCGAAGGTCGCCGGCTGGACCTTCGACAACAAGCTCTATACCTACGCGTACTACCACGATGGCTTCAATGGCTTGGACGTGGGCGGGTCGCTGCCCAACGGCGTGGTGGACGTCGGCGACATCCCCAATGGCACGGTCAACCCGAACGGCACCCTCAATCCCAACAATGTGCCCGGCCAGATACTGACCAACAACTACCGTTCCGTGGGCGATATCTTCCGCGTGTCGCACGATTTAGGGCCGGGCGAACTGCAGGCCGGCGGCTGGTTCGATCACCAGAGCAATTTGCGGGAATTGGTCGAGGTCGACTACAGCAACAATCTCGCTTACAACTATGACCTGCCGCCCGGCCCCGTGCCCGAGTCGCCGTACACCGATCGGCTGCAGCACAATCAGCTGTTCTCGCGGCAGGCCTACCTGCAGTACCTATGGCACGTCATCCCGAACCTCGACGTCACCGGCGGCTTGAAGTACGTGAACTTCGAGCGCGTCATCGTTTCGCCCGTGAACCAGGGTACGCTGTTGCCGCTCGACTACTCTCAGACGTGGACGCGCGATCTGCCTTCGCTGGACGCGCATTACAAGCTGTCCGACAACTGGTCGGCCTACGCTCAATACGCGAAAGGGTTCTTGGCACCCAACCTCAACATTTTGTACGTCGTCGACCCGGCCAAGAACAC
>Ga0210394_10008348_pt1 | contig 10699 bp, 6 predicted proteins | sample IncBWC12MmetaG_FD_160121 | JGI IMG/M metagenome (GOLD analysis project Ga0210394, IMG submission 160121) | Forest soil microbial communities from Barre Woods Harvard Forest LTER site, Petersham, Massachusetts, United States - Inc-BW-C-12-M | ecosystem: Environmental > Terrestrial > Soil >... | reverse complement strand
CGATCACGAGGATCCAAACTCCCGGCCTTCTGACGACCTTGAAGAGCTCTCCGCGGAAGGCTGCCAACATCACAGACCGCCCTCGGTGCCGGTGAGCTCCATGAACACGTCTTCGAGAGAGCGCTCGTCGGCGTGCAGCTCCGTCACCGCGACGCCCGCTTGCACAAGGCGCTGGTTGATCGCCGCCGTGCGCTGGAGATCGACGACGAGGCTGAACGTCCCGCCGCCAAGAGCCGTGACGTGCTCGGCGCCGACCTCCTCGACGAGCACCGCCTTCGCGGTTTCGTCCGGCGTACCCCGAATCAGTAAGCTGGCCGCGCCCCGCAGTTGGTCCACCGTCCCTTCCGCGACGATCTTGCCTTTGCGGATCACGCCGACACGTGTGCACATCAGCTCGACCTCACCAAGAAGGTGACTCGAGATCAGGACGGTGCGCGCGCCTTTTCCGAGCTCGATGATGAGGTTGCGCACGTCAGCCATGCCTTGCGGGTCCAGGCCGTTGGTGGGTTCGTCGAGGATCAGGAGCTCGGGCTCCTTGAGGAGAGCGGCCGCGATTCCCAGCCGCTGCTTCATCCCGAGCGAGTAGGTCGAGAACTTGTGGTGTGCACGCGGCGTCAGATCCACCTCGGCCAACGTGGCGTCCACACGCGATCGATCGACGCCGCAGTAGGTGGCCAGCAGGCGCAGATTGTCGTAGCCGGTCATGTACGGGTAGAAAGCAGGCGTCTCGACGATGGCGCCGACTTTGATGAGCGACTCGGGTGATCCGGGTGCGGCGCCGACGACCATCGCGCTGCCGGCCGTAGGGCGGATGAGACCAAGGAGCATGCGAAGCGTGGTCGTCTTGCCGGCTCCGTTCGGCCCGAGGAACCCGTAGACCTCGCCGCGGTAGACGTTCAGGTCAAGCGTGTCCACCGCGACGATGCCGGTGCCGTACCGCTTGGTCAGCCCGTGAGTCTCGACCACCTTCTCTCCACCCACGTTGGGGAGAAGCGGGCGTCTCACGGGAGCGTCGCCGACGCGAGGGGTGTCAAGGGTGGCGTCGACCATGCCGCCGACCATCGTTCGAGGACGGCCATAACAAACACCGCAACAGGTGCAATCGGCGTGGCAGCGACCCCGCCAAACGTAGGGGGCGCTGCCCACGGTTCTTAGGTTGTAGGGCCATCGCGGCCGGTCAGAGAATGAAACGTGACGATCCTTCGCGGTCCTCCGGCTGCGTCCTTCCGCTGGAGTCGTCCAGGAGGACGGAGATGACTTGGCGGTAAAGCGACCGGCACAGATCAACGGCGCTGGTGCTGGCATGGATCTGAAGAGGCGCGCGGGCGACGCTCACGCTGACCTTGGGCATCTGATTCCCACGCCGCGCGGCATGCGGAGGCTGATCGATCCCGCTCTGCTGGCCGACCCCTATGCCGCCGCCAACTTCATCGGAAACGTGCTCGAGGCGTCCACCGAGACCTCGATCATCGGCACAGACCTCGAGGGAAACATCCAGCTCTGGAACGAGGGCGCGCGGCGCCTCTACGGATACGAGCCGGAGGAGGTCATCGGCAAGGCCAACTCCACCCTGCTGCACACGGGCGAGGACGTGACGGCCGGGCTCGCCAAGCAGATGATGGCGACGGCCATCGAGGCCGGCAAGTTCGAAGGGTCCGTGGTCCGCCGACGGAAGAACGGCACCACGTTTCCGGCCCGGGTCGTGGTCACCCCGCGCCGCGGCAACGTGGGTGAGGCGATCGGCTTTCTCTTCATCTCGAGGGATGTGTCGGACGAGGTTCGCCTGGCCCAGGCGCTCGAGGTCACCCAGGTCTACACGCGCTCCTTGATCGAGTCGAACGTCGACGCCATCATGACGACCGATCCGCTTGGCATCATCACGGATGTCAACGAGCAGATGGTCCTGCTGACCGAGCACTCTCGCGAAGAGCTGATCGGGTCCCGTTTCAACCGCTACTTCACGGAGCCGAAACGAGCTGACGAGGGCATCCGCCTGGTGCTGCGCGAAGGCCGGGTCACCAACTATGAGCTCACCGCCCGCTCCAAGACAGGCCGCGAGACGCTCGTCAGCTACAACGCCACGGCATTCTTCGACCGCGACCGCAAGCTCCAGGGCGTGTTCGCGGCCGCGCGCGACATCACCGAGCAGAAGAAGCTGGAGGAACAGCTGCGCGAGCAGCAGAACTACCTCCGCGGGCTCATCGAGTCGAGCGTCGACGGCCTGGTCACCGTCGATTCGCAGGGCCTGATCTCCGACCTGAACGAGCAGATGTGTCGCCTGTCCGGCTATGCGCGCGAGGACCTGCTCGGCACGGCCTTTGCCACCTATTTCGTCGAGCCTGAGCGGGCCACCGCCGGCGTCAAGGAAACTTTCGACCAGGGCTCGGTGAAGGACTATGTACTCACGCTGCTCACCCGGTCGGGACAGCGGTTGCAGGTGTCCGTGAACGCCTCGATCTTCCGTGACCACGCAGGCAACGTGCGGGGCATTTTCGCGTCGGCCCGCGACATCACCGACCAGGCTGTGCTGCAGACCCAGTTCCTGAGCGAGCGCGCTTACAACCGAGGCCTGATCGAGGCGTCGTTCGACGGTCTCGTCGTGATCGATCCGATGCTGACCATCACCGACGTGAACGAGAAGATGTGCCAGATGTCCGGGTTTGAGCGAACTGAGCTCATCGGCAGCGCTTTCCAGGATTACTTCACCGACGTCAAGCGCGCCGCGGCCGGGGTCCGCAACACCCTGGACAAGGGCGCTCTGACCAACTACGAGCTCACGCTGCGCACCAAGGACGGCCACGAGCAGCTGGTGTCGTTCAACGCCGCCACCTTCACGGACCAGGCGGGGAAGGTCCGCGGCATCTCCGCATCGGCCCGCGACATCACAGAGCAGGGGAGCCTCCAGAAGCTGTTGGCCGAAGAGCAGGCCTACAACCGAGGGTTGTTCGAGGCCTCGCGCGACGGCCTCGTGACCGTGAACGAGGACATGCGAATCACCGACGTCAACCAGACGTTGTGCAAGATGGTGGGGCGGACGCGCGCGCAGCTGGTCGGCTCGATGTTCCCCGAGTACTTCACCGAGCGCGACCGCGCGATCGACGGGGTGCACCTCACTTTCGAGAAGGGCCTGGTCACCAACTACGTCCTGACGATGCAGGCGGCGAACGGGCAGAACCTTTCGGTCTCGTTCAACGCCGCGATCTTCCGCGATGCCGGCGGAGTGGTACGCGGCATCTTTGCGTCGTTCCGCGACGTCACCGACCAGCAGGAGCTCGAGCTGCAGCTCCGCGATACCCAGGTCTATACGCGATCCCTGATCGAGTCGAACGTCGACGGCATCATGACGACCGACCCGCTCGGGGTGATCACCGATGTGAACGAGCAGATGGTCGCGCTCACCGGTCGCACCCGAGAAGAGCTGATCGGCTCGGCGTTCAAGACCTACTTCACCGAGCCCGATCGGGCGGAAGAGGCCATCCGGCGGGTCCTGCACGAGGGCAAGGTCACCAACTACGAGCTGACAGCCCGCTCCAAGGAAGGTCGCGAAACGGTGGTCAGCTACAACGCCAGCGCCTTCTTCGACCGCGACAACCGCTTGCAAGGAGTGTTCGCCGCCGCGCGTACGATCACGGAGCAGAGGAAGCTCGAAGAGCAGCTCAGAGAGCAGCAGGCCTATCTCCGAGGACTGATCGAATCCTCCGGGGACGGCCTCATCACGCTCGATCCCGACGGCTTCATCTCAGATGTCAACGAGCAGATGTGCCGGATGTCGGGCTACGCGCGTGCCGACCTCACCGGGACACAGTTCGCCGATTACTTCACCGAGCGTGACGTGGCGCGTGCCGGCGTCGCGCAAACCCTCGAGAAAGGCGTGGTCACCGAGTACGCCCTCACCCTGGTCTCGCGCACGCGCCGTCATCTCCAGGTGACGTTCAATGCTTCGGTCTTCAAGGACTCGGGCGGGATCGCGCGCGGCAGCTTCGCCTCCATCCGCGACGTGACCGACCGCGTGCGCCTCGAAGAGCAGATGCGCGAGCAGCAGGCCTATCTCCGGGGTCTGATCGAATCGTCCGGGGATGGCCTGGTCACTGTCGACCCCGAGGGATTCATCACCGACCTGAACGAGCAGATGTGCCGCATGACGGGCTACACCAGGCAGGAGCTGATGGGCTCGGTCTTCAAGCGCTATTTCACGGAGCCGGACAACGCCGAGCTCGGCGTGCGCCGCACCCTCGCCGAAGGCGGGGTGACCAACTACGAGCTGGTGCTCGAGACCAAGGGCGGCCGGAAAGGCGCGGTGTCATTCAACGCATCGGTCTTCCGGGCTCCCGACGCCCGCATCGAAGGAATCTTCGCGTCGATGCGCGACATCTCCGAAAAACTTCGCTTGGAGACCCAGCTGACCGAACAGCAGGTCTACAACCGGTCTCTGTTCGAGGCGTCGGCCGACGCCCTGTTCGCCATTGCGCCCGACGGGATCATCACCGACGTGAACGAAGAGGCGACCCGCCTCACCGGCTATTCCCGGAAGCATCTGATCAGCTCGTGCTTCCACGACTACTTCACCGATCCCGCTCTGGCGGCGGCCGGCGCCGCGAAGTCCTTCGCGGAGGGGCGCGTCCTCGGCCAGGAGCTCGTCATGGTGACCCGCCAGGGCCGGCGCATCACGGTGAGCCTCAACGCCGGTGTCTTCACGGACGCGGGCGGAACCGCGTTGGGCATTCTCGCGGGCGCTCGGGAGACCAGCGCTCAGAAGCTGCTGGAGCAGCAGCTGCGGGACTCGCAGGTCTACACGCGCTCGCTGATCGAATCGAACATCGACGCCCTGGTCACCACCGACCCGGTCGGCACCATCACTGACGTCAACCAGCAGATGGAAGCCATGATGGGCGTCGACCGCAACGAGCTGATCGGTTCAGACCTCAAGTCCTACTTCACCGATCCCGCCCTCGCCGAGGAGGGGGTGCGCCAGACCCTGCGGGAAGGCAAGGTCACCGACTACGAGCTCACCGCGCGCAGCCGGAGCGGCAAGGAAACCGTCGTGGTGTACAACGGGGCGACGCTGTTTGACCCCGACCACAAGCTCGAGGGCATCTTCGCCGCGGTGCGCGAGATCACCGAACGCAAGGCTTTCGAACGCCAGCTGCAGGAGACGAACTTTCAGCTGGAGCGCGCGGACCAGGCTAAGGACCGGTTCCTCGCGAGCATGAGCCACGAGCTGAGAACTCCGCTGAACGCGATCATCGGTTTCACCGGAACGCTGCTCATGAAGCTGCCCGGACCGCTCAACCCTGAGCAGGAGGAGCAGCTGCAGACGGTGCAGTCGAGCGGCCGCCACCTGCTGGCGATCATCAACGACCTCCTGGACCTGGCCAAGATCGAGGCCGGCAAGTGGGAGGGCGACTTTCTGCCTGTCGATTGTGCGGAGGTGGCCAAAGAGGTCGTGGGCGGCCTCAGCCCCCTGGCCCGCAACAAAGGTCTCAAGTTCACGGTGATCAGCCCAGAGCGGGCGCTGACAGCCTCCACCGATCGTCGGGCGCTTCACCAGATCCTGATCAATCTCAGCAGCAACGCGATCAAGTTCACCGACAAAGGCGAGGTACGCATCGAGTGCCACGAGGTATCGTCAGACGCGGTCGCGACCGTCCGCTTCGACGTGATCGACACGGGCGTGGGCATCAAGCTCGAAGACCAGGCCAAGCTCTTCAAGGCATTCGAGCAGTTGAAGAAATTCGGCATCGCCGCGCCCCGGGAAGGCACGGGACTTGGGCTGTACATCAGCCAGCGTCTGGCGGGCCTGCTGGGCGGGACCATTGAGTTCAGCAGCGAGCTCGGGAAGGGCAGCGTCTTCAGCTTCATCCTGCCGAAAGACCACCATGAGTCCTGAGCAAGACCTGGTTCTGGTCGTCGAGGACAACAAGGCCAGCAGCGACCTCATGGCCTACCTGCTCAGGGCCGCCGGCAATCGAGTCATGACGTGCACCGACGGGGCGGACGCCATCGCCATCGCGGGCCGCGAGCACCCGCGGGTGATCGTCATGGACCTCCAGCTCGAACACATGAGCGGGCTCGAGGCGGCGGCCGTGCTCGGCGCGGACCCGGAGCTCCGGGCGATCCCCCGCATTGCCGTGACCGCCTACGCGATGGTCGGCGACCGTGACCGCGTGTTGAAGGCGGGGTTCCAGGGATACATCGCCAAACCCATAGAGCCCACCACGTTCGCCGCCCAGATCAAGTCCTTCTTCGGGGCGCTCCGCGCGCCGGAAGGAGGCTGAGTGGCGAACGCGGTCGTCATCGACGACACCCCCGCGGATCGGCTCCTGGCCGAGACCCTCCTCAAGCATGCCGGGTATACGGTCACGACACTCGCAGACGGGGAGGCAGGCCTCGAGTGGATCAAGAAGGAGCTTCCTGATTTGATCGTGGCGGACCTGATCACTCCCGGGATCGACGGTTATGACCTGGCGCGCGCGGTGCGTGGGGACCCGCTCACGGCCACCACGCCGATCGTCTTGCAGACGGCTCACTACCTCGAAGCAGAAGTGCGCCGCCTGGCGGCGCAGATCGGCGTGACGAACGTGATCCTCAAGCCGTACGAGCCGCAGACCTTCCTGGATACGGTTGCCGCAGCGCGGCGCGAAACGCCAGCCGCGCACCCGAACGGCAACGGGCACACGGCGGGTGATTTTCACATCGAGCACCTGCGGCTGGTGTCAGCCAAGCTGCATGAGAAGGTCCGCGAGCTCGAGATCGCCCGCAGTGAGTTCGAGACCACCGCGAGCCGGTACCGCAACCTCTTCCGAATCCACCCCGAACCCATGTGGGTCTTCAACGTCGATACGCTTCGGTTCCTCGAAGTCAACGATGCAGCTGTCCGCCGCTACGGGTACTCACGCGACGAATTCCTGGCCATGACCGTCGAGAAGATCTATCCACCAGAGGAGGTGTCGGCGATGCTGACGAGCCTCCAGACGGTGGCCGACCTCGAATCGACCGCGGGATTCCACCGCCTCAAGGACGGCACTGTGATCGAAGTCCAGATCTCGACGCGTGATGTCGGGAACGGATCTCGTTATGTCATGGCGCAGGATGTGACCGAGAAGAAGAAGTACCAGCAGCAGCTCCAGCAGGCGCGTCGCATGGAGAGCCTCGGGCAGCTGGCCGGCGGCGTGGCGCACGACTTCAACAACCTGCTCGGAGTCATCATCAACTTCAGCTGGTTCGTCAAGGCGAACCTGACCGCCGAGGTCGAGAGCGGCAACGGAGAACGCCTGCGGCCGGTGCTGAAAGACATCGAGCGGATCGAGCGGGCCGCGGAGAACGCAGCTCGGCTCACCCGCCAGCTGCTCGCCTTCGCGCGGGTCGATGTCGTTCAACCCAAACCGATGGACATCAACGTGGTCGTCGCCGAGATGGCGCCGATGCTTCGGCGCACCCTCGGCGAGCACATCGACCTGGTCGCAGCCCCAGGTCCCGCGCTGTGGCCTGTGATGATCGACTCGGGGCAGCTGAGCCAGGTGCTGACCAACCTCGCCGTCAACTCGCGCGACGCGATGCCCAAGGGAGGCAGGCTCACGATCGACGTCGCAAATGTCGACGTCGACCACGCCTACGCGATGGCGCGGCCCGCATTGAAGACTGGCCGGTATGTTCGGCTGCGCGTGAGCGACACCGGGGCGGGCATGGACAAGCAGACGCTGGAGCACGCCTTCGAGCCGTTCTTCACCACGAAGCCACGCGGGCAGGGCACGGGTCTCGGACTGGCCACCATCTACGGCATCGTGACGCAGGCCGGCGGCACAATCGAGGTGTACTCGGAACCGGGCCTGGGTACACGCGTGTCGGTACTCCTGCCGGCCACCGACCAGGCGCCGACCGCCGAGGCGGTGACCGCGGAAGCCCCGCGTGCACAGGCCACCGGGACGGTGCTCGTGGTCGAGGATTCCGACGACCTGCGCGAGATCGTCGAGCGGATTCTCACCCAGAGCGGCTACCAGGTCATCGTCGCCGCGGATGGGGCGCAGGCCCTGGAGATGTCGGGGAAGTTTGCCGGCCACATCGACCTTCTGTTAACCGATGTGGTCATGCCCCGTATGCAGGGCAATGAGCTCGCCCCGCTTCTTATCGAGGCGCGACCAGATCTTCGCGTGCTTTATATGTCCGGGTTTGCCCAGCCTTCTCTGGCCGCCAACGGGACACTTCCACCTGAGCTCGAGCTCCTCGACAAGCCCTTCAACGAGCCGACCCTGCTCCGCCGCGTCCGTGATGTCCTCCAGGCCGTGAAATGAGAAGCCGGGTGTTGATCGTCGACGACAGCGAGGACGACGTCGAGATGATCCGGCGGTGCCTGGCCGACGACGCCACCGAGATTCACGGCGTGACCGACTCGGCCCAGGCCGAGCGTGTATTCACCGAGTTCGAGCCGGACCTGATCTTGCTCGACCTGCACATGCCTCAGCCCGACGGGCTCGAGATCCTCCGGCGGCTGCGAGACGCACGAAGCCGGCTTGGCTTCTTACCTGTGCTGGTGCTGACCGGCGATATGGGACCGGTCGCCCGCAACAACGCCCTCGACCTGGGCGCCGACGATTTCCTGACCAAGCCGCTCGACCGCCAAGAGGTTGTGCTGCGGGTGCGCAACCTGCTGTCGACCCGGCGGCTGCACGTGGACCTGGCGCGCGCCTCCCGGCACAAGAGCGAGTTCCTGGCCAGCATGAGCCACGAGTTGCGCACGCAGCTCAGTTCGGTCATCGGCTTTTCGGAGCTGCTCCTGTCCGACACGACCGATCGGTTCGACGAGGCGCGCAGGCGCAAGTTCCTCGCCCAGATCAACTCGAGTGGAAGGTACTTGCTGGACCTGACCAGCGACATCTTCGACCTGGCCAAGATCGAGTCAGGCCTCGCCGTGTTGCGACTGGAAAACGTGAGGATCAGGGACATCGCCCACGGCGTCATCAGGACCCTCGATCCAATCGCCGCAAAAAAGGCGATCCGGATCAAGGCCGAGCTGGACGCTGCCGGCCAGGTCCGGGCGGACGCGGGCAAGCTGAGACAGATGCTCCTCAATCTCGTTTCGAACGCGGTCAAGTTCACACCCAAGGGCGGGCGTGTGACCATCGGCGCTCAGAGACTCGCCGACACAGTTGAGATTTCGGTCTCGGACACTGGGATCGGAATTGCGAAGTCTGAGTTCGAGCACCTCTTCGAAGAGTTCCGGCAATTCGACTCAGACATCGCGCTCGAGCAGCATGGAACCGGTCTTGGGCTTGCGCTGACGAAACGCTTCGTCGAGCTTCACGGAGGCGAGATCAGGCTCGCCAGCGAAGTGGGGAAGGGCAGCGTGTTCACACTCAGCCTGCCTCTTGCCGCGCGCAGCGCGAAAGTCGCGAGCTTGAGTCTCGCCATGCAAGAGGTTTCGATGCAGCCTTCCAGCCGATGAACCATCTGCTTCGCGAGCTGGTTCCGACTTTGTCACCCCTTCTCTGAGACCGTTAACTAGCCCCGCTTGAGTTGTCAGAATGTAGGGCGCGTCCCTGTGTGCGTTGAGGGTGGGCCGTCCCTTCCGATGGCGATTCCAGCACGTCCCGCTGGGACGATTGAGGTTCGCTCATTGGCATCTCTCCAAACTGCCGCAATCCGTGGCGCCACGTTACCCGACTCGATAGGATTCGCCTAGATCGCCAGGATCCGGGTGTAATAGGTAAGGCCATGGAACTGAGGAACTTGAGGGCTTTTGTGGCGGTCGCCGACGAGCGCCATTTCGGCCGTGCCGCCGCGAGACTCAATCTGACTCAGCCCGCGCTCAGCTTGCGGATACAAGTCCTGGAGAAGGAGCTCGGAATCCAGCTCCTGGAGCGAAGTGCGCGCGAGGTGCACTTGACCCCGGCCGGCGAGGCCCTTCTCCTGCACGCGAAAGCCCTGGTTCAAGAGGAAGATCGCGCCGTGCGCCACATGAAAGATCATGTCGCCGGGCTCGCGGGCCGGTTGCGCATCTCATATCTCAACGTCTGGAACCTGGGGCTTCCACCTCAAATCGTTGCCGAGTTCCGCCGGCGCTACCCCGCTGTCAGGCTCGAGACCACATCTGGGAACTCGCAGCTGAACGCTCAGCGCGTCATGGACGACGAGGTTGACTTCGCGTTCGTCGGTGTCCCGGCGCCGAGCAATGGAGAGATCGCCGTCCGAGCCATCGATCGCCAGGAGATCGTCTTGCTCATGACAGCTGCCAATCATCTGGCTCCGATGCAGACAGTTCCGATCGAATGCCTGCGCGGTGAACCAATCATCGCTGTCAACCCGTCGGTCGGATCGCTGCACGTGAGCGCCGGCCGTCGCTGGCTGGCTGCTCACCTGGGCGAGGAGCCCAACATCGTGGCTGAAGAGCCCATGGATCAAGTTCCATCCGCGCTCGTGCACTCCGGAGTTGCGGTCACCCTCATGACAGCCGATCGGGCGGCGCTGTGGGCGAGAGGAGGCCTGATCTCACGCCCGGTTTCGCCGACACCGATCGTCGAATATGGCGTTGCGTATGCGAAGAGCACCAAGTCTCCCGTGCTGCTGAAAATGCTCGGCATCGTCGACGAAATCGCGCCGGCCCTCCCCGACCACCTCTCGCAAGGCACCGAGCCGATGTGGACTCCGTAAGTGTTCGCCAAGGCGTTAGGGAGCATTGGAGTCGGATGACGGAGAGGGAGGCATT
>Ga0210394_10008346_pt1 | contig 10701 bp, 7 predicted proteins | sample IncBWC12MmetaG_FD_160121 | JGI IMG/M metagenome (GOLD analysis project Ga0210394, IMG submission 160121) | Forest soil microbial communities from Barre Woods Harvard Forest LTER site, Petersham, Massachusetts, United States - Inc-BW-C-12-M | ecosystem: Environmental > Terrestrial > Soil >... | reverse complement strand
ACGGCGACGGAACAGGACATGCTCAATTGCATTTCGGACTTGCGTGAGACGTCGCGGCTCGCCTGCCAGATCCCGCTGGATGAGGAGCTGGACGGACTGGTCGTCACCCTGCCCGAGTCCCAACACTGAGAGTCGCCATGAACGCCATTCAGACCTCCGAGTCCCCCGTTCCGATGAGCGCCGCACGAGCGCGTGTCGCTGCGCTCGCCCTGGACCAGATCAATCCGGCTGATCCCCAGGGCTTCGTGGACGACACCGTGGGCTTGGTGTTCGAGCGCCTGCGCCGCGAGGACCCCGTGCACCGCTCTTCCAGCCCGGTGCCCGGCATCGACACCTACTGGTCCGTGACCCGCTATCAGCACATCATGCAGGTCGACACCAGCCACGGCGTTTATTCGTCGGAGGGGGGGATCACCCTGATGGATTTTCCGCCGGGCGATGAGCAGCAGCTGAAGATGTTCATCGCCATGGACCCGCCCAAGCATGACGAGCAGCGCAAGGCGGTGAGTCCCATCGTGGCGCCCGGCAATCTGAACAACTGGCACGCGCTCATCCGCGAGCGCACCGGCAAGGTGCTCGACGGTCTGCCGCGCAACGAGACTTTTGATTGGGTCGACAAGGTCTCCATCGAGCTGACCACCTTCATGCTGGCGACCCTGTTCGATTTTCCGCTGGAGGACCGCCGACTGCTGCCGTTTTGGTCGGACATCTCCACGGCCAACAAGCTCACCAATCCCGATGCGCCGGAGCCCGAGGTGCGCATGGCGGAGTTGCGGAAAATGCTCGGCTACTTCACGCGTCTGTGGAACGAGCGCGTCAACCAGCCGCCGCGTTCCGACTTGATCTCGATGCTGGCTCACGGCCCGGCCACCCGCAACATGGGACCGCTCGAATTCATGGGAAACCTCGTGCTGCTCATCGTCGGCGGCAATGACACCACACGCAATTCGATGACCGGCGGCCTGCTGGCGCTTCACCAGCACCCCGGTGAGATGGCCAAGCTGCGTGCCAACCCCGCACTGGTCGAGAGCATGGTGCCGGAGATCATTCGCTGGCAGACGCCGCTCGCCTACATGCGCCGCACCGCACTGGTCGATGCAGAGCTCGGCGGTAAGCGGATCAAGAAAGGCGACAAGCTCGCCATGTGGTACCTGTCGGGCAACCGCGACGAGTCCGCGATTGCCGAGCCTGACCGGTTCATCATCGACCGCGCTCGGCCTCGTCAGCACCTGTCCTTCGGCTTCGGCATTCACCGCTGCGTCGGCAATCGGCTCGCCGAGCTTCAGCTGAAGATCCTCTGGGAGGAGCTACTGCGCCGCTTCGAGTCGATCGAGGTGGTGGGCGAGCCCACGCGCGTCCGCTCGTCCTTCGTGCGGGGTTTCAGCCGTCTGCCGGTGCGCATCCCTGCGTAAACCCGTCAGATCTCGGCCTCCGTGCGCGCGACCGCGTAGCCATCCGGGGGCCCCTGCGGGCAAAGGCAGGTGACGACCGTACCCGATACTCCGCGTCGCGCAATATAGAGGCGCGCCCCCAGTGCGGCGGCGCGCAGCGCCAGCGAGTCGAGGCCGAGGCCTGAGGTGCGGCTCGCAGGGTTGAAGCCGACGCCGTTGTCCGCCACGCACAGCTCGATCGCCTCTGCCGTAACCGCGACGGTGACGGAGATCTGATCGGCGAGGGAATGCTTCAGAGAGTTCGTGACGGCTTCTTGGGCGATTTGATAGAGGTGCTCGCGCATCTCGAGCGGCACCCTGACGGCATCTTCGGCGGTGATCGAGACGGACAAGCGGTCGCCGGCGCTCGGCGGCAGCCGCGAGGCCAGGCGATGAATGGCTTCGAGCAGATCGCCGCCGACTTGCTGCAGCGGCGATACACCGCGGAGCACCCGCTCGCAGGTGAGCAGAGCTTCCTGCGCCGCTTGGGCCACAAAGATGACGCTCGCATAGTCGAGGGGCTCGCCGCGCTGCGCGGAGCGCGCGAGCGGCACCGTGCCGAGCTGCAGGCCGACCAGGATCTGTCCGAGTCCATCGTGAAATTCCCGTGCCAGGCTGCGCCGTTCCCTGTCGGTAGCCTCGATCAGCCGTGTTCGCAGGCGATTGCGCTCGCTCACGTCGCCGGCGAAGCACAGTCCGCCGCGCCGGCCGTCAATCTCAACCGGCAGCAACGCAAGCTCGACTTCGATGATCGCGCCCCATTTGTCGCGGTGGCGCGTCGTGATCCGCGACGCCGTACTCCAGTTCGGTATGTGCGCCGGGTGAGCGGCGTCGGCATCGAGCCCGGCCAGCGACATCGCGGCAAACTCGGCCGTGGTATGCCCGTAGCGGCGCGTCGCCGCGGCGTTCGCAAAGAGAATCCGCCCGGAAGGAATCGCACAGGCGAACAGCGGGTGAGGCACGGCCTCGAACAAGGTGCGATAGCGCCGATCGAGCCGCTCCAGTTCGCGGTGCGCGCGGTCGTTGTCGGCGAGCAGTGCGGTCAGCACGTGCGCGGTGGTGACCAGCAGTACGATGAATCCCCAGAATACCGCGAGTCCCTCGGTGGGTCCCGCGGGCGCGAGAATGCCGCGCCCCACACCATAGCTCACCGTCGCGGCGAGCGAGAGCAGCAATGTGGCGGCGGATGCAGCGCCGGCGCCGATGCGCACCGCCCCCCAGGTGACCGTGGTCAGGCCGAGCGCCAGAACCGGCAGTCGCCCTTCGGGTGCATCGATGCCGAGCATGGCAAAGACGCTGAGCGCAAGGGCCGCCGACCACAGCACTACCTCGGGAGCGCGGCTGCGGATGTTGGTCCACGCACCGCTCGACCACGCCAGCAGCGCGGGAACCACCAGGACGATGCCGGCGACGCCGTTGAGAAACCATTGAGTCAGGGCGCCCAACTGGGCGGCGGAGATGCCGAACATCGAAGACGATGAAGCGCTCAATTCGCGCATCGCGCGCGCCGCGGTCAGCGGGTCGACGAGATGCAGGCTGAGAAGGTCGGCCGGCACGAAGAGCGCCCGGCCGATCGCGGCGGCTCCGAGCAGCAGCAGGAAATCCCGCACCCGATCGAAGGCGCGGCGGAATCCAAAGCGATGCAGCAACTGCACGGTGAGCACGGCGGCGGCCGATTGCGCGATGGCGCCGAGCAGCACGCCAAGCCAACCCTGATGACTGACCCCCTGCCAGATGACTACGTAGCCCACGAACAACGCCGGCCAGAGGCGCGCGCCACCCATCAGCAGCCCGGCGACGGCCACGCCGCCGGCAATCCATGGAATCGCGGGGGTCCCCGGGAGCGAGACATTCAGCGCGGCGACTTCCCGCACAAACCACAGACCGAGTATCGCAGCCGTGGAATACGCGATCGCCAACAGGAGAACCTGCGCCAACCAGGGCGCCGACAAGGGTGCGGGCGAATCCGGGCCCCCGGTCGCATCCGGGGCGAGCGGTCGCGGCTCATCCGCCGGTCTCCCCGGCTCATCGTCGAGGCCTGATGGATGTTCTTGTTCGCATTCGAAGCTGATGATGGTGGCGCCGGCTCGACCCTCGGTGATCCGCAGCCGCCCATGCGCCGCGACCGCGCGAGCCGCCATCGAACGATGCGCGAGGTCGGTGAGCCGCGCAGGATCCGATGCGGCGTCGCCGTCATCCTCGATTTGCAGACGCACTTTGCTCGCGCCGACGTCGAACGAGACTTTTATCGTCGTGGTTCCGGCGAGCGCGGCCGCGCGCCGCACCGCTTCTTCCGCCAAGCGGTATATATGGTCGCGCCGCTCGATCGACAAGGCGAGAGCGGCATTCGATCGGACCGAGACCTGCACGGCGGGCATGATTCCCGACAGCGACTCGGACAGGCGGTCCAACGCCGCGACGAGATCCCCCTGGACATTTTGCAGAGGCGATGCGCCCCGAGTGAGTTGCGTGCAAATACGCGCCGCCGCCGCGAGTTTCGCCGTGATGGTGTCGAGCAAATCCGGGCGCAGTGCCCTTCCCGTCGGCTGAAGCGCGCCCAGCTGGTTCGCGCAGTGCAGGACGCCGGCGAGCAGCGGCATCAGGTCGTCATGCAGGACCCCGCCCAGCCGGAATCGCTCCAGATCGCCCGCCGTCAGAACCGCAAGCCGCAGCTCATTACGCTCCGAGACCGGTTCCACGAAGCAGATGCGCACCGGCGCCTCGTCGATGATCATTTTCGCCCGAGTGACCTCGACCTCCAGAATCACGCCGGCCGCGGTGCGATGCCTCTCGGGAGTGAGGGTCAGGCCATCGTCGCGCGCGCGGATCGACGGCGCGCCGGACTCACCCTGCAAGTCGCTGCCGCGCAACGACAGAAACTCCGCCTGACCGTAGCCATATATCAGCAGCGCCGCGGGGTTGGCGAGCAGAATGCGGCCGGAGCTCGAATCCTCGATCCACATCGGAAACGGATTGCCGAGGAACAGCTTTTGATAGCGCTCCGCCGACGCCGCAATCTCATGGCGCGCCCGCTCACGCTGCGAGAGAAGCGCGGTCAAGAACGGCGCGGTTCCGCACAGCAAGCCTATGAAGCCCCAGGCAACCTCGACCCGTGCACGCGGCTCGAGGCCGCCGAAAACGCCGAGGTGCATCGCGAATCCGAGCGTCGAGCACACTGCGAGCGGCAGCGTGACGGTTGCGGCCACTCCGACGCGAAATTGCACTGCGGCCCATACCGCAAGCAGCAACGCGCCAAGCAGGAACAGCGGCAGCAACGGACCCGGCGAAGAGGCGAGCGCGACCGCGATCCAGAGAGCGGCCGCGCCGTACAGCGCCGTCAGGGCGAGGGCATCGCGCCCCCGTGGGGCGAACGGGCGAACCTCGCGAAGGGCCAGAAGCGGTACCACGAGCAAGCACCCCGCAACGGTATTCAGCCACCAACGGGAAGCGAATCGGAGCAGCTCGATATTGACGGTCAGGGCATGGCCGGTGCGCGCGGCGCCGGCTGAACGCAGCAGCGCCAGAAGCGTGGGATCCGTTACGTACGCCGCGGCCGCGACCATGCTGAACACATCCACGACGGTGGACACCAAGCGGCCCGCCGCGACCGCCGCGAGAAGCAGGAGCGAATCCCGGTAGCGGTCGAGCGCCGGCCGGAATCGCCACGCGCGCAGCAGCCAGACGATGAGCACGATGCTGAGAGCCTCACCCGCCGCCTCCACGACGGTGATCGGCAGGTTGCTGTCGGCAACTCCCCCCCAAACGACCATGGAGCCAGCAAAAACTGCCGGCCACGCGCGCAGGCCGTAGCGCATCAGACAGACGACGGCGATGCCGGGTGCCAGCCAGGGAACCGCGAGGGAGGTGGACCCGCCGGCGTTTGCATGGTCGGCGACCCCGTATAGCCAGAGCATCGAGGGCCACCCAGCCGCTACGTAGCCGAGAAAGGTGACGCATAGGCCGGTGAGCCACGGCCGCCACGTGCGCAGGCCTCGGGCATCCACGATCGGTCGCGTATTCAAAAGCGGGCCGGCTCCGGAGAAAAGACGATCCCCCGCGCTCGCGGCGAGGTCGGCGCCGATCCTACCAGGGAATGAGCGTCCGCGAATACGTGGCCATGTCTATATAATCAAGCCGATGTCGATCTTGCTGAGATCCATCCTGGGAGCGTGGATGCTGGTGTCCTCCGCCACCTGCATCGCTGCGGTTCAACCGGCCGAGTGGCATTGGGCGTCGATTCGCGGGCACAGAATTTACTACGCCATGCGTGGGTTGGGCCCGACGCTGGTGCTGCTTCACGGCGGCGGCGATTCGGGCGAACACTCCTTCGCCCGGCAGCTCGATCTATTCTCGGAACGCCATCATATCCTCGCGCCCGACCAAGTGGGTCAGGGGCGAACTCCCGACGTTTCCGGGCCGCTGTCATACACCGGAATGATGGAAGACACGGCGACCCTGCTGCGGCACCTCGGTCTCAGGCACGTCGATGTGGTGGGGTTCAGCGACGGCGGAATCCTGGCACTGATGCTGGCGGTCCGCCATCCGGAGCTCGTGCGCCGGCTGGTCATCAGCGGGGTCAATATCGCGCCCGAGGGCCTCAACGCCGATGACCTCGAGGAGCTGCGCGCCACGCAAAACCCGAAGCCGAAAACAATCGATGAAAAGCTTGCGCACCTCTGGCTCACGTCCCCCACGGAGGAGGAATTAAGCGTGGCGATGCTCGGGACGATCAAGCAGCCCGTGCTGGTGATCTCCGGGGACCGGGACGCGATCACGCTCGAGCACACCTTGAAGATATTCCATTCCCTTCCCGACGCGGAATTGTGCGTGCTGCCGGGAACGGATCACGCCACGTTTTCGGGCCGCGCCGAATGGCTGAATCCGATCATCAACGCGTTCCTGGATCGCTCGCTGACCGAGCACTAGTGTCCTGAATCATTTTTTTCCGTTAATGATTCAGGACGGTAGGCGCGAAGCCGGTGATTCTCAATCCGGGTGACGGGCCTCAGCGTACATGACCGATGCGACGCGCTTCCGTCGGTAACGCCGCGTAGGCGTCGGCCACGTCCGGCATCACGGCATAAGAGTCGATGAATTCCCGAGGAAAGCGGCTCGGTTTACCCGTGTCCAGGTTCAGACAAAAGAAGTCGATTTCCGCTTCGAGCACGCGCCCGCCGTCGGGAATGCGCAGAATATCGAAGCGCCGCGTGCAGCGCAGGCGGCCGTCGGAGGCAATGATCCAGGTGCCGAGCAACAAGGTGTCGGCGACCAGCGCCGCTTCCAGGTAGTCGACGCGGGTATGCCGAACCGCCATTCCGCGGCGCAGCGCCAGACAGCGCTCGATCGGCAGTCCCAACTCGGCGGAATGCGCCCAGGCGATGCCGTCCAACCACTGCAGATAGACGGTATTGTTGACGTGGGCATAGGCATCGATTTCCTCAGCCGCCACTTGGTGCGTTCCTGTAAAGGCCTGCGGCAGGCGAAGAAAATCATCGAGCAACGCGGGTCTCCAAAGTCGCCCCGCTGAGCCGGCCGACCGCACCCAAGGTGGTCTGCGCCGCGTTCAACCCGAGGCGAAAATCGGCGTCGTTGTACGTTGTGTAGAGGTCGGTCGGCTGGTGCCACTGGGGATCCCAGCCGGCGCCGATTTCGCGCCCCCGCTCGTTCTCCCGCAAGCTGATCGCAGGCACGAGATCCATGAAGGGTGTGCTGTCGGTATTGGTCATGTGCGGCCCGACGGCGGCGGGGTAGTCGGTCGCGTAGGCTTCGTTCGCCGCGTAGAAAGCCCACGCCAATTTCTGCGCGCCCTCCGCCGCTTTGGCGAGCGACTGAAATTCGATGTTCACGTCCGCCTCCGGCCGCTGCTCCTTCGCGAGGCTGCCGTCCGGGCGCGGCATCCCGTGGTCGAACAGCATCATGTCGTGCTGGATCATGCCGAGCCACTTGGGTTCCGGATAGCGGCCCGATCCCGGCGGATCTTCCTTGCCCTGAAGCGCCTCGCGTTGCGCGACGTAGGCATACGAGCCGTTAAGTCCGGTCTCCTCGTTGTTCCACAGCACGAAGCGGATCGACCGGTCGGTCTTCACGTCGGGCGCCGACAAAACGCGCGCCAACTCCATCACCAAGGCAGCACCCGAGCCGTCGTCGTTGGCCGCCTCACCCCAGCCGATGCCATCCATGTGCCCGCCAACGATGTACATTTCCTCCGGGTGCGTCGCACCGATCTTGGTGCAATACACCTCCTCGCGCGCGCCGCCTACGCTTGGCGGAGAATCGAGGGCGCGCAGCTTCGCGTCGGGCTGCTTGAGGGGATCTTCGTTGACCCCGGTGTGCGCTCGAACGCCGCGGTAGCGGGCTCCGCCCACCGATATGTCGGGACTGCGGGCGACGGCAGGGCCGCTGGGGCGTGGCGAATCGCCCGGAAAAAAAGTGTACTTGAGCCGCGAGATATTCGAGCACCCGTAGCTCTTGAGTTGCGCCTCGATCCAATCCAGCGCACGGCGGTTGCGATCCGTTCCCTGGCGCCGGTCGCCGAATTGCGTGAGTCCCTTGATTGTCGCCTTGTATCGGTCGAGATCGAGCCTGCCGACGAGAATTTTGACCGGATCAGCCGGCGAATCGGATTCGCCCTGGGGAGGCGCGGCTGACGCCGGCGCCGTTGCCGCACAAACGCTCATCACCATCATCGCCATCATCGCCGCACATCGATGCATCAGCATTCTCCCCGTTTGACCTTCACTGTCAGCACTACGCACGGGATTATGCCGTATATTGACTCGGGGCATGTAAGGCCGGAGCCGATGGAACGCGCGTCAGGTGCCGACCGCGCCGATCACCTCGGCCATCGAGCGAAAGCGTTCCGGACGCTTGAGCAGCGCGCGCGCCAACTCGAGGGCGCCGGCTTCGCACCGGGCGCGCAGGGTTTGATCTTCGATTCTTTCGAAATCGATCACGTGGGCGAAGCCCAGGATTCGCCGGATCATCTTGCAAGCGGCAAAGCCCAGCATGTCCGCAAAGAGCGCATCCAGGTAGCGCGCGCGCGCCGCCTCGAGCGCGGCGGCATCGCCGGGTGCGGAAAACATCGCGGCAGGGTAGGCATCGCCTTTGGCGTGCGCGGCCCAGAGGGCGAGGAAGCTGCGGCGAAATTCCAGCCAGAAATTTTCGGCTTGCTCCAGAATCCAACTCTGATAAGCACGCCGATCATCGTCCGCAGCCGCGTGTCCCGGCTGCGAGTACCAACTCAGCAAGAGGTTGCCGAAGAACGCGCCCAGATCGAATCCGATCGGCCCGTAGAACGCGAATTCCGGATCGATCACCCGGCTGTCGCCGTCCGTGACCATCACCGAGCCTGAATGCAGGTCTCCATGCAACAGCGCCTCGGGCTGGTTGAGAAATTTCTGCCCGAAGTGCGCCGCCGCCGCCTTGAGCGAAGCGTCGCCGCGCAAGTCGGCAACCAACGCGTCGAGCTGCGGTGCGGTGTGTCGATTGCGCCCGCTCGAACAATAGGGCTCCGTGAATATCAAGTCCACGGAAATGCGGATGAGCGGCTGGTTGCCGGCGAAGAGCGCGAGGGCGTCCATCTTGCGCTCGAAGGGCGCAGCCAGGTCCGATGTGTAGAAGCAGGCGCGAGCCACGTAATCCCCGATGTCACGCGCGAGGTTCGCGTAGCGGCGACCGGCAACGAGACCCTGCCGCAGAATGATGTGCGGCGAGAGCCGCTCCATCACCGTGCAATGCAGCGGGGGGTCGAAATGATAAATTCGCGGAATCCGGGCGCCGACGTGGGGTGCAACGCTGGCGTAATAGCGGTTCTCGTAGAAGGCGCGCTGCGGCGACATCGGCCATGACGGCCCGGCGGCGCGAACGTAAGGCAGGGCCTGCTTGACGCACACGGACCCGCGCGGTCCCTCCACGATGAACACGAGATTGAGGTTGCCGTCGCCTACTTCGCGCACGCGCCAATCGGCGGGCTTGGCACCGAGCAGGCGGCGAATATCCTCAAGGCCGCCGAGCAGCGCGGATACGCCGGCGGCGTCCAGTATTCGGTACTCCATTCAACTTCCCTCGAGGTGCACATCGGCGAGCGCCTCGCCGCCGAAGATGAGGTCCGGGTCGGCCGCGTCCTGCCTCCCGTAGGTGCGAAATTTATCGATGACGCGGCTCATTTCTCCCTCCTCGAGAATGCGCACGCCGCCGATGCCGAGAGCCGCGCAATACTGCGCCGCCAGGTTTTCCACCTCGCCGGCCAGTGCGAGAGCGGCCGGAAGGTCGACCCCCACGGCAATCACGCCATGATTCGCCAGCAAGCAGGCGCGGCGGCCGAGCAGCGCGCCGAGCGCGGCGTCGGAGAGCTCCTTGGTGCCGAAGGTGTGGTACGGAGCGCAACGAATGTCGCTGCCGGCCGCTGCCGCGACCATGTAATGAAACGCGGGGATCCCGCGCCCGGTGCAGGCCAGCGCCGTCGCCATGCGCGAATGGGTGTGCACGATGGCACCCACGTCGGTGCGCGACAGAAAAATGTCCCTATGGAACCGCCACTCGCTCGACGGACAGCGGCGACCAAACCAGCGTCCGTCGATGTCCATCAGCGGAATGTCGTGCGGCTCGAGCACATCGTAAGGCATTCCCGTCGGACTGACGAAGAACCGCCGCTCATCGCGACGCACACCGACATTGCCCGATGTGCCGTGCGTCAACCCAAGCCGTGCCAGCGCGCGGCAGGCATCGATGACCGCTGCCCGCAGCGTGGTATCCCGGACGCCGCGATCCTTCCTGGCGTACCTCTATGGATTGACGTGGAATCCCTGCCGTCGCGATCCTTCATGCGGCCCCGCGACGCGGATACAGGGTCTGCAAACCCGACCGGCTCGCGGCGCACAGGCCGCGCTCGGTGATCAGAGCGGTCACGAGTCTCGCCGGGGTCACGTCAAAGGCGAGGTTGAGCACCGGGCTCGAGTCCGGAACCACGCGCACCGTTTCGATGGCGCCGGAGGCGGACCGCCCCGTGACATGAGTGAGCTCCGCTGCGGCCCGTTCCTCGATCGGTATGTCGCCGCCGTGTTCGAGGGACCAGTCGATGGTGCTCACCGGAAACGCCGCATAAAAGGGTACGCCATTGTCGCGGGCGGCGAGGGCTTTGAGATACGTACCGATCTTGTTGCAGACATCTCCGCCGGCCGTGGTCCGGTCGCTGCCCACGATGACCATGTCCACCTGGCCTCGTTGCATGAGGTGACCGCCGAGATTGTCGGCGATCACCGTGTGCGGCACG
>Ga0210394_10008345_pt1 | contig 10701 bp, 12 predicted proteins | sample IncBWC12MmetaG_FD_160121 | JGI IMG/M metagenome (GOLD analysis project Ga0210394, IMG submission 160121) | Forest soil microbial communities from Barre Woods Harvard Forest LTER site, Petersham, Massachusetts, United States - Inc-BW-C-12-M | ecosystem: Environmental > Terrestrial > Soil >... | reverse complement strand
CCGCGGACGCCCTGGTGCAATCCTCCGGACAGACGTTGGTGACCATTCCCGGAGTCAATCCCCTAGCGCTGCCCGGACAGGCGCTGGTGAACGCTCGCGGCCAGATCTTGAGCGTCGCTCCGGGACAATATGTCTCAGGGCTTCCCATTCAAACCCTTGCCCTACCCGCGTCGGGGCAGGCCCAGAATTTTCCCGCCTCGGATATCGTGGCCGATGTCGCCGTGACGGCGTACAAGCATTTCAGCTTCAATTTCGACTACCTATGGAATCCCTACACCTCGCAAACCGACAAGTCGGAGGTCTCGCTCCAGTACCGCCCGGACCCCAGCCGGGTCGTGAACATCGGCTACCGCTTTCAACAGAATGTGTTGAATCAGTCGGTCATCCTGAAACAGTGGGACGGGTCGGTCGCCTGGCCGATCGCGGCGCACTGGAACACCGTCGGGCGCTGGGTGTATTCCCTGGAGGACCGCAAAACCATCGAGCAAGTGGCTGGTTTTGAATACAAAAGCTGCTGCTACCGCATACAGGTGGTGCAGCGCCGCTATGTCACCAACCGCAGCGGAGGACTGGACACCTCGATTGCATTACAATTGGAACTGACGGGCCTCAGTTCGGTCGGAAAACGAGCGGATTCCTTCTTGGAACAGTCGATCCGCGGGTACTCAACCCGTGACCCGAATGCCCAAAGCCCGGCCCCTTAAGCCCAGGATACGGTTGACATGCGTAAAATTGCCTTCTTTTGCTTCAACGCGGCCGCGGTGGCCCTGCTATCGACGCCGGCCCTGGCGCAGACCCGCGATATCGGCGTGCACGGCGAACTGCTCGACCGTATTGCGGCCATCGTCAACGACGGGTTGGTGCTGAAGAGCGAGCTCGACTCGCAAATGGACGCGGTCACCAAGCGGCTGCAGGAGCAGAAGGTCGAGCTGCCCTCGCAAAGCATCCTCAAGCAGCAGGTTCTCGATCGGTTGATACTCCAGGAAATTCAGGCGCAACACGCCAAGAGAGTGGGCCTGACCGTATCCGACGAGCAGCTGAACAGCGCGCTTCAGGAAATCGCGAGCCGCAACAAGATCCCCTTCGATCAGCTGCCGACGGCGCTTGCGGCTCAGGGCGTCGACTACAAGACGTACCGCGAGGGCATGCGTCGCGAATTGACCCTGAGCACCTTGCGGCAAAGGGACGTCATCTCGCACATCAATGTGTCGCCGCGCGAGCTGGAGCAGTTCATCTCGCGCCAGCAGACGGCCGCCGCCAACGATGAATTCAACGTCTCGCACATTCTGCTGTCGCTGCCGGAGGCCGCCACGCCGCAGCAGCTCGACGATATCACCCGCAAGGCCCAGGATTTGGCCGCGCGCGCCGGCAAGGGCGAGGACTTCGGTCAGCTCGCGATCGCCAATTCCAACAGCCAGACGGCCTTGGACGGCGGACAGCTCGGCTGGCGCAAGGGCACTCAATTGCCCGAGTTCATTCTTGCGCTGGTGACGAAGATGAAGCCGGGCGAAGTGAGCGAACCGGTGCGCACCCCGAGCGGTTTTCACATCGTGAAGCTGAACGAGCGGCGCAGCGGCGAGGCGCAGGTGATCATCAACCAGATTCACACCCGCCACATTCTGATGAAGACCAACGAGCTGGACGACGACGAGACGGTGCGGCAGAAGCTCTCCAAGCTGCGCGACCGCATCTTGAAGGGTGAGGATTTCGCGGGCCTTGCATCCACCAATTCGGCGGATCCGGGATCCGCACCGGACGGCGGCGACTTGGGCTGGACGGGACCCGGCACCTTCGTGCCGGAATTCGACAAGGCCATCGCCGACCTGAAGACCAACGAAATCAGCGAGCCGTTCAAGAGCCGATACGGCTGGCATATCGTGCAGATGCTGGGCACCCGCACCTACGACAGCACCGACGACGTGCGCCGCCAGCGGGCCTTCGCCGCCATCCGCGAGAGCAAGGCGGACGAGGAGACCGAGTTGTGGCTGCGCCGGCTGCGCGACGAGGCCTTTGTCGAGATCAAGATGTGATGCGGTGGCAATGCATCTTCGCCAGTGTACGTACCACGCATCGTCATCACGTCGGGTGAGCCCTCGGGTGTAGGGCCGGATGCCTGCGTCGCCCTGGCGCAATCCGATTGGAAAGCCGATATCGTGGTGGCGGCGGATGCCGAATTGCTCGCCGCCACGGCCGGCTCCCTCGGGGTGCAGCTGTCTCTCGAGCGCTACGATTCATCGAAGGCGTCCGCCCCGCATCGCGCGGGGGTGCTCAAGGTCTTGCACATCCCGACCGTCCGGAGGGTGATCGCCGGGCAACCCGATGCGCGCAACGCGGCCTACGTGATCGAAATGCTGGACCGCGCCTGCGACGGCTGTATGAACGGCGAATTCGCAGCCATGGTGACGGCGCCCGTGCAGAAGAGCACCCTCATGGATGCCGGATACGCGTTCACCGGCCATACCGAATATCTCGCCATGAGAACCCGCGCGGCAATGCCCGTGATGCTGCTCGTGAGCGATCAGCTTCGAGTGGCGCTGGTGACAACCCACTTGGCGCTCGCGGAGGTGCCGCGGGCCATTACTCGCGAGCGGCTGCGCACCACGCTTCGCATCGTCCACACGGATCTGGGCCGGCATTTCTCCCTGAATCAACCGCGAATCGCGGTGTTGGGACTCAATCCTCACGCGGGCGAAGCCGGGCACTTGGGCCGAGAGGAAATCGACGTCATCGAGCCCGTGATCGAGGAGCTGAAGGCGGAGGGCTTGGACCTTCAGGGACCGGTGCCCGCCGATACCGCGTTTACTCCGCGCTTTCTGCAGAGCGCCGACGTCATCGTCGCGATGTACCACGATCAGGGGTTGCCGGTGATCAAGCACGCGGGGTTCGGCAACGCCGTGAACGTGACCTTGGGTCTGCCCATCCTGCGCACCAGCGTCGATCACGGAACCGCACTCAGTCTGGCGCGCACCGGCAGGGCCGATACCGGGAGCTTGCGCGCCGCGCTGAGTCTTGCCATAGATATTGCGGCGCTGTCCGTTCATGCCCGTCCGTAAGCGATTCGGGCAGCATTTTCTCCACGATCCGGGGGTGATCCGCCGCATCATTGACGCGGTCGCACCCGAACCCGGTGATCGCATCGTCGAAGTCGGTCCCGGCCGCGGTGCGTTGACCTGGGGGCTGCTCGAGCGCGCCAAGCGCCTGGACGTGATCGAGATCGACCGGGATCTGGCCGCGTCGCTCAAAGCCGATCCGCGGGGCAGGAGCGGCCTGAACGTGCACGTCGAGAACGTGCTCGAGACGGATTTCATCCGCCTGCGAGGCGACGGCGAACCCCTGCGCGTCGTCGGCAATCTCCCGTACAACATCTCGACGCCGCTGCTGTTTCGGCTGCTGGCGCAGCGTGCCGCCATCTCGGACATGTACTTCATGCTGCAGAAGGAGGTCGTGGATCGAATGGTCGCGCACCCGGGAACCCGCGACTACGGACGGCTGACCGTCATGCTCGCGGCGGCCGCCGAGGTCGAGGGCCTGTTCGACGTCGGCCCCGGCGCGTTCACGCCGCCTCCCAAGGTGTGGTCTGCCATCGTGCATTTGCGGCCCACCGCGAACCCCCGCTTCGACATCGGCCGCGACGGCGCGCTGCGCACCCTGGTGACGACGGCGTTCTCGCACCGGCGCAAAACGCTGCGCAATTCCCTCAAGGGACTGCTCGACGCACGGGAGATCGAATGCTGCGGCATCGATCCGCAATTGCGGCCCGAGACGCTCGCGCCGGCACAATTCGGCCTGCTGGCCGCCCATTACTCTCGACTCGGCTATACTTGAACTCGCATGGCCGTATACAAGAAGCTCTTGGTGCTGTTGGATCTGTCGGAAGACAGCGAACAGGTCGCCATTGCCGGACGGGACCTCGCGGCGTACTCGAATGCCGCGATGGTGGTCTTGCACGTCGTGGAATTCGTGCCGGTCGAGCCCTTGGGCGAATCGTTGATGCCGACCGCGCAAATCGAGGATGAGTTGATCAAACGCGCGCGCGCGAAGCTCTCCGATTTCATCGCGCGGCTAGGTCTGGCGCGTGCCACGGGGCGAGTGGAGGCCGGCAACACCAAGGCGGAAATTTTGCGCGTCGCGGACGAGGAGCAGGTGGATTTGATCGTTCTGGGCAGCCGCGAGCGTCACGGTCTCGCCATCATGGTGAATTTCACGGAGGACACGGTCCTGCACGCGGCGCACTGCGACGTGTTGGCGGTCCGCCTAAAGTAATGCAGACCAACCCCAGAATTCGCGTCGAGGTCGAAACTTCCTATATCGAGGAGCAGTCCGATCCGCGCGACAAGCGGTTCGTGTTCTCGTACACCATTACCATCCGCAACGAGGGTCAGGTTCCGGCGCGCCTGCTCACGCGCCACTGGATCATCACGGACGCCAACGGCAACGTGAAGGAGACGCGCGGCGACGGCGTGGTCGGCGAGCAGCCCTATCTGAAGCCGGGCCAGGGATTTCGCTACTCGAGCGGCGCCGTCATCGAAACCCCGGTCGGCACCATGCAGGGCAGCTATCAAATGGTGGCCGACGATGGACAGCAATTCGATGCGCCGATCGCCCCGTTTCGGCTCGCGATGCCCGGCGTGCTTCACTAGGAGCCCGGCGGGCTCCTACCCCGTGGGTGGCTGATGGCGCTGTACGCGATCGGCGATGTGCAAGGCTGCAACGACGAGCTCGGTGCGCTGCTCGATATCCTGCGCTTCTCCCCGGATCGCGATCGCCTCTGGTTCGTCGGCGATCTGGTCAACCGGGGACCCGACTCGCTCGGAGTACTGCGCAGGATCCGCGCTCTGGGCGACGCCGCAACGGTCACCCTCGGAAATCATGACGTGCATCTTTTGGCGGTGGCCTTCGGATCGGCCCATGTCCGCAGCGGAGATACCTTGAGCGAGATCTTGGCGGCTCCCGACCGCGGAGCCTTGCTGGAGTGGCTTACGGGCAGACCGCTCCTCCACGAGGATCTCGCGCTGAACGCCTGCATGCTGCACGCGGGTCTGGCGCCGCAATGGGATTGGGCGTTGGCGAGGGGGTGCGCGCGTGAATTCGAGAGCGCTCTCAAGCGCGATCCGGAGCGGCTGCTGCAGCGGCTCTACGGCGATCTACCGGACCGCTGGGACGATGCCCTCGAAGGCGAGGAGCGCCTGCGCTTCATCGTCAATTGCTTCACGAGGCTGCGCTACGTCGACGCGGAGGGCCGCTTGATGCTGCGCGTAAAAGGATCGCCGAAGAAAGTGCAGACTCAAGGCTTGATCCCGTGGTTCGAGGCGCCCGCGGCGCGCTGGCGCGGACCGCGCATCGTCTTCGGTCATTGGTCGACCTTGGGCTTTTTCAACGAGGCCGACGTCACCGGCCTCGACACGGGCTGCGTCTGGGGAGGATCCCTGACGGCCCTGCGATTGGACGTACCGGACGCCCTGCCGGTTCAAGTGGCTTGCGCGGGACAGCAACGACCTTAAGGCCGCTGCGCGGGAGTCTGCGCGCGCAGGATTTCGCCGCGAATCAGAAACCGCCCGCCGCTTTGCTGAAACGGTACGCAGGAAATGTCCTGTTTCAGGTCGCGGGTAACGAGCTTTGGCAGGATTTGGCGGGCGAATTCCTCGACCAGCTCGCAGTCGGGCATCCCCATGTTGCGAAAGAGATCGTTGGTGATGGCAAACGCCTCGAAGCGAGCGTCCACGGCCGCCAAATCCCCCGGGTGCAGCGGCTTGAGGCTGGGGTCCGGCAGGGCGGGCGTCGAAACGACGATATTCAAGCTGGGGCCCAGGTGGGCGAGCGGCAGTTGCGCGGCCGTGGGTTCGCAGCCGATCGCCGTCACTTGCAAGTCTCGGCGCGCGCCCAAGTCGAGCAGCATGGCGCGCACCTTGTCGCGCAGCCCGTCGCAGGTGTAGCGCGATGTGCGGCCCATGTAGGAAAAGTTGAGGTGCTGCTCTTTCCACACCGCCGGGGTGCGATTGCCGGTGTCGGCATCGGCCGCCCACGCCGCACACATCATGCCCACCCCGGTAAGCAACCAGACACACCGCATTTCAGACCTCCGACCCATTGGAGTGCGGCAATCGCGGCGAAGTTTCACCGCACGCTATAATGAAGCGATGCGCTTGACGCCACCCTTCAACCTGCACCGATGGATCGACGAGAACCGCCATCTGCTCAAGCCGCCGGTCGGCAACAAGCTCTTGTTTCAGGACAGCGCGTTCATCGTCATGGCGGTCGGCGGTCCGAATGCGCGCGCGGACTTTCATCACGACCCGAGCGAGGAGTTCTTCTTCCAGGTGGAGGGGGACATGTTGCTGAAAACGGTGCAGGACGGCCGCTTGACGGATGTGCCGATCCGGCAGGGCGAAGTGTTTCTGCTCCCTGCGGAGGTTCCCCACTCGCCGCGCCGTCCCGCGGGCAGCGTCGGCATCGTCGTCGAGCGGCGCCGCAATCCGGACGAGCTGGACGGCTTCTCGTGGTACTGCGAGAACTGCGGGCACTGTCTGTACCTGGAACGTGTGGCCGTGCGCAACATCGAAACCCAGCTGCCGGAGATTTTCGCCCGGTTCTATTCGAGCATCGCGCATCGCACCTGCAGCGCCTGCGGCACCGTGATGCAGGCTCCCGGCCAGTGACACACGGCGCGACGCCTGACTTCGCCGGCGCGCGTGCTTTGGACGCGAGCGATCCCCTGGCCGGCTTCGCCGCGCAATTCCATCGTCCGGAGGGCGGTGCGGGGCGCAGAATGGTGTATCTGTGCGGCCATTCCCTGGGGCTTCAGCCCAAATCAACGGCTCAATACGTCGAACAGGAACTCGAGGATTGGCGGCGCCTCGGTGTGCTCGGTCACCACACCGCCCGGCGCCCGTGGATCCGCTATCACGAACAGGCGGCGGCGACTCTCGCCGCCCTGGTCGGGGCGCAAGAAACCGAAGTCGTCGCCATGAATTCCCTGACGGTGAATCTGCACTTGATGATGGTGAGTTTCTTTCGGCCCGACGCCAAGCGCAATCGGGTGCTGATCGAAAAATCGGCATTTCCTTCGGACCGCTACGCCATGGTGTCGCAGCTCGCCTTCCACGGACTGAACCCGGCTGAGCATTTGATCGAGATCGAACCCCGGGCCGGCGAGAGAACCTTGAGAACCGAGGATGTGATCGGCCGCATCGAGCAGGAAGGATCCGCTTTGGCTCTGGTGCTGCTGCCGGGAGTGCAGTACCTCACCGGACAGTCTTTGGACCTCGCGCCCATGATTACCGCGGCGCGCGGTGTCGGCGCCGCCGTGGGCCTGGATCTCGCGCACGCCATCGGCAACACGGAATTGCACCTGCATGAATGGGATGCCGATTTCGCGGTGTGGTGCAGCTACAAGTATCTGAATGCCGGTCCCGGCGCCGTCGGCGGCTGCTTCGTGCACGAGCGGCACGCCCGCTTACCCAAACTGCCGCGATTTGCCGGCTGGTGGGGACACGATGCGGCGACCCGGTTTCAGATGGGGCCGGAGTTCAATCCCATCCCGGGGGCGCAAGGCTGGCAGATCAGCAATCCGTCGGTGCTGTCCATGGCGCCCCTTCTGGCCTCGTTGGACCTGTTTCAGCGCGCAGGCCTTAAGCCCCTGCGCGAGAAATCGCTGGCGCTGACCGGATACATGGAGCGCCTCATCGTCGAGCGGCTGCCGGGCCAAGTGGACATCATCACGCCGCGCGCACCCGAAGCGCGCGGCTGTCAATTGAGTCTTCAGATCGCGCGGTCGCACGCCGCAGCGAAGCGCTGCCACGATCTGCTCACGGCGGCCGGAGTCGTGGGCGATTGGCGCGAGCCCGACATCCTGCGGCTGGCGCCCGCACCCTTCTACAACTCCTTCAGCGACGTGTTTGCCGCGGTGGATGCCCTGTCGCAGGCTTTGCGCCGGTGATCGGGGGCCCGGCCGTCGTTCGCATCATCGGCGCCGGCCCCACGGGCGCGCTGCTGGCCATACTTCTGCAGCGCCGCGGCCACCCGGTGGAGCTCTACGAGAGCCGCGCCGACCCGAGGCGAAGTCCCGCTCCGTCGGGCCGGACCATCAATCTGGCGTTGGCGGATCGCGGCATTCACGCGCTGCAATTGGCAGGCGTGTTCCAGGACATCGAAAAGGCGCTGCTTCCCATGCGCGGGCGGCTCATTCACGATCGGGACGGCGGCACCTCGCTTCAGCCGTACGGGCAGCGGCCCAATGAAGTGATTTTCTCCGTGTCGCGGCATCGGCTCAATCAAGCCCTGCTGGACGTCGCAGCCCGCGAGCCCGGGGTGACCGTGCATTTCGAACACCGCTTCGAGGCGGCCGAATTCGACCGGGGCACGGCACTGATTCGCGATCTGCGCCGCGACCGGCTCATCAGCGTACCCATGCAACCGCTGCTGGCGGCCGACGGTGCGGGCTCTTTGATGCGCCGTCGCCTGAGCTCGTTGAATTTGATCGACGCGCGCGAGACCGATCTCGAGCACGGCTACAAGGAGCTGTCCGTGCCCCCCGATGCGGCGGGGCGCTACGCGATGGCGGCCGACGCTCTGCACATATGGCCGCGGGGCAACCATATGTTGATCGCGCTGCCGAATGAAGACGGCAGCTTCACCGCCACATTGTTCCTGGCCAAGCAAGGACCGGTGAGTTTCGAGAGCCTCACGCAAACGGCCGACATCGAAGCATTCTTTTCGCGAAGCTTTCCGGACGCGCGCGCGCTCATGCCCGATTGCGTGGCCGAATTCAAGAATCACCCGGTCGGGTTCCTGGGCACGGTATCGGCCCATCCGTGGGCTCACGAGGGAATGACGGCGTTGATCGGCGACGCGGCGCACGCCATGGTGCCCTTTCACGGGCAGGGCATGAATTGCTGCTTCGAGGACTGCGTGGAATTCGACGCCTGCCTGGGAAGGCACGGTTCGTGGGAGAGCGCATTCGCAGAGTTCGGCGCCCTGCGCAAACCCGATACCGACGCCATTGCCGCCATGGCGCTCGACAACTATCTTGAAATGCGCGAGCGCGTCGCCGACCCCAAGTTCCGGCTTCAGCAGGCCCTGTCGCTGGAGCTCGAAAGGCGCTTCCCGCAGCGCTTCATTCCGCGCTACTCGATGGTGATGTTCCACCATGAGATTCCGTACCGCACCGCGCTCGATCGCGGAGCCGTTCAGTCGCGGCTATTGAGCGAGTTGACCGAAGGTCCGGTTCGCAGGCTCGACGACGTCGATTTCAAGCGTGCGGAACATGAGATCCTGGCCAAGCTCGGGCCCATCGGCCAGGAGCCTGTCTAAGTTTTCCACGCGAGCCGCGGCTTACACCGGTGAGCCGCGGCTTAACTCCGCTCGAGCGTGATGAAGCTGTAAGCATGCGCGTTCTTCTCATCCGCCTCGTGACGCTCCTGCGAACTGGCATTCCACTGCGCGCCGCGCCAGCCGTCGAAAGTCGTGTCGCCGTCGTCGATCCGCGTATGGATCAGCGTGAGATGGATGCGCTCGGCGACCGGCAGGCATTGCCGGTAGATCTCCGCCCCGCCGATCACCATCAACGCGGATTGCGCGCCGGCCGCGATTCGCGCGTCGTCGAGGCTTTTCACGACCACGCAATCGCCCGGCGAGAAATCCGCCGACCGGGAGAGCACGATGTTCATCCGGCCGGGCAGCGCCTTGCCGATGGATTCGTAGGTCTTGCGGCCCATGAGCACGGGCTTGCCCAGGGTCAGCGATTTGAAATGGCGCAAATCCGCGGGCAGGTGCCACGGCAGCCCATTGCGCCGGCCGATGACGTCGTTCTCCGCAACCGCCACCACCAATTCGAGCGCGGCTGCGCGCGCAGCCGCTCCTTCGTTCGTTACGAGAATCATCGCCGGTTTATACCCTGGCGGCGATCATCTCGCCAGCCGGCCTGCGGGCCGGCAAAAACCCTGCGCGCGAAATCTATTGTGCAGCGAGGGTCTGCAGTGCCGCCGCCGGGAGCGGCGACATGGCGACCACGGCACCGTGGGAATCCGTCTCGCAACTGGCTTGCGCCAGCGACGTTCCGGTCCTGCCGTTTCTGGCGAACAGATGGAAGATGTATCCGTGGCTGTAGATCAGCGACAGCGATTGGACGTACTGATTGCCGCGATACTCGACTCTGTACGCAGGGGCCGCGGTGCCGGGAGCGGCCAGGCTCGCTGCGAAGGTGCGCACGCAGGAATCCAGTGCGTCCTTCTCGGTCGAAGCTTGTGAGATGGCGGGAGCGAACGATGCGATCGCTGCGAGCGAGAGTCCGATGATTCGATATCTCATGGTGGTATTTCCTAAAGGTCAAAATACCAACCCCCACATGCACCATAGGCGGCGCTCAATTCCAGGGCAAACGAGAAATTCCCATCGGCGTTGAAATTTCTCTCATCCGTCGGTGAGTGCGCTCACGCGACCCGGCATTCGGTCAGGATCCACTGCGTGAGCTCCTGCAGATCCTCGCGCGCGCGGTCCTCGGGCCGGTGCAACAGCACATAGCTTTCGTTGGTGGTCAGCTCCGCGGTGAACAGCTTCACCAGGCCTCCGGCGACGAAGCGATCGGCGCTCAAGCGCGCAGGCACTAGAGCGACGCCGACGCCCTGCTCGGCGGCGAGTACCACCGCTGACATGGTGTCGAGCCGCACCAGCCGGTTCGGCTTGATGGATTCGATTCCCAAAGCC
>Ga0210394_10008344_pt1 | contig 10702 bp, 8 predicted proteins | sample IncBWC12MmetaG_FD_160121 | JGI IMG/M metagenome (GOLD analysis project Ga0210394, IMG submission 160121) | Forest soil microbial communities from Barre Woods Harvard Forest LTER site, Petersham, Massachusetts, United States - Inc-BW-C-12-M | ecosystem: Environmental > Terrestrial > Soil >... | reverse complement strand
GGAGCGGGACAGGCGCTTGTCGGTGACGACCGACTCACCGTAGAGAGTGTCGCCGTGGAACACCGGATGCGGGAACGTGACGTCACCGAACCCGAGGTTCGCCACGATGGTGCCCTGCGTCAGGTGCCCGACCGAGAGCCCCACCAGCACCGACATCGTCAGCAGGCTGTTGACCAGGCGCTGCCCGAATTCCTGACTCTCGCTGAAGGCCGCGTCCAGGTGCAACGACTGAGGGTTCATGGTCATCGTGGAGAAGAGGGTGTTGTCGGCTTCGGAGATCGTGCGCCCGGGGGCATGCCGGTAGACGGTGTCCAGCTCGAGCTCGTCGAACCACAGGCCACGCTGGGTAATTACCTTGCCCGCAGGCTCGGACGATGTCACGGCACGATCCTCTCGATGGCCTCGACCAGGGCCGGCTCGGTCGCGGCCCGCACGTCGTGCACGCTCACGCCCGCAGCCAGCTCGCGCAGCAGCAGCCCGTCCGGCGTCACGTCGATGATCGCGAGATCGGTGATGATTCGTTGAACGCAGTGCTTTCCGGTGAGCGGGAGCGAGCACTCGTTTACGATTTTGGGGCTGCCGTCCTTGGCGGTGTGTTCCATCATCACGATGACCCGCTTCGCGCCGTGGATCAGATCCATCGCGCCGCCCATCCCCTTGATCATTTTCCCGGGTACGGTCCAGTTCGCGAGGTCGCCACGGACCGAGACCTGCATCGCGCCCAGGATCGCGACGTCGACGTGCCCACCGCGGATCATCGCGAAGCTCGTCGCCGAGTCGAAGTACGACGAGCCGGGCAGAACCGTCACCGTCTCCTTGCCGGCATTGATGAGGTCGGCGTCGACCTCATCCGGGTAGGGGTAGGGACCCACACCGAGGATGCCGTTCTCTGACTGGAGCACGACATGAACGTCGCCCGGCACGTAGTTGGGCACCAGCGTCGGCAAGCCGATGCCCAGGTTGACGTACTGGCCGTCGCTGAGTTCTCGCGCGACACGCGCGGCCAGCTCCAGGCGGGTCAGCGCCATCTCAGGCCTCCTGCCGGTCGCGGACGGTTCGCTTCTCGATCAGCTTGCCAGCGCTACCGACCTCGACCACGCGCTGGACGAAGACGCCGGGCGTGTGGACGTGGGCGGGGTCGATCTCACCCGGCTGGACGAGGGTCTCGACCTCCGCGATGGTGATCCGCCCCGCCATCGCGGCGAGTGGGTTGAAGTTCCGCGCCGACTTCTCGTAGTAGAGGTTGCCGTGGGTGTCTCCGGCGGCCGCCCGGACGAGGGCGAAATCGCAGACGATTCCCTCTTCCAGGACATAGTCCAGCTCGCCGAAGCGGCGGACCTCCTTGCGCGGTGACGAGATCGCCACGGAGCCGTCCGGGCGGTAGCGCCAGGGCAGGCCACCCTCGGCGACCGCGGTGCCCACCCCTGCCGGGGTGTAGAAGGCGGGGATGCCCGAGCCGCCGGCGCGCAGGCGCTCGGCCAGCGTTCCCTGCGGGCAGAGTTCGACCTCCAGTTCACCGGACAGGTATTGCCGGGCAAACTCGGCATTCTCGCCGACATAGGAGCCGATCGTGCGGCGGATGCGGCCCGCTTCCAGCAGCAGGCCCAGCCCTGCGCCGTCCACACCACAATTGTTCGAGACGGTCTGCAGATCGCTGGCACCCTGGGCGAGAATTGCCTCGATCAGCACCGACGGGATTCCGCACAGCCCGAAACCGCCGACCGCCAGTGATGCGCCGTCCCGCACGTCCTCGATCGCCTCAGCCGCCGAGCTGACCACCTTGTTCAATGAGACTCCATAGTGAGAGCACTGTTTGACGTGGACGTCCAGCCTGGCCGGAACGCGCGCAACGCTCGGCTAGCCACAGGTACCTTAGCGGTACGTGAGTCGGCTCACTACGGCACCGTTCAGCCGAGATCGCGGTGTTCTGCGGCGGGCTGTTCCGGCATCCTGTCGGTGTCGAGGGCGTGCACGTCGAGGCCGACCGACTCCGCGAGATGCGCCATCGCACCGTCGAGCAATTGCAGATCCCGCAGCGCCAATTGCCCGGGTGCGAAGTAGTCGTCGTGCGGCGGGCGCGAGGCAACCGCATCGAACAGGGCCGCGGCGCGCGTGTACGTCCGTGGCGTCCTGTCGCTGTCCTGCAGGTATGCGATCACTTCTCCTATCGATCCTGCTAGCTGGCGGTTGGCTGCCCCGAACTGCTCGCGGTCCTGCGGTGCCAGCCCGATGTCAACGGCGGTGTCGCTGAGCAGGTTTCGGGCGTAGTGCCGTGCGGCGGAGGCGGTCTGCAGCAGTCGCTGACGCCGGCTGTCCGCGGTACGGAGCAGGGGGATCCCCAGCGGCTGCATCGTGGTCACCAGCGTCTGGTACGAGCCGTCCAGGCGCCTCGTCGCGGAACGGAGTTCGGCCTCGTTCTCGTCGCCGGTGAGCCGCTGGACGGCCTGCTCGACTACCGCAGCCAGCGCCTGAACGTACTGGCGGGCCGCGACCCGCGCGACCCTGCCGGTGCGCAGTGGAAACACGCAGAGCACGGTGATCGCGGTGACCCCGGCGCCGAGCGCGGTCTCCTCCAATCGCATCAGGAGCAGCGAATTGGTGAACTCGCCTACCTGGACATAAATCTGCGACACCGTGATGGTGACGCCGACGACCAGGAACGCGTAGCTGATCCGCATGAAGCACAGGCCCAGGAACAGCGACCCGAGGATAACCGCGATTGCGATACCGGTGCGGTTCCCGACGAGGTGAGCCCCGATCGCCCCGAGCAGGACGCCGACCATCGTTCCGGCGGCCCGGAAGAAGCCTTTCCGGAGTTGCTCGCCGACGTTGTTGGTGCCCATGAAGGTGACGAACGCGGCGAGCAGCGCCCAGTAGAACCGCCGCCCTGAGACCAGGTCGCCGAGCAGCAGCGCGGCGGTGGCCGCGACCGCAATCTGGATCGCGACCCGGGAGTAGGGGGGAAGCGTCACCGCGTCCCACCGCATCGGCCGGTCCCGGGCTCGCCGGTACGGCGTGGGCTGGCCGGATTCCAATGAGGCCGCCGCACTGACGATCGCGGAGCCGGGTAGCCACCCGGCGAGCAGGGTGATGCCCGGTGCGAAGGGGCCGGCGGTCTCGCTGGAAACGGCGGCCGAGCCGGTGCCGGCGGAGTCCGAGCGCCAGCCCTGCACGGCCTCGGCGAAGCCGATCACCGAGTTGGCGAAGCGGTGCAGCACGATCTGGAAATCCCGGTCCAGCTCCTGCCCGGCCGGTAGGTCCCGCAGATGGCCGAGCAACTTGTGCCCGGCGAACTCGGCTCGGAGCAGGTCCATCTCGGCGACGGCTTCAAGTGCTCGCCGGGTCAGCTCGCGCGTCTGGGCGGGGAGCTGGACCGGCCCCAGCCGCTCGGCGAAGCGGGCGATGTTGGTCAGCGCCAGCTCGGAGTCGAACAGGCGCTGATGCAGGGTTGTGGCGGATCCCCCGGACGGCTGGGCGCCTGGGTGAGCGAGTGCGGCATCGATCATCAATGCGGTCTCGTTCAACCGGATCAGGCGCCGGTGCAGGCGGCGGGAGGCGCGCTGCGGGTCGGCGGGGTCTTCATAGCTGCTCAGGGCTGCCTTGGCGACCTCTCGTGCCCGCACCGTATACGAGCGTTGCATCCGGCGCAGCGCTCCCCGCTGGCTGGGATAGAACAGGGTGTACTGGGCGAGGACTGCGACCAGCACCCCGATCACGGCCTCCGCGGCCAGCCAGCCGAGATCGGTGAGATGCAGCGCCGGGTACAGGAAGTATCCGAAGAAGTCACCCAGGAACACCAGCAGGCCGCCGATGAACCCGCGCGGTCCGAACCGGCGGCAGTACGCGCCGGCCGTCAGCACCACCACGAACGAGGTGAGCGCGACCGACCGGTGCGGCGCAAGCGCCAGGCCCAACGCCATCCCCGCCAGCATCTGGACCGGCATCAGGAGGAAACCGCCGAGCTGCGCCCGCGGCGTGGCGAACATCGCCGCGGTGAAACTGGCGGTCATCCCCATCATCGTGCCCAGCAGGATCGCGACCACGAGCACGCCGTGATGCTGGACCGCAACCTCGGCGGCCTGTGCGGGTGACAAGACCGCACCGTGGGTGTCGGTCTGCAACGCATGTGTCAGCCGGACGAACAGCAACTCCGCGAGAATCGCCACGCCGATCGTGGCCACCGCCTGCAGCGCCCCGCGCAACTGGTTGAGCCCCGGATCAGACCCCAGAGCTCGGGCCGCCCAATCGGGAAGTCCGCCACGCCGCGACGAAGGCTCTGGCGCGGTGAATCGCCCGGACCGGGCGGCGGCGTCAACACGCATGATTCTGGCTCACGACCTTGTTATCCGGGCCACCCCGCGGTGCGGCGTCATCTGGTGTCGTATAGATGCTGGCGTCCGATGATTGCTGGGCGTCGGGCGGGCAAATTGCCATCGATTGTTTGAGCGTACCAACTAACGTGAGGGTGCCTGCGGGCTTGCCGGGGTCAGCTCGTGCGGTCCAGCATCCAGCTGTCGAGTTGCCCGGCGAGGCGGGTCAGCACCTTCTCGGCCTGCTTGCGGTCCCGCTCGGACCAGCCGGCCAGGATCTCGTCGAACATCACGGCACGGGTCCGGTTGAGCCGGGCCAGGGTCGCGTGCCCGCGCCGGGTCACGTGCAGCGGCGCGGCACGCCGATCGCGTGGATCGGCCGTGCGGGCGACCAGTCCCGCACGCTCGAGTCGCTGTGCCTGCGGGGTGAGGGTCGACTTGTCGACGCCGAGTGCGCTCGCGAGTTCGCTCAGGCGGATAGGTTCCGATTTGGAAAGTCGAGCGAGCAACCAGACGGAGCCCTGGGGCAGGTCGCACCTGGCTCGGCGCATCGTCTCCTGGTACACGTCATTGCGGGTCGACCACGCGACGATCGTGCTGATCGCTTCCTGGATCTCGCCCGCGTGCTGCGCGGAGTCGAGAACTGGAACGGCATCGGGATCAGGCACGGCGATCTCGACGGCGGCGTCGATAGCGCCGGTAGCCGATGGTGGCCGCGATCCACACCGCAATTACCAGCAGTAGCGAGCCGGCGGCGACGAGCAGGGGCTGCGCGAGTCCTACCCCGACGGCGGCGATCGCAACCGCCAGGACGGCCAGCAGCAGGGCCACCGCGCGCAGCCGGCGACGGATGCGTCCGGAGAATCCGGCGGTCAGCGCCCGGCTGAGCCGCGGGTCGTCCCGCGAGAGATCATCGGCGATCTCGTCCAGACGGCGGCGCTCCTCCTCGGTCAGCCCCATGCCGACCACCGCTCGGTCGTCATGCCGCTCCACAACCCTGCCACGCGCTGCCGCCCTGCCCGCCGTAGGGCGTCAGGCGAGTCCCAACGACCCCTCGCTCTGGATCGTAATGCGATCGTTGGCACAGCCAAACTGTCCCGTCCCTGAGTCTCCATCCATACGTTATCCCTATGTTATTTCGTGTGATGCCATCTCGCGCGTTCGAACGCTCACTGATCAGGTCGAGGTCGGCCGGGACGTAGCCGCCGTTGTCGAGGACCGGTCAGAAGTCGCCGAGCTGGGTATCAGGACCGTCGAATCGCCATCCGGGCCCGCCGGGAGGCCGGAGCGCGCTAGCGGTATTTCCTTGCGGTGCGCCGCGCCTTCGATCGCGCGTTGCGGGCATTCCGCGCCTCGCGTTCATGCAAGATTCCGAAGGCGAACCCGTTCTCGCCGGCGGTGGTGCCGGCCTTGGCGCCGAGCCGCCGCAGGAGGTCGGCGCTGACGAGGCTGTCCTGATGCTCGCCGAGCAGATCCTGTAGCGCCTGGTATCGCTTCGCATGCCGGGTCGCGGCCTTGGCGCCGATCACGGGCTGTGTGGCTTCGGCGGCGTAGCGGGCCCGCTTGGCGGCCTTGCGCACCAGGTGCAGCAGGTGAATGTCACCGCTGGCGTTGGCACGCCTGAGCCTTCGCGACACCGTGCGTTCGGCACGGTCCACCGGCGCGATGACCTTGCTGGGCTTGGCGCGGGCGCCGGCTGTCAGCGGCGGACGCCGCACCCACTCGTCGATGTCGGCCAGCAGCGCCAGGTAGCGCGCGCCGGTGAGCGCATGCCGCAGGCCGTCCCAGCGCTCGTGCTGTTCGCGGCTGAGTTCGGCATCTACCCGGGCCCGGACGGGGCCGAGCAGCAGGCTGTCCTCGACCTGGTCCAGCATCCGGTCGAGCCGGTCGCGCAGCACCTGCCGGTCGCGGACCTCGCCCAGCAGCGCGGCGAACCAGCGAAGCTCGGCATCAAGGGATGCGGCACGTTGCGGGTCGGCGAGGGCGCCGAACACGCGCAGGGTGCCGCGCAGCCGCCGGGTCGCGACCCGCGTCTTGTGGATTGCACTGTCGTCGCCGCGGCGAAGCGCGAGATCGCCGGCCAGGATGACGCGCTCCTGTTCGGCGATGTAGGCGGCGACGACATCGCCCGCGCGGAACTTGCCCTTCCCGCCGGTGGTCACCGCGCCGGGGAGGGCACGAGCGAGCTTGGAGGAGCTGCCTGAGCGCCGGGCGCCGGCTCGACGAAGCCGCTTGTCCAAGGCGCGCAGGAGGCCGGTCTCGTCGCTGCCCAGCTCCACGTCGACCTCGCGCCAACTGCTGGCGGTGGCTACCTTCCCGGCCACCGAGGCGTGCACCAGGTCGTCGTCGATCTCGGCCAGGCGCTGCCCGTCATTGCCGAGCAGGCGGGTGACCGACCTCTCGGTGGTCACGCTTGCGACCTGGGTCAGTGCCTGGCCGCGGCCGACGCCGAGCAGCAGGGAACTCAACTCAGCCGGGACGTCGGCACCGGCCTGCTCGACCCGGATCTCCTCCCGGAACGGCTCCTGCGGAACTTTCAGTTGCCAGCCGGCATCGCTGGTTCCGGTACGCCGGCGCAGCGTCATGTGCGCTCGCAGCAGCGCGTGGTCGCGGGTGTCGAAGTAGTCGCTGCGCAGGTGCTCGGTGCTGGCCTCGGTGCGCCCGCCCGCGGGTAGGAGGCCGGTCACGTCGGGGATCAGGAAGCTCGGCTCGACGTCGAACTTGAGTTCACGTTCCAGATAGGAGGGGGCCATGCCAGTGTCATACCCGCCATGGCCCCGCGCCTACCCGGGCCTACCCGGGCCTACCCGGGCTACCCGGGCGAGGGTCAGGATCCGGTCGGCTGCCGGTGTGACCCGCCAGGCTGGTCCCGGGCCGCACCCTGCGAGCTGAGCGGACACCAGCGCGCAGGGTGCGGGCCTCGCGATCAGGCGAGGTCGAACCGATCGAGGTTCATGACCTTCGTCCAGGCGAGCACGAAGTCGTGCACGAACTTGGCCCGCGCGTCATCGCTCGCGTAGACCTCGGCGAGCGCGCGCAGCTCGGAGTTCGAGCCGAAGACGAGGTCGACGCGGCTGCCGGTCCACCTGAGCTCGCCGGCCGCGTCCCGGCCCTCGAAGCTCGCTGGCAATCCAGTGCCGTCACCGGCCGGGGTCCACGTCGTCTCCTGGTCGAGCAGATTCACGAAGAAGTCGTTGGTCAGTGACCCGGGCGTCGCGGTCAACACGCCGAGCTTGGACTGCTGGGCATTCGCACCGAGTACTCGCAGGCCACCCACCAGCACCGTCATCTCCGGGGCGCTGAGGGTCAGCAGGTTCGCGCGGTCGATCAGCAGGTACTCCGCCGGCAGCGGCTGGCCGCCGGCGAACTTGCCGGCGTAGTTGCGGAATCCGTCCGCGGCCGGCTCAAGCGCGGCGAAGGACTCCACGTCGGTCTGCTCCTGGGAGGCGTCCGCGCGCCCTGGCGTGAAGGGGACGGTGACGGGATGCCCGGCGTTCCTGGCTGCCAGCTCGACCCCGGCGGCCCCGGCCAGCACGATCAGATCCGCGAGCGAGACTCGCTTGCTGCCCGCCTGCGCGCTGTTGAAGGCGTCCTGGACCCCCTTCAGGGTGCGCAGCACGGCCGCCAGGTCGTCGGGGTTGTTGACTTCCCACCCGGTCTGCGGCTCGAGGCGGATGCGCGCGCCGTTCGCCCCGCCGCGCTTGTCGCTGCCGCGGAAGGTCGAGGCCGACGCCCACGCGGTGGAGACGAGTTGGGAGATCGACAGGCCCGAGACGAGGACTTGCGCCTTGAGCGTCGCGACGTCGTCGGCGCTGACCAGTTCGTGGGTGACCGGGGGGAGCGGATCCTGCCAGAGCAGCGTCTCCCGCGGGACGAGCGGTCCGAGGTAGCGCTCGATCGGGCCCATGTCGCGGTGCGTGAGCTTGTACCAGGCACGGGCGAACGCGTCCGCGAACTGGTCAGGGTGCTCGTAGAAACGCCGCGAGATCTCCGCGTAGACCGGGTCCACCCGCAGTGAGAGATCGGTCGTGAGCATCATCGGGGTGCGGGTCAGCGAGCCGTCTTCGGGGTCGGGCGCGGTGCCGGCCCCGGCGCCGCCCTTCGGCTGCCACTGGTTGGCACCGGCCGGGCTCAAGGTCTGTTCCCACTCGTAGCCGAACAGCGTCTCGAAGAAGGTGTTGTCCCACTTCGTCGGCGTCGGCGTCCAGGTCACCTCCAGGCCGCTGGTGATCGCGTCCCGGCCCTTGCCGGTGCCGAAGCTGTTCTTCCAGCCGAAGCCCTGCTGTTCCAGCGGGGCCGCCTCCGGCTCCGGGCCGACGTGCTGGTCCGGGTCGGCCGCGCCATGGGCCTTGCCGAACGTGTGCCCGCCCGCGATCAGCGCCACCGTCTCCTCGTCGTTCATCGCCATGCGGCGGAACGTCTCCCGGATGTCGCGGGCCGCGGCGAGCGGGTCCGGGACGCCGTTCGGGCCTTCCGGATTGACGTAGATGAGGCCCATCTGGACGGCGGCGAGGGGGTTTTCGAGCTCCCGGTCACCGGTGTAGCGCTCGTCGCCGAGCCAGGTGTCCTCGGGGCCCCAGTAGACGTCCTCGTCGGGCTCCCAGACGTCGGGACGGCCGCCGGCGAAGCCGAAGGTCTTGAAGCCCATCGTCTCCAGGGCGCGGTTGCCCGCGAAGATCATCAGGTCGGCCCAGGAGACCGTGCGGCCGTACTTCTTCTTGACCGGCCAGAGCAGCCGGCGCGCCTTGTCGAGGTTCCCGTTGTCGGGCCAGCTGTTCAGGGGCGCAAAGCGCTGCATACCGGAGCCGGCGCCGCCGCGACCGTCGCTGATTCGGTAGGTGCCCGCGCTGTGCCACGCCATCCGGATCATCAATGGTCCGTAGTGGCCGAAGTCGGCTGGCCACCACTCCTGCGACGTCGTCAGCACCTCGTCGACGTCGGCAGCCAGGGCGTCGAGGTCGACGGTGTTGAACGCGGCCGCATAGTCGAAGCCCGGGCCCATCGGATCGGCCACAGCGGGGTGCTTGCGCAGGATCTTCAGGTTGAGCTGGTTCGGCCACCACGCGCGGTTGCCCGCACCCTCGGTCGGGTGGTGGGGGTGGTCGGCCGATAGCGGGCAGCCGCCCGCACCCTCGGTGTTCATCTCGCCGACGACGGCATCGGGACCTTCAGACATGGGGATCCTTTCAGGTTTCTAGGGCTTCTAGGGCGCCAAACTGATCTAGGGCCAACTCTTCTCTGGCCAACTCTTCTCTGGCCAGCTCATGAACTGTGTGCGGTGGAGCAACCGGGGCACAGGCCCCGGTACACGACCTCGGCCTCGTCGATCTCGAAGCCGTTGTCGTCGGACGGGGTAAGGCAGGGCGTGACGCCAACGGCGCAATCGACATCGACGATCGCCCCGCAGGACCTGCAGACGGCGTGGTGATGGTTGTCGCCGACCCGCGACTCGTAGCGAGCGGTGGAGCCCGGCGGGTCGATGCGACGGATCAGCCCAGCGGCGGTCAGCACGCGCAGCACGTCATAGACGGCCTGGTGAGATACGTCGACATGGTCTGTACGGGTCACCGTGAGGATCTGCTCGGTGTCGGCGTGTGGGTGGTCGTGCACCGCGGTCAGTACAGCGAGTCGGGGCCGGGTGACCCGCAGGCCGGCCCCGCGCAGCATGCGTTCGGTCTCCTCGATCGCGGGCACACCCCGAGTAGAGACCATTTTCTTGAATCGGTCAAGAGTAGGTCGATCACCGACGCGCTACCCGGGTACCGGTCGCGCCGTCCGCCCGGGGGAGCGCCGGGGGCGAGCGACGGGTTGGCCAGGGGAGTGTCACGAGCCAGTTGCCTGGTGTACACAGGCGCGACATCGATCCCCCCTAGCGTCGGACGGGTAATCGCGCCGCTACTCGACACTGGGGTTTGAAATGGCCGAAGCTACGTCGTCCGTTACTCGGGTTGGCCGCTACCCACGCAACATCCGGCTCCGCAACCCGCATCAGGGCCCTGGAATCCGGTTCATCGGACTCGGGCTCGTCCTGCTGGTTGCCGCGGGCAGCCTGGCCGTCTTCTGGAGCTGACCCTTCGGCACGCCGGTTCTACGGCACGCCGGTTCTACGGTCGGTAGGTTTTACGGTCGGTAGGTTTCTACGGCAGGTAGGTGCCCAGCGCCACCAGGGCGACCATGGCCAGCCCGGCAACCAGCAGCGGCGCATCCTCGCGGATGATGTCCTCCGGCTCCTCGCCGAGTCCCTTGTCCAGCCGGAGGGCATACCGCAGCACCGCGACGATGAACGGGAACAGGCTGACGGCGAACCAGGGGAACGCGTGATGGCTCAGCTCGTCGCGGCTCAGCGCCCAGCCGGTGTATGACGTGATCAATGCGGCGAGTGAGACCGTCCG
>Ga0210394_10008343_pt1 | contig 10702 bp, 7 predicted proteins | sample IncBWC12MmetaG_FD_160121 | JGI IMG/M metagenome (GOLD analysis project Ga0210394, IMG submission 160121) | Forest soil microbial communities from Barre Woods Harvard Forest LTER site, Petersham, Massachusetts, United States - Inc-BW-C-12-M | ecosystem: Environmental > Terrestrial > Soil >... | reverse complement strand
TGCGCTCTTCGAACCGGATAAGCAGTAATTTTATGCGAAAAGTGGTCTTTTTTGCCGCGTTTTTGCCGGGCATGCTGTTCGCGCAGATGATGCCGATGGGCGAGGTTTGCCGGCAGGGAAGGCCGGTGAGCGATCTGAATCTGAGCGAGACGCAGCAGACGCAGATCTCGGCCATTTGCAAGGAGTCCTTCAAGAAGGTTTCCGAACTCCACAAGTCATGGAAAAAGGCCGAAGGGGAACTGCAAGCGGCCTTCGACGAGTCGCCGGTGGACCAGGCGAAATCCAATAATGCGATCGAGCATCTCGCGGCGGCGCGGTCGGATTTATTCCGCGCGACCTCGCAGATGGATCTGAAAATCCGCACGGTGTTGACCGACGAACAATGGCAGCAATTGAAGATCCGGCAACGCCGAGGGGGTCCGGGCAGGCCTGGCGGGCCGGATGGTTCTGGCTGGAGGCGCGGCGGCTCGACCAGTCGCACGACCACGACCACGCAGCCGCAGAATAAGTAATTTGACTTTGCGGGCTGAAGCGCGGTATCAGTGGAGTAGCCAACCTAAAGAGGCGCGGTAGCCAAGTGGTAAGGCAGAGGTCTGCAAAACCTTTATTCGTCGGTTCGACTCCGATCCGCGCCTCCAACAATTTAGTTGATTTTCCTATCATTGACTAACAACAGGATGCTGAAAAACTAGTGTAGTGCGTCGCTCATTTCGAACAGTATGATTCGGGACGGGGCAAAAGGGGTACAGGCACGAAGTTTCGCAAAACCGGCGAAATTCGAGCCAGTCCCCCTTTTGCGCGTGAGAGCGTTACCGTTCAGGATTTGCGACGCAGACCACTAGGCGGATTATCCGCCGAATCAAGCAATCCGCATGCTGCGCATGGCGGCTCAGAGGTCTTGCGTTCATTAATGGAGTTTCTGCACGATGTACTAGAGCAGATCGCTTCCTGCTGAACCGACCACTCGCGGAGGGCAGCTATCTCTCAGGACTCCGCGTTCTTGTCCCCAGGGCTCGCAGTGAATACATCGAAAAGCATGCTGGTGATGTATCCGACAGCCACGCCGATCGATGAGCAGCCGATCAAGGCGATAGTGGGACTCAGGCCTAAGCCGGCGTTGATCGGGGATGTGACGACGACCCCAACGAAACCGCCCGCGAGGCAGGCTAACAAACGTGTCTGCACAGTGTTTCTCCTATTAAAACCATCGGTCCTACTTGCCCGCCGGCGGAAAACCGGGATTATCTATTTCGGCCCGCTGTTTCCGCTAGCAGACGCTTCAGTTCTCCGGCACCGCCCCAATGGACAATCTGAAGGCCAAGGTCGGCACCTGCTTCCGTAACCGCAGAGTTGCGGACCTCGCAAAGCATGAGGTCGCCGCCGCTCTGAACCCTACAGACCTCCCCAGCCCTCGGAAGTTCTTTCAAATCCTTATTGCAACGAACCCTGACACCACGTGTGGAAACGTTCACCACCGACCCATGTAAGCGGGTGCCGACAGCCGCCAGCGGTGTGATGAGCACCGAAGTGTTTGCATCGATCCTTGGTTCCGACCTTCGTTCTTCCGTCGTGATCATAGCTGGCATCTGAACTTTCTCCGCGATTCGGACCGTTGTTCTATGGATCCAGTTTGGGACCACAGCAAGCTTGAATCAATGAGTTGCCGGACTGAGTAGCACGAATGATCTCACCTAGTACCCTGTGTGCGTGACCGCGCAGATATCCCCACAGTAAGCAATTACCACCCCCTGATGAGGGTATAAAGCCTGTTGGAGGAGGCCGCAATTGCCAAGGGCGTTCCTGAGAGGTATGACTAGTCATAAAGGATCATCCAGTGAATGCCGATGAATCGATTGAAGATGGCGGGACCTGCCCGCCGTCATGGGACCAAGGGGAGCCGCTGAACTGCGAGGGTACAGCGCCTCCCTCTGGTTCAGGGTCATCTTTTTAGTTAAGACGCTGCGCCACGCGGGCGGCCGCCCCTGCCAGATGTCCAAATTCGGACATTGTGGGTGCGATGCTGAACGGGTGACAACCGAGGTCGCGCTATCCAGTTGCCTCTGTGAGTAGCCCTTGTTCAGTATCCTCACCGACATCCGATATTCGGCGAGAAAGTTCGCGCGGGCACCCAGCCTGTCCGTCACCCTGCTGCTGACGATTGCTCTCGGCACCGGCAGCAATGTTTCCGTCCGCCGCTTTGTTCTGGGACTGACCAATCCCGGCGCTCCCCTCGCATCGACTGACAGGGTAGTCTCCGTATTCGGGCAAGACGCGCATCGCGAAGCAGGTCCGCTCTCCAACCAGGATTATCAGTTGCTGCCAACGAGCGGATTCGAATGGATCGGCGCGGCGCGCATATTGCCGGGGACCATCGCGTGGGACGGCCAATCGGCCATCATGTCCGTCGCCGCGGTGACGCCCCGGCTCGCTGCCGAGCTGAATCTCTCGCTGGATCAAGGGATCGTCATCAGCCACCGCATGTGGCGGACCGAGTTTCGCGCGAAGGCCGATGTCCGGGGCGAGCATCTTCGCATCGAGGGCGTCGACGTTCGCGTGGGTGGTATTGGGAGCATGCGGGTTTACGATTCGACCGGGCCCAACCTGGCGAGGGCGCTACGAATGTGCGTTGCATCTCCTACTGCGACGATATGGGCGGTTTCCGGCCGGAAATATTTCTGGGCTACGCTCTGCACCTCAGTTGCGGCGACGGCTCCGATCTTCGCGGGGTACCGCTCCCAGTAATCGTTGGAGAATCCGTAGCGGTAGCGCTGATAGGAATAGTTGATCACCTGGGAGGGCTGTTCCAGGTCGAGAGCAAAGCGGCCGGACACCGAATTCTTAGCCTCGTCTAGCTCCGCAGCGGTCGGCGGCTCGTCGCACAGCCTGCGAAGTTCGTTCAACACCACGCCGATGGCATCGGCGGTCGAGGCCGTGCTGACGGCGAGACGCACTGCCCAGAAACCGGTGAATCGGGCTGTTCCGTAAGAGCTGGTCACGTCCATCACCTCCGCCTTTTGTTGCAGGGCGAAATCCAGGCGGGAGATATTGCCGCCGCCCAACAGGGCGTTCAGCACCACCATCGGGAAAAAATCCGCGCTGCGCCGCTCGAAGAGTAGGCCGCCGATCGCTATTTCGGACTGCGGCGCTCCCGGACGATCGATCAGAACAATGCGGCGCTTTCCATCCGGTTGCGGCTCCGGCGGCAGCACGGGCGCGGACTCCGCCGGCTTCCAGTTGCCGAACAGCTTTTCGGACGCGGTAGCGACATCCGAGGTACGGGCCCGCCCGATGATCGATAACACGGTATTGCGCGGCGTATAGCGCTGGCGATGCCAATCCGCAAGCATTTCAGGGGTCAGGGCCGCGATTTCGGCGGGAGACGGATCGCCCAGTCCACCGGGATGCGTTCCGTACGACAATGCCATCAAACGGTCCACGGCAAGAGTGGCTGGACGGCCCGCCCGCAAACGGACGTTGAGAGTTTGCCGCTGTTTCCAGCCGGCCAGCTCGTCGCCCGGAAACGCCGGATTGACAAGCATGTCCGCCGCCAGGGCCAGCCAGCCGGTGAGGTGAGAACTCAAACCGGAACAGTCGATGGTCGCGTTTTCGCGGTTAGAAAAGGTGCCGCTCGAAAGTGTGGCGCCCAGTTGCGCCGCTTCCTCGGTGAGTTGCGTGCCGCTACGGCTGCGGGTGCCTTGGCTCAACATTTCCGCGCTCGCCTGCGCTACGGCAGGGCGAGTCTGATAGACCTTCCCCGCGCCGTCCATTTGGATTTTCACCCACGCCAGCGGAACACGCTGATCTTCGATGGCGAGAAGCGTCAGCTCGTTCGACAGCTTCACGGGATATGCTTCAGGGATTTTCACGCGGATGACTTCATGGGAAACGGGAGCGCGATTTTTTCGGTCCGCCGAAAAAGCGGCTGCGGCGGCGCAGGCAAGTATCGTTCGTCTCGTCATTGCGCGCCTCCCGGCATAACAGTCAGCACCACTCGATTCGCAGGTGTGAGGTAAAGCTTCGCTACGCGACGCAATACGTCGCTCGACAAGTGCTGCTCGCCATCCTCCCATTGATTGACCGCTTCGGGATTACCGACCGAGGCCTCCAGGCGCGCCAGCATGACGGAGCGCACCAGGGTGGAAACAAGGTTCAGCCCGCGGCTGCGGCTCGCGCTCATCCGCACTCTCTCCAGTTCCTTATCGGGGACGCCTTCGTTGGCGATGCGCTCAATTTCGCGATTGCAAAGCGCCTCAATCTGCGCCTGGTCCTTACCCGGAACGGCGGTCAGGATCACGGTAAAAAAATTCGGGCCGGAGGAGTTTTCGATATTCGCCGAAACCGAGCTCGCCACGCCTGCCCCTTTCACTAGGCTGGCGGGCAGCCTGGATGCCTCGTTGGCGCCGAGCACCTCGGCCAGCGTCTGGAGCGGAAACCAATCCGGATGGCCCATGGCGGGGGCGCGCCACGCCAGAATCAGAAGCGGAACGCGCGCGATCGGGTCGGAAACAACCTCACGCTTGTCCAGGGGAGTGTCCGGCTCGCGGATGTCGGGCGCGGGGGCGGGCTGACGTTTCGGGACGTTTCCAAAGTAGTGCTTGATGCGCTCGCGAACGGTGTTCGCATCGAAATCGCCCACCAGCGCGATTGCCGCGTTGGACGGAACGTAGTAATCGCTGTGAAATTTCGCCGCGTCCTGGGCGGTGATTTGACTCAATTCGCCGACGTTCGAATAGGGCAAGACGCGCTCATTCACGGGATTCGCGAACAGAAGACTTAGCAAGCGAGTATTGACGCGGCCATAGGGAGAATTCAACTGACCTGCATGCTGCTGGAGGGCCAGGGAACGCGCCGCCTCAAGACCTTCCGGTGTTATCTCGATCCCGCGCATTCGATCGGCTTCGAGAAACAGAGCAAGATCCAGTTGGTTCGCCGGGAGATTTGAGGAGAACTCGGCGAAATCGAGACCGACGCCGTAATTATTCGTGCCGCCCGTGCTTTTTATAAGGCTAAGATGCTCGTCCGGAGCCACGTTGGCCGACCCCTGATACATCAGGTGCGCCATCAGCAAAGCCATTCCGGATTTATTGGCCGGTTCGTACCGGACTCCCGCTTTATATTCCACCGTTAACGTGAAACTTGGGGCGGCATGGTCCACGGACAGCACCACCGGAAGCCCGTTCGAGAGCGTGAACCTTTCTGTAGGAATACGAAAAGAATCGGATGGGCGCGCGCGCCACCAGAATATTCCCGCGACCGCTCCGATGATCACCGCGGCGGCGATTCCGGCGAGCCAGTATTTCTTTCGATTGCGGGTTGGCTTCGAAGTTTCCGCTGGAGCGCCTTCCAGCGATTGCAACACTTCATCGACGGATTGAAATCGCTGAGCGGGGTCTTTGGCGATGCACTTGAGGATCGTCCGGCTGATGTGTTCCGGCAGCCCCGGCACCACGTCCCGGGGGGGCTTCGGCATGTCGCGAACCTGCTTCATCGCGACGGAAATCGGCGTCTCGCCGGCGAATGCGACGACGCCGGTGAACATCTCATAAAGGATCAGCCCAAAGGCGTAAATATCGGTGCGGTGGTCGGTCGGCCTGCCTTCCGCTTGCTCCGGAGCCATGTAGGCCGGCGTGCCGATGATGGCGCCGGTGGTGGTGACGCCGGCGGCGAACGATCGCGAGATCCCGAAATCCATTACCTTCACGTCTCCCGATTCCATCACCATGATGTTTTCGGGCTTCAAGTCGCGATGGGCGATCGACTGACGGTGAGCTTCGCCGAGCCCAGCGCCGATCTGGCGCGCGATCTCCAGGGCCCGCGCGGGATCGAGCTTCGGCGAGCGCTGCAGCAAAGCGCGGAGGTTCTCGCCCTCCACGAACTCCATCGACAGATAAACGGTATCGCCGGCGCGGTGGAATTCATTCAGGCGCGCGACGTGGCGATGAGTGATCTTGTGCGCCAGCCGCAACTCGTTTTTGAACCGCTCCAGGATCTGAGCGTCGGAAGCGATTTCGGGCCGCAGGACCTTGAGGGCGACAAGTTCGCCGGTCTCGCGGTCGCGCGCCTTGTAAACAATCCCCATGCCGCCGCGGCCGAGTTCGGCAAGAATCTCATATCGCTCGGATAACTTCGCGGTAGACGGAGCGATTGCCTCCATGGCGATGGTTTCCGCCATAGGAACCGGAGCTTTTGCTTCGTCTTCAGGAGGCTGCACGCGATGACGATTATATCGAAGCCGAATCAATAGAAACCGTTACTATCCCCTCCATAACTGTCGGGGTTCCACAGATCTGGTGTGGAACCCCGACAGTCATGGAGGGGATCGCTACTAATCCGACCGCAGCGCATTCATGACGTCCACCCGCGCTGCCCGTGCGGCTGGAACCAGCGACGCGATCGCTGCCGCGGCTAACAGCACTGCTGCCGAACCGACTACCGGAACCGCTCCAGGCATCTGCATCCCAGTAATGCGGTTGCTCACCAGGTCGGCCAGTGCATATCCGCCCAAAATGCCTGCGGCGACGCCCGCCGACGCCATCAACGCCCCCTGCCGGACGACACCCATCACCAGGTGCCATGGTTGCGATCCTAGCGCCAGGCGGATGCCGAACTCGCGCATCCGCCCGCTCACGGAAAACGCGAGGACGCCGGCAACCCCCACCACCGCGATCGCCAGGGCAACCGCGGCAAAGACTCCGAATACCAGCGTGTTTAACCGATCCGGCGTCAGGACCTCGGCGCGGATATCCTCCAATGTCGCCGCCCGCTCCACTGGCTGATCGGCCGCCATTTTCCGGATGATGCCCGTGATCGGCGATAGCAGCGAGTATGGATTCCCGCGCGTGTGGACGAACAGGTTGGCGCCCCCAAAAAGTCCTTCCTGCGATAACGGATGGTATACGGTCATCGCCGGTCCGGGTGAAACGTTCTCATCGTCGACATCGGCGGCAATCCCGACGATACGGCGCGACGTGGTGGCGATTCCGACGAACTTCATCACCGGATCGGTCCATGTCAAATGACGATTCACCGCGTCTTCGTTGGGGAACATGCGTTGCGCCAGGCTGCGGCTCACAATCACCACCCGCTCGACGCCCTTCCTGTCGTTATCGTCGAAATCCCGTCCCGCGATGAGGGGAACTCCAACCGAGCTGAAGTATTGGGGTGAGATGGTGCGGAACCTGGCGCGTGGATCTTCTTCACCGGGCGCACGGACGCGGCCTTCCGTGGTGAAGTTGAATCCCGGGCCAAACTTCCCTCCGTCGCGCCACGGCGCGAAACTTCCCACCGCGACGGCGTCAACGCTAGGGAGCGAAGTGATCTGCCGTATCGTTTCTTGGTAAAACGCCAGCACCTGCTCGGGCGTCTTTCCATATTCCATCACCGGAACGCTGACCAGCAGGACGCTGCGTGTATCGAAGCCGGTTTGCGCCGATTGCAGCGCGATTAATGTCTTGATCAGCATCGCCGCCCCGGCCAGCAGCACGAACGATGCGGCGACCTGAGTAACGGCGAACACCCGCAACCGGCGATTCGCACTGCCGGTGATGCGATGGCTACCGCTCGTAAGTCCAAAGCCCTGAGAGCTGTCCGCGGCGGGCAGGCGAGGGACAAACGCCAGCGTCACGGCCGCGATTACGGCCAGCGCCGCGCCTACCCAAAGCATGCTCGAATCGACTGTCAGATCCAGCGCCCGCACCGAAAAGCGGGAGGCGTAACGCGCCAGCACCGCCACCATCGGCCGCGCACTCAAAATGCCGATCGCCGCGCCGGCTACGCATAACACCAGGCTCTCCGCCAGCAGTGTTCTGCGCAGAGCGCCTGTGGTGGCGCCGAGCGCGGCGCGAATGCTCAACTCGCCTTCCCGTCGAACCGTCCGCGCCAGGATCAGATTCACGACGTTCGAGCAGGCGATCACAAACATCAGCACCGACGCGCCCAGCAGCACCAGCAATACGGTCCGCGCGCGCGCCGTGATCTGGTCGCGCAGCAAAACGACGTCGACCTGAGAATCCGATTGAGGGCTGTAGGCTTCCGGATGGTCCTTGATCATCCTCCCGTATGCGGCCTTCAGGTCGGCCCGCGCCGATTCGATCGTCGCTCCCGCCGCCAGCCGTCCGAACAATTGGGTCATGCGGTGTACCCTGCCCTCCACCATCGTCGCCGAGAGATGGTGAGGGCTGGTGACGATATTCGCGATGATCTCCGTGTCGGCCGGATAGGGAATGGAAGGCTCCAACACGCCGACAATCGTCGCCGAGCTCGTCCCCAGCCGGATGGTCTTGCCGAGCACCGAGGGATCGCTCTTCACCTGCGTCGTCCAAAAACGGTAGGTAAGGACACAGGCTCCGGCGGCGCTCGGCCCGTCGTCGCGCATGTCGAGCAGCCGGCCGAGCACCGGATGCAGCCCCATTACATCGAAATAGGACCCGTCCACCACTCCGGAGCGCACTTCGCGCGGCTCCCCCAGCCCGACCATGGTGAACCCGATGGTGGAGAACTCCCCAATCGCGCCCAGGGTCGTCACGCGCGAGCGGATATCCCGGATTTCCGGGACCGAGAAGGGGACGCTCTCCATGCCGGTGCCCCGGGCGCTCTGATGAATATAAATCAGCCGGTTCTCGTCGCGATTCACCAAAGGGCGCAGCAACACGCCGCGCACCAGCGTGAAGATGGCCGCGTTGGCGCCAATACCGAGCGCCAGCGTCAGGATAACGGTGATCGTCAGCCCTTTTTCGCGGGACAGCGAGCGGATGGCAAGCTTCAGATCGCGCAGGAAGGTCGATGCCAAATCGTTCATGGAAGCTCCTTGTCGTCTAAGTTTAAGTCGAACGAGTGGTCTCGAAATCGACACCGCCAGGGAAGTTTTTTTGCCGCGTTGAAAATGCACAAGTTACCGCCTGTCGGCGGACGGCCACGACTTACTGTCCCGGCAGGGCCTGCATCTTCACGATCTCGATGCGGCGATTCTTCGTCCGCCCCGCCTCCGTCGCGTTATCGGCCACCGGCCGTGCGTCGCCGATGCCCTGCGGATCCAGGCGCGCGCGCTTCGCCCCGTTGGCCGCCAGCCACGTCACCACGGCCGAGGCGCGCTTGAACGACAACGTCATGTTGCCCATTCTCGTCCCCGTATTGTCGGTATGCCCTTCGACGCGCAGGCGCCACGTCGGATGATCGTTCAACATCGCCACCAGTTCGTTCAGAATCGCCTCCGACGCCGGCGTCAGGTCGGCCCTGCCCGGCAGGAACTGGATCGCATACAGCGGAACATGCCCGTAGCGCTCCAGCATGTCGGCAATCGACGATGCGTCGGTCACGGAATCGAAATCCGGCGCCGCCGAGCTGATCTCGGTCAGCGTATAGTAGCGCGACGCCGCTTCCACCGTCACCCAGAAGTCGTTCTTGCGGGCCGTCAGCGCCGCCTCCGCGTCCGCAAACCGGTAGGGGATTTCGAACCCCGCGGTCTTCAGCGCCGCAGCCGCCTGCGCGACGATCGACGCCGGCGTGGTTCCCTCCCGGCATTCATACATCACCGAGCGGCTGTTCCCCTCGATCGAGGTGTTGATCGCCTCGCCCTTGTCGTCTTCGCCGACCGAAACGTCGCGATGATCGGAATCTTTCTTTTCGCAGTTATCGATCCTGCACTCCAGCAGCTTCGGAAAAAATTTCGAATCGACGCAGCCCGCCTGATCTGGCGCCAGCTTCGGAGCTTGCGCGTGCAAGGGGATTCCTGCTAGCGCGAGCAGGAACAAAACATGAGGAGAATGTTTCACGCCGCTTCTTTTGATTTTACCAGGGATTTCATCCGCCGATCGAATACATCGGCCTCGGCGGCGCGACGAAGCGCGTGGAATTGATCTCATGCCCAATCCATTTCGCGCGTACCGACCCGCCGACGGCCGCGGCAATTTCCTCATCGGACGCGTCGCGCCGAATCAGCGCGCGAATATCCGTCTCCTCCACCGCGAACAGGCAGTAGCGGAGCTGCCCATCGGCCGTAATGCGCAGCCGGTTGCAGTTCAGGCAAAATGGCCTGCTCACCGACGCGATAAAACCCACCCGTCCGATTCCGTCCGCAAAGCGATATTCGGTTGCCGGAGCCCTCGGATCGCGATCGGGAATCACTTCGAGCGCCCCGATCTCGCGCTCCAGCATGGCGATCATGTCGTCAGCCAGCAGCACGCGCCCGCGCTCCCACAATCCCTGCGCGTCCAGAGGCATGAACTCGATATAGCGAATCTCAATATCGCGCTCCCGCCCGAACCGCGCCAGCGGCACGATATCCGGCTCGATCAGATTCTTCACCGCGACGACGTTAATTTTGATGGGCCCGTAGCCCAGCCGACGGCAGGTTTCGATCCCATCCATCACCCGGTCAAAGTCGTCGCGCCGGGTAATCTGCTTGAACCGCTCGCGGTCCAGCGTGTCGAGATGCACATTGATCCGCCGCAGCCCGGCCTCATATAACTCCTCGGCCTGCTGCGCCAGCAGCACGCCGTTGGTGGTCAGCGCCAGATCCTCGATGCCGTCAATCGCCGCCAGTTTCCGGATCAGCGTGGAGAGATTTTTCCGCAGCAGAGGCTCGCCGCCCGTCACCCGCAGTTTGCGCACGCCCAGCCGCGCGGCAATCCCGACAAACCGCTCGATCTCTTCGAAACTCAGCAGTTTCTCCCGCGCCTCGAACTTCACCGGAGTCTCCGGCATG
>Ga0210394_10008342_pt1 | contig 10703 bp, 7 predicted proteins | sample IncBWC12MmetaG_FD_160121 | JGI IMG/M metagenome (GOLD analysis project Ga0210394, IMG submission 160121) | Forest soil microbial communities from Barre Woods Harvard Forest LTER site, Petersham, Massachusetts, United States - Inc-BW-C-12-M | ecosystem: Environmental > Terrestrial > Soil >... | reverse complement strand
GCGCATCCGAATTCCCGATTCACCGTCGCGGCGAAACAGAATCCCAGCTACTCGAAGCTCGCCGACGCGCCCGGCGGCGTGCCGATTTCGGCGATCGTGTTCGGCGGCCGGCGCCGCACCCTGGCGCCGCTCGTGTATCAGGCCCGCAATTGGCTGCACGGGGTGCTGGTGGGGGCGGGACTCGCCTCCGAGACGACGGCCGCCGCCACGGATGCGGTCGGTGTCGTGCGCCGCGACCCGATGGCCATGAAACCGTTCGCGGGCTACAACTTCGGCGACTACTGGGCGCATTGGATCAATGTCGGCGCCAAACTCAAATCGGCGCCGCAGATCTTTCACGTCAACTGGTTCCGCCAGAGCGAGGCCGGCAAGTTCCTTTGGCCGGGGTACGGCGAGAATCTGCGCGTGCTGCGCTGGATCATCGATCGCTGCAAGGGCACGGTGGCCGCGCGCGACACGGCGATCGGCCATGTGCCGAACGCCGTCGACCTGGATCTCGCGGGCCTGGATTTGGCGCCCGGCGCGATGGAGGAGCTGCTCGCGGTCAGTCCCTCTTTGTGGCGCGAGGAGTTGGCGGCCGTCGAGAAGTTCCTGAGCGAATTCGGCGATCGAACGCCTGCCGCGCTCCGGGCCGAGCTCGAGCGCGCGAGCGCGCGGGTTCATTCCTCGCAGGTGTAGCGAATTACCTGGGAGGAATTGCTGTCCGGCGCCTTGCCGAGACCGATCAACCCTTCGCCGCGGATCTGCATGGAATCGCGACGCACGAACGCCTCTTCGCCGTCCTTGCCCAGCACGAAGGTGCCGTTCGTGCTCTGGTCGATCAGCATGAATTTGTTGCGGTTGATCTCCACGCGGGCGTGCAGGCGCGAGATGAGATTGCCCTTGACGACGAGATCGTTTTCCTCGGCGCGGCCGATGGTGATATTCGCGCGGCCGTCGTCCACCAGGACCTCCTGGCCCTGATAGCGCAGGCGCAGCCGATGAGTCTTGTTGGCCCGCTCCCGCTCCCGCGAGGTAATGGCGATCGCGGGCACCATGCTGGTGATGTCCTCGGTCTGCCACAGCACCTCGAACAGCGCTACTTCGCTGCTGCGGCCCTTCAAGGTGGCGATGTCGATCTGGCGCACCGAGGCGCGCCAGTCGCTCGACAGCTTCTCCACCATGGTGGCCGTGGTCATGATCTGGCCGGCCTTGGCCTGGCTGGTCATGCGATTGGCGGTGTGCACGGCGGAGCCGAAGATGTCCCGGTTTTCGAGCACGACCGGTCCGTAGTTGCAGCCGATTCGGATGGCCACGGCCTGCTCGTCGACTTTCAGCTGCGGATGCAGCACGATTTGCTTCTGCATCTGCGCGGCGGCGTTCAGCGCATCGTCCGCGGTCGGAAAGGTCGCCATGACCTCATCCCCCATGGTCTTGATCACCGTGCCGTGATTCTGCTCCGTGGCGGCGCGCATCACATCGATGCAGATGCCGACCATGTCCCGCGCGCGCAGATCCCCGAGCAGCTCATACAGCTTGGTGCTGCCGACCACATCCGCGAACACGATAGCGACTTCGATTTCTTTGCCCATTCCTGGCCTATTATACTTAATGTACTTGACGCGGCGCGGCCGCCTGAAGCCCTTTACGCGGCAATCCCGGGATCCAGGATCGAAAGCGCCGAATAAAGGGTTTCAGGCACCGCATCGGGTCGCGCCGCGACCTCGGAGAGAAAACGCCGCCAGGCGCGGGCGCCCTCGCGCCCGGCCATCAACCCGTGCATGTGCCGGGTGATCGAGTGCAGGCGGATACCCCGCCGCGCGCACACCTTGGCATAGGCGACGACGCGATCGATGATCTCCCGGGGCTCCGGCACGCGCCATTCCGGGTCGACGAGGGCTTGCTCCAATTCGGCGAGCAGGGCCGGCCGGTGATAGACCGCGCGCCCCAGCATGACTCCGTCAAGACCCTGGGCGAGGTGGGGGCGAACGGCGGCCAGCTGCGACAGGCCGCCGTTCAGGATCAGGACGAGCTCCGGGCGCTCCTTCTTCAGCTGATGCACGTAGTCGTACTTGAGCGGCGGAATCTCGCGGTTTTCCTTCGGCGACAAACCGCTCAGGAGCGCGGCGCGGGCATGCACGATGAGCGCGTCGAGCCCCGCACCGGCGACGGCGTCGACGAAGGCGGCAAAGAACGCGTAGTCGTCGCGATCGTCGATGCCGATGCGGCACTTGACGGTCACGGGCAACGGCGTCGCGTCCCGCAGAGCGCGAACGCAATCCGCCACCCGCGCGGGTTTGAGCATCAGACAGGCGCCGAACGATCCGTTCTTGACCCGGTCGCTGGGACAGCCGACATTGAGGTTGATCTCGGCGAATCCGGCCGCCGCACCGATGCGCGCCGCGGCGGCGAGCTCCTTGGGGTCGCAGCCCCCCAATTGCAGGGCGACGGGATGTTCGGCCGGATGGTGCTCGAGCAGCCGGCGCGCGTCGCCGCGCAGCAGCGCGGTCGATACGATCATCTCGGTGTACAACAGGGCATGCGGCGCATACAGCCGATGCACGTATCGGCAGTGGCAATCGGTCCAATCCATCATGGGCGCGACCGATAGCTTTCGCGAGATTATTTGGGTTTGTCTATCGGTCATCTTTGATCTTTCTAGAGAATGCTCTCGATGAAACGGATACGACTCCATTCACGTGGCTTCAGAGATCGTAGCATCCCCGCATCGCCTTCGGGGAAACTGCGTGTCAGGGGTCCGTCGAAGGTTATGGTTACTTGCTTTCGGGCCCGCGCTTCGCTGTCAATGTCGCCGGGGCTTCGTCTCCAAAATGCCGTTTTGGCAAGGGTGGCGGCGGATAACGGCCCATCTTGGAGTTCCAGTAAGCCCACGATCGTGGATCAATGATCCCCGGCGGCGCCCGGTCCAGCGCCTCGCGAAATTCCTCATCCGAAACATACTCGCGAATCATCTTCATATCTTCATGTCGCGCGTATGTCATGGCATACGCCATGAATCGGACCGGGTCCGCGAGCGCTTGCTCTGGCGGCTCGAACCAGATGATCCTTGACGCGACATCCAACATTTGCGCGGTGGCTGGAATAGGTTTCATAGCTCGTACTCCGGAAGCCGAGGCGGCCGCCGGCGCCGCTAGAAACCGAGCGACAGCTGCGGTTGATCGGGTGCGGGCGGCCGGAACAAGTCGGTGCGCAGTTGATAGCGGTCGTGCGCCGGGTCGAAGCCGCACTTGCGCCGGGCCAGTTCGAAGCGCTGCTGCAACAGCTGCGCGTAGGGCCCGGTACCGGACATGCGCTGGCCGAACTCCGAGTCGTAATCCTTGCCGCCGCGCGACTGGTTGATCAGCGACATCACGTGCTTGGCCCGATCGGGATAGTGCTCGGCGAGCCACTCGCGGAACAGCGTCTTGACCTCGTGCGGGAGCCGCAGCAGAACGTAGCCGGCGGATGACGCGCCTGCATCCTTGGCCGCCGCCAATATATCTTCCATCTCGTGATCCGTGATCGCCGGGATCACCGGCGCGATCAACACCCCGACGGACACGCCGGCTTCCGTCAGCTGCCCTATGACCCGCAGCCGGGCCTGCGGAGAGGCCGCCCGCGGCTCCAGCGTTCGCTTGATGTCGCTGGTGAGCGAGGTGATGCTGAGCATGACCTGCACCAAGCGGTCCTTGGCAAGGTCGGTCAGCAGATCGAGATCGCGGATGATGAGCGCACTCTTGGTGACGATGGTGACCGGATGCCGGCAGCGCGTCAGCACGGCGAGAATGCCGCGGGTGACCTCGAGCCGCTTCTCCAGAGGCTGATAGCCGTCGGTGTTGATCCCCAAGGCGATGGGCTTGCAGACGTATTTCGGTTTCGCGAGCTCGCTCTCCAACAATTTGACCGCGTCCGCCTTGTAGAACAGCTTCGTTTCGAAATCCAAGCCGGGAGACAGACCCCAATACGCGTGTGTGGGTCGCGCGAAGCAGTAAATGCAGCCGTGGCTGCAGCCGCGGTACGGATTGATCGATTGATCGAATCCCACGTCGGGCGAGGTGTTGGTGCTGATCACGCTGCGCGCATGGTCGGGGAGCACCGACTCCTCCGGGTGCTGCAGAATCTCCTCCTCGTACCAGCCGTCATGCGTGGCTTCGCGGTGCGTGGCCTCGAAACGCACGCCGGGATTGGACGCCGCGCCGCGATCCTTGAATTGCTGGTGACCGATGAATGTGCGAGCCATCGGCAAACTCTACGCGCCGTTCGCCCGGCCGTAAATCCAGTAGTGCGGAGCGCGCACTACTGTATGTCAGGGCCGCGACGGCGGGCACCGCAAGACGGCTGCTAGGACAGACTAGGGCTTGCGCTGCGGCTCGCGCAGATACGGGAAATCCTTGGTCGGGCGGGGTTCGGCGATATGAAACCCCTGCGCGAAGCCGATACCCAGCCGACCCAGCTCCGCGAGCACCTCGGGCGATTCGACGCGCTCGGCGATGGTGTGAATTCCCATGGTCCTGCCGACCTGGCTGATCGCCTCCACCATGCTGCGATCGACCCGGTCGCGGGTCACGTTCTCGACGAATTGCCCGTCGATCTTCAGATAATCCACCGGCAGGGTTTTCAGGTACATGAACGAGGATAGTCCGCTGCCGAAGTCATCGAGCGCAAAATGGCAGCCGCGCGCCTTGAGCTCGCGCATGAAATAGACCACGTTGCCCAAGTTGGCGATGGCCGCCGTCTCCGTGATCTCGAAGCACATGGCGCCCGCGACCAGATCGTGGCTGCTGAGCTCGGCAATCAAGTATTCGAGAAAGCGCTCGTCGTTCAGCGACGTCCCCGACAGGTTGACGGCGATGGTGAAGGGTTTGACGCCGGAATCGGCGCGATGCACGACGCGGTCGAGCGCCTGGCGCACCACCCATCGGTCGATCGCCGGCATCACGTTGTAGCGCTCCGCGGCCGGAATGAATTCGGCCGGCGTCACCAGCACGCCGGCTTCGCCGCGCAAGCGAAGCATCAGCTCGAAGTGCTCGCGCACGGGCTCGTGGGTGGTTGCGCCGATCGGCACGATGGGCTGGTAGTAGAGCTCGAAGCGGCTCTCGTCGCAGGCGCGGGCCAGCTTGGAAACCCAGTGCATCTCGCGATGCCGCTCCGGCACGTCGTTCGGCTTGTAGAGCTGCACCCGGTTGCGGCCGAGGTCCTTCGCCGAGTAGCAGGCGACATCGGCGGCGCTCATGACGCTGGCGACCGTCGGGGTTTCGCTGGTGATTTCGACGATGCCGATGCTGGCGCCGAGCTCGAGCGCGCCGTCCTGCCAGACGAAGCGAAAATCGCGGATGGCTTGCCGCAGATTCTCCGCGATGCGCAACGCCTGATCGAGCGAACAGCTTTGCAGCAGAATGCCGAATTCATCTCCCCCCAGGCGCGCCAGCGTGTCGCCGCCGCGCACGCGCGATTGCAACACTCCGGTGATCTGCTTGAGCAGCTGGTCCCCGGCAGGATGTCCGCAGGTGTCGTTGACCAGCTTGAACTGGTCCAGATCGAGGTACAGCAATGCATGCCGGCTGTGCGCGTCCTGCCGGGAATTCTCGACCGCGGCCGTGAGGCGATTCTCGAACTCGCGCCGGTTGATCAAGCCGGTCAAGGCATCATGACTTGCCTGGTAGTGCAGCGCCCGGTGCAGCCGGCGTTCCTTGCTCACGTCGTGAAATACCATGACGGCGCCGATGAGGTTGCCGGCCCGGTCCCGGATAGGCGCGGCCGAATCCTGAATGGCGAGATCCTGGCCGCGGCGGTTCACCAGAACCGTGTGCTGGCTCAAGCCCAGCGTCTGTCCTTCGCGCAGGCAGCGCATGACCGGGTTTTCGCCCGCTTCCCGGGTCGATTCATCGATGACGGTCAGCACCTCGCTGATCAGGTGCGCCTGCGCGTCGCGGCTCTCCCACCCGGTCAGGCTCTCCGCGATCGGATTCATGTAATCGATGCGCCCTTCGGAATCCGTGGTGATGACGGCGTCGCCGATGGATTGCAACGTGACTTGCGCGCGCTCCTTGGCCTGAAAGACCGCGGTCTCCGCCTTCTTGCGCTCCGTGATGTCGGTGAGGGTGCCCTCGTACCCCGTGACCCGCCCCTGCTTGTCGCGCACCACGCGGCTCGAATCCATGACCACCAGCATGGAGCCGTCCTTGCGGCGCAGCACGCACTCCGCATTGCGCAGCTCGCCCTCGCTCTCCACGCGCCGCACGAAGGTCTCGCGGTCGCTCGGATACCAGTACAGGCCGTCCGCCGGCACCTGATACAGTTCCTCGGCCGAGCTGTAGCCCATCAAATTCACGAAGGCGGGATTCGCGACCAGAATGCGGCCGTCTCGCGAGGTCTGGTAGACCCCCTCGATCATGCTCTCGAACAGACCACGGAATTTCTTCTCGCTGTTGCGCAGCGCATCCTCGGCGCTGCGCCGCTCGATGGCGATCCCGGCAATCTGGGCCATGCGCGACATGAGCTCGTGGTCGCGTGCCAGCGGTATGCCCGGCTGACGCCGGTAGACCGCGAAGGTGCCCACCACACGACCGTCCGAGGCGACGATGGGCGTGGACCATGCGGCTCGGAGTCCCGCATGCCGTGCCGCCTCGCGGCGAAATTCCCACAGCGCATCCGTCTCGATGTCCGCGACCGTTATTTGCCTGGTCAGATATACGGCGGCGGCGCAGGAACCGAAGCGGATACCGACCGGCGCCCCGTCCATCGCCGCGACGAACTCGCGCGGCAAATGCGGCGCCGCGCCGCAGCTCAATGCCTGCCGCTCGTGATCCAGAAGATTGATCGCGCAATAACTCTCGGCCACCACCCGCTCGATGAGCTCGCAGATCGATTCCAGAACCGAGTCGAGCGAGGCGTTCGCGGCGATCTTCTCGAACACCCGGCGCTCGCCCGCAGCGATCGCCTCCGCCCGCTTGCGCTCGGTGATATCCGTGATGCTGGCGCGAATCAGGCGCCGATTCGAGCTCGGCAGGCGCACGAAACGCACTTCGCAGGGCATGATCTGCCCGCCGGCATCGCAGTGCGTCCATTCGAAAACCGGCGCATCGCCCGCAAGGGCGCCTTCGATGTAGCCGCGCCGCCGCCCGAAGGACGCCGTGCCGTCGGGTTGCTGCGGCGGGCTGATTTTTTCCGGGCCGCTGGCGAGCAGCGTCTCGCGCGACATCTTGAAGAACCGGCAGGCGTTGTCGTTCACGTCGACGAATCTGCCCTTGTCGACGTCGAACACGACGATGACTTCGGGAGCGTGCTCCACCAGGGTTCGATAGCGCGCTTCGCTTTCGCGCATCGACTGCTCGGCGATGTGTCGTTCGGTGATGTCGCGGATACTGACGATGTAGCCGTCGCGCCAATTGAGCTTCGCTTTGCTGACCGCGATCTCCACCGCCACGCGATTGTGGTCCTTGGTGCGCCCCCAGGTCTGGTGCGCGGCCAAATCGACGTGCGTATCGTCGATCTTCGTCGCGAAACGCTCGAGAAAATCGTGGGCCCCGATGTCCGGGAGCAGATAATTGAGCGGGCGTCCCAGGATCTCCGCCGGAGAGTAGCCGAAAATGCGTTCTCCGGTCGGATTGAAGGTTTCGATGTGGCCGCCGTCGTCCACGGTGACGATGGCGTCCTTGACGTTGTCGAGGATGGCCTGCAGATGCGAGGCGGTTTGCTCGCGAATCTCGCGCGTGAGGGCCTGCGCCTCATCGGACATGAGCTGCATCGATCGAACGACGCCGCGCCGCTCCGCATCTATGCGATCGTAATGCGCACTGACGATCTTGAGCAGCGCGTCGACATCGACTTCACCGCCTTGGCGTAGTGCCTGCTCGACTTGCCGTTCGAGCAGACCGTTCAGGCTGTCCGTAGCCGGCGTGGGGTCGCTGCGCATTACGGCCGCGAATTCGCGTGACAAAGTCCCTGATCTCCCGCACTTGATCTACGGCACAGACGCACCGCAAAACATCAGATGTTAGGGAGATCCCGCAAGGGCGGCGTGACGGGCGTCTCGATTCGGCCAATATTCGGTTAAGTATCGGTCTGATCCGCGGTCTCGCGCTCCGAACGCTTGCGGTCGGTTTCTCGCAAATTACGCTTGCGCAGGCGGATGGAGGTCGGGGTCACCTCGATCAGCTCGTCGTCATCGATGAACTCCATGGCCTGTTCCAGGGTGAAGCGGATCGGCGGCGTCAGCACGACGTTTTCGTCCTTGCCCGCGGCGCGCATGTTGGTGAGCTTCTTGCCCTTCAGGGGATTGACGACCAGATCATTGTCGCGGTTGTTGAGGCCGATGATCATGCCCTCGTACACCTCCTCCCCGGGGCCGATGCACAGCCGGCCGCGCTCCTGCAGACTGAAGAGCGAGTAGGCGAGCGCCGTACCCCGGCCGTTCGCGACCAACACCCCATTCGGACGCTGGCCCAGTTCACGCTGCACCACCGGACCATAGTGATCGAACACATGGTGCAGCAGCCCGGTACCGCGGGTCATGGTGCGAAATTCGGTCTGAAATCCGATCAAACCGCGCGACGGGACCATGTAGTCGAGACGAATCCGGCCGCGGCCGTCGGCCTGCATATCCTTGAGCTCGGCGCCCCGGCTGCCGAGCGCCGACATGATGTCGCCCTGCGCGTCGGCATCGGCATCGACGGTGACCTGCTCGTACGGCTCGTGCGCAGCGCCGTCGATCTGTTTGATGACCACGCGCGGCCGGGATACGGCGATCTCGTAGCCTTCGCGGCGCATATTCTCGAGCAGCACGCCCAGATGCAGCTCACCGCGGCCGAACACGACGAACTTGTCGGGGTCCGCGGTCGGTTCGACCCGCAAGGCCACGTTATGAATGGCCTCGCGCTCCAGGCGCTCGCGGATTTGGCGGCTGGTGACGAACTTGCCCTCCCTTCCCAGGAACGGCGAGGTGTTGACCTCGAAGGTCATGCTGATGGTCGGCTCGTCGACGGTGAGGCTCGGCAGCGGCTCGGGCGTCGCCGGATCGCACAGCGTGTCCGACACCTTGGGCTCGGCGATGCCGGCGAACGCCACGATGTCCCCGGCGCTCGCCGATTCCACCTCCACCCGCGTCAAACCGTGGAAACCCAGGATCTGGGTGATCCTCTCGCTGCGCTGCTTGTGCTCGCGATTGATCAGCGTCACCGCCATGCCGCGCCTGATGGTACCGCGCTTGATGCGGCCGATGCCGATGGCGCCCACGTAGCTCGAATAATCGAGCAAAGTAACCTGCAGCTGCAGCGGGCCGTCCGCATCCACGTCGGGCGGCGGACAATGCTCGACGATGGTCTTGAACAGCGGCTGCATGTCCCCGTCCCGCACGGTCGACTCGAGGCCCGAGAAGCCGCGCAGCGCCGAGGCATACACCACCGGGAAATCCAGCTGCTCGTCGGTTGCACCGAGCCGATCGAACAGATCGAAGGTTTGATCCAGCACCCAGCCCGGCCGGGCTTCGTCGCGATCGATCTTGTTGATCACCACGATCGGGCGCAGGCCGTGCTTGAAGGCCTTTTGAGTCACGAAGCGGGTCTGCGGCATGGGTCCGTCCACCGCGTCGACCAGGAGCAGCACGCAATCGACCATGGCCAGCACGCGCTCCACTTCGCCGCCGAAATCCGCGTGCCCGGGCGTATCGACGATGTTGATTCGATAATCGCCCCACGTGATCGCCGTATTCTTGGCGAGAATGGTGATGCCGCGCTCGCGCTCCAGGTCATTCGAGTCCATGACCCGCTCCTGCACGTCCTTGCGCGCATCGAGCGTCCCGGACTGACGCAGCAGCTGATCCACGAGCGTGGTCTTGCCGTGATCGACGTGCGCGATGATGGCGATGTTGCGAAGTGTTTGCGTCATGGGGACCCTACGGAAAAGCCGCCCATTATAAAGCCTTGCGCAGGCTCGCGCCCAGGAGTCTTTGAATATTCAAACAGGCTCCCGGTTTCAGCGTTCAACGATCAGGGGAATGGAAAACGACCGCGATTCGACGATTTCATCGTGTTTGAGAGTCAGCGTCAAACCGAGGAGCAGCACCCCCTCCGCGTGGGGGGTCACCGAGACGCTGTGCCGGTACACATGGCCCGACTCGAGGGCCGGTAGGTCGATTCGATTCGCACCCGGCGCGATGCTCAGGCCGTCGCCGCCCGCCACCTCGATGGCGCCCGCACTGGCATCGATTTGCGGCACGAGAGCGACGTTGACGGCGAGCGCCTGCCCCAGCGTCGGGCGCTGCGGCAATTCAAATTTCAGGTCGATCGGCAACTGGGACTTGCCCTGGCTTGCCGCCTCGACCATTCCGGCGGTCTGCTCCGCCACCGTCGGTCCTTTCTGGGGCGCCACGGGAACGGCGACGTTCGAGGCGGGCTTGGGCGGCGGCGCTGGTTGATTGTCCCGGTGACACCCTGCCGCCGCCGCGGCGGTGCAGAGCATTACCACTCCTGCTGTTCTCATCGCCTTATGATCACCAAATACGGCGCGCTTCACAACTCGAGCGGCGGCGCGGTGACCGCGGCGAGCTGATCTTGCAGGGCCCGATAATGCTGTTCCCAATAGCGCGGCTCGGCGAACCATGGGAATGCCTGCGGAAAGGCCGGGTCGTGCCAGCGCCGCGCCAGCCACGCCGAGTAATGAATCATGCGCAACGCGCGCAGCGGCTCGATGAGCGCGATCTCGCCGCGATCGAACGGTTGAAACTG
>Ga0210394_10008341_pt1 | contig 10705 bp, 8 predicted proteins | sample IncBWC12MmetaG_FD_160121 | JGI IMG/M metagenome (GOLD analysis project Ga0210394, IMG submission 160121) | Forest soil microbial communities from Barre Woods Harvard Forest LTER site, Petersham, Massachusetts, United States - Inc-BW-C-12-M | ecosystem: Environmental > Terrestrial > Soil >... | reverse complement strand
TGAACATATCCTCCCGGAGCCACTAATCCGGAGTGGCAATGGGCGCCGTTTCGCGCGTCTCGGGGCCGCTCTCGCAAGCTTTTATTTCACGAGTGAGGACGTCTACGCGGCTACTCTTCGACGAAAGGTTGTGGAGGAGGTCACTTCAATGCTGCGAGCGCGACGGGATGTGGAATCGATCTTGGCTTTGCAGTCGGAATTTCTCAGAGATATCGATTGGCGTATTAATGTACGCGACGTGTCTATCGGAATTGTTTCTGTCGATATTGGGTCCTTTGTTTCAAAGGCCATGGGTCGAATGAAAGCGATCGAGAGAGCGCAGAAGTTCATAACGATCGATCCGGATATTTTGGGCGGAACGCCAGTGTTCGCAGGTACGCGAGTGCCGGTAGACACAATCATGGCGTCGCTCAAGAAAGGGATAGACCGCAAGAGAATCCTCGGCGCGCACCCGTCTTTGACCGACGAACACCTGGAGGCGGCCCGAGTGTACAGTGAGGTTTACCCTCGTCGAGGGCGCCCCACCAAAGCGTCCACTGCGCCGCCATCCTGGAAGATTAGAAGCAGCCGTCACGTGACCCGCCATGAAACGAAGGCATGATCGGCAGACTGCTGATAGACGAGTGTCTGTCACCGGAACTCGTCCAGCTCGCGATTGACGCCGGGCACGTTGAGTCCACTTGTGTCCGGGACCGCGGACGTTTGGGCCTCAAGGACTGGGAGCTGATGGAGTACGTTATCGAGGAGGACTTCATACTGGTGACGCGCAACGCCCAAGACTTCCGGGGTGCCGGGGCGGACAATCCCGGAGGCCTGCACGCTGTGGCAGAGCTGCACGCAGGCTTGATTTGCCTGGATTCGGCGCTCGAATTGGATTTCGATCTACAGCAGGAGCTATTTAAACACGCGCTCAACACGCTCGCGGAGCTACCGGATCTGATTAACCAGGCACTTGAAGTTTATGAGAACGAAGATGGCTTAATTTCGGTCAACATGTATGACATCCCGCCTTCTCGCTCATAGCTTGTCATCGGCGCGCGTCAATCAAGACGATCTCGCGCCGTGAGCAGCGAGGCCACTGACCGGGCCAAATTCTCGAGCGCGGCTTCGTTCGGCAACGTGACGGTAAGCCGCGGCCGGCCCTGCTCGTCACGCTCCAGGCACTCGTCGAGACGGGCCTTGAGCTCGCTTGCCATTTGCGCCGCGCCGTTCGTCGGTTCCCGTTGCGGGATCATCTCCCCGAGCAATGTGAACGCCGCGGCCAGCAGCTGGCCGCCGGCCTCCGCCACGCGCGAGCGGCGCGCGAGGCGCTCTGCCTCTTGCTGCTGTCGCTGCTTCTCCGATTCGTCCACCGCGGCGTGGGGTTTGGCACCGAGTAGCACTTCGAGGCGCCGCTTCAGCTCATCAATGCCCGACGCGAGCTCGACCTCCTTCACATCGGATTCCATGTCGAGCGCGGCGAGCGCCAGGTCGTGCTTGGCGGAGAGCGTCGCCAGCAGCTTCTCTTCTATCGTTTCCTCCGTCACGAGCAGGTAGACCTGCACCGGGTTTTTCTGCCCCATCCGATGAGCACGCGCGATGCGCTGTTCCAGCACGGCCGGATTCCACGGCAGATCGACATTGATGACGGTATTCGCCGCCTGCAGGTTGAGCCCCGTCGAACCCGCGTTCGTCGTGAGGAATAACCGGCACGCCGGCTCGCGCTGGAACTGGTGTACCAATTGCTGGCGCTTTTTCTGCGGGACGGTTCCATCGAGCCGCACGAAGTCGAGCTTGAACCGCTTGATTTGGTTCTCGATCAAATTGAGCATCGTCGTCCACTCGGAGAAGAGCACGATCTTGCGCGCTTTCTCGGCAGCGAGATCTTCGAACAGCTCATCGAGCCGATCGAGCTTGCTGGAGAAGCCTGGCGCACGCTTGTCGACGAGATACGTACTATCCGCGTTCATGCGTGCCAGGAGCAGCGCTTTTCGCAAACGCAGCAGGTCCATTTCCGAGATGTACGGCTTGCGGACGATGGTGCTGATGACCTTCATCTGCGCGCCGTCGATGTCCAGCTGCTCGCCGGTGGGCGCAATGCGTACGATCTCCGTCGTGCGCGGCGGTAGATCCTTCATCACCGCGCCGCGTGTTCGGCGCAGCAGGATCGGTTTCAGGCTCTCGCGCAGCCGCTCGAGATTCTTGTAGCCGAGGACCTTACCTTTCTCGTCCGTGACTCGATGGCGGTTGAAGAACCGGAACGCCGGACCGAGCCGGCGGTCGTCGACGAACTCCGCGACGGAGAAGAGATCGTCGAGCCGATTCTCGAGCGGAGTGCCGGAGAGCACCAGCGCAAATGGCGAGCGCAGACTCTTCATCGTCTGGGTCGTCTTTGCCTCCCAGTTCTTGATGCGCTGGCCCTCGTCCAGAACGATCAGGTCCCACTTCACACGCTCGATTGCCAGTATATCGCGCAGCACCTGCTCGTAATTGCAGACCGTGAAGAAGCACCCGTTCTCGTACTGCGAGGCACGCTGTTCGGAGCCGCCGAGCACAATCTGACAGTCACGTTCCGAAAAACGCAAGATCTCGCTGCGCCACTGGGATTTGACCGACGCGGGGCAGACGATGAGGACCTTGCGGATGCCCGCTTTCCGCGCGAGCAGCTCGGCAATGCCGATGGCCTGAATGGTCTTGCCGAGTCCCATGTCATCGGCGAGGATCGCGCGCCCGGCGGCCGCCGCGAAGGCGATGCCGTCCAGTTGGTAGGGCAGGAGCTCGACTTTCAGCAACGCCTTGCGCAGCGGGTGGGCCTTCGGATCGCGCCGGATATCGGCAGCCGTGGCGGCGATGCGTTGCTGCAAGAGACGCGTTTGGATGTACTCTTCGGCGTCGGGATAGACTGCCACCGCGTGGCCGTGCGCCTCGAGTCGCCGGATGCGTTCGAGCAGGTCCGTAAGGTCGGTGATGAGCTTGCCGCGGATCGGACGCACTATGGCGTCAGCCTTCTCATCGAGTCGATTCGGCAGCAGCAAGCGCAGCTCCAGCACCGTGCCGTAGGAGAGGTGCACGGCAATGTCGCGCTGCCGGTACATCCTGGTGCGCACCGAGTCGGGGAAGCGCCGGCGGACTTTCTCGAGCGCGTGGAGGATGTGTTTGCAGGTGCCGAGGGTGTTCTTGCGAAAATCCGGGCATGAGCAGTACGACTCACCCGCCTGCCATCCTCGCAGCGCGACACGATACGTCTTGCCGGAAGCGGCGTTCGTGACCGTGTAATCCGCCCAGATCTCTTGCGGGGAGAGGGAGTTGAGTCGCATCTTCTCCGTGCGCGCGCGCTCCTCGCGCTCCGCGAGGGCCTGGGCCAGCAGCGCCTCATCGCTCAGGCTTTCGACCGGCTCACGCTCGAGCGGTGCATCGGCCAGGCCGAGCGCAAGCTTCTCTTCGAGGATCAGGGAGAAGGCGGCACCGGCATGCTCGCACGGCACGTTGCAGGCGCTGCAGCGCCATTTGAGGCGGCCGCGTGCAGCTGGACTCATAGCCAGCGTTACGGTGGTAGAGTCCACGGCGAGGCGAAACCGGTCCCGGTCGAATTCGACCTGGGTGGCGATGTCGATGTCGTACTTGCCGCCGGCGGCGATGAGGCGATCGCCCTCGGCACCCAGGAGTTTCGTAACGGTGGTGAAAGTCAGCCGTGACAGAGTGTCAAAGAGCGTCAGCTCGGCGCTCGGCTTCGTCAACATGGGATATGGGACATCATGCAGCTCTCACGGTGTAGCAGGGTCAAATTCCATCTGGCACCCGACGGTCTCCACGACGGAGACGCGGCTCGGATCGATTATCTTCAGCTCGGATTCGCCCGCGAAGAATGTCGTGATCCGGAGGTTACTGAGCGGCGTTTTCAGCACGACATAGTGAGGACCGAATTTCCGGGTCCCCATGACGGGGTCCAGAGAGTATGAATGTTGGGCGGCGCGCCAGAGCTCATTGGCGAAGCCGGCGGAGCTAATGTCGAGTCCTGCTGCGGTGGCCATCGCGTCGCCCAGCCACGTTGCGTGGCGCAGGCCGCCGGTCTCGCAACGATTGATGCGATCGTGAATCGTGTTGAACGACAGGACCGAATCAGACAGCATAACTGCCTGGATGCGCAGATACTTTCTCCATATTTCCTGGTTCGCAGACGAGAGATCTTCCGGCCGGAATCGCAGGCAGCGGAAAATGGTGGCGTCCCCGATACCCCGATAAAGCAGGACCTCCCCCTCTGCGATGTGCGGCTGGTCCTGGAGGGAGATCCATTGATAACTGCCGTGCTGAATCAGCAGGGAACCCACTGTGTCGTACGGCTTACGCACGTGGCGATAGGCGGCCATCGGTGCCTTGACTTCGACGTCCGAGAAGAGGCCGGGCTCGCAGTATTGTTGTAACTCAGCTCCATAACCTTTGCGGGCATTGTCCCAGAAATCGAAGAGAAAGCCTGCGTTCTCCTTGAGACGATCGCCGAAGTAGCGGTGCCGACGCAGATTGATGCCCGGTTCGAAAATTCCTGGAAGGATCCAGCTGTACTGGAAAAAGTAGTCTCTCGCCGGCGGTTCGGTGGGGCGGTAGGCCAGCGGACCCTTCGCGGCCAGCCAGGGGACAAGGTGGTTCGAGCCAACGATAGTGGCAGTAAAAAATTTGGAGAGTCTGGCGGCCATATGTCCGTGGTTCACTCGGCGCCCAGCAGCAATTGGATCGCACTGCGCGTTTCCGGACTCAAGCTGGAGAACTCATCCTCCGTCAGCAATCCTTCCGAGCGAATTCTAGCCAGCATTGTCAGCGCATTCGAGCGCTTCGGATCATTGAAGATGATTGCCATCTCTCGATCGCGCTGTTCGATGATCTTAAAGATACCGAGATAGCGCTGATGGGCGCTCTTGCCGCGGATGTGCATGACACGGTCGATCTCGACAAGCGCGCGTTCGCAGAAGCGTTCGAGCACGAGCGTATGCAGGCGCCTCAGCACTTTCCAGTCGGCCTCTTCGATCGTATGTAGCACGGTGCCGACTCATTCACCGCCGAAGCCGAGCGCGAATGATACGGCCGAACTTGCGTCTCTTAACCATCTTCACCGCCGTTGATTCCAATGTGATGTCGGTCCACAGCGTACACGGCATCAGGGGATCAGTGCAGCGTCGCGAGCGGTCAGCCATGCGCTTGCTTGCTCTTGACATCTTGACTTCAAGATGTATTCTACGCGGCTCTGAATTTGGAGCATTCATGCGAATTTTATCGAAGTCGACACACCTGCACGCAATGTAGCGCCTCCACAAGCTCACGGTTGCGGGTAGCGCATTACCCGAAGCCGATTGGGCCGATCTTCGCCTCGCGCGAAAACGTAAGCCCCCGGCTAAGGATTCTTGCCGAGGGCTTTTTGTTATCCGGAGCTGTCCATGCGCGAAGATATGTACAAAGTGATTGTCGAGCGGCCACGCCGCGCGAAGGAGGGTGACGCCATCGCCGCCCGGCTACGTAAGGATTTTGACTGGCCAGTGCGGCTCGGTATGCGTGCGGGCTATGGCTCTCGTAGCCTCAACGAGAACCTGGCCCCACTGCGTCGCTACCTGCAGGCGCAGATCGGACGCCCCTGGAACAAGGTGTTCAGCGAAATCTGTGCCGGAATCGATCGGCGCAATACCGTTCAGCAGCACATCCATCAACACATTCGCGACTTCATCGCGATCAATGTCGGCGCTCGCGAAGGGCGGCTGGTTGACTTGGCGCCTCGGCGGGGATTTCTCGGGCGCCACTCCGGAATAGCTCAGGAACTGTATGTCGATCCGCGTACCGGGCTGATACATCTCAACAGGAATTACCGATCTTGGCGACACAGCGCTGCCGAGCGTCGCAGGCGTGATCTTGCGGAGATCGCAATGCGCCGCCGCGTCGTCGACGAGCGCACGTATCTGCTGCTGTTGGATGATGTTTGGTATCGCGTCGAAACTGATGTGTTGCCAAAGGAGCGCCTCGTTGAGAGTGTCGTCGACAGCAAGCCGCACAGGCATGTGATTGCGGAACCTCGGTATGACGTTGTACTGCGGCGGAATATTTCACGGGCAGTGCGCGCCGATTTGCAGCAATGCGAGCGTCTGTATGGGTCGGGCGACCTCTATGCTATCGGGTAGTGTGCGAGCTACTTTCACGGCTATCACTCCCTAGCGAAAAAATGACTCTCGTAAGTGCGGGGCGCGGTAGCGCGCCCCGCTTAGCCTCGCCTCATCGCCCGCGATACGGTCAAGGAGAAGGTGCTGCAGTTGCAGAATACGAAACGCGATCTAGCCGATGCGATCGTCAACGCCGATAACAGCGTGATCCGCAATCTGGGTCGGGAGGATCTGGAATTGCTGCTGTCTTGAGCGGAATCCGCCGAGCGTTCGCGCGCGGGGCGACTGTCAACGAAATTTGCAGTCTTAGGCGGGTCCACGGAAACATTCCGTCTACCGATTCTTGAATCCGAACCGACCGCTTAGGCGCAACCATCTTTGCGGCTAGAGGCCAATTATTGCGCCTAAGCTTGATTCTTGCGTCTATCCACGTCATCCTTGCGCCTAGATCCCGCGGCTGGAAAGACCCGATTGGCGAACCAAATCCCCGAGGAAGCATTGGCAGCGATCGAAGACATCGTGCGCCAACACCGTAACGGTGTATCGGCGCCGGAGATTCTGCGCTCACTGGCAGCCCCTATCCCGCTGCGCACCCTCCAATATCGCCTCAAGCATCTCGTCACCCGAAATCGCCTCCGAATGGACGGCGACGGGCGCTGGGCAAGATACCGGTTACCCGATGCGGCCGTCGATGGAATGGCCCAGCAAGATACCAACGAGCCTGTCATTCCGCTCTCTGAAGCAGGGAAATCAATCCGCAATTACGTTCGTCAGGCGCCGGAAGCCCGCAAGCCGGTCGGTTACGACCGCAAATTCCTCGACCTCTACCGACCGAACGTCTCCTTCTACCTGACCAAACAGGACCGCACACATCTCGCGACCGTCGGCCGCCAGCAAATTGAAGAACAGCCCGCCGGCACCTACGCCAAGCAGATCCTCAACAGGCTGTTGATCGATCTGTCGTGGAATTCAAGCCGCCTTGAAGGCAACACCTACTCGCTGCTCGACACCAAGCGCCTCATCGAGCTGGGCCAAGAGGCCGCAGGGCGCGTGCATCTCGAAGCGCAGATGATCTTGAACCACAAGGACGCGATCGAGTTCCTGGTCAGCGCCGCCGACGAGATCGGCTTCAACCGCTACACCATCCTTAATCTACACGCACTCCTGGCCAACAACCTCCTCGCCGATTCCACAGCAGCGGGCCGGCTGCGGTACATTGCCGTCGGCATCGAGCGCTCTACATTCCACCCGCTGGAGATACCGCAGCTCATCGAGGAAAACTTCGATCAGATCCTGGCGACCGCAGCCGCGGTCACCGACCCCTTCGAGCAAGCGTTCTTCATGATGGTGCAGCTTCCCTACCTGCAGCCTTTCGACGATGTGAACAAGCGCGTGTCCCGCCTCGCAGCCAACATCCCATTCATCAAGAGCAATTTGTCGCCGCTGTCGTTCGCTGACGTCCCCCGGCAGACCTATACGGAAGCGGTGCTCGGCGTCTACGAGCTGACCAAGATCGACCTCCTCAAGGACGTCTTCATCTGGGCCTACGAGCGGTCAGCCGCCCGCTACGCTGCCGTTCGCCAATCCGTTGGGGAACCCGATCCCTTCCGGCTTCGCTACCGCGAACAGCTTCGCGATCTCATCGCCGACCTCGTGAGGGCGCGGGTGGGTCGCAAGGACGCAGCAGCGCGAATAGCCGCTTGGTCGCAGAAAGAAATCCAACCCGACGGCCGCCGGCGTTTCGCCGAGCTGGTCGAAACCGAACTCCTAAGCCTGCATGAAGGCAATTTCGCCCGCTATAGAATCCGACCCTCGGAATTCGCGGCTTGGCGGCAAATCTGGGAGGCGAGATGACCCACACCGTACGCTGGCCCCAGCGATCTATGCTCAGGGCGTGTTAAGCTTGCAACGGCGTGGGTAGCGAGAGTTGTGCGTCTACTGCCAGTTCTACTGCCAGCGACGGGGAAATGAGGGGAATATAGGGGACTGCAATCTCTTGCGAATCAGTAACTTGCTGATTCCTAAGAGTCTTCGGTCGAGTCAAAAGCCCATCGAGGGTTCGAATCCCTCCCTCTCCGCCATGCGTGCAATAAATTCTCGACGTTTTCGTTCAGCTTACTGTGGCAGCGACAACGCGGGGATAACGCCCGAAGGGCGGCCCCGAAGGGGCGAGGCGCGCAGCGCCGAGTAATCCCTCCCTCTCCGCCATATAGAAAATCCGAGTAAAAGCAGGATCTTGCGGAAGATACGGCATCAGCGGAGCGAAGCCAACTGGTTTCTACTGCCAGCCTACTGCCAGCTATATAGGGATTCTGGTTCATTCGTAATGACGCCACCGCCGTTGCCGAAAGACTCCTGAGTGCGCGAGCTTCGACTGTCACTGGACAATAAACGCTACCAATTCTGGACACCGATTTAGCCGATTCACGGCAAGCGTTACTACGTTGGTTGCTTGCGCTCATGCCTTCAACCAAGCAGGGGACAGCCCGGTGGCGCCGCCGCTTTCTTCGCGGCAATGATGCCTGCACGATGTTTTTCGAGGTAATGCGCGATCGTCTCGACGCGGATCTTCACGGAACCTGCAGGCTTGGTGGAGTCGAGGTCCTGGAAAGAGAAGAAAAGCGTTCCCGATTGCTCGACGATTTGCTGCACCGGCGAGTATGTGGGTTGATCCATCCCGCACTCGTAGCTTGACAGGCGCACCACACAGGCGATCCAGGGCATGCGAGCGGCGAACTTGGCGGCCCACAGAATCTCGTTCGTGTTGGCGCTGTACGAGGACGGCCAGACATCGGCGATGTCGAGCGGTGACTGTATGTGCCCGGCGTCGACATCCGCCCGAAACATCCAGTCGAGGAGATCGGCGTCGGTCGGCAGGTATTGCGCCCATAGGATCGAATATCCGTAAGCCTGCAAATCGACTTCGATTTCATGCCCGATGCCGGGATCCATGTGGTAGGGGCGCGCTATCACGAGGATGCAGGGCGCGTCGGTGTCGGCGCACTGCGCCAATGTCGCCCGTGCCATCGCGCGAAGATTGGCGCCGAAGGACTCGAGCGCGTCATAACCGGCCTGTACGGCGTGCTGCGTTTCCTTGAGCGTGAGACTGGGGAAAACGTCGCGCAGGCTGCCGTAGAGTTGCTTTGGGACGAGCGGGGAGTCGCCAAGCGAGACCATTGGCGACACATAACGGACGCCATGCTGCGCAAACACGTCCTTTTCTTTGAGAAAACCCGCTTTGATGTTTTCAGGAGCCGCCATGACACGCGGGCAGGCGAGTGAGGCGACCACGTGCCCGTTCAAATACGACGGTAGCGAATAGATCATCGGCGAGAACAGCACGTCGATTTTATGGTGACGGTCGCGCGCGAGGAGTTCGCCGTAGTGCCCGTTGATGCACTTCACCGGGTAGCAACAGTCGACGGTGCCGCGTCCCTTGCCGAACTGGCGTACCTGATCTTCCGAGCTGTCGGAAGAGAACTCCAGCCGGCGAGCATCTACGCCGAGCGCGCCGAAGAAACCGATCCAGAATTGGTGCGTTGACCAAAGATTGAGGACGCGGGGTATGCCGATACGCAGCTCGGCACGCGGCTTCGCCGCCGGCTCACGAGACGAGCTTGGCGCGGCGGAACGCGCTTTCGCGAACCAATTCAGCAGTGTTTGGGTGGGCATCCCGGTTGATCTCCAGATTGTTCTTCACGACCCGCATTTCGTTTGCATCTTCCAGCAGTCCCTTCGGGCAGGAATTGCCGCTGATGACGCGCTCCCAGCCGACGGTGAGCGGGACCTTGCTCCAAGGGCGCCCCATGCCGTTCGGCATGCGAACATCGATGAACGTGCGCTTGCAGCTTACCGGACACCATGTGCACGTCGTGTGCTCGTTGGTGGTGCTCGTATAGTCGAGCGACTCGATCACGTCGTATCCGCGAAAGCGCGTCGAAACACCCGGCTTCATCATGTCGCCGGCACACAGCGCGGCGCCGATCGCGCCCGCCTCTCCGGAGTACGGATGCACCACGATCTCGGCGTCTTGCACCTTCGCTCGGATGAAGTCGACCTGAGCTTTGACTACCGCGAGGTTGCGGTGCGTGCCGCCCTGCAGGATGAACTTGCGTCCCGCGGCAGCGAGGTTTTGCAGTTGCCCGGCATAGACCCACACGTTGAGTGGTAGAACGGCGGCAAGCCCCGCCATGATCTCGTCGGCCGACCAACCCTTGCGTTGCTGGTTGACGATATCGGATTGAAGAAACACACCGCAGCCCATGGCGAGCGCCGGTACTGCCTTCGCCTTGAACGCATGCTCGGCGTAGCGCTCGAGCGGCACCGAGTAGCGCTCGGCGACACCCTGCAGAAAGGCGCCGTTGCCCGATGAGCACTGTGAGTTCAAGCGAAAATCCGCGACCGTGCCCTGGCGCAGGATCATGATCTTCACGTCGCAGCCGCCGACGTCGCAGATCACATCCGCGTCCGGGAAGTAATGCAGTGCCGCGGTGGCGTGCGCAACCGTTTCGACGATCCCGAGATCGGCGCCGATCACATCTTTGAGCAGGTCTTTGCCATAGCCGGTTACAGCGAGTGCGGCGACCTCC
>Ga0210394_10008340_pt1 | contig 10705 bp, 9 predicted proteins | sample IncBWC12MmetaG_FD_160121 | JGI IMG/M metagenome (GOLD analysis project Ga0210394, IMG submission 160121) | Forest soil microbial communities from Barre Woods Harvard Forest LTER site, Petersham, Massachusetts, United States - Inc-BW-C-12-M | ecosystem: Environmental > Terrestrial > Soil >... | reverse complement strand
AATGGCGCGCCAGAAACCATTACCCGGCTTATGAACATGGGTATCGAACCTTTCCTGGTAGCGACATCGGTTCACTTGATCTGCGCGCAACGTCTGGTCCGCCGGGTTTGCAAGGAATGTACGGAGACGGTCGACGTTCCCTATCAGACTCTGATCGAAGAAGGCTTCACCCCAGAGGAAGCTAAGACCGTAAAAATCCAAAAGGGAAAAGGGTGCGGGGTGTGCAACAGCACTGGTTACAAAGGCAGGTGCGGCTTGTACGAAGTGATGGAAGTTGATGACGAAATCAGGGAGTTGGTTTTGGTCGGTGCGTCCGCGGTCGAACTGAAGAAAAAAGCAATTGAACGGGGAATGATTACCTTACGCCGCAGCGGGCTGATCAAAGTTGCCGCTGGCATGACTACGCTCGAAGAAGTGGCTCGCGAAACTATTCACTAAGTTCGAAAAAGGAAGGGAATAAAAGATGTCGCTCGCGTTAAGTGATCTGCTGAAACGAATGTTGGAGATGTCGGGAAGCGATCTTCACCTCACTACGAATTCGCCACCGCAGATCCGCGTACACGGGCACCTGGTGCCATTGGACCTGCCACAGATGACGCCGGCTGAGACCAAGCAATTGGCTTACAGCGTCATGACCGATTCGCAGAAGCATCGTTTCGAAGAAAATCTTGAGCTGGATTTCTCTTTCGGATTGAAAGGCCTGGCTCGTTTCCGCGCCAACGTTTTCAACCAACGCGGTGCGACTTCCGCGGTCTTCCGTCTTATTCCTTTCGAAATCAAATCCTTTAACCAGCTAGGACTTCCCGCGGTAGTGAGCAAAATGTGCGACAAGCCCCGCGGTTTGGTGCTGGTTACAGGCCCGACGGGCTCAGGCAAATCCACTACCCTCGCCGCCATGATTGACAAAATCAATACCGAGCGGCACGACCACATTCTCACCATCGAAGACCCGATCGAATTCGTGCACATGAACAAGAATTGCGTGGTCAATCAGCGCGAATTGCATGCCGATACCAAGAGCTTTACCGACGCGCTGCGGGCCGCGCTTCGTGAAGATCCCGACGTGGTCCTGATCGGCGAAATGCGTGACCTGGAGACCATCGAGTCCGCCCTGCGTATCGCTGAAACCGGTCACCTTACCTTCGGCACGCTGCACACGAACTCGGCATCGTCTACCATCAACCGCATCATCGATGTCTTCCCGGCGCACCAGCAGCCGCAGATTCGAGCGCAGTTGTCGCTGGTGCTGGAAGGCATCATGTGTCAAAGCCTTCTTCCGAGCGCCGACGGCAAGGGGCGAGCCATGGGTATGGAAATTCTTGTGCCCAACGCAGCCGTGCGCAATCTGATTCGCGAAGACAAGATTCACCAGATTTATTCGTCGATGCAGTCAGGTCAAGACAAGTTCGGTATGCAGACATTTAATCAGGCGCTGGCCACACTTTACTTCCAGAAACAAATCACCCTGGAAGTCGCAATGGCTCGCTCCAGCAACGTAGATGAATTGCAGGAAATGATCAATCGCGGCGCCGGATTGTTGAACCGCAACCAAACCGCAACCGGGGTTAAAGGCGCAGCGACCGGAAAGCGTTAAGCAATTTAGAAAGCGCACCAATTTGATTTAAACAGCAGCAATTCCGGTACGTGAGCGACTAGCGCACCGGAAGCAACGCTAAGGAGACGTCACATGCCAGTTTTCACATTTTCTGGGAAGAGCGAAAACGGAGAGAAAGTCAGCGGCGAGCGGGCGGCGCCGAATAAACAGGCGTTAGCGGCGCAGCTCCGCAAGGAACGCATTAACGCGGGAGCCATCCGGGAAAAAGGCAAAGAGTTTGCCATGCCGACGTTCGGCTCGGGCAAAGTTAAGACCAAAGAAATTGCCATTTTCTTCCGGCAGTTTTCCGTCATGATCGATGCCGGCTTGCCGCTGGTGCAGTGTCTGGAAATCCTGGCGGCTAACCAGGAGAATCAGGCCTTCCAGAAGACGCTCACCGGCGTGCGGACCACGGTAGAAGGCGGCTCAACCCTGGCCAATGCCATGCGGCAATATCCCAAGGTCTTCGACGACCTTTCCACCAACATGATCGAAGCCGGTGAAACCGGCGGTATTCTCGACATCATTCTGCAAAGGCTGGCGCAGTATGTCGAAAAGGCTGTGAAACTACGTGGGGCGGTGAAATCGGCATTGATCTACCCGGTGTCGGTCATCAGCATCGCAATCCTGGTCGTAGGTGCGTTGTTGAAGTGGGTCGTGCCCATTTTCGCCAACCTCTTTGCGGGATTGGGCGTGGCTCTGCCGCTGCCCACACGCGTCGTAATGGGACTGAGCGCATTCGTAGGCCAGTTCTGGTGGTTCTTCATCGTGGGCGTCGTAGGTTTGGTCTTTGGCGTCAAGCAGATTCGCAAGAATCCCAAAGGGCGCTACTACATGGATCTGGCACTACTAAAAATGCCTATCGTTGGCATGCTTATGCGCAAGATCGCCGTGGCGCGCTTCACCCGTACCCTGGGCACCCTGATCACGTCCGGCGTACCCATTCTTGAAGGCCTGAGCATCACCGCCAGAACTTCAGGGAACGCGGTCCTGGAAGAAGCATTGATGAGGGTACGCAAGGCTATTGAAGAAGGCCGCACTATCGTCGATCCGCTGCGCGAATCGGGAGTATTCCCGAGTATGGTTACGCAGATGATTGGCGTGGGCGAAGCGACGGGCGCCATGGATGCGATGCTGCAGAAGATCGCAGATTTCTACGAAGACGAAGTCGATGCAGCAACCAGGGACATGCTAGCCATGCTGGAACCGCTCTTGATCGCGTTTCTGGGCGTCGCCGTCGGTGGCATCGTCATTTCGCTGTATATGCCGCTGTTCTCAATGATTGCCAAGCTGGCTGGATAGCACAAACATCGTGGGCGGAAATGTGGCTGCAGAAAAATTGCGCAGCCGATCACCCCGCCCCAGCATTTCTACCAAGGAAATTGGATCAGGCATGCAATCTATGTTCGATGAGCGGCTGTGGCTGGCCTGGCTGGTCAAGGTTCGCATCCTGATCCTGACATTTCTTTTGGGAATCGAGCTGGCTATCTCGCGGCTCACTCCCACACCTTTGCCACTGCGACTGTTCGTCAATGCCATCCTGCTGTGGTACGCGATCTCCATCTTTTACGTTCTGCTGTTATCGTTCTGGCAGGAATACCGCATTCAGGCGGTATTGCAGGTGCTCACCGATCTGGCTCTCGTGAGCCTCGTGGTTTACGCCACCGGCGGCGTAGACAGCTCGCTCAATTTTCTTTACCCGCTAGTCATCATCGTGGCGTGCATTTTGCTGCCCAGGGTTTGGGCATATCTTACGGCCGCGCTGGCATTCATTCTGTATGGAGCTGTTCTCGAGGCTACCTATTTTGCGCTTATTCCTTCGTACTCCACCACTCATCCAGAACTGAAGGCACTGCAGGCTATCATTTTCGTGAACCTGTTTGGCTATCTCGCGGTTTCTTATTTGGCTGGTTTGCTGGCCAACAAGTTGCGACAGGTAGACGTAAAGCTCAAGGACACCAGTGGAGCACTGGAAAATCTGCAGGCTTTGCACGAAAATATAATCCAGTCCATCACCGGCGGTCTGATTACCACTGGAATGGACGGACACATCACCCTGGTCAATACTGCGGCGCAAAAGTTATTGGAACGATCTGAAGCCGACTTGCTGGATCAGCCCGTGAACCGACTTTTTCTCGATCCTCTGCCGCAGGTGGATCGTGAACCGGCTCATGGTGAAGTTCGTCTGATTGCGCCGACGGGATATCGCAAGACATTCCGCGTGCTGGTTTCCGCGCTGGCGATTCCCGAGCGCGGGATGCTCGGCTACGTGTACACCTTCGACGATCTTACGGAGGTCCGCCGGCTGGAGCGCGAAGTTCGCATGCAAGATCGCTTAGCCGCTGTAGGACGGTTGGCCGCAGCCATCGCGCACGAGATTCGCAATCCTCTGACTTCGATTGCCGGGTCGGTTAGCATGCTCTCGGGGATCCCTGACCTGGGCGATGAGCATCGCCAACTTTTGCAGATTGTCACTCGAGAATCGGAACGGCTAAACAGCATCATCACCGATTTCCTCGCCTATTCGCGCGGCCGGCAATACAAGTTTGCCAAAGTGGATTTGCTGCCGCTTTTAGAAGACACGCTCACTTTGCTGGAGCACCGGCTGGCAGCACAGAACTCCGGGATCAAAATAAAGCGAAAATACGGCGTAAACCAAGCGTGGGCTTCGGCGGATGGGGACAAACTCAAACAAGTCTTCTGGAATTTCTGTGAAAACGCGGTGCGGGCCATGCCCAACGGGGGCACTCTCACGGTTTCTCTGGAATCAAGTGGAGAAGACTGGCAGCTCAACTTCGCCGACACTGGGCCGGGGATGAGCCAGCAACTGATCGAAAAAGTGTTCGAGCCATTTCAATCGCAGTTCGAAGGCGGTACTGGGCTGGGCTTGGCCATTGTGTACGAAATTGTTCAGGCCCACGAGGGCAAGGTTTTTGCCCGCTCCAAACTGGGGCAGGGCAGCGTGTTTGTACTGCGCTTGCGTCGATTCGCGGTGGGCGAGACCGGTCCTCAAGCAGTTCCCGCGCCGGCGCAAAGCCGGGCGCTCGAAACCATCAACGCGGCCGCGGCGATGGGAGGGGGAGCGCGTGGGTAACATTCTGGTTTGCGATGACGAGCGCTCCATCTGCGAAATGCTGGATATTGCCCTGCGCCGAGAAGGCCACAAAGTGGAGACCGCCAACTCGGGCGAACTGGCGAAGAGAAAAATCGACGGCGCTCTGTACGACGTAATCGTGACCGACATCAAGATGCCCAACATTGATGGCATAGAAGTATTGCGGCACGCGCACCAGATCTCGCCTGATTCCGCGGTGATTCTGATTACTGCCGTCGACGATTACGAAGCCGCGGTTCAAGCGGTTAAAGCTGGCGGGGCGACAGATTACATTCGCAAGTCTCCCGGATTGGTCGATGAAATAAAAATTGCCGTCAAGCGGGCTCTAGAGAAGGTTACGTTGCATCGGCAGAATTTTGCTTTCAAACGGGACGCTGCCACCCGCAACTCACTGGACAACATCGTCGGCGTCAGTCCCGCGATGGAGAAACTGAAGCAGACGATTCGCACGGTGGCGTCCACGCAAAGCACGGTTCTGATCTATGGCGAGAGCGGTACCGGCAAGGAGCTTGTAGCTCGGGCCTTGCATGTATGCTCTCCGCGGGCTGCGGAACCATTCGTCTCCATCAATTGCGGAGCGTTTCCCGAAACTCTGCTGGAGAGCGAACTGTTCGGATATGTGAAAGGCGCATTCACCGGCGCCAATCAGAACAAACGCGGGTTATTCGAAGTAGCGGATCAGGGAACAATTTTTCTCGACGAGATCAGCGAGATGAGCCTGACCATGCAGGTTAAGCTGCTGCGGGTGTTGCAGGAACGCACGGTTCGTCCGGTTGGTGGAACCAATGAAATTCCCATCGACGTGCGGGTTATTGCGGCTACCAATCGCGATCTCGACCGGCAGGTTGCGGAAAACACTTTTCGCGAGGATCTTTACTATCGCCTGAGTGTGATTCCGGTTTCGGTGCCGCCTCTGCGGCAGCGCCGTGAAGATATTCCGCTGCTGGTTAACCACTTTCTCAAGAAGTACACGCCCGGAGCAGGGAAGAGCATTCAGAGAGTGAACGCCCAATCGCTGGAAGCGCTGGCAGGCTACGAATGGCCAGGCAACGTCCGCCAACTGGAGAATACGATCGAGCGCGCCGTCGCATTGGAGACGAGAGAGGAATTGCACGTAGAACTTCCCGTGGAAAAAGCCAAGGCACGCGCCGCCGCTGCTGGCGCGGACTTGCCGGGCATGGCCATTAGTGGGAACATGAGTGCGCTTCCCGAAGGGATCGACATGGAGAAGTACGTAGCCGACATCGAGAAATCGCTATTGTTAACTGCGTTGTCGCAATCGAATGGAGTCCAAACGCGCGCTGCGGACTTGCTGAAAATTTCCTACCGTTCGTTCCGTCATCTGATGAAGAAGTACGAGTTGTAGCTATCAGCTGTCAGCTTTCAGCCAAGAAATCCTACGTAGCTTCCCCCCTATGAAGAGGGTCGCTGAGAGCTGACGGCTATAGCTAAGATTTGTTCCCTTTCAATTGCTGCTTCCATCCCAACACTCGTGCCTTGGCGCCTTCCGCCTCAGCTTCCGGAATCATGCCTTTCTTCTGATACAGAACCGACAGGCTCGTATACGCGAGGACATCTTCCGAATCAATTTCCGCGATACGCTTGGCTATCACAATCGCTTCATCCAAGCGGCCGAGATCCTGCAGCGCGCGCGACAGGCCGTGCATAACTTCCGTGAAGGTCGGATCCGCTTCCAGAGCCTTCTGATATTCCTCTACAGCACGCTCGTGCTCGCCGTTGGTGACCCAGTCCAAAGCGGCATAGTAGTGGTCTTCGGCTTTCTGGCGAGCGTCGGCCATAGAACAAAAATCCTCAGACGGAAAGTGGATTCTAGCACGCGTATTGGGCAAAGAAACTTGCGGCAGGAAGGCGATGCGAGCATTTCGCGGAGTATAGTTGTCACGCTGCCGAGGAGGCGAACATGCGTTCACAAGAAATTGCTGCCGCATTCCTGCGGGCCGTGGGCCTGCTGCTTATCGTTCTCGGATTAGTGCATCTGGCAGCTACGCCGCATATTCCACCGTTGTTGGGGGAAAGCTCTTCCGCGGTATACCAGCGAGCGGTGGGGCCGACGCTACTGAACCACGTACTATTCGGGATCCTCATTCTACCTCTGGGCTATACCACTTGGCTCGCCGCCGCCCGCCAGAATCGCAACGAGACGTGGGCAAGCCGAGTGCTGCTCATAAACGGGATGGTTCTGCTGGCTTTTCCTATCTCCCTGGCGGTGTTCATGCGTCGGCCCGAATATTACACCGCTCCGCTATTTCTGGTTGCGGTGATTCTGGTGGCCGTCATTTCATTGATGACGATTGCCGCCGCATGGTTGGTCCGGCGTGGCGCCAGAGATCACGCGTAACGGTCTAACTGTATTACGACGAAAGATGGCAGCCAGACAGGAGTGATGTTGCGCTTTGGATCGAGCCGGGCGCGCCATGTGCGCCTGGCGCGCGTCGGCTGGACCCAGCTTTTCAGTGGAAGAGATTTAAAGCGTTTTCATTGTCATCCACGAAGTAAACGCCCTGGCCCGCGACATCCGTGAAGCCGAACAAGGCGCCTGCTCCGGGCGGATTGCCCATGTCATCAAGCAGCGCTTTACTGATTTGGTGTCCATGCTGACCAACCACTTTGGTTTCTAGGAGGTATCCATCTCCGCCGTTGACGGTCAAGATGTCTCCATTGGTCGCGATCTCTAAGCCGAGCGGACCGTTCAGAGCGCCGCCTTGGGTCACCGTCATTCCTGTTCCACCTGAGTTGTCGCGATGCAACGGATCGTCGATGGCGACGACGCGGTTGTTCAAGGTGTCGGCTACGTAAAGCACCTGTCCGCGTCCGTGTCCATCGGCATCGTTGCCCTTGTCGCTAAGAGCGAGCCCGGTTGGTCCGATTACCAGGGCAGTAGGATCGGTACGCTCCGCAAAACCAGAGCCGATGATTGTCATCTGTTCAAGGTTAGGCATCGCGCCATGTGGAATGTTCAAGTCCAGGCGCAGAACTGTGCCTCCATGTACGATCTTTCCGCCGGCAGCGACGGTGCCGTTCAGAACATTGGTGACCAACAGGCTCGCGCTGTCACCCTCATCAGCCGCCCACATATCCCAGGGACCATTGATTAGCGAACCATAAAGTGTTTCGACCACCTGGCCGCTGCTGTTCAACACCAGCAGGCATCCCGCTTTTACCGTCTTCGAGGTTCCGTCGGTGGTGGGCACGCTGCCAACAATCACCCATCCGGTGCGGAGCGCGACCAACGCGGTGCTGAGGCCAACGCCTCCGGGGCAGGGACCGGGTAAGTTGTTGGCATCGATTTGGGCAAACAGCGTGACCGTGCCGCTTGGACTGATCTGCACAATGGTGGTTCCCGTGCCTTGCAGATTTGCACTGTTGTTGAAATTGCTGACCAAGATATTTCCCTTTGTAAGCGACCCCGTAGTAGTTGGAACGCGGGCCAAGCCATAAGGATTAAGATCGCCGTTACTGGGGATTGTAGACGCGATCTTGGTGATGGTTCCGGCTTGTGCGGTGGCTAGCAACAGCGCGAGCACCGGAATTACGGCAAGAATTCGCATGCTAAGAGCCTTTGCGGGAATTGGATGAAGCGTTTTCATTTGTTCTCCCTTCGTGAATGACCAGACATTTCAGAGCCAGAGATTTTGATCGTTGCAGCAATCTCACCTCGTCGGCCGTGGGGCAGAATGTTATGAACTTGCTGGCTGGCGACTGTCAAAGGTTTGTAAAAACTTTGTCATTTCGCAGTCGCGGGGGCGAAGATTCAGGTATTTTTTGCCGGATGACGCGATTGCCGCGCGTGAGAGTACCTTCCAGGAACGCAAGCCCGCCGGCACTGCGGCCAGTTCAACCACGGCAGCCGCCTCTTCAGGCAACGTCAACGTAGTTGGTTGATGGGTTACTCCCGGGAGAATGGCACTGCGGACGGGCATCCAGGGAATCCTGTCCGCATTTCAAATATTTCGGCCTGGGTTCGGTTTAGAATTTCTCCTCTATGGAGAAGCTCCAGATCTGGGCACATCCCTGGTGGGTAAACTTGCTGGCCCTGATCCCATTCATCACTTACGCGGCGTTCCGGCGTAAGCGGGCGCTGCCGAACTGGCGGCAACTTACGACTCTTGCGATCTTTGCCGCCTCATTCGGCTTCGTAGAAGCTGCGGTAGTCGTCTACCTGCGCTCAGCAACTGGTTTGTTGCCGGGATACAGAGGGACGCTATCCGAGCTTCAACATTCGTCCGAGGGCTATCACCAGGAGCAATCAATATCTCAATTTCCCGAGAGCCTGCTCACAATCGAGGTGTATCGCGAAGCGGCCACTATAATCATGCTGGTTAGTGTGACGTTGCTCGCGGCATCGGGTACAAGCTCGCGATGGGCAGCCTTTCTCTGGGTTTTTGCTTTGTGGGATATTGCCTACTATGCCGGGCTCTGGCTCACGGTTCGCTGGCCGGCTTCACTCACCGATTTGGATGTGCTGTTTTTGATTCCAGTCCTGTGGATCGCGCAGGTTTGGTTTCCGTTGGCAGTGAGCAGTTTAACCGTTATTGCCATTGCTCTGTGCAGTTGCGAATAAGCGTCCAACTAGAACAATTTCAGTTTTGCGGAAGCTCTATCATGAATCTTTGTCCTAGCCGCGTCATCCTAAATAGAGGGATGCAAAAGATCCAGGTCATTCAGCACGCGCCTCGCGAAAGCTTGGTAAACTGCCTGATGTAGGTGTTTTCTTCTGTCCTCGGTACCTGAAAGCGGAGTCACCGCCGGCGCGTGAGTATACAACTCTGATATCTCTGGCCAAAGGGGGAGTTTTCTATGGTGGCGAGTGAGCAAGCGTTGCTGACCAGCAAGCAGCTGGATATCCTGAGCATTAACACCATCCGCACTCTGGCAATCGACGCAGTGCAAAAAGCCAACTCTGGCCATCCCGGCGCGCCTATGGCGCTGGCCCCGGTGGCGTATTGTTTGTGGCAGCGATTCTTGCGCTACGATCCCGCCGACCCGGTATGGCCTAACCGCGACCGGTTTGTTCTTTCGAACGGCCACGCCTCCATGTTGCTGTACGCAACGCTGTATTTGTGCGAAGTGCGGGGAGTGAATGCAGAGTATGAATCATACGGCGAGTTTGCGGTAACGCTGGATGACATCAAAAGGTTTCGCCAGCTCGATAGCAGAACTCCCGGCCATCCCGAGTACCGCCATACCGCGGGCGTGGAAACTACGACCGGCCCGCTTGGCCAAGGCATTGGCAACAGCGTCGGCATGGCCATTGCAAGTAGGTGGCTGGGGGCGAATTTCAACCGTCCCGGCTTTGAGATATTCAATTTCAACGTATACGCCTTCTGCGGCGATGGCGATCTCATGGAAGGCGTGGGCAGCGAGGCCGCCTCGCTCGCCGGTCATTTGAAGCTTGCTAACCTGTGCTGGGTTTACGACAACAATCGCGTCACCCTGGATGGCCCGGCCGACGTGTCATTCACGGAAGATGTCGGTGCACGCTTCAAAGGCTACGGCTGGAACGTAGTTCACGTTACAGATGCGAATGACCTCGACGCGCTGGCCAAGGGATATGACACCTTCCTGCAGACTAATGATCGCCCTACACTCATCATCGTAAACACCCATATCGGGTATGGATCGCCCCACAAGCAAGACACCAGCGAAGCGCACGGTGAGCCCTTAGGCGAAGAAGAAGTGCGGCTGGTGAAGCAAGCTTACGGCTGGCCGGAGGATGCGAAGTTCCTGGTTCCGGACGGAGTGCTGGAAAATTTCCGCCAAGGAATCGGCAAGCGCGGACATGATTTGGAACAGAAGTGGCAAGCCTCATTCTCCGAATACACAAAGAAATTTCCCGAACTCGCAGACCAGATCAACCGCATGCAGCACCGCGAGCTGCCCGACGGATGGGACAAAAACCTGCCCACATTTCCTGCCGACGCCAAAGGAATGGCCACGCGCGATAGCTCCGGCAAAGTTTTGAACGTGATCGCGCA
>Ga0210394_10008339_pt1 | contig 10706 bp, 6 predicted proteins | sample IncBWC12MmetaG_FD_160121 | JGI IMG/M metagenome (GOLD analysis project Ga0210394, IMG submission 160121) | Forest soil microbial communities from Barre Woods Harvard Forest LTER site, Petersham, Massachusetts, United States - Inc-BW-C-12-M | ecosystem: Environmental > Terrestrial > Soil >... | reverse complement strand
AGCGCATCTACCTCGACCGCTTCTGGAACGAGTTCGCCGGCGACCCGTCGAAGATCGACGAAGCGACCCGCCGCCACTACGCCGCGATCTACGCCAGGCCGCGCGCGATGCATTCCGCGTTCGCCCAGTTCCTCGCGATCGGCCAGAAGGACGAGGCCGACAACCTCAAGGCAATGCAGACAAAGCTCGCGATGCCGGTGCTCGCCATCGGCGCCGAGAAGGCCTTCGGCGCCAACGTGGCGGTCGTCATGCGCAACGCGGCGACGAACGTGCGGGAAGTCGTCGTGCCGAACGCCGGCCACTGGCTGATGGAGGAAGCGCCCGCGGCGACGATCGCCGCGGTGCAGGACTTCCTCGCAGCGCACTGAGTCCGGCGGCCGCTCCTTCGCTTAGGCCACCGCCCCTTTTCGGGGGGCTCTCCGTGGCACTGCGCGGACGGGGGCGCGCGTTGGCGTCGATCACGTGGGGCACTTCCCCAATGGGATTCCGCTGCATCGCAGCGAACTTCGTGTACGTCTCTTTCCGCTGCCGCCTGGTGCTGCCTGACGTCATTGACTTGCCGTCCCGTCAACCAATTGGCCGACCGACGCTGAGGGTGGCCATCGACGTGGCGACGCGCTGTGTGCTCGGTCCAGCCAGTCGCGTGTGGCGACGATGGAGGCCGGTGACCCGACCGTCTCGCTGGATCTTCTGGTGCAATCGCTTCTGGCGCTCGGGGCATCGAATCGCGATCTCGGTCAGATTATCGGCCGCGGCTGACTAAGCTGACCGCGCAACGCACAGACGTTGCGGACATTCACGCGGCTTACCGCTTCGGCTGATCCCGGCCGACACCGGACCGTCGACATCGCCGCTGAAGTCTGCGGGACGACGAGAGACGACTGAAGCTTCGTCTTTCCGATCACATGGGTAGGCCGGTCTCACGGGGTCAGCGAAACACCTCAGCTAATCTTAGCTTTGGAGGTGTATGCGATGGGACGTCCCGCAACAATTACAGATGCCCAACGCGAGGAGCTCTAGCGCCGATATGGGGCATGGATGACCAGGCGAGGGCGTTCATTTCCCCAAAACCGGGGTTTTTCAACTCAAGCCGTTGATGACCACGTCGAGCACCTGTTTGAGCAACTGCTCGCGCTTCTCGTGAACGCGCTGTGCCACGAGGTTCGGATTGTGAAAGTTGGCCGTCGCCTCCAATAGGAGGACGACAGTCCTAGCCACGGGGTACTTCGCCAGCTTCCTTTTCGCCACAGCCTCCTCGACCAGGCGCGTGAGCTGGCTATTCGCGTGAGTCAAATGGCTCGTATAGAACTGTTTGCGCTGTTCGGCGGCGGCGTTGAACGATTTGTACAACTCCGGATCATTCAACACCTTCTCGCGCTTGGCGCTGTACAGCTTCTGGAACCATTCATGTATTTTCGAGACCGGATCCTTGTCCTTGCGGCAGATCGCCTCCAGCGAAATCTCAAGCGCATTCACCCAGCGCTCCGAAACCGCATCCAGGAGGGCCCCCCGATCGGCGAAGTGGGTGTAGAGAGCCGCATGGCTCACCCCCAGGTCCTTCGCGATATCCACCAGCCGCACCCTGTCGAAGCCATAGCGGCGCATCTGCTCGATCGTTACGTCGATCGCCTTGTCGCGGATTTCAGTGGCGGTGAGTCCTGTTTTCGGCATAGCAGCAGTATAGGCAAGAGCAGGCTTAACTTACAATATTGACATTGTGTAACTTACAAGTTATGATATTCGTAAGTTGCCAACAGCAGGAGCGCGACCATGAAGGCAAGCGGCAATACGATTTTGATCACCGGCGGCGGCACGGGCATAGGATTGGCGCTGGCGGCTCGATTTCTGCGGCAAGGCAATGAGGTCATCATCTGCGGGCGCAGGCTCGAGAAGCTGAACGAGGCCCGGCGGCAATATCCCCAGTTGCATGTCTACCAGTGCGACCTCTCGCAGGAATCCGCCCGCCGTGATCTCTTCGAGAAAGTCACTCATTATTTCCCCAAGCTGAACGTGCTGCTGAACAACGCCGGAATGTGGGTTCCGACCCGGCTCGATCGGCCAGAATCTTGGCCGCAAGCGCAACAACAGCTGGAGACGAACCTGGGGGCGACCATCCACCTCACCCAACTTTTCGCGCAACATCTGTCGCGACAATCCGCGCCGGTGGTCTTCGTGACAACCTCAGGGCTGGCCCATATTCCGCGCGCGGGCGCCCCAGTCTATTGCGCCACCAAGGCCGCGCTTCACTCATACGCACTCACATTGCGACTCCTGTTGAAGTCGCAGGAGATTGAGGTCATCGAAATCTGTCCGCCGCATGTGGACACCGGCCTAGGCGGTCCGGGGGTCAACAAGGCAGGCATCCCGGTGGACACCTTCGCCGATGCCGTCATGGACGAGCTGCGCAAGGGAACCAACGAGATCACTTACGGATACTCCACGAAGGCCGCCAACGCTTCGCAGCAGGAAAGGGACGAGCTCTTCAAGACGCTCAATGCCGCCTGAAAACGACGTCCAGCTATTTTCAATAAGGAGGACGTGGAATGAAAATCTTTGTAACAGGTGCCACCGGTTTCGTCGGCTCAGCGGTCGTGCGCGAGCTACTGCAAGCGGGTCACCAGGTTCTCGGGCTCGCCCGCTCGGATGCGGCGGCACAGTCGCTGCTCGCCGCGGGCGCTAAAGCCTGTCGCGGGCAACTTGAGGACCTCGAGGGTTTGCGCAAAGCCGCGGGTGAGTCGGATGGCGTGATTCATACAGCCTTCAGCCACGACTTTTCCAAATTCAAGGAGAACTCCGAGCTCGATAGGAAAGTTATCGAGACTCTCGGGTCGGCACTCGGCACGGCCGACCGCCCATTAATCATCACATCGGCAATCGGTGTGCTGCCCCCCGGCGCCAGGGTGACTGAGGAGACGCGGCCGCTCTCCCCCAGCCCAAACCCGCGTACCGCATCAGAGGAGGCGGCTCGCGCGCTCATGGAGCGTGGGGTGCGTGTATCGATCGTTCGTCTTCCGCCATCGGTTCACGGTGACGGTGACCACGGCTTCGTGCCATTACTTATCAAGATGGCGCGCGAGAAGAAGGCTTCTGCCTTCATCGGCACAGGTGCAAATCGATGGCCCGCTGTCCATCGACTCGATGCCGCACGTGTTTTCAAGCTTGCTCTGGACGAGGCGGCTCATGGAGCCTGCTACCACGCTGTTGTTGAAGAAGGTGTGGCCTACCGGGAAATTGCTGAAGTGATCGGCCGGCGCTTGAACGTTCCCGTCGTCAGCAAGACTCCTGAAGAAGCGGCTGCCCATTTCACCTGGTTTGCGCACTTTGCCGCCCTGAACGTCGTGGCCTCCAGTGAGAAGACGCAGGCAACGTTGGGATGGCGCCCGACTCAGCCCGGACTCATCGCTGATCTCGATCGACCCGCGTATTTCCAGGCCTGACTCAACACTGTCAAGCTTACGGTCTTGAGAAATGCTCTCAGTCTCATATGACCTCCGGCGGCCGGCCATCGTCATGGCGCGTGTTGGAAAGTGGCTCATCCATCTCAGCCCTGGAGGAGTCAGAAATCAACAGTTAGATAACCGAACAGGCCGCGCGGCGAGAATTGGGAGAACCCGGGACTGGAGCCCACGAACCAGAAGTTATAGTTAGTGGCGTTCTGGAGCTGCACGCGTAGCGTCGCGGGAGCGCCCAGTACTTTGAATCGATACCGGGCTCCAGCATTCAGCACCGTTTGCGCTTGCACTTGGACCGCATCATTCACGCTCGCCGGAACACTGCTATCGTGTGCTAGCGCAATATCTGCCGAAAACGCCGGCCACTTTGGAATCTTGTATTCGGCATAGATCACAAATTGACTGCGTGGCTGTCCGAAGGCGATGTCGCCGACCCCTTCGGCGGCCAAGTTGGGGCCTATGATTCTCACTTCGCCGAGCAGTGCAGCGGCGGTGACGTTGAGATGACTGACGATCTCACCAGACAGCGACAGTTCAATGCCCGTGGCGCGTTGCAGTCCCAACGCCCGGTCGACGTTATTGGTATCGAGATTGAAATACGGTTTCTCGATCTCAAATACGCCGGCGATCAGTTTCACTTTGGGCATCAGCAAATAGCGAATGCCCGAATCGATCTGCCACGTTCGTGCGGCGGGTAGGATGGCTCCGCGATTCTCGGCATTGCTCGGAGCTACACCAGAATCTTCAAGACCCTGTGTATATCCGGCGTAGGCGGTGGCACGATCAGAGAGCGCCAGGGCAGCCGTTCCATAGGCGCGCAAAGGTTTATCCATCAGTCGAAGCTCGGTGCTGCCGGACGCGGTCACAGCCTTGTCATAGCTCTCCTGCTGCAACCCTAAGGCAAATTCTCCGCGCCCTTGCCATTGGCCACGATAGGCAAAGCCCGCGCTCCACAGCTCAGTGCGATCGTTGGTGCGCGAAGTGTAGCTAAAGGTCGGTTCGGGTACTTGCACGTCTTGGCTGATAAGAGCTGAGCCCACGTCAACGACATCCGAACCGCCGTAAAGCGCCAGCGTATCGCGACCTCGAATCAGGAACACGATGTCGTGAGTCCACGAGCCTTGCGAGAAATGGCCCGTGAGGCGAGCCTCGCCTGAGGTTGATGAAACAGATTGATCTGGGTACCCGACGACCAGGTGTTCGGCTGAGCCGTCCGGCAGTGTGTTGACGTACAGATCCGAGAAACTGACAGGACTGTCTGAGATGGATCGAAAAATCCCTGCCGCGAACGACCAGTGTTGACTCATTCGGGCAACCACAATCCCGCCGTAGTTCTCCGACAGGCTCCTTCCTTCGGCCCAATTTTGACCGTAGTAGCCTCGTTCGATGTCGGGTGGCAGGTAATCGCCTGCAGTGAAGACAAAGGGCAGCGTCTTGGCGTGAGTGGTCTGAGTCCAGTCAAAGATTGCACGGAAGGTCAACCAATCGTTGGGTGTCCACTGCGGCGTGGCGCCGAAATTGATAACCGTAGATGTGTACCCGGGATTGTTCACATAAGGTGTCTGCGTGCTCAATTGATAGCTCGCACCGATCGGCAATTGCAGCTGACTCGAAGCCAGGGGCACATTACCATCGACGCTGATGCCGCGAGCTTCAAAGGGACCCGCGCTTGCAACCACCGTGGCGCTGGGCGTGCCGTCTCCAGGACGTCTCAGGTCATAGTCAACGATGCCGGTTGGTGCCGGAAAGGCATACCCGATCTCGCTGATGCCGATTCGAATGGTCGATCCCTCGATTACTCTATTGGAGAGGGCTCCTTGCTGGTCAAAATACAGGCCGTCAATGCGCACATTTCCGGCTACCTGCGGACTGAAGCCTCGCACGCTGCCCGGTCCATAGAGGCCGATGCTTTCCAGCCCGAGGGTCAAGCCAAAGGCATCGTTGGCCGAAGCGACCGGGTCATCGGACGCATGCTGGGCTCGGACCGCGTTGAAAGGTGAAACAACGGTCAACAACGCCATTGCCACCCGAAAAGAAGTACTGTCGCCCATAGCTGGCGTCGAATGACGTGAGGCTGCGGGGTTGGTAAAGCTTGATAGCCAGTAGAACTCAAGCGGGCTTGATATTCGCGTTTAAGCGGAAGAGGTTCAGCGGGTCAAACTGCTTTTTTAGTGTTGCCAACCGGGCGAAATTCGGACCGTAGTTGCGATCCGTGCCCTTCGGATCCGCGTCGTTCAGATTCACGTAGTAACCATCCGTGAATGCGGCCAGCTTGTCCCAATTCGCGTGAATCACGGCGCGGCCCTGCTCATTGTACGACGCGTCGTGCCAATGACCCCAGAGCATCATGTTCGCGATTGCATTTCGATGAGAGAATGCCGTGGCCGTCTGCGGCACGTCCGCGACTGCGCCGTTGGCGTTCTGGAAGAACGCGAAGATTCGATCGTCCGGCCTGAACTCACGGGTGAGCACTTCGATGAGACCCGGAGAGTATTCGCGGACGAAACCACCCTTGATGTAGTTATTGCTCGGACTCAGCGGAGGACCGTCAGCTTGGGACTGCACGGCGAGATACGTCGTCGGACCGATCGTGTTCTCGGTCGGTTTACCGAATTTCTGAAAAGGCTCCAACACTTTACTGCCACCCTTGGCATCACCAGTGTAGAGCACACGCATCCCCGCGATTGCCTGGCCATCCGCACCGGGCGACAGACTCAGATCGATGCTGAGTTCGCGCGGCGCGTTCGACATCAGGTCGGCATAGAACTCAACTGCATCCTTGACCTGCGGCCCCGGATAATCGATGGATCCTGCAAGCACGCCGGGATTGAGCGGATGGAGGCGATATTCGAACGAGGTTGCGACGCCGAAGTTTCCGCCGCCACCGCGTATGGCCCAGAAGAGATCCGGCTCGTCTTTGTCACTCACGCGCCGAAGCTTGCCGTCGGCAGTGACGAGCTCCGCACTGATGAGGTTGTCGCAGGCCAGACCGAACCGCCGTGACAGCCAGCCAAATCCGCCCCCGAGCGTCAGGCCACTCACTCCCGTATGCGAAATCTCCCCAAGCGTAGTGGCCAGTCCTTCTTTCTGGGTCGCAGTGTCGACGTGCACTCCCTGCGCTCCGCCGCCGACGTAGGCGGTTCGAGTTGGCGCATCCACGCGTACAGAATTCATCGATGACAGATCGATCACCAGACCGCCGTCGCAGGTCGAGTATCCAGGAAAGCTATGCCCGCCGCCGCGCACGGCCAGGAGGAGTTCGCGTTCGCGCGCGAAAGTGACAGCGCGCACGACGTCAGCGACGTCGGCGCACCGTGCAATGAGTGCGGGGTGCTTGTCGATCATTCCGTTCCAAACGCGCCGCGCGGCGTCATATCCTTCCTGACCTACGGTGAGCAACGGCCCTCGGAAGCTCGCGCGAAAATCCTCAACGGCGGCGCGCTCGATGGTCGTTTCGGCGCCCGAAAGCTTTACGGCACGCAGATCCGCCGCTTCAGGCTGCGAAGATGTGCTCGGAGCGGAAAGCAGCCGACCGATCGGCAGAGCGCCAGCAGCGCCAGCGATCAGAGTCATCCCACAGAAAGCCCGTCGTTTCATGGATTAAAGCCCCTCGGTTGCTTACCGCCAGCCGGCTTTGCTGTGTTGGCGTTATGTTTCCACAGCGTTGGAGGAGTAAGCCGCGCCTGATTTGGTGTCTCGCGAGCCACGGATTATCCTAATCACGCGCAGCCGCGACGCGCATGTGCCGAACTACCGCGGGCGCCGTATGACTTTCGGCCTATACCGCTATGGCGCTCGTGCCGCTCGCCATCTGCTAGGGCTCCTGCCGCACCTCACCCCGAGCTCGCCGAGACCTATCTGAACCTGCGGGCCGCCGAGCTCGCCTCAAGAGCCCTCCGGGCTCCCGAGGATCAGCGGCGATTCGTTGCCCAGGTCGCAGTGCGCTCGCGGATGACATAGACCGGGGCGAACCGCTGCAGCCGGTACGCCTACGTGAACGGGCGGAGCGTAAGCTCGTGGAAGATCCAGAACGGGTTCGGTGAATGAGGTCCGCTGTTGGGCCGTTAGTACTCATTCGCGCCCGCAGCGGGCTTAGGGTGATGAGCGGCGCGGTTACACACTGGAACTGCTGCTGCGTGTGAAACGCTGGCCAACGTGAGGCATCAATGGCGAGGATGGCGACGTTCCCGCCGTGACGGATCGTCTTGGCTGTCGCTGGCCCGACTTGGCTGGGATTGGAGCGGGTGATGGGAATCGAACCCACGTTAGCAGCTTGGGAAGCTGCAGTTCTACCATTGAACTACACCCGCTTCGGAGGCGGGATCTTACCCCAGTCAGAACGGATAGTTGATCCCGCTGAACACGGCGCCTCTTCCCTGGCCGTAGCCGAAATCGACGTAGCCGACGACGTAGGGGCTCGCGACTCCGCGGACGCCGAGCCCGATGGCGCGATGCAGGTGCCCGCCAAGGCTCGAGTCGGAATCGCTGAACACCCTGCCGACATCCACGAACGGCGCGAGCTCGAGAGTGACGCGGGTGCCGAAGGCATCGAATCCGAGCGCCCGCGTGCGCACCTCGGCGCCGGCGGCCACGAGATCGCGGTCGACCCAGCGGTCGGCGCCTTCCGAGCGCAGCGGTTCGGACTCGCCCGGGATGCTGCGATCTCCGCCGAGGCTGGAGAGCGCCCAGAAAGGCGCGCCGCCCGCGGAAGTCATGAAGCGCGCTGCGGCGTGCCAGGCGAGCGTGACGTCGTGGCGTAGCGGGAGGTATTGGCGCAGCTCTGTGCCGACGTAGCTGTATGAGACCGAGCTGCCGAGGGCGCGGCTCACGAAGCCCCCGTAGAGGCTGTAGCGCGCCCCCGAGCCCGGAATAATCGCGGAGTCGCGCGTGTCGTAGGTGAGGATCAGCCGGTGCTGCAGCTCGTGCTCGGCGCCGATCCCCGCCAACCCGGGGAAGCGCGTCTCGATCGACGGCACCGCCGGCAGTACGCCCGGCAGCACGTCGACGTAGCGTGCCCGCGCGAGATACGCGACCTGCAGGTGCGGGTTGAAATTGCGCGCGACCCGGATGTCCAGCCGCGCCTGGTTGTCGAGATAGTTGGTCTGGCTTTCGACCAGCGAGTGGTTGCCGATACCGTAGAAGCGCGGCACGCCGCTACGATCGTAGATCGCCTCCACCGACCAGCTGTATGCACGGGTGCGCGTCTGACCGGCGATATACTGGCCGTCGAACTCGCGCTCGACGCGCTCCTTGAGCCCACCGACCACCGACCACTGAGTATCCGCCGAGGGGAAACCGAAGATGCGCATGCGGCTGCCCCACCCGAAGTACTCGCTGTGGATGAGGTCCGGGGCGATGATCCGCTCGATCTCGTCCTGTTGGTCAGTGTGCAGCCATGTCGGGATCAAGCCGAGCGTCGTGCCGCTGTAAGGATCGGTGTCGATCTCGGGAATCGGGATGAAAGGAGCGGTCGCCGGGTCGAGCCAGCGCGCGAGGCCCGCCGGCCGCGGAGCGGGCGGCCCCGCGACCTCGAGCGGCGTCGCATCCCCGGGGGCTGGTGCGTCGGCGCGGGCCGCCGCAATGCTGAGCGACGCGAGCAGGCAGGCGCCGGCGCGCATGCCCCGTCAGCGAGCCGGGTTCCAGCGGTAGGTGCCTTCGATGCCGAACATGCGCGGCGCGCCGGGAATTTCCCACGCGATGGTCGGCGTCGGCGCAGGCAGCCCGCCGGCTCCCACCGCGAATGCCTCGACCGTGCCGCCGGTGTAGGCGTAGCGCTTGTCGGTGAGGTTGTCGCCGAACACCGCGAGCTCCCAGCTGCGCGAATGACTAGCGAGTGCGACGCGCCCGTTCAGCGTGCCGTAGGAGGGCTGGAAGTTGAAATCATTGATCACGTTGAACTGGATCTTGTCCTGCCAGGCGTAGTCGGCGCGCACCGTGACATCACCGGCTGCGGTCGGGATCGCGCACACCGCCGCGAGCGAGGCCTGGTAGCGCGGCGTCTGATAGAAGTCGTTCCCCGAGAGGTCCGCCACCGGGCCGCCCGGCACCGGCTGATAGAGAAAGCTCTGGTAGCGCGCGTCCGTATAGCCGAAAGATTCCTGCAGCGACAGCGTCCGCGTGACCTGCCACCGGGTCTCGAGCTCTGCCCCGCTGATGCGCGCCCGCCCGGCATTGGTGACCAGAGTCGCCGGGGTGCCGTTGATGAGCTTCGCGAGCAGGCGCTGCATGTCGTCATAGTTACCGTAGAACACGTCCCCGTTGATGAGCAGTGCGCCCCCGAGGAGGTCGGCCTTGAGTCCCAGCTCGAAGTCGGTGAGCTGCTCGGGGCGGAACGGCTGATCCTGAGGCGAGGACACGGGCGCGTTCCACCCTCCGGAGCGCTGGCTGCGCCCGGCGCGCGCGTAGAAGTTGAGCTCCGGCGTGATGCGGTAGCGGCTTGTGAGCTCCCATGACCAGAAGCCGTAGCTGACGCTTTCCGCAATCGTGGGGCAGGGCCCGGGTGGCGCGCCGGTGATCGTGCAGTTCTCGGTGGGCACCGGCCCCGGAATGATGACGTAGTCGTTCTCCGCGAGATCGCGCCGGTCCTCCGTGCGCCGCAGGCCCGCGGCCACGAACCAGTCCGGCGTGAGCTCATATTCGCCGTGCAGGTAGGCGGCGATCGAGCGGTTCATGACCGAGTTCTGCTCATACACCGGCAACGGGCTGAAGAACGAGGTGAGATTGAGAGCACCGCCGGTCAGGGCCGCGACCTGCCCGATCGCCGTAAGGAACTGCTGCGACGCCGCGGCCTGCACCGAGGGCGCACTGCCGTCGTCGCGGAACCAGTAGAGGCCTCCGACCCAGTCGAGCCGCCCGCCGAGCGTCTTGTCGTTCAGTTGCAGCTCGGCGCTCTTCTCATTCGAGGTGTTGATGAGAGTCGAGTCCGCGAGCGGCAGGGTCGAGGCGTCCACGTCGAGCGCGGTGTTGGCATCGAGGTGGCGGTAGCCGAGGATCAGCTTGAGGCTCGGGCCGCCGTCCAGCACATGCGTCGCGGTGAGCTGCAGACTGTCGGTCGCCGCGCGGTCGCTCGCCTGAAAGTTGCCGTCCGTCTGATAAGGGTCGGCGGGGAAGGAGACGGTCGGGATTCCAGGAATCGTCGCGAACTGCGCGAGCGCCGCGCCGAGCTGCGCGACCAGGGTGCCCGGCGCGGGTCCGGCCAGCGGGTGGAGGATCGCGCCGGCCTCGCTGGCCTGAAACCGCTCGTAGGTGAAGTAG
>Ga0210394_10008338_pt1 | contig 10708 bp, 6 predicted proteins | sample IncBWC12MmetaG_FD_160121 | JGI IMG/M metagenome (GOLD analysis project Ga0210394, IMG submission 160121) | Forest soil microbial communities from Barre Woods Harvard Forest LTER site, Petersham, Massachusetts, United States - Inc-BW-C-12-M | ecosystem: Environmental > Terrestrial > Soil >... | reverse complement strand
CCAAAGGAAACGAAGGAGACGCCAAGGGATGCGCCGTCTGCCGTAGCCGAGGCCCAGATGCCCGAGCGCCCGGCCAGGGAAACGCCGGCTCCCGCAGCCGCGGTCCCGCCGAAATTGCCTGCGGCCGCATCCAAGGCGGCGCCGGAAGCCAAGACCGGCGGCAACGCGGCCACCGTCAGCGCCCGGCGCGATAGCGACGGCCTGCACCTGACATTTGCATTTTCGGCTATCACTCCGGCGGCGATGTTCCGGCGTGCCGATACGGTGTGGCTATTGTTCGACGCGACAAAGCCGATCGACATCGAGCCGATCCGAAGCAATGGCGGCTCCGTCATCGCCGAGGTCAGCCCGATGCCGCTGGACAAAGGGCAGGCGATCCGCATTCGTCTCAACCGCCCTCAAATGCCGTCGCTGACAGGCGACGATCAGCCGGGCGGCTCAAACTGGACGGTCACATTCGCCGATGCGATGCAAACGCCGACCCAGCCGCTTGTGGCGACCCGAAATATCACCGATCCCGCGCGCGCCAATGTCATGGTGGCGATATCGAAACCCGGTCTACTGTATCGGTTTGCCGATCCGGACGCGGGCGACACCCTCATGGTGGTTACGGCGACGCCGCCCGTTCGCGGCTTCATCAAGCGGCAGGATTTCGTCGAGGTGTCGCTGCTCGAATCGATCCACGGCGTGGCGATTCATCCGAACTCCGATGATGTCACCGCCGAACTTGCCTCGGACAAGGTCATCCTCGGCCGGCCCGGCGGTCTGACGCTGTCGTTGGCCGATACCGGAGTGGAGCGCGCATCAACCGTGGTCCGGCCGATTTTCGACCCCCGCGATTGGCGCAAGAATCAGGAAGAACCCTTCAACATGCGCCAGGACGCGCTGATCGGGGCCGCGGCGGCCGCCGAGGCCGATCAGCTCACGCCGGCCCGGATCGAACTCGCCCGCTTTTATCTGGCGCGCGGGATGTATCCGGAAGCCAAGGGTGTGCTCGATCTCGCTCTCGCCGATGCCAAACCAGGTCTTGAGGATCCGGCCGTCTTGATCGTTCATGCGGTGGCAAACATCCTGATGGGGCGTCCCGAGCGGGGGCTGAAGGATCTCGGCAATCCCGCGATCGGAACCAATTACGATTCGCTGCTCTGGAAGGCGCTGGCCTGTGCGCGCATGGGAAAATGGGCGGAAGCGCGCGAGAAATTCAAGAACGTCGAATTCGCCATCACCTCGCTGCCGATCGACCTGCAGCGCATCGTGATATCGGACGCGATGCGGGCCTCGCTCGAGGCCAGGGATTATTCGGGGGCCGCCAAACGCAGCAGCGATCTGGAAATCATCGGCCTGCCGCCGGAGATGCAGCCTGCGATTTCGGTGCTGCGCGGCCGGCTCGCCGAAGCGCTCGGGCACGACAAGGATGCGCTGGACCACTACAGGGCGGCCGTGGAATCCGACGATCGCCCGGCTGCGACCGAAGCCAAGCTGCTTGAAATTGCGCTGAAGCAGAGGCGCGACGAAATCAGCCCGGCCGACGCCACGCGCGAACTTGAGATACTCGCGGTGACGTGGCGCGGCGACACGCTCGAGGTTCAGACGCTGGAAATGCTGGCGCGCCTCTATGCCGATGCCGGACGCTACGGTGAAACCTTCGCGGCGGTGCGGACCGCGACGCGGCTGCAGCCCAATTCGGAAATCTCGCGGCAGGGCCAGGACGCGGCGTCGGCGCTGTTCACGCAGCTGTTTCTCAATCAGAAGGGTGACGACCTTCCGCCGGTCGACGCGCTCGCGATGTTCTATGACTATCGTGAACTGACGCCGATCGGGCGGCGCGGCGACGAGATGATCCGCCGGCTTGCGGATCGCCTGGTCGCGGTCGATTTGCTCGATCAGGCCAGCGAGCTGCTGCAATATCAGATCGACAAAAGGCTGGAGGGCGCGGCGCGGGCGCAGGTGGCCGCACGTCTGGCGATGGTCTATCTGACCAATCGCAAGCCCGACCGCGCCATCGCCGCACTTCGCTCCACCCGCATCGCTGATCTCTCCGGCGAATTGCGTCAGCAACGGCTGTTGCTGGAGGCGCGCGCGCAAAGCGATGTCGGGCGCCACGACCTCGCGCTCGACATCATCTCGAACCTCACCGGCCGCGAAGCGATCCGGTTGCGCTCCGATATTTACTGGGCGTCGCGGCAGTGGCGCGAGTCGTCCGAACAGATCGAATTGTACTACGCCGATCGCTGGCGCGACTTCAAACCGCTGAATCCGGTGGAGAAGGGCGACGTGATCCGCGCGGTGGTCGGATATGCGCTGGCCGAGGATGCCATCGGCCTGGCGCGCTTCCGCGAAAAATATGCGCCATTGATGAGCGGCGACGCCGACCGCGCGGCGTTCGAGACGGCGAGCAAGCCGGCCGCGTCCAGCAGCGCCGAATTCGCCCAGATCGCCAAGATGGCGGCCAGCGTCGATACCCTCGAAGGCTTCCTGCGCGAAATGAGGACACGATTCCCGGACGCGACCGCGCGCGCCACGCTGCCGCCGGGAACCCAGAAGGCCGACCCGTTCCCGACCGGTTCATTGCCGGGGATCGTCGGATTGAAGCGGGTGGGCGCGGCGAAGTAGTCGTCACGGGCTAGAGCGTTTTCGAGCGAAGTGGACACCGGTTCGCGTGAAGAAAACGCGTCAAAACAAAAGATTAGAGCCCGGTTCTGATTCAATCAGAACCGATAAGGCTCTCGCGTCATCCCCCTCGACTCGTATCTGCCGAAGCGGCAACCTGCGGCGACGAACCGTGCAGAGGAAGCCGCCCGCATGAGCAAGTCCAGCAAGACCGAAGCGGAACTGGTGGCGATGGCCAGGACGGAACTGAAATCCCACGCCGATTGTCCGGACGGAATCGTGATTTCCGTTCTGCGCACCGGCGATAGCTGGGAATTCCGTACCGAGGCCGACGCCGCGACCAAGACCAGGCCGGGCTATCCCGAATGCGTCGCGATGATCGTCCAGATCGGCGACCACCTCGGCAAGCAGTTTGATGTGAGCGGCTGAAGTGGCGTGAAGAAATCATAGGGTTGATTGAGACACGTACTCATCAATCGAGCCTGATGGACCAATGTCCGCTTTGCCCCTGGCAGCGAGTTCTGCATCGCAAGGGGGCGGTTGCGACTTTGATTTGCGTCAAGATGCCAGGCGGTCCTTTACACTAAGGGTAAACCAAGGATTGGCGAACGCCGTCCGAAATCTCGCCAAGGGAGGACTCGCATGGCCGAGATTACCCAATTCGTGGTCGTGCCTTTCGATTACGCAGAGAATGGCATCGTCGCGGGTGAACCTATTGGATGCCCGAGCCCTGCTGCCGCGATAGAACGTGCGCAAGGTCTTTGGAAGACCTTTGGCCATGCAGGTGCCATAGCATTCAGCCGCACTACCGATTTTGGAATCGGTAAATTCGACACCAGGCACATCCTCCGGCGATTTGGACAAGTACCAGGCGGCTATTCAGGGGTCAAATAGTCCGCGGTACGTAAGTAGGTGCGTGCGGGGCCAAGGCCGTTACAATACCGCAAGCGATATCGTGAAATTACCGAAGGTCGAACTGCAAGTGGAAGACTGGCAGACCGCGATGCGCGCTGCTGTCGTTGCGGAACCTGACGGGCCAACGATGTTCGCCCGGACCAAAAAAACCGGCGGGCGTCTCGTCCGCCGGGCAGTTGGGGAGGATTTCTAACGAGAGAGATTGCCTCGATAGGAAATTCGGAAAGCCGTCTGTGAGAACGGCGCGAATGCGAAGTGCAGCTTGATCCAGGACAATGTTTCGGTCTTCCCGCCGATTTACTAATGCAAGACGTAGGGGATGACGGCGCCTGATGACTGTTCGGAGCTCGCTTCCCTCGACGGTTTATTTCGGCGGGTTCTTTTGAGTCTCCTTGGCTCTGGGCATCCGCTCGGTTGTATCCAATAGCGGGAGATGACCTATTACATCGATATGCAAGACGGAGTTCCGATTAGGGACATAACGGGCTTGCAATTTCCTGCCGACACCGCCGCGATCGAGCATGGCAAAGAGTTGGCTCGTCGATTTATCCACGGTCCTCGGCGCAAGGACCCCATCCATTCAATCGCCGTCATCAGCGAATCGGGGGCGGAAATTCATCGCGAACCCACGCCAAGACGTTCATTGACCCAACGTTGCCATCACTTTCGAAAAGATCGGATGAGCCACGGGCTGGCGTCGTGCCCCTTCGACTCGGTTTCGTTAACGAAAGAAATAGGCTTATCGGTGACGGGACCGAACCTACGGACGATTACTCCCGAACCGCTTGAATTGCCCTCAATCGGTTCCTGCCTGTGAATAACGTGGAAAGCCAAACATCCACCCTAAATGGCGGTGGCTATGCCGGCTCATCGCACAGCGCGAAGCTATGCGCACTGGATTCAGCCGGGCGTCATGTGAGTGCAGCATGAAACCTAAAAGGGCAGGGTTCAAAAACAAGGCTTGGCGCGCAGCTGAGGCGGCCCTGGCAGCCGCCCAACAAATGCCGGCAGGCCCCGCGCGTTTCGCCGCCCTCAAGAAAGCCGGGCAGCTTAGATTGAAAGCCGACGAGCGACGAATGAGGAAAGAACAGCGGGACCGAGACAAATTTCAGTGAGCACCGCCAATTAGTGAGCGGCCCTCGTTCGATGTCTCAGCGACGATCCGATGATGGCGCATATCGCGATGATGCGAGCGCTGCGTCGGCCTGGGCCAAAGGCGCTCCGGCTTTGCGCCGGGAGCCGGCCAGGGTCTACGGGTTGTGTGATAAGCCCCCCGCTTTGACGTCCCGGTTGCGGCGCAAGATTGCCATTTGGTGCAGGCAAGAGGATGCTCTCAGACCTGCAGGAATGATGGAGAGCACCATGGGCAAAGCAGGTCTCGACAATCGCCACCGCAATCACGACGGCGAAATCAGCCATAAGCACGGGAACACCCTCGTCGGCACGTTGCGCAAGATCTACGGACAGAATTTCGCCGCTGGCCATCCTGAAACCAAGACACTGAGCGAGGTTCTTCTTCAACTCAACGAAACGTCGTTGAGCCAGCTCCGCCGCGATCATGAAACCGGCCATTTGAAGCACAAGATAACAAAGGCTTCGAAATAAGGCTTAAACGGCGCTCATGCGTCACGGTAGGGCGGCTTTGCAGCTCCCGCCGACTTCCGCCATTGCGCGCATTTCATCCTCAAGTCGGACATCGCCGCATGTCCGAAAAGCGCCCAACGAGAACCAATGCACTGCCGCGGAAACGGCGCTACTCGATCACCACGTCGGCGCGCGACAGAAAAGATTCCGGAATGTTGAGGCCGATAGCCCTGGCAGTTTTGAGATTGATAGTGAGTTCAAATTTCGTCGGTTGTTCCACCGGCAGATCGCCGGGTTTTGTGCCACGTAGAATCCGATCAACAAAGCTTGCAGCGCGTCTAAACAAGTCGGCATAGCTCGGCCCATAGGCCACCAGTCCGCCATCGCGGACGTATTCACCGGTTTCATAGATGGCGGGCAGCTTGTATCTGAGCGCAAGATCGATAAGCCGTGCTCGATTGGAATAGAAAAGAGGGGCGGCAAAGAAATCGATAGCCTGGGCCTGCTTCTCGGAGGCAGAGTTAAAGGCGGTCTCGAATTCATCCGGCCCTTTGACCCGTATAAAATTTACCGCAAGGCCGAGGCGATGCGCCGCAGCTTCCGTAGGCTCGATGATTCGGTTCGGGTCGGCCGCGTCGACCAGCACCGCGATCCGCTGCAAGCCTGGAAGCATGTCGCGAAGGAGTTCCAGACGCTTTTCGTTGATATCGGCATTCAGGAATGACAGTCCGGTCAGGTTGCCGCCGGGATGCGCGAGGCTACTCACCACACCCGTACCCACCGCATCGCCGAGCGCGGCAAAGACAATCGGGATGGTCGCCGTCTTCTCCTTGACGGTGCGCACCGGCCGTGGCCCGGCGGTTACGATCACGTCGGGATTCCGGGCGACGAGTTCTGAAGCAAGTTGCGGCAACCGATCGGCTCGCCCCTCGGCCGAAAGAACAATATATGAGACGCTCTGCCCCTCGACATATCCGAGTTCGCGCATGCTTTTTACAAAGGCCGCGAACAGGTCTGGTACACCCGGGTCAAGAAGTCCGATTTGGGAAACGGCGTTTCTTTGTGCACGGGCGTAAAATGGCCACGCAGCCGCGCCCCCGACAAGACCGATAAACTCCCTCCGCCTCATGTGGATGCCCCGATCCCTAACGGGCTAATCCTCAAATGTTAACCGATCAACTACACCGTGTATATCGAATTGACCCCCTCGGGATGTTCGCTTGGGGTCTTGGCTGCGGGATGTCGATACCATCGGGCATCCGCCGCGGGTCGGGCCGTCAGCCAGCCCGCGCGATGTTGTGATCAGATTGCAACACCGGCGGAAAATCAGCTCTGTCCTTATTCGCAACACAGTTGTGCCCATCGCCATTCGCACGACTTTGGGAAGCTGTTTGGCGATTGAGGGCGTCAAATCACCGAAAACCCGGAGTTATTATGAGTAGCATCCCCCTGGACGTTCAAAGACGGTGCGAACGGCGGTGGGCCGCTCGATTTTCCCGGCCGACGGAATCGGTCGCACCTCGAAACCAGCGGCCGGAGAGGGAGAGCCAGCAGATCGCCGGGCCCGACAAGAGCAAAAGAAAAACCCACCGGGTTGAAGCGGCGGGCTCCGCGCCGCTGAACTTGCGGCCAAAGTGGTCGACCGGCACATCGATCCTAAGGCCCCGATCGCTTGAATGGCTCGGAGAACCGGGTGAAGCCGATTTGGCTTGAGCCGGCCGGCTCACCGCTCCCGTCCTCAAAGCGAGTATCCGCGATGACCCACAAAGCAATCACTTTGAAATTCGTCGTTCTGCCGGTGTTAGCCGTTGCGCTGGGGATCATGATCTCGGTCGGCGTCGTCCATTTGAAAGACAGACACCCCGTCGCCATTGATCGGGAAGCCAATGCCGAGTTGCCAAACGCGCAGCTTTCGCGCGTTCACCTGTTGCTTTCCAGTATGAGGTGAGCCGCGCCGTCAATACACGGCATAAAATTGGGGTGACCCATGATGCGACTTACTGGCTCGGTGGCTGTTGTCGCCATTTGCCTGGCATCACAGTCCGCGATCGCCGACGATATGGTCGTCAAGGCACCGGTTACGGGCGGAAACTGCGATCCGTATGTCAACTATAGCTGCCTTGGCGCTTATCTGGGGAGTGATTTCGTAACGCGCCTATATCGCTACTACGCGCTTGAATGGGGACGCGACGGGCCGCCGAGTGACCCCAAGGCTCTTCCCGCCCGCCGCCCGGAGGCTGTCTGGCCCGTGACCCCGCAATCGACACCGCCGATGCCCTTCACTGAATGGCCTTATGGCGGCTCTCCTTCGATCGGCGTCACAAGGCCTAGTTCGGCAGACAGTCCGCTGATGGTCGCGCTAGGCAACACCCCGCTGGGTGAGGCGATGAGCGCTTCCCATATTCAGGTTTATGGCTGGATCGAACCAGGCGCCAACCTTAGTTCCAACACGGTGAAACCTGGCGGCAACGTGCCTGCTGGGTATGACTATACGCCGAACACCGCCCAGCTCGATCAGGCCGTTTTCTACATCGAGCGCCTGCCTGATACCGTACAGAACGATCATTTCGATTGGGGTTTTCGCGTCTCCGGCATCTATGGCGTCGACTATCGCTACACCACGGCCTACGGCTTCTTGAGCAACCAGTTGCTCAACCACAATCTCGTAAACGGCTTTGATATGCCGATGCTGTACGCGGACCTCTATTTTCCGGTCATGCAGGGTCTCAATGTGCGCATCGGACGCTTCATTTCAATTCCTGACATTGAGGCACAGCTGGCGCCGAATAATTACACATATGTCCACTCGCTGACCTACACGTACGACAATTTCACGAATACCGGGATCTTAGGCACGTTGGCCGTCACCCGAAATTGGATGGTCCAATTGGGTCTGGTCGTCGGCACGGAGACGATGCCGTGGAACATAGGTGCTCGAATTCCCAACCCCGATCCAAATCCGCTCTATCCTGGGACGACGATGCTCAAGGACCCGGGCGCGCAACCATCGGCTGTAGCCGGCCTACGATGGACATCTGATAGCGGACGGGACGCCATCTACCTGGTCGCCAATTCAATTAACAGTGGCGCGTGGGGCTACAATAACCTGAATTGGTTCGGAGGGACTTATTATCACAAGTTCAACGATCAGTGGCACATCGGCTTCGAGACTTGGAATATTCACGAGGACGGGGTGCCGAATCTTGATAATCCGGTGGCGGCGGCGGCCATAGCCAACGGCGGCACACCTTTCAGCCCGCAAATCATGCCATTCAATGCTCCGAACGCGGCGCATTGCGGCAACGCAGTGGCGCTGACCTGCACCGCCGACGAGCAGTCGTTTCTCCTCTACGTAAATTACTCGCCAAACAAGCTGAACAACTTCACGTTCCGGACCGAATTTTTTATGGACCCCGAGGGACAACGGACCGGAGTCGTGACCAATTACGCCGACGTGACGTTGGGCTGGCAACACTGGTTCTCGCCTCAGATCGAGCTTCGTCCCGAAATAGCTTATTATCGCTCGCTTAAGGCAGATGCGTTCAACGGCAACGCCAATGCGGGAATAGCGCCGTCTCGAAATTGGGCAGTGATCGCTGCCAGCGACCTCATCTTCCACTTCTGAACGCAGTTCGGAAATTGACCCGAGCGCGGGCGCCTCCGCTCGCACACGGTGATAGAAAACTTGCAGCGTTCGCGCGAGCGGCATCGACACCGCATAGGTGGATAGTCTGAAAGTGCTTGACCCCGAAAGGGCCGATTAGAGAAGCGGAGGTAAATTCAGAGCATTACCGGCTAAGTGACGGACATGATTCAATCTCCGGAGCCTCGCATCTTGCGCTACCGGCTCGGCGACTTTGAAGGGAACGCCATCCGGCCGAGGCGGCTGAACAAGTCGCGCGGCGTTCGGCGCGCAAACGAGGGTCGCATGGGCGAGGGGCTTGGGAGCACGCCGTGCCTTCCGATGGTCTTGTAGGGCGTCCTGGGCTAGCATGAAGGTGGGACGGCATTTGAACTTCATCCCGTGGACGGCGATCGTGCGGTCCAACCGCGAAGCTTCAGCGCGTACAACGGGCGGAGCCGCCTCCCTGGGCGGCATCGGGTCGCCGTGGCCATGGGCCGTGCTGGCGTGGGCCGCGCTGCTGGTGGCGATCGTCGTGTCGTTCAGGCCGGCGGTCCCGATCGTCTGGGGCGACACGCCGCCCTTTGTGGAATCTGCGCTTCGCACGCTCGAAGCCGGAAAGCCGACCGTGGCGGGTGGGCGCGATCCGGGCTACCCGGCGTTCCTGGCCGTGACGTTCGCGTTCCGAGGCGACCTCGGGACGGTGGTGCGCCTGCAGCAGGCGGCGTGGGCCGTGCTGATGCTGGCGCTTGCAGCAACCGCGCAGGCGGCGACGCGCAACGCCGGTGGGCTCGTGCCGATCATCCTGGTGGCGACGTATCCGGGCCTGCTGTTGTTCAGGAACGTCATCACCGCAGAGCTTGTCTTTGCGGTCTTCCTCAATCTGGCAGTGGCTGGATTGCTCGTTGCCACCTGCGTCGGCAAAGCGGCGCGGTGCTGCGCGGTCGCTGCCTCCATCCTGTGCGCGGCGCTCGCGGCGTGCTTCAGATCGCAGGGAATCCTGGTCCCAATCGTTACCGTCGTGGTGGGCGCCCGTCTCGCCCGGCCAGACACTTCCGCGCGCCTTGCCGTGATTGCCGTGTCCATCGCGGCGGCGCTGGCGCTTCTCGCCGCCGGTTCCCGGTTCGGGGCTTCCAACTCCGACCAAGCCTCGGCCGTGTTCGTCCCCAAGACACTGTTCTGCAATCACCTGAACATCGTGCTTGCAAGCGATGCCGCGCGACGCGAGATCGCGTCGGCGGCCGGCGGCCACGCCGATGCGGCGATGGCGCGGCTTGCCACCGACTTCGCCGCGGAGCCGGGGCGCTGGCCTTTGCTCGGGTTCTTCGGCGACGCGTGCCTGTTCGACGCCGCACTGGATCGAGACGTCGCCGGCGATAGCGGGAATGCCGGCGGCGCGGCCTCAGCCTATTGGCGCATCTTCCTCGCCGCCGTGCGCGACCGGCCGCTGGCCTACGCGGGCAAGCTCGTCCGTCAGATGGCCTATGGCGCCTCGGTAGCATGGCCGCCCTACGGACTCGACCCTGCCATACCGGTGTCGACCGACGACGTGCCGCACGTCTCCGACATCATGACGCGGCATGGCCGGGCGGCTCAGCCGATCGATCTGCAAGGCGGACCAGTTCGGATCGGCCTGTGGTCCGATCTGCCAGGGATCTCCGCCTATCTGTTCCGGACATTGTCCATCGCCTTCGTGATCGCCGTCATCTTTTGGGCGGTGACCGCTGTGCGGCGTCGCCGCCCCGATTTCGTGAGGCGCGGAGGGATCGTGATCGTCATGTGGACGGCTTCGATCATGACCGCCGCCGGCGCCCACACCCTCGACGTCGTGCGATATCTGATTCCCGCGGTGCCAATGGTGAGCCTCATGCTGTCCCTTTTCGCCGTCGAACTGGCCGAAACGATCGCATGGCTGCGGAAGGGCGATCGCACCACGCGCGGGTTCTCGTGCGCACAACGGTGGAGGGACTTCTGTTC
>Ga0210394_10008337_pt1 | contig 10708 bp, 10 predicted proteins | sample IncBWC12MmetaG_FD_160121 | JGI IMG/M metagenome (GOLD analysis project Ga0210394, IMG submission 160121) | Forest soil microbial communities from Barre Woods Harvard Forest LTER site, Petersham, Massachusetts, United States - Inc-BW-C-12-M | ecosystem: Environmental > Terrestrial > Soil >... | reverse complement strand
GGGGGTGACACTTTTATGTTGCCGTTAGGGTGACAGAATCACGTTGCTACAACAGCCTTTAGCCACGCAACCGGCCTTCTTCGCTTCAGGCCGAAGCAACAAACGGATTCAACTGGCTGCACTACTGCTTCCACCAAATGTAGGAGACGTACGCCAGGCTTACTGCGGCCACAATCAGAAAAATGAAAAGAGAACCCCCGAAAACCTCATGCCAATAAGCTCCGATCGCAATTCCTAGAGCTAACATTCCCACCTTAAAGACACTGGTCTGCCACCATTTCAACGTGAACGTCTTGAATAAATTCATGCGCCCGCCTTCCTGCTCGCCCCCGTACCGTGAACCGGTTTCGAAAATATCCACCAACCGCGGCGCGCCGTTTGCGTTCCGCGTGCTTCACCGGGACCGAGGGATTGATCGTACGTCACCGTACACTAAAATTAGGTCCGCCACCTGCGATGTGACAAACTTATCGCGTGGCAAAATCCAGCGTTCCAGAATGCATTCCGGTGAGTCCCCTGGCGTTGCCTTGCCCGCGATGCCCTGCCAAGCCCGGCGAGGACTGCCAAAAATCAGCGGGCAGCCATCTTCCCGTAGTTCATCTCGCAAGAATCAAAGCCGCTGCAAAAGTGGATGCATCTGCGAAGAAAGCTCGACAGGCATAACAGCCCTGCGGTAACCGTGCCTTTCCCATCTAACCATCGCTTCGCTGAAGATGCTCTCGTCTTCGTGCAAGAGATCGGCTCGCAATCAGTGCAGTCGTTTTCCTGAGAGCGACTCCGCTCAATTGCTCCGCTCGAGCGGTTTGCTGCTGTTTCCTTTCGTCCCACGGGCATCCGGCCTTGGGGCTCTCGCCCGTTGCTTCACAAACTTCTTCGAGTTCCACAATTCCCAGTAATTCACCAGTCTTCTGCGCAGGGGAACGCCTTTGCTACGCCAGGATCCCGCACCCAGATGAATTCCGTAATGCCCAAAACAATTCCAAGTACTCATATCACGCAAATCTTCCGGAAACAGAACAGTCACGCTCTTGCCGAACTCTACATTTTCGGCCAAGGTGCGTGTGATCAGGCCGGGGCCGGTTGTGTTCAGGACCAGGTATTCCCCTCTGAGAAGCGGAGGGCAACCGCGCATCATGAGCTTCACCCATTTCGGATCCTTTTGAGCTCTCGCGCAATTTTCGATGATGGCCTCAAGAAACGGATGGCCAGCGGCGGCTCCAAATGCATAGTTTCCAATCTCCCAATCCATGTTGTGATGGGTGCGCAGGTAACGGCTGAGGGTTGGCCCTTCAAATGGAAATACGCAGCCCGAAGGGAGGAGATCCGAGAGCCCCGAAGCCAGCAGGACATCCAGATCAAAATAAAAGCCTCCGTAACGATAAACCGCCAGATACCGGAAGAAATCGTAGCGTTGGATGGGGAACGGAAAAGAATCAAATACACCGCGGTACTGGCGGAACTCCCGATCAATGAACGCCTGTACCTGCTGATCGTCAAAAAACAAGTACTCATAATCCGAATTCAGCAGTCTTACATTCGCAATCATGGCTCGGGTGCGCAACGGCTGATCAGCATGCCGGCCAGTTTGGATAATTCGCTTTGGTATCTGGTGAGGCACGATATCGTGGGACTCCGGTTAAGCTGCTTTCTCCGCTCCGCCTCAAAAATGAAGAGCGTAGTCTTCTTTCGAGCGATCGTTGGGTTGATCCATTCCTGGAATCGGGTAAACCACGGCTTCGCGCTGCAGTTCGTCGTCGCGGATTAGGCTGCGTTTGAGAAAGGTGACTTCCAGGACTTTCGGTGTGCTGGAGTTCGGGATTAACTCGGAAAAGTTATTTCCGTGCACGTGAGTAATTTCGAAGTTCGCTTTAAGCTGATTCATCAGTTCTGCGAAATCCGGCCACAGCCTATCGAGGCCATGAAACTCAATGACCAGCCCAGTGAGGTATTTCTCAAATTTCAGAAGGCTGGGGAGAACCCGAAATTCCGATTGCTCGATATCCATTTTGACAAAGACGGAATTCTCTACCAGTTGGTCAGGTGGAATCATCTGAAAAACTTCGTCAATGGTAAAAAAGTTCGGGCCCTTCTCGTCCGAAACTTCTTTGCAGAAAAAACGGACGCTGTCGCCGGAAAAAAATGACGAAAAATCGGAGTATAGGCTCAGGGAATGCTTGAGGGCTTGAAACTTGCGCCTTACGCCACGAAAGTTCAGGGACAACGCCTCCAGGATACATCCCGCGCTTAGAGTTTGCTTCAGGGCATCGACGATCTCTTCTCGCAGTCGCTCTTTGGATACGGAAGGATCGAAGCAAAGAATCCGGGCATCTAGCTTTCGTTTGCGGAAATCGGCTTCGAAGGACCAATCATAATTCACGCCGAAGCTCAGCAAATACCGAGACAGCCGAATGCCTCGTTCGTTGACGAGGTAGCCTCCATCAAAGGTGCGTCCCACTCGAATCAAATCGTCCAGAAACCTGGGTTTGAAGGCCCGCAGCGAATTCTGCAAATCTTTTTCTTCTGCTAACCCGGATGGTTCTATCAAGACACAATTCCCAGCGGCAAGTAACGCCTGAGCATTTTATATCTTTCCCGTTCAAACCTGCCCACCCAACGATTCTGCATATGGCTTAGACATGCATCGTATGTACTGTCGCTCTGGTAGACAAGAAGCAAAATTTGTCTAGAGACAGTGCATGGCCTACCCGTTCCGGGTTGGAAAGGGTGGGCCCCTTCTCTGTAGGGGATCGGAGCTTTTCTTGCGCTGGGCAGCGGTAGCCTGAACAAGAGGGAGCAAAGATCTGCTAGATTGTAAAAAGTTGCGTGGGTCCAACTATATGCGAACGAAAAATGAAGTGAATCGTAGATTATTTCTGAAATGGGCGAACCTGGTTGGGCTGGCTGCCTGGTTTCCAGCTGCAGCGAAGTCCAGTCCGATCCCGGTCCCGGTGCAAGACGCGAACCCGGTGCATCCCGGAGAAGCTTCCCAGGCGAAGGAACTGCGATCACCAGAGACGATTCTCCTCAAAGACTACCGTCCGAAATCGATCTATAAAATTCCCGTCACGCAGATCGACAAGGCCAAATACCCCATCATCGACATGCACTCTCATCCGTACGCCAAGACTCCGCAACAGATTGAGGAATGGATCAGGGACATGGATGAGGTTGGCGTTCAGAAAACCGTCATCCTCACCATGGCTACCGGCACGGAGTTTGATGATATCTACCGTAAATATTCGAAGTATCCGGATCGCTTTGAGATGTGGTCTGGTTTGGACCTGTCTGGCTACAACCAGCCGGGATTCGGCCCGGCCGCCGTCAAGGAACTGGAGCGCTGCCGGCAAGTGGGCGCGCGCGGCGTGGGTGAAATCCACGACAAGGGCAGCGGGCTAGTCTCAGGCAAGTCCAAAGCACCCGGAATGCATCCCGACGACACGCGTATGGATGCGCTTTGGGAGCGATGCGCCGAACTTGGCATGCCGGTCAGCCTCCATGTCGCCGATCCCATCTGGATGTACCAGCCGATGGACAAGACCAACGATGGCCTCATGAACGCCTACCATTGGCGACTCGACAATAAGCCGAACATCGTGAGCCTGTCCGGCATGATCGATATTTTTGACCGCACACTCGCGAGGCACCGGAAGACCACGTTCATCGCCTGCCACTTCGCCAACCTGGACTACGATTTGGCGCGGCTGGGCGAGATGTTTGAACGCAATCCTAATCTGTATGCGGACATTTCTGCCCGTTACGCGGAAACCGCGCCCATCCCGCGGTTCGCTTCGAAGTTTTATGAAAAGTATGCCGCACGGCTCGTCTATGGCACCGATATGGGTTTTGAGAAGCCCATGTACCGGGTCACCTTCAGAATCCTGGAATCGTTGGACGAGCACTTCTACGAAATCGAACAGTTCGATTACCACTGGAGCCTGAATGGATTCGGCCTCAGCGGCGACACTCTGAAACAGGTCTATCATGACAACGCGGCAAAGCTTCTGGCCGCCCGCGCGGAACACCCCGAATAGAACACATAACAAAAACTCTCTTGGATCGTAGATCGAGTTACTTCTCCGGCAAGCGCTGAAGCGCAAGTACCCTCCGGGGTGCCCTGCCCTTGCGAAGCTGGAAAGGGTGGGCTCTTCCTCTCTCGCCTTTCTTGAGTGCGTAGATACGTGGCTTTAGCCACGCCCGCTCCCTCGCATTGTGTAGGGGCGGCTTTACGCCGCCCTCTTGGGTTCATCTCCCATTTTGTAGTGGCCAACCTCCAGGCTGGTCGCTGCCCGTCCTGTCTTTAAGGGGTCGGAGCTTCGAAAAAATATCACGTCCTATACGGTCCTTAAGATGATTATTGCGGAATACCTTCAACCTTTTCCATGCGACTACCGTGTCGAGCAGCGAATGATTGCACTGTTTAAGTTCCAGCCTCATGTATCAAGGCGAGCTGAGAAAAAAAGTAAAAGCGTGAATTTCAAGGCGCCAGCCGTCGATAGGTCAGTACTACTTTACAATACGTACTAACTGCTATACACTCTCGCATGTACCGTCGAGAAAGTTCCGAACACGCACCCCGGCTCCGCCCTCCCTCACAGCAAAGGCAAAAGAGCGATTTTCTATCCTGCTTGTTTTCATATCGATGCGCACACTTGCGCCCGCAACCTCTTTGGTTTGACATACTTCCGCAAAACACCCGGGGGTGCATAGGCCTCCGCGTAACTCCAATCATTGCCACAGATACGCGCTGTCCTCCGCGCGCTATTCGCTCGCCACTAGCTACCCGTCAGTCGTTTACTCCGATTCATTTTGGGAAGCCACTTTCTCCACGTTGCGTCACAATGAATGGGATGCTGTCGCCTGTCCTCACACCAACGATCACCGAACATGCCAAGCGGCTTGGTTTTTCGCTTTGCGGTGTCGTTGTCGCCGAGCGATTTGCCGAGTTGGAGCACTTTGAGGAATGGCTCGCGCGCGGATATGCCGGCGAAATGAAGTATCTCGAGGATCCGCGGCGCCGCGATCCCGCAACCGCGTTCGCTGGCGTGCGCAGCGTTATCGTTTGCGGACTGAACTACAACACGGCGCATCCTTATTCCACACAGGATTCCACGCAGGCCGGTGCCAATGATGACTCGGCTGGAAGCGGTTCTTCAGAGCGCGACGCTATCACTCCTCGTGGATGGATTTCGCGCTACGCGTGGGGACGCGATTACCACGAAGTGCTTTGGGAAAAACTGAACGCGCTGCTTGCCATTCTCCGCGAACAAGTGGCCGAACCTTTTTCCGCGCGCGCGTACGCCGATACTGGCCCAGTCTCCGAGCGCATTCTCGCGAAATACGCGGGGCTTGGGTGGCTGGGCAAGAACACGCTGCTCCTCAATCAATCGCAAGGCTCGTTCTTTTTTCTTGGTGTAATTCTCACTTCGCTCGATCTCGATCCGTCGCTCGGTCCTGCCCAAGCGCCGCCTACCGATCTTTGCGGAAGCTGCCGCAAATGCATCGACGCTTGTCCGACGGATGCGCTGGTCGAGCCGTACGTCATGGACGCGCGGCGCTGCATCTCCTATCTCACCATCGAGCTTCGCGGCAGCATCCCACTGGAATTTCGCGAGGCCATCGGTGACAACGTCTATGGCTGCGACATTTGCCAGGACGTCTGCCCGCACAACCGCAAGGCGCCGACAACCGCTCTCTCTGACTTTCAGCCTCGTGCAACTCTATGCGATGAATCGCTCTTCCGACCGCATCTCGAATGGCTGGCTGGATTGACGGAGCAAGAGTTCCGCGAGGTGTTTCGTGGCAGCGCCATGAAGCGCGCCAAGTGGCGAGGGTTGGTACGCAACGCTTGCATCGCTCTCGGCAACGCCAAGATGGAACGGACTTCCGCGGTTCACCTTCGTGTTACGGCACTGTTGCAACGCCTCACCAATCACGCCGAAGCTTCCATTGCCGAATCTGCCCAATGGGCGCTGGCTCGCATCCAATGAACACCCGATGGTTCACATTCGATTGCGGTTCGTACAATTTCTCCGGAGGACTCAAGGCTGTTCCGAGGGGCGCAAGGTTGAGCGTGGACTAGGCAGGGAGCTATAATTCGCATGCCTCGGCGCGCACCGATGCTGAGGAGCTCTCATGAATCGCCGTAAGTTTCTCGTGAGCAGTGGCGTTGTAAGCGCTGGCTTGATCGGAGCTGGAAAAACAATCCCCGGATTGCTCCACGCCGAAACCAAACCGGAATCAGATTTTCACATAAACTCGCATCTAAACTCGGAGGATAAATCAATGGCATTTACTGTTCCCCCCCTGCCGTACTCGTTCGACGCGCTGGAGCCGTACATCGACGCAAAAACGATGGAAATCCACCACGACAAGCACCACGCCGCGTACGTCACCAATCTCAACAAGGCTCTGGAGGGTCATGCGGATCTCCAGTCCAAGTCCATCGACGATCTGATGAAAAATCTCGATGCCGTGCCGGAGAATATTCGTAACGCGGTGCGCAATAATGGCGGCGGACACTGGAATCATTCGCTGTTCTGGCAGTTGATGAAGAAGGGCGGAGGCGGCGAACCCAAGGGCGACCTGGCGGCTGCGATCAATTCGAGCTTCGGCAATCTCGACGGCTTTAAGGAGAAATTCAAGGCGGCGGGTGTCGGGCGCTTCGGCTCCGGCTGGGCGTGGCTACTGGTGAAGGACGGCAAGCTGGCGATCGATTCCACCGCGAATCAGGACACGCAATACATTGCCGGTGGAAAAGCGGTTCTCGGCATCGACGTGTGGGAACACGCGTATTACCTGAAATATCAGAACAAGCGGCCGGATTACATTGACGCGTGGTGGAGCGTAGTGAATTGGGATAAGGCAGCGGAACTTTACGCCGCCGCGAAATAAAAGCGTTCCGGCGATCGCAAAAAACAAGGCGACCGCCTCAGAAGGCGGCCGCTACACAAGAAAGAAAAAACATAGTGCCTGGCTAAAGCCAGGCACTACACAAGCCAAACCGAATTATGTCAAAAGCAAAACCGCCGTCCCGATCGATTGGGACGGCGGTTTCCGTTTCTGGAGCGAACTGAAATTTCTGTTCGTTCTGGCTGATTACTTGCGTTACGCCATCATGCGGCGAGCGAGCGGGAGAATTTTCCCGGTCGTCATCGGCTTTTTGTACGGCACGCTATGCGGCGTGAACTGATGAATTTCCGCCGCAGGCGCAGGGGCCGGAGCAGCAGCGGATTTCACCGAATGCCGGGAAGCTTCGCGCATCAATTCCATTCTGCTGCGAACCTTGAATTTCGCAAGCAGGGAAGAGACGTGGAATTTCACGGTGCGTTCGGAAAGATTCAGTTCGTTGGCGATTTCCTTGTTAGCCAGGCTGCGAAGAATACCATCGAGCACTTCATCTTCGCGGCGGGTGAGTCTCACAGCGTTCTTCACGCTGTTTCCCGCTTCGAGGATTTTGTGCGCGCGTTCCGCCAGGCGGTTAAGGTTTTCCGGAGCAGCAGGAACCATGATCATGTAATCAGCCGGTGATTGCCCCCTCACCATGCAGTGCATGGCGAGCAAGCCCGCGGCGTGATCGAGAGGAAGTTCCCCATTTGGACCAGCATCGACATGAAAATGCGCGGTGCCGGAGGTTTTTTCGTAAAAGAGGTAAACACTAGTAGCAGAGCACTTCGGTTGGACATGCGTTGTTGAGGCAACACTTCTGCGGATCAACTTCACGTGCACTCCTCCGTTCGTGCCTCGTGGTGGGAACGAAGCCTTCCTGTGGATTTTAGTCTTTCACATTGACCTCGCGAGGAGGCCGACCGGCGTTGACCGGGCAAGCGGACAGGGTTTGGACTGGGTCAGGCCGGATTACCCTAAGATGCCCAATGCTCAACAGCACCACAGAAGGGTAACTGAGAAGGAGTCCCCATCTATTGCTTGCGAAAGTTACACCTGACGGGTTTGGGGGTAGCATCCTCAGTGCCAGAACTAGCACTTATTACAGTGACGAGTTTTCAAGGACTTAGAGGGAATTTGTACCCAAAAAACATTAGATTCACGGTAGAAATTGCGTAGCGACTAGACATTTTTTCTCGACTTGAGATTTTCCACAGGCCTATGGGGTGAGGACGCGAGTTTCTTCCTGAGAGACCAGTTCGTATTGGATTCCGCGCCAAGTAATCTTGCGTCCAAAAAGGGACGACACAAAGTTCACTAAGTACAGAAATGGAACGACTAGGGTCACGAGAATGTAGATCCAGGATTGCCCCATGATCTGTGCGCGGAAGGCGGGCATGGCTTCGGTAACGCCGATGACCCGGACGGCGCCACGAATGGCCGCGAGGAGCAATGGAAAAAACAATAGAGAGGTGACTTGGAACGCGGGGCGAGAGTCGAAGGTCAGGCTCAGAGCCAAGACGATACCCAGGAGGATGGTGATGCAGTAAAGCGCGTGTGTGGCGAAAGCGGTGGCCCACATTTGGGGTCTATAGACGCGGGTAATACTTACCTGGCGATTCGTAAATTCCAGCAAGCCGGCGAAGTCGGTTTGCACGAAAGAGGGCGTCAGGCACTCCGGCAGAAACACGACGGGCCGGCGGGCCTGCTCCAGCGTGAGGGTAAGCGAATAGTCGTCGCTGAAGGCGTGTTGCCAGACATCCATCATGCCGATTTGCTGAAAGATCGGACGCCGAATGGCGGTGCCTCCACCCCAGCAAAAGGTGTTGGGTTGTGGCCCAAGCATGCCCACGACACCTGCGTTCCAGGAGGCCAGAAGCGATGTCGCAAGATCGCTAGTATTGGGGATAAACCATCGCATGGTGGTGGTGGCACCAATTCGGGAATCGCTGAGTGGAGCGACCATGTGGTGCAGCCAGGATTTCCCTGGTCGCCCATCGGAATCCACGAAGACCAGGACTTCAAATTCGGGCGGAAGCTGCTCGATGGCGGTGCGCAGGTTGTTGACCTTTTCGCTGCAACCTTGCGGCTTGCCGGCGATGATTACGCTGGCTTTTATGCGCGACGATGCAGCCACGCGTTTCACGATGCTGTAAGCCGGATCTGATTCCGAAGCGAGAACGAAGAAAATTTCGAAGTTTTGATGATTGAACTCGGTAAGCGAGACAAGATTCCGCTCCAAGCCGGGCTCCACTCCACGGCAAGGGCAGAGGACCGCGGTGCGGGGAGCGTAGAAACCCGGGTCGGTCGTCAGCCTGCGGCGCACGTAAATGAGCCATTGGATGCCCTGCCATAGCAGGTAGAGCCCCGCGGCGATCTGCAAAATCGCCAAAATGTCGAATAAGGTTTCCACGTAACCTGAGAATAACAGAGCTATGTGGCTACCGACGGAGGGAGTACGGAGGTAGAATCGCAGCGGTTAACAGCGGAACGATGATCTGAAAAAGGGGGAGAGGACGATGAACGTACGCGTGGACAGTTCCATGGTGACGTCGGCGAATGAGCTTACGGGATACCGGGTGGTACGGAATTTCGGTATTGTGCGAGGGATTACGGTGCGATCGCGAAGCGTGCTGGGAAATCTCGCGGCGGGGATCCAGACGATCATTGGGGGAAACATCACCGTGTTGACGGAGCTGTGCGAAAAGGCCCGCGAAGAGGCCTACGAACTGCTGCTGCAACATGCAGCACAGCACGGAGCCAACGCCATCATTGGCATGCGCTACGACGCGAATGAGGTGATGGACGGTGTGACGGAAGTGTTGGCGTACGGAACCGCCGTCCAGGTGGAACGCGCGAGCTAGGTAGTGATTACGACGAGCGGCCGTCGAAGAGTCCGGCGGCGGAGTGGGCGGTGAGCTCTTCCAGGTCAGTGAGGGCGTGGCTGGCGGCCAAGCGAGCTTTTTCCAGAAAAGAAGAATCTAGAAGAAACGCGCAGCGGTCCACGAAGGGATGATTGGCGGCCTCGAAGGGTTTTCGTTTGCGGCGTGGCAAAGCTGCTCGCGCAAGAATGTCCTCATACATCTGCAGATCGCTCTGAAATTCCAGAGCTTGCCCAGCGTTCCAGCGGTGCTTGCGGGTTAGTGCGGAAACGAATTTTTTGCGGAACTCCGCGGCGTCCTTGCGTTTTAGAGGAAGCGGTTTTTTATTTGTGGGGAAGAGCTCGCCGCGATTTGCGAGATCGAGCGCCGTTACGGAGACGGCTATGAGCGCTTCGCGTTGCAGGAGAGTGAGGAGATCGCGGTACAGAGCGGCGTGGACCTGCAGACCGTAGCGACCGTGTTCGATGACGTAAGAATCGACGAAATGCGGGACGAGGCGTTCGTTTAGCAGGGCGTCGCTTAGTTTTTCGGCGAGCAGCGCGGCGGCGTCCGCGGCGGAAGTTTTTCCTTTGGAAGGTGCAGCCATCGCTGAGCCCACATGGTAGCAGCAGTTGGGGGATTTGCATTTGGTACTGACGGGTGGATTTTGGGGATTGAAAGGAAACCGCGAGCGTCTCAACGATTGGGGGTATGTAGCGATCCTGCCACGATCCCTCCAGTGCCCGGCTAGTGTTCGCGCCGCGCGAACACTAGCCACTCCGGTCGGGATGACAGATCGAGGCAGCCCGAAGCGCCGCGTGGGACATCGGGCCGAAGGCAAGAAAAAGCCCGGCGGTTGGGCCGGGCTTGGTTGAGTTTAATTTAAGAGGTAACCCAAGAACACAGACTGAAGTCTGTGCTACTGGATTAGTGGATGGCGCGCGGAGTGTCGCTTGCGCCGGGTT
>Ga0210394_10008334_pt1 | contig 10711 bp, 9 predicted proteins | sample IncBWC12MmetaG_FD_160121 | JGI IMG/M metagenome (GOLD analysis project Ga0210394, IMG submission 160121) | Forest soil microbial communities from Barre Woods Harvard Forest LTER site, Petersham, Massachusetts, United States - Inc-BW-C-12-M | ecosystem: Environmental > Terrestrial > Soil >... | reverse complement strand
CGTCCTCCCGTTCGTTCCAAACCCTCGAATCGATGAAGAGGACGGCGTCAAGGAACCAAGATCGAGCGGAGCTTCCTCTTCGCAAAAACTGAAAATCTGCGTGATTCGGTTCCCGCTCATTTCCAAATTCCACCGACTTTGAATGCTTAGCGAACGAACCGGACGTAGCTCTCCAATACATCGCAAGCGTCCCAGATCCGTGCCAACCAGTTCCCGACGTGCTAATTCTCCCCGGCACAAAAAGCACGATAGACGACTTGGCATTCCTGCGTTCATCAGGCCTCGAAACGTATGCGCGTGCGCTTCGAACAAACAACGTGCCCGTGGTTGGCACCTGCGGCGAGTTCCAAATGCTCGGAACTCATATTTCCGGAGACGACAACGTCGAAGCCGCGACGCCCACGGTCACCGGCCTGGGCCTCCTCGAAGTCGTGACCAGATTTGAAAATCGCAAACAAACCGTCCAAGTCCGAGGCCGCCGCTTGAGTTCCGGGGCAGAAATAAGCGGCTACGAAATTCACATGGGGGCAATCCGAGCGAACCCCAAGCTCACGCCCATTGTTTCGCATCACCGATGAGCAAGGCCGTGCGGTAGACCGCTATGACGGATGCATTTCGGATGACGGACAAGTATGGGGCACCTATATCCACGGCCTGTTTGAGAAGTTACAATTTCGCCGCGAATTCCTAAATCACCTATCCTCGGCCACAAGTCGATACTGATGACCCAGCGCTACGCGCATCTCTCACCGGCCTACAAACGGACCATGGTGGATCGCATGGAGAAGATGTGGGAGAAGGCTCCGAAGTCCGCGGAGCGTGTCCTAAGCGAGACTGCCTCGAACAGCGTTGCTCGGCACCAGAACGTCACAAACCGCATACTTCCAAGCACCGAAGTGCTTCCAAAGCCCGTAGCGACGCGGGTTTGAGGATTTCAGGAATGGGAGGACCAACGGATGCATCAGGCGTTGAAGCCAATGGCGGCAGCCGTTTTTAAGCCGCTCGTGAAGCATTCCGGCCCATCTGTGTCGTTCCTTTTTCAGAATCGAACAAAGTGGTCCGAACATCTTCACCGCTCAAAGAAGCAAACCTAGCCTTTTCATACAAGCCCCTGTAACAAGCACGGACATCGCAGTCTGCCGACTGACAAATGACGCAAACGCAAATATATCAAAAATATATTGGTATGCCCGCGAGCTTCGAAATCCCCCGTAAATATCGGAGGACCCGCTCAAGCGTAAGAGATATTTCGGGACATGAATCGCTCAAGGTCGCCATCACGTGGTCGTGGAGTGAAGATCGAGGGCACGTCCGCGCCGAGGTCGTCGATAGCCAAAGACGGAATCACCAATTCACCGGTCGATCGCCTTCTGATATGACCGTCGCTGCCTTGGCCCGATGGTAGGCGGAAGAAATAAGTAGCAGTGCGCGCTCGACACGAACCAAGACCACGGCTCGGACTTCAATCATGACTCCCGCGTGTCCCGCATTCCGATATATCTGCACCCTACAGACCTCATCCGAGCGATGGACAATTCCCTGTCTTGAATCGATACCCCTTGCGAATCGATGAATTAACTTCAACATCGAGGAGTCTGCTGTGCCTTATTGTTCGTACTTGAAAGCCTTGTTTGGGTATGCAGGCGCCGGGGGAACGGGTCGCGAATCTTTACGGATCTCTTCCTCCAGGTAGCGCATGGCAGCGTCGAGTTGTGCGTCGCTGCCGCCAAACGAGGCGTGAGGCAAGTTATCGACCACAATGTCGGGGTCGACGCCGTGACCTTCGATCAACCACTTGCGTTCTGGACCGTATACGCCTAACTCGGCTGCAGTGGCGATCCCGCGATCCGCGAGGAAATTGTTCGCCGATAGCCAAACCTCCCCGCCCCAAGTTCGCACACCGATCAGTTTGCCCATGCCAAGTCGGCGAAAACCCTCCGCGAAGGCTTCTCCGTCCGAAGCGGTGAGTTGATCGCAGAGCACGACGATGTGGCCCCGGAACGCGTACTGCATATTCCACACGGGATTACCAACTCGCGGCTGCCAATAGAACCACGCTTTGCGAAGAAGTTTGGCGAGCAGCCAAGAATCGATGTTGCCGCCACGGTTGTGGCGGACATCGATGATAAGGGCCTCGCGATCGAAGACAGGATAGTATTCGCGAGCCCACTGCTCAATGTCCGCGGGGCCCATGGCGCGCAAATGAACGTATCCGATATGGCCCTTGGAGTCGGACTCGACCTTTACACGGCGCGAATACTCCCATTCCTTGTAGCGCATGTTGCGCTCGTCGCGCTCGGACACTGGTGTGACGAGAACATCGCGGGTTTGGCCGGAAGCTGATTTGACCCGGAGCAAAACCTTGCGCCCGGCTTTACCGCGAAGGAGCACGCGCTCGTCCGAGGCGCTGAGCGCGTCTTCGCCGTCGATGCTGACGATGACTTCGCCCTCTTTCACCAGAGAGTCGGGGCGAGCGAGCGGCGACGCTTCATTGGGGAGATCGGGATCGTGGAGATAGATGTGTCGCACGACGTAGCCGCCGGCTTTCTCGTCACGACGCAGAACCGCGCCGAGCGAAGCGAGATCGATCTGGTCGGCGGGCTGACGAGCGTCGCCGCCGTGAACGAAGATGTGCAAGGTGGAGAGTTCGCCAACCATTTGTGCGATGACATCGTTGAGCTCGTTGCGGTCGGAGACACGATCGACAAGTGGAAGATAGCGGTCGCGAATGCCCCTCCAGTCGAGGCCGTGTGTGTTGCGATCGTAGAAATAGTCGCGCTCCAGCCGCCAAGCATCGAAGAAAAGTTCGTGAAATTCAGCGCGGGGATTGGTGACAAAACTCCAGCGGGAAATATCGATCTTGGCTTTTGAAAGCGCTTTCGGGTCGGAGAGAGACGCAGCCTTAACATCCGAATCGAAAATGAAAAAGTCATCGGCTTTGCGGACGAGCATTTTCTTACGGTCGAGGGAGACTTCATAGCTGCGCACGTCAGCGATGACGGTTTCCGGAGCGTCGCCCTTGTTGGCGATGTCGAGGCATTGGAGCGCCTGCTTGGGCTCCGGCTCTTCGCCACGTTCGAGCCAACAGAGGCGTTTATCGGTGGCTTGAAGTTCCGAGTAGTTCCCTGGGGGGACGGGCACCTCGCTGAGGCGAGATGGGAAATCAGTGAAGTCGATGTTCACGGCAGGCGGGGCAAGCTTCTTGGAAGCGGCGGACTTGTCCGGTTTTGATTCGTCGGATTTGTTGGTGTCGGTTTTGCTTGCATCGGCCTTGGCTGCGTCCGCCTTGGGAGTTTCCGTTTTGGACTCTTCCGGCTTGCCGGAATCGGGATGGAGTTCGTCGGGAGGTGCGAACGGCGAGCGCAAACCTGTCGTGAGCGCCAGTTCGTAGATTTTCATGGATCGATCGAAGTTCGGGTCGGGTTGACGAGCACCCCAGGGTGAATGCACAGTGGTCTTTAGCATGCGGTCGGAAATGAAATAGAGCCATTTGCCGTCCGAACTCCAGACGGGAACTGAACTGTTGTAACGGTCGGACGTTAATGTTTGGATGGCGCCACTGTTCACGTTGAGCACCTTGATCTGGGTGAAGGTGTTATCTGCAGTTTCCACGTAAGCGAGCCACTGACTGTCGGGCGACCAGGCGAGGTCGGCGAAATCGTCCGTCAGCGACTGGCCAATGCGCTTTTGCGTCTTCGTTTTTGAGTCGAAGACCCAAAGTTGTTGATCTTTGTCGCGATGGGCGAGCCAATGGCCGTCGGGTGACGGGATGCCTTCCCACCGGAGCACCTTGGCTTCATTGGTCCATTGCTCGGGAGCGCCCATGCCGTTGGCGGGATACTTCCAAAACTCGGTTTCGCCGCTTTCGGTGGACAGGGCCACGATGCTCTTGCCATCCGGAAGATAACGAGCTTCGCGGTAGCGGACGCCGGAGTTGCCGGCGACCTTTACGATGCGGCCCTCCGGCTTTGCGGGTAGTGTGAACACCTCGCCTCGAGCGGTGAAAACGGCGGCACTGCCGTCGGGAGCGATGTGGACACCGGTGAGATATTCGAGGGGCTTTTTAACCCAGTGATCGCGCAGTTGATCGAAGTCGGAGACCAGGGTGATGGGAACGATAGCGTCCTGCCCAGACTTGAGATCGAGAAGCCAAAGATCGGCGCCACATTGATAGACGATGCGACCGTCGGAGAGCGAGGCGGACTGAACGTCCAGGCCGCGGTGGTGCGTGTGCTGCTTAAGGTCGTGACCTTTGGAGTCGATAGAGAAAACATTCATTACCCCGTCGCGATCTGACAGAAAATAGAGGCGGCCGTTCCAGAACATCGGAGTGTTGGAAGTGCCTGGCCAGTCGCCGGTGAGTTCCTCGGCTTCCGAACCCGCGTCGTAGCGCCAGATATTTTCAGCAGTGCCGCCCTGATAGCGTTTCGTGGAACTTGGCTGGCGGTCGAGGCGGGTGAAGAACAGGGTATGGCCGTCGGGTGTATAACTCCCTTCCGCCGCCTGCGCGAGCGGGATGATTTCCCTCTCGCCAGCGGAATTGATGGCGACGAGTTTGGGGTCGGGCAATGTGGAGTATCGTTCGGTGCGGACGAGAACGCGACCATCGGGAGTCCAGCCCTCGACGATGGCATCGCCATCCCACGTGCGGCGCTGTGGGAGTCCACCATCGACGGGCATCGTGTAGACGTCAAGCGGGCCTTCGTATTCGGCGCTGAACGCAACAGTTCGGCCATCCGGGGAAATCGAAGCGAACAGTTCCTGGCCGGGATTTGAAGTCAGGCGACGAGCGATGCCGCCGTTGATGCCGACGGTCCAAAGATCGCTTTCGGCCGTAAAAATGATCGTGTCGCCGTGAATCGCCGGATGGCGGTAGTAGCCCGGGCGCGCAGTTGCTGCGTTGTCAGCACTGAGGGAATGCGCGAGAACAACGGTTACTGCGGTGACAAACATCGTGCGGCCAATGATGCGGATCGTGCGGCTTAGCATAGAGGATGTGATCTCCTTACTCTTCGCGGCAGGCCCAATCGATGCGAGCCCTAGCTGCACTCGCGGGATTGTCGATGCGATGCCGGTTTTGGCGCGTGAGAGTATACACCGCCCCTTTGTCGCGGTTGATCCTGAGCAGTTTTCCACAAGTGAGCCCACGGTTGGGCACAGGACCGTGAGTGCGTAGTGTGATGTCGACCTTTTTTGAAGTTCCCGTTGGAGAGTTGTTTGGCCGACCCTGGGGCCGCATTACACAACACGCCTACACCGCATCCTGCCCATTGGTATGGTCACGTCTGCGTCGCAAAGGATGTCGCGGTGCCTACTCATGGCCTGAAGGCGTTATTGGGAGGAGGCTTGCAATAATTTCGGTTAGCGGGACCAGCCAATGGTGCTGGTACGGATTCCGTTGATGTTAGGCTCTGCAAGTTGAACGAGTTGTGAGAAGTGCGGGGGGGTTCAAAGACCAATGAAAAGTAACCTTTCGATTGTACGTGTACTTTTATCGCTGTCCTTAGTGGCCTTTTACCAGCCAAGCGGAGCCAGCGAATTGCATTCGTGGAATGTCCTGGCTGACGAAAGGGAAGCCGAGACGAAAATCCTCACCGTTCTCGACGGGATGGTCAAGTCGCATCAAACCTATTTAAGCGTTCCCGTCAAAGACGGCATGGCGCTACGCCTCCTCACGGAGGCAACGAGCGCCAAAAATGTGGTTGAGATCGGCACATCTACGGGCTATTCGGGCCTCTGGCTCTGTCTAGCGCTACAGAAGACGAACGGTCGCTTGACCACGTTCGAGATCGATCACCAAAGGGCATCAATGGCCCGCGAGCACTTCCGGGAAGCTGGTGTAGAGAAGATGGTGACCCTCATCGAAGGTGATGCTCATGAGCAGGTGGCGAAGCTGAAAGGATCAATCGACATTGCCTTTATCGATGCCGATAAGGGCGGCTATGTCGATTATCTGAACAAACTCTTGCCACTCGTGAAGCCGGGCGGATTGATCCTCGCGCACAATGTGGACATGGTTCCGGATTACGTCAAGGCTGTAACGACCAGTGGAGACCTGGAGACGATCTTCTACATGGAGGGCGGCGGGCTGGGTGTGACTCTCAAGAAGCGTTGAGGAGTAGCCAGAGGTCGCGGAAGTTAGGTCCGCGGGTGATTCTGGGGCATTTACGTCTTAACCTCAACGCCGTTTCTGGGCTTCCGTGTACACGACCATCCGGGAGTTAGGCTACCGTCTATTCCGGCATTGCATGGTACGCAGGCCCTCCACATCCTGCTAGGATTCCTGCCGGCCGAAACTGATTCACGTTTCGCCGCCCCCATGTCACTCGATTGGACCCACGGAGAATTGCACGAAGGCCTGCGCTGCTTCCATTCCGGCGCATTCTTCGAAGCTCACGAACATTGGGAATCGGTGTGGCTCGCGGCGCAAGAGCCGGAAAGAACGTTTCTGCAAGGGCTGATTCAGGTCGCTGCTTCTTTCCACCATTTTCAGCGCGGGAACTGCGCCGGAACCATTTCGCTGTTGCGATCGGCCTTGCGCCGTCTGGACGGATATCCGGAGACCTTCGCCGGTATCGCGGTCACGCCGCTTCGCGCGGCTGTCCACCTATGGCTCGAAGCCCTCGAAACGGTCCCGCAGTCTTCCCCACCGCCTCTCCCCCAGCTCCAACTCGTAGAAGGAGGATCACTTCCCTGAGAGCGTGTTTCTCAGCGCTGCCCGATTATGACGGGCGTTCAAGAGCGATGTCTACAAGGCAAGGCGCGAGAAACAGTTTCAGGTAATCGAGGATCGCGCGACTCTGAAACCGTAGTCGGTGTATTCGAACTCCGGCGGGATACTCGATCGCGCCGCAGTGCGAGCAACCTTGATGTGGTGTCGCCAGGAGCCACCTCGCGAGGCTCGGCGACCGGCGTTGGCAGGCCCTTGCGGATTCCGCTTGGGAGAGTAGCCGTAGTAGCCGGCGTCGTACCAGTCGACACACCATTCGTGCACGTTGTCGCCCAGATTGTAAAGCCCGTAAGCGTTTGGCGGATATAGACCCACCGGCTCAGGACCACTCTTCCAACGCCGGGCGTAATCGGGAAGCAGCTCGGGAGGCGTGTCTCCCCACGAGTAGAGTGCACCCTCGGCGCCGCCGCGAGCGGCGCGCTCCCACTCGGCTTCGCTAGGCAAGCGATAGGACTCGGAAGTCGTGCGACTTAGCCACTCGCAATACTTCACAGCCTCATGCCAAGATATCGCCACGACAGGCATCTTCGGGTGATTGAAGTTTGGATCGTTCCAGCAAAACGGCTGAGGACAACTCATTGCGGCAAGAAAGCAGGCGTACTCCTCGTTCGTGACCTGGTAAGCGGCAAGCTCGAAGGCATCCACCCATACGCGATGCAGAGGCTTTTCATCATCGCGCCCGATTTCGCAGCCCATCCAGAACCAACCCCCTGGGACGCGCACCATCACAGGTTCGCTGGCTTCGATCCGGGCCTTTAGAGAGGCTGCCATGCACGGCCTTTCAATCCGAACTTTCCCCTGCAACTGGGTGAAGACGTGTTACGAAGACACGATACGCTGCAGCAACGCCGCGAGCAAAGTTTAGTCGATCCGTCATGAAGCGTCTTGTCAGTCTGATCGACATAATTGGGGGCCGCGTTACGCGGATTCCAGCGATCTCATCATTCGATGAAGGTTGGGTCGTCGCTAGACTTTAAAAGTTGGTGGGCCCGCTAGGATTTGAACCTAGGACCAACGGATTATGAGTTCAAGAAAGACTGGTCCGCGCTGATTTGCGATGGAATACGATCAATTGCTATGGTGTTGATTCTGCTTGAAGTTACAGCCGATTCAACTCCCGCCTACACTGCTACCAATTCATACGACATTTGATTGAGTACGGGCAAAGAATTGGGCACGGTGGTTGAGAGAAATGTCGCCCTAGCAACCCTTCGGTTAACAGTTGCGGCGCTCACTTCGCTACCGAGTGCGATGAATTGCTATCTTATTCATTTTTCGGCATTGTAGAGCAACTTGCCGCCCTGTCTCGCTGCCACCAAATACGACGGTTTGTGATGCTGTGTAGGCACAAAATAGGGCACAGCACCTTTCATGGGCTTCAGCTACAGCAGCGGACTCGTAATGCAACCCAACGGTGCCGTATCGCGAGGAAGGATTGCCACCAATCTACGTGCCAATCACGTCGCCGGAGTTGATGATTTCGACGCGGCGGTCTTGTTGACCATCTTTTGGCGTGTCATTGCTGGCCGTCGGCATGTGCAATCCAAACACTCTTGCAGTCACGGAAGCAGGATTGAGACCTTGCCGGACCGGATTATCTCCCTCATTCCGCATCAGTTACCTTATTTCCGACTGGTTCGTCAGCAGACACTCGATTTAGGTCGCGTATTGGGGGCGTTAGGTTCTACCGTGTTCCAGCGTCCCCGGTTCAATTTGGCTCACCAAGCAACCACCGAGAAAAGTGGCTGAACTCTCGTCCTTCACTTGGACTTTCTGTTGTCTTCTCATCTAGTCAGCCGGAGATGGAAGGTGGCGAACAGTTACCTCCTGCTCCACCAGACGATGGTAACACCGAGGCAGACGACGGCGATTCCGATCCACCGATTTCGACTGACGCTTTCACCCAAGAAAGCTTTTGCTCCAAATGCTCCCGCAGCATAGCTCAGGGCACTGACTGGCACCACAAGACTCACTTCCTGAAATGAGAGAATAGTGAGAAGGGAGAAAAATCCCAAGCTCATCAGTGCGATGCCCAGCCACATCCACGGCAACCGCAAAGATTGCAGAACAAAACTCAGAATAGATTTGGGACTAAAGTCGTGGACTTCTCCGATACCCTTCATTGCGCGACTTACGCATAGTTCTCCTGCTGTTCCCGCTACGACAATGAAAAAGAAGAGGACCGCTTCACGCACGTTTAGGTTGTCCTGTTGTGCTAGGCGAGGTCCGACCTACAACAAAAACACCCAAACAGATCACACTGACACCAAGCCAGCGTAACGGGGAGATCACCTCTCCAAGAATAAAGTAACTCAGCATGGTGATGGAAACGTAGGACAGAGATGTAGCCGGCTGCACATAACTGTAGTCTGCCCAGGTCAGCAACAGCATGTGAACGATAAAAAAGCCCAGTAAGCAGGCAACGCCCAACCAGATATAGCTGGACGTCAGTATCCGAGAAGCGATCGGGACGAGATCAAGAATTCTCCCCGAAGTCAGCGACCCGGCGCTTTTCATGGCCTTGCCAAGAAATACGTTTCCAAGGGGTCCCAAAATGATGCTGATCACAATTAGGGGAATCGTTTTCAGTCGGAGTCTGCGAGTATGCGTCACGTGTCTATTTCATCGAAGAGTCGGAATTGCGCAAAACCAGCACAACAAAACGTGCCATAGATTGCCAAAATCCTCCAGAAGATTCGAGCGAAATTCAAGTCCGGCGAAAAGCACTGCCCTTCTAATCTAATGGACCTTTCCGCGAAGTGTCACGATCGCATGTGCTAGTATCCGGGATGTCAGATTGCCGGTAAGGAAGGCGGTGGCATTCGTGAATTTTCTTGATCCGGATAGAATCTCTGGGCGGAGCCGGAATTTAGGATAAAGGCAGTTCGCCCGCTGTCCTGCTGTATGGCAGAGTTCAGATTCAATTTCCACTGGCCGCACTAGAATCAGGAATGAGGCGCCGTGTCCTCAAAGGTCATAGAGTACGTTATCCTTTTCGCGGCGGCGATTCCCTTTATCTTCTACCTTTTGGCAATCTACAGTTCCAGCCGATATTTCTGGCAGTCAAGAAATCAATTCAGAAAAAATCTCGATTTCACTCCTCCGTTAAGCAATCTCAAACCGGTTCGCGGTTTAGATCCTGACGCTTATGAAAACTTTGCTAGCTTCTGTCGCCAGGACTATCCAGAGTACGAGCTCATTTTCTGCGTGACAGACCAGACCGATCCTTCGGTGCCGGTAATCCAGAAAGTGATGCAAGACTTCCCGGAGCGAAAGATCCGGCTGCTCTACAGCGCCGGCCACACCGTCATCAACGACAAGGTCGCCAAATTGCGACTGATGGAACGCGAAGCCCGATACGAGTACCTTGTCATTAACGACTCCGACGTGCGCGTAGATCCCGGATATCTTCGAAGAGTGGTTGAGCCGTTGCGCGATTCCCGTGTCGGAGGAGTGACTTGTTTTTACGTATCACCGCGGGAAAGATCATTCATCGACAAAATTCAGACAATTGGGATGATTTCGGACTTTTATGCGGGCGTACTGGTTGCATGGCAGCTTGACGGCGTGCATTTCGCGCTTGGGCCCACAATGGTGTCGACGAAGCAGCGCATCTCCGGCTTCGGAGGTTTTCAAGTGTTGGAAAATCGACCAGCGGACGATCTGCTCTTTGGGCGCCTGATTGCCGAACAAGGAGTTGAAGTAAAGCTGCTGCCGTACGTCGTGGAAACGGTTCCTGATTTCAAGGGAGTGCGTGAGTTTCTGGCGAAGCGCGTACGGTGGATGACTGTGATGAGAGCAATGCGGCCCTGGGGGCACTTTGGCCTGCTTTTTACCTGGGGTCTGCCCTGGACAACGCTCGCGGTTTTGGCCCACCCCAGGTTAGGCGTTGCCGCGGCCTATTGGGGTTCGTATCTAGTCTTTCGCGTAGCGATAACCTGGCTCATCGGAATCCGAGGGCTAAAACAGGCAGGACTTTGG
>Ga0210394_10008333_pt1 | contig 10711 bp, 7 predicted proteins | sample IncBWC12MmetaG_FD_160121 | JGI IMG/M metagenome (GOLD analysis project Ga0210394, IMG submission 160121) | Forest soil microbial communities from Barre Woods Harvard Forest LTER site, Petersham, Massachusetts, United States - Inc-BW-C-12-M | ecosystem: Environmental > Terrestrial > Soil >... | reverse complement strand
GTTCGGAGGTACGCGGCACGTTGGATCCTTCGTCAAGAAGGGAATATCCCGAGCGAGTGCGGAATGAGATGTTGCCGCGTTCAAGCCCAAAAGCCACCTCGAGGGTTTCCGTCTCGATGGCGGAAGATCTCGAATCCTGAGCATACGTAAAGGGTGCGCCGGGGCAGGAGTGCTGTGCGTCAAGGATCCACGGCCGCCTTCCCTCAGGCTCACTTGCTTTCGGCTTGGCGACAACGTGGATCACCGAATTCGCGCAAACGGTAATCTCGATAGTCTCCTCGCCTACGGTCGCATGGGTGCCCTGAGGTGTCTGCACTGCGCTGACCCGCGGCAGCTGCGGCATCGCTTGTCCAGGCATCTGCGCACTTGCTGCCGAACTGTATGCAAGAATGACGAACATGGCTAGAGCGGCGAGTGGCCGCAGCCTGCCCAGGGCGATGCGATCTGCGCAAGTCGTCTTGTTTGTTCGCCGGTCAAACTGCGAATAACTGAGCAGAGTCCGTGTGGCCGTGCAGATCGGCAACTGTCCGATAGAAAGCACGTGTTGTCCAAGAGAGAAAATATGCACGAGTCCCGACTCCTTGATGAAAAGTGGCAATTGAAAATGCTTGACATTCGGTTTGAACACGCCGCCTAGGATTTGGCCCGGTGAAGGCACCTCGATTCGGTCTGCGCACAATCGTTGCAGCCTGTCGCGAGCGCGACAGGTATTGACCGAGCAGACCGGATGACAACTCGAATGAACCCATTCACAAAACCGCCTAGCGGAGACAACAGCAGAAACCATTTGGCCAATCACGGATTAATCGGCCTTTCGGGCTGAGACTCGAGCGAGGACAGCTCGGGGTCTTCAATAAGCTTGTACCCGCGTTCTCGGCGCTGGGATTTGATTTTCTTCATTCGGTCAATCGCGGCATCGGCATCTTTTAAGTCTCCTTGTTTGCGGTAGAGATGGGCAAGCAGATAGTAGATGGATCCGTCCTCGTCGCTTGATGCGCCCAGGCTTAGCTCTCTTATTGCCTCTTCCGTTTTGTCTGTTTCCGCGTAGACCTTGCCGATCAGCGCGTGCACGAGCGGTAACATCTGGGGCCTTGGCTCTGTGTGCAGGATTTTTTCCAGATAGGGTAAGGCAGAAGCATAGTCGTGACAGCCAAGCTCGACCTTTGCCATGAGTAGATTGAAATCAGGATCATCGGGGCGCTTGGAAAGGGCCGATTGCGCGGCCTCGGCCGCTGCAGGAAGGTTGCTATTGCTCAAGTACGCAGTGGCCACGCCGAGCAATGCCGCAGGGTCTCCGGGCGAAAGCTTCAGTGCCGTGAGATACTCCGTCTGCGCGTCGTCATTTCTTTCCAGTTGATGGTAGACGTCGCCGAGCAGTACATGACTCGTGGCAGAATCTGGGTCAAGCCGCTGAAAGCGCGCCAGAGACCGAAGGGCAAGTCGTTCGTTAGCCAGGATCGACCAGTAGAGCGCCTCAGCCGAATGCGGCTGTAGGCGGTTGAGCGCGTTTGCCGCGCGTAAGACAAGCGCATCGTTTCCAGTGGATTCAGCGCACTCGGCAAGCAGGTGCAGCTTCTCCACCGTCAGGCGTGCAACCGACAGTTCGAGTTGCCGGGCACATGCAAGAAAGTGACCTTCCGCGTAGTAAGCCTCCGGCGTCTGATGCATTTGAGACCGGTCCGGGGCATGAACGGCTGGTTGGTTCGCTTCAAGGTCTGATAGACCAAAAACAGCCGGCAACGCATCGCGCAGGTCGGGCGTCAATGCCGCACTCTCCTGCGAAGAGAGAAGTGCAACAGTGGTTGCCGCCGCATCACTTAAAGTCCCGTCCAGAAGGATGCCTGCATTCGACTCGACGAAGCCGTGGTCGCGATTCCACAAATCATCGAGAAGCTCGATGGCGCCTTGATTGTCGCCATTCGCAATCGCAATCCGAATTTGTCCTAGGACCGCCAGCGAGCACTCCGGATGTGCGGCGCCTTCGGCTACAAACTGCTTTTCAGCGCCTGAGGGGTCGTGGTTGCGCAGAAGCGCAAAGCCAAGCTCGGTACGGAGACACGGAGGCTGCTGTCTGGCATTGAGCAGACTTCTGTAGAGTGTTGCAGCCTCGCCGAATCTCGCCTCTTTTTGAAGCGACTCGGCGTACAGGGCGCTCGCATAGGGCGACTCTTTGTTTTGCTCAGACATGATCCTCGAGTCGTCCTGTACCAGGTCAAGATGAGCGATGCCTGAGGCAAACCATGCGGCCCCAAGCTTCGGCGCCAGGTTGGTCGCACGATCCAGTTGTTGAACAGCGGCCGAGAAGCTGCCGATGGAAATGTAAACTCGTCCCAGCGCCAGTGGCGCCTGCGGATCGGCTTTGTTGAGCTTCTCTGCGGCGAGCAGATAGGGAACCGCCTCTTTCGCCTTTCCGGAGTGCGCGTAGTCGATTCCGAGAAACAGATTGGGGACGTAGAGTGAAGGATCGAGACGTAGTGCGTGCTGAAAGCTGCCGATGGCTCCTCCAATATCTCCGACTTCGTGCTGCATCAGTCCGAGATTTGCCCAGAGCTGCGGCATACCCGGTTGCAACCTCACTGCCTGCTTGTAGTCGTTCGCAGCCGCCGTGTAGTCTCCCGCAGCCTGGGCTTGTTGCGCGTCGGCAAGCACGGACTCCAGACTGGGGGCCGGCTGCGGCTGGCCGAATCCGATCGTCGATCCGGCCAGCAGAACCAGCAACAATTTGGTGCCATGTGTCACGAATAAATCACCAGTAGAACTTCCCGGCCCATTGAACGTTCCTGGGCGCGAACGTCTGCGTGATGGTTCCGAAATTGCTGGTGCAACCTGTTCCTCCGTTGGGATCGCAGCCTTGGTAGGCGGTGGCTCCCGCTTCCGGCGCATAGAAGTTCGGATGGTTGAAAGTGTTAAAGGTTTCGAAGCGGAATTGGACCCTCATTGACTCACCGAACTTCCAGTTCTTTTCGAGAGCTGTATCCCAGTTCTGGAAATGAGGTCCGCGAAGATCTGAGAAGTAGCGAGGTGCGTTGCCAAAACTTCCGTAAGGGGCAAACTGAAATGCGCCGGTGTTGAACCATTCATGCGTGGTGGGATGAGATACATGGACGTTGCCGACAACGTTCGGTCGAGGATTGCCGCCGTAACTCGGTTGGTCATTGCCAAAGATGCCGATCGGGATACCGCCCTTAAAGGTCGCGATACCTGAGACCTCCCAACCACCGAGGACTGCGTCGCCCGCGCGACCCATATTTGAACCAACGCGCTTACCGCGGCCCAAAGGCAACTGGTAAATGTAGCTGGCAACCAGCGCCTGCGGAATGTCGCCGGCATCTACGCTCTTGTCGGCGGCAAGATTATAGTTGTTAGCGGTTCCCACGCCGGCATTGGAAGGCCCGTTGTACGCCCATCCGTTATTACCTTCCACGTTGTCGAGAAACTTGGAGTAGGTGTAAGAGACAAGCGCAGTGAGACCCTTGCTGATGCGATGGTTGTAGTTGACCTGCAGAGCGTTGTAGAACGACTGTCCAACTGGAGCGTCGGTCTGGCCTACGCCCCCGTTGCAGTACTGCGGAAAGGGTGAGAGCAACTGGGCGTTGGTTGCGTGAGCGTTGTCGAGGTTACACGAACTAGGAGCGATCGCCCCGCTCGCTTCCAAGGCCTGCAAAGGGGCTGCGAACGGATTGGATGCCGCTGCTGCGCTCAGATAGGCCGCTCCCAGCGGAAGGTATTTGGGGTTAAGCTGGTTATAGTTGTGGCTGCCGATCATACGCACGCCTCGGTTGCCAATGTAGTTCACTTCGAGTTGATCGTTGGCGGTGATGGCATACTGGACGCCCAGCATCCACTGCTGGACATAGGGCGACGGGCGGCTTCTGAATACACTTCCCAAGCCGTTTCCCACTTGCTGGTATTCGCCGTTGGCATTTCCAGTGATTTGTGCATAAACTCCGCCCCAGGGATTGCCAGAGCTTATATTTGGGTTCGGTGTTACGCCTCCGTCCAGACTCGCATTGGAGTAAGTGGAAGCGGAGAATCCATCCTGGTCTCCCGCACCGGCGCTTGTTACCGACTCTGGATAGAAGATGCCGTAGCCGCCGTGAATCACGGCTCTCGCGAAGGGCTGGTAGGAGAACCCGACGCGCGGCGCCCAGTTGTCCGGGTTTAAGTCATATACATTGCGATTGCCTGGTCCGAGAAACTGGAGCGCGCCCAGCAGCGGTCGGCCCACCGAGTAGCTGAGTGGATTCAACGCATCCGGATTGAAGACCGATGCTGCATTGTGACGGTAGGTGTACGGCGTCTGAATTTCATATCGAACTCCAAGGTTCAGTGTCAAATTACGCACCGGCTTCCAGTCATCCTGGAAGTATTCGCCAAAAAGATGATTTGACTCCAAGGGACTGTCCGCATAGCCAGCCGTTGTTCCAGAATCGATAGTGCCAAGCAGCATCTCCGCCACGCCGTTGCCGCTGGCCACGCCCGAACCGCTTAGCGGATTTGGTCCGGAGGTGAATTGGCCGTTGAAATCCAGTTGCGTCTGATAGTAAGGGTGCTGACTGAAGACTTGCTCAACACCGGTGACGCCAAAACTCAAGGTGTGATTTCCTTTCAGCTTGATGAAATCTCCAGACACCGTACCGATCGGTCCGTGGTTGATAACGGCCTGCTGGTTATTGGCCCCGGGGCCCAAAGACGATTCGCCCCCGACGTTGACGATCGGGAACAACGGGCTGTTCTGGTGGATGTAGGCCGGAAGTCCGAGTGTCGTGGCATCGAATCCGAACGACTGGTTGTCGGAGGTCTCATGCCAGATTTGAACGCCCGATGTTAGATTCATCGTGAACGTGGGGCTGAACACTTGGGAATAGCCCGCCCACATTCCCCAACGATTATTCGGTCGAGAATTACCCGGACCTGCTGGGTCACTGCCCCAATCAGCCGCCGCGCCCGTCTTGTAATCCTGTTTATAGGCATAGCGGAAGTACGCTCTAGCATTGGAGGTGATGTTGTGATCCACGCGAATGTTGTATTCGTTCGAATGCGCAGGTGCACTGCCCGAGACAACGAGGTTGTTCGATAGCGTCGATGTCTTAGCTGAGGGATAGTAGCTAAGCAGGTTGGCTCCGACCGCATCCGGAGAGTAGCCGGGCAGATTGCTGAGGATGTTGCCCGGGATCGGATTGCGAATGTAGCCCGTCTGCGTGGCGGTGAGGCCGGTGCCATAAGGATTCGAAGCGGATGGCATGTCCGGTTGACCCGCGACGATGTGATGACCGCTGCGGGGATCGTAGATCTGTCCTACGTAGATCGGCCGCCCCAGAGAGTCGTTGCCCGACGATGAGCTGCCCAGGATCTCGGAGAAGTTGCCCGCGAGGAAGTTGGAGTCGGGCACCGTGTAGGTATCCACGGTCGGAGTCGAAATCTGAAGATGTTCGAACAGACCGAAAATGAACGTTTTGTCCCGCTGTCGATAAATGCCCGGAATATAGAGTGGGCCGCCGGCCTCGGCGCCGACCTCTTCACGGGACAATGATTGATTGGATGTTGAAAAATATGGAACAGCATTCAAGTCCTGGTTCTGGTAAAAGTCCCATCCTGTTCCGTGGAATGCATTGGTTCCGGACTTGGTCACCACATTGATGACGTTGCCTGTGCTCCATCCATATTGAGCAGTGAAGGAGTTGTTTTGCACTTTGAACTCCTGCACCGCATCGACCGACGGAACATAGATCACTCCTCCCCACTCGGTATCTGTGTCCCACGAGCCATCAAGCATAAAGCCGGTAGTTCCAAAGAACCCGCCGGCAAAGTTCATGAAGGAAATGTCTTGGTCTGCATTGTCGGTTGTGTTGGTGCCCCCGCCCAAGACCATCTGACTTTCGGAGGTGTTGCTCACCGATGAATTCAGCGTGGCAAGTCCATAGACATTGCGGGTGTTAAGCGGTAGCTCGACGATTTGTTTTGACGGCAGATCGGCAGCCACGTTGGAATTGTCGGTGTTCAATTGCGAGGCATCCGAGGTTACGACCACCGACTGTGTCTCGGAGCCGATCGTGAGGGCCACGTTCTGCGTGGCCGACTGCCCCCCGTTGAGGACAATTCCTCCTTGCTGGTACGATTCAAACCCCTTCGCCTTCACGGTCAACGTGTATGTCGCCGGGGGTAACTGGGTAAGGTGTATCGGCCGCGGCCGTCTACGACGAATCTGCGACTGATCGCCGTTTCGGGGCTGACAAGTTGCACATCCGCATTCGGCACGACCGCGCCCGTGGGATCAGCGACGATACCGGAAATGGTAGCTGTAGTGGTCGCGATTTGCGCCTGGATCCACGGGGTGCTTATTGCCAGCACCGCTGCCAGGATTGCGATTCTCCGGAAGTGCCACAGAAACTGCTGATTCGAGCGTCTTCTCATTCTCAATTCAAATCCTCCTGATCATCCGGCCTGATACATGGATAAATCGAGCCGGACCATCTGCCGTGTGCGGATTCATCTCTGCCAAGACACGAGATATTCCAACGGGAGCAAGAAGATATTGAGTTGCTTCGTTTCAGCAAGGTACGGTATAGTACTGTTCTGGCAAGAGACGGCAAGTACTAGACATTTCAAAGAGTTAGCTGGGGGTACAGTACGTAACGATTTGGGTTAATTGTAATGAATTGAAAAGGTGTCAACGATGGAGCGAGAAGATCGAGTTGGCATTCTGCCTAAACCGGCTCTCCTGGAAGAGGCTCTGGATGAGATCTTTCGTAGTTCGCCTTTTCGCGCCAGCAAACAGTCTCAGCAGCTGCTCCGCTACATCGTCGACGAGACTCTGGCTGGTCGGTCGGAAATGCTCAAGGAGCGTCTTATCGGAGTAAACGTCTTCGGGAGGCGGCTTGACTACGATACGAATGAAGACCCAATTGTTCGGGCGCGTGCCGCTGAGGTCAGGAAGAGACTGGCTCAGTTCTACGTTGGAGAAGGAAGCCGCTCGGCAGTCCGCATCGAGATCAGCCCTGGCTCATACCTAGCTTCGTTTAGCGAGTATGGGACTCGCCCAGCTTCGGCATCAGTGACTCCAGCCCCTGAACAATCGGGAATGGAGGCGCCAAGACTGGCTTCTCTTCCCCCGCCGCTTCACATCGAGCATCCGGAATCCACACACAAAAGCCAGCAACGACGGCGGAGATTGATTGTTTCGCTTTCCACCATCGTGCTGCCCTGTTTGGCGTTTGGAGTTTGGTTCCTGTTGCGGCCTATGGCACCGATCGACCTGTTTTGGAAGCCGCTCATAAACGCGCCGAATCCCGTGCTTGTTTACTCGGGAGCCAACGCAGTTTACCTGTTGAGCCCCGACTTTATCAGCCGGTACAAGTCGACCCATCATTTGGATGGACTTAAGAGTCAAGGGCTGGAATTTGTGGTGCCAATCTCTCCGGACACGAAGTTGGGACCCGATGACCTCATCGCATACAAGAACGACTACCTTACCATTGGCGATCTGGCGGCAAATGTGCGGGTCGCCTCCCTGCTAACGAGTCATCGACAACGATTCGACCTGCGGCTCGGCGATGATGTTGTTTTCGGCGATCTTCGTCAGAATCCGACTGTCTTGATTGGCGCATTTAACAACAGTTGGACTATGGAACTGACAGGAGATCTGCCCTTCAATGTTTACGGTGCTCAAGCGCTATCGATTCGAGAACAGGCGAACCCAGGCAGAATCTGGACGCCGACATACGATTCTGATGGCAGAGCAACCGTGGACTTTGCGGTAATCACGCGCATGCCTCGCTCGAAGACTGGCCAAGCTCTCATTGCCATTGCGGGACTGACCCAAAAGGGCACCCAGGGAGCTGCAGACTTCGTTACCGATCCCGAACAGATGAAGAGGCTATCTGTCAGTGCCCCCAAGGACTGGTCCCGGAAAAACTTGCAGTTCATTCTTCAAACAAGGGTAGTGAACAACACTGCAACTTCACCGGTCGTCGTCGCCATAAAAGGGTGGTAGGCGTCCGCAGAACCTTTCAATTACCCACAACTCTGTCGGGACTCTAAGCAGGCAAAGAACTGGTCCTCACTGCGATTCATGCAAAGGGCGGCGCGATTGAATCTCGTGAATTCACGAGAAGGTGCAGCTGTACGAAGCGCTAGGAGGGGGATGGGAGTGATATGGAACGACTCAGGGTCGCACGACGGTTCGTGTCTTTAGCCAATGATGGACTGTATCGTCTGTCAATAATGGTCCGAGCAGCTCTATTATGCAAAACTCCATTCCTCTTCGGGCATCTTTTCGGGTGCCGAGGTGCGACGGCTGGCGCTATGCTTAGATGATCATCAAGCAGAGGGAGCTTGTGCCAAGCGACTTCCGGCGCTCCTAACGGATTTGATCGAGCCCTGCAAGGCTGATAAAACCCAAGGCGGTTCGACGGATGTAGATAATATCATTCTGGTCGCTTAGAGCCCCAAGAGGAGATAAGGCGAAATGAAAATGACGCGCCGACAATTCGCGCTTTCAGTCGCCGCCGCAAGTACGCTGCGTTCTTCACTCTTCGCCTCACCGCTCTCCCCGATCGGTGTTCCCCGCGGTGTGGTTCCCGGTCGAGTCACCTGGGCACACGATCCGGCGGCAGTGACCTGGGATGGAACAGGTTCCTGGTGGGCGGACGTCAACAACAACCAGGCCGCGATTGACCGCATGGTCTCCCGTTCCATCCGCGGTCTTACAAATCAAAAGAGCGATGCACAGGCATGGAGCGCCATCTTTCATTATTTCAATCGCACGCATGGCCGCGGTAACACGGGATACAAGGCCGGCGAAAAGATCGCAATCAAAGCGAACCTGGAGAAGAACGATCTCGCGCGATTAGAGGAAGCACGAATATGGAAGGAACTCAGTGTCTCCACCGATTTTGAGACGGAGTGAGGTAGCGGCGGACATTAGTCCGTAGTTGCAAGGCGCGGATTCGCTCGCCCTTCGTGACCGAGCGAGCGCCAGAGGTTTGGCTGCCCATGCGGGATCGACTTCGGCTACGAACGAGTATTCGTGTTCCAGCCGCCGGAGACTCTGACGAGACGGATACTCTGCCGCCAGAGCCATTACAAGTACGGGCGATTGGTTGCGTTCCTGCCGGCCAGGGTAAAGGGTGAATTCCACACCTTCCCGCAGAGGTGCGAGCTCGTACCCTTGAGGGTCTGTCCCGGAAAGCATAATCTTCGCTACGGCTGACCAACTCTGAAGTCATTCAGACAAATCCACTCAAAGCAGGTCAATTTTGATGATCCTGGGGCTTGCCGGCGCACGCAGAGTTTTGTCAAGGCGGCGTAACTCGGGCGCCCCTCCTCAACGGCGGCAACGGGCGCGAGCAGGCCCAGCAACTACGACAGTGGTCCGCCGCATTCTTACGCTGAAATCGGAAGGCTAGAACGTCAGAATTTTCAAATACATTCTCACGCTGAACCGCTCATGACTCTATGGTGTGAAATATGGTGTTGCGCTGAAACCCGCATCGATAAAGGGGAAACGCCACTTTCGACGCCATTGTAAATGTTGCACTTGACACGCTAGGATTCGCTTTCGCTAATTAGCGTTCTTGTAAGTTGAAAATAATAAGATTATCCATTTTGGGAAGGTGACGTTGCCTTCATGTCATTTTTGGCAACGATCCACAAATCAACGACTTGGAGTGTATATAGCTTGTTTTCTATAGTTTGGAAGGAATTGCATTCCTCGCATCGCGCTGAACAATTTGCATCTGTTTTCTTGAATTCCTCGAAATTTTGGACAGTATGGACAGTAAGGAGAGAACCTTCGATTCCCAAGCTGAACAAGCCTACGGTCCATGGCGACGCATGCAACCCGCCCAGAGTCGAGGACCACTACCAAAGCCGTGGGGTTTGAAGGGCTGGAGCGGGAGACGGGGATCGAACCCGCAACCAACGGCTTGGGAAGCCGCTACTCTACCATTGAGCTACTCCCGCTTCGTAGAAAATTATACCCCGCAAGACCTGTATCGCGTGTCCAGGATTAGCACCGCAGGTCATCTGCGTTTTGAGCCTCCGATTCGTTTGCGCGATGACTTCCTTCTCGTTCTGAATCTTGAGCGCCTTTCGCCCTCAGCTTTGGCCGATAGACAACCAGCTGTTTGGCATTGAAGCTCAAACAGGCTGCACACGAATCACTGCATTGTGGTCCGCCGATTATCCATCAGTGTCTCAGTTCATTTAGGCAAAATCCCGGACTTGAACCATGATGGGGAGCGAATCCGAAACGTTGAACGATCCGGAGGCAGAGTTCGGTACCGAGGAGGTCGCTACTGAGGAAGAGTCTTGATCGATTATTCGGTATCTCACCTCTCCTCCAGAGGACACCTCGGCCGCAGTTCTCCTCTGATACTCAGCATTTTGTAAAAGTTCGACGGAGAGTTTTTCAATCTGCGCCCAAAAGTCCTGCAGCGACTACACACTCGGAAGAAGTCATCCCGCAACTGACTTTCGACAGGCACGAAGTCTGAGAGATCGCGATCGAACATCACTTTTGTCCAGAGATTGTACTTCTCAATCTTGTCTCTCTTGGGAATCAGACGAGTCTCGTTATCATCTTTTAGCCTTTGAGGAGCGTAAACCACCGTCCTTCAGGGCGGAGATATAAGCCCAGGGATGGGATCCGACGAGCGCCCGGCGTTCTTGAGGATCACATCGGAAAAGCGTAGAATAGGCGAAGATGCCA
>Ga0210394_10008331_pt1 | contig 10714 bp, 9 predicted proteins | sample IncBWC12MmetaG_FD_160121 | JGI IMG/M metagenome (GOLD analysis project Ga0210394, IMG submission 160121) | Forest soil microbial communities from Barre Woods Harvard Forest LTER site, Petersham, Massachusetts, United States - Inc-BW-C-12-M | ecosystem: Environmental > Terrestrial > Soil >... | reverse complement strand
GGGTGGGAGCTTGCCCGTGGATTCGTATTCGGTAGTCAACTTGCGCGTTTCCGATTTGCTGGCTTCGACGTCGGGCTGATTGAAGGCATTGATGCCGATGAGAGAGCCGGCGACCGCCGTAGCAATTTCCCAGCGGAAGAATTCCTGGCCGAGGGTGTAGACGTCCGGTAACACGATCCGGACGACGGGGTTCCCGGCCTTTGCGAGCGCATCCACCGCGGCGGCTTGTTCCTTGTCCGGATCCGATTCGAGGCGCAGATACGCAAAAACGCGGTCGGTGCCGTAAGCATCCGGTTTGGCGAGGAGTTCGCGGTCAACGGGGATGATGCCCTTGCCGGATTTTCCCGTGGATTCGGCAAGCAACTGCTCAAGCCAGGAGCCAAGATCGTAAATTCCCGGCGAAGTAATGATCGTCATCTTGTCGCGGCCCTGATCTGCGGCGAGGCCGAGAATTGTTCCCAGGATGACGCCGGGGTTTGTGGAGGCATCTGAATCCATGCCGCACGCTTCCACCATTTGTTGCGTGTTTTTTAGAAACTTGGGAATGTCAATTCCCATCACTGCAGCGGGCACCATGCCGAAATTGGAAAGCGCCGAGTAGCGTCCGCCGATGCTTGGCACGCCCATGAAAACCTTTCGGAATTTGTCTCTCTCGGCAACGCGCTGCATTTTTGAGCCGGGATCCGTGATGGCAATGAAACGGTTGCCCACTTCTTTTTCGCCGACCTTGGCTTTCACGCGATCGAAAAAATATTGCTTGTAAATGTTAGGTTCAAGCGTGCTGCCGGATTTGCTGGAAACTATGCAGATCGTGTTGCTAAGGTCCACGCACTCTTCGATGGCTTTAATTTGCGCGGGATCAGTGGAATCCAGTACGTGAAGGTCCGGATAGCCAGCGGCCTTGCCGAAGGTCATCCGAAGGACTTCAGGACAGAGACTGGAGCCTCCCATTCCGAGGAGCAAGGCGTTCTTAAACGCCGCTTTCTTAATGTCGGCGGCGATCTGCTTTAGCTTGTCAATGTCTTCGATCTGCTGCTCGGTAATATCCAGCCAGCCGAGCCACTTGTCCTCGTCGGTGCCGGTCCAAAGCAATGCATCTTTTTGCCAGAGCCGCTTCACTTTGCCGTTCTTCTTCCAATTCTGAAGCGAAGCGTTTACATCATTTTCGAATTTGTCCGGGAGTGTGTAGGTTTGGCGATTCAAGCTCACGCACTCACCCCTGCGCTTTTTCCCGTTGCGTCCAGAAGCTGTTTGAACGCATCCGCGAAGAGTTTGACGCCATCCAGAAGAAGCTTGTCCGTCGCTTCTTTCATGGAGAGGCCGGCTTTGGCGAGGTTGTCCATGGTCGTACGTGCTGCGTTGACGTCTTCCGTCAAGCTGTTGCGGAGCTTGCCGTGATCGCGGAAGGCATCGAAAGTTGCCGGAGGAATGGTGTCCACCGTGTCGGCGCCGATCAGTTCTTCCACGTAGAGGACGTCGCGGTATTTGGGATTCTTGGTGCTGGTACTGGCCCAGAGCAGGCGCTGCGTTTGCGCGCCTTTGTCGGCGAGGGCATTCCAACGTGAGCCACCGAAAAGTTCCTGATATTTCTTGTAGGTGAGCTTGGCATTGGCTATGGCGATTTTGCCGTGGATGCTTTCAAGCAACGCCTTTTGCGCGGGGTCCGTGGCGGTCTTCAACTTCTCGTCGATTTTGCCATCGATCAGAGAATCGATGCGGCTGACGAAAAAGCTGGCGACGCTGGCGATCTGGCTAATGTCCTGGCCCTTGACGGCACGAGCTTCAAGGGCGGCAAGAAAAGCTTCGGCGACTTGCTCATAAGCAGACTGCGCGAAGAGCAGAGTGATGTTGATGTTGAGACCATCTTCGAGAAGCTGTCGAATGGCGGGGATGCCTTCGGGAGTGGCGGGAACCTTGATCATGACATTCGGGCGATCAACGGATTTCCAGAGCCGGCGCGCTTCGTCGATGGTGCCCTTCGTGTCGTTGGCGAGATAGGGAGAGACTTCCAGGCTGACGTAGCCATCGCGTCGTTTAGACTCGGCGTAGACAGTCTTGAAGATGTCGCAAGCATCCTGGACATCGCGAATAGCGATTTTTTCAAAGAGACCCTTGGCGTCGAGTTTTTTTGCATCTGGCGATGTAAGGATGTCTGAATAGAGGTCGCTACCAGTGATCGCCTTTTCGAAAATGGACGGATTGGAAGTCATGCCGCGGAGCCCATCGTTATCGATATATTTTTTGAGGCTGCCGCTGGTAAGGAGGTCTCTGCGAATGTAATCCATCCAGGGGGATTGACCGAATGCCAGCAGCGCTTTGAGGGGATTGGCGCCTTGCGCGGTGCCGACATTGGGGACCGTAGTTGTTGTCGTCATGATGATTCTCCTCTAGCTTTGGAAACTCGTTGAACGTCTATTGTACTCCCTGAGAGTGCTGCCGTGCCGGTCACATCCACCTCGGCCAACGTCGGCTTATGCTAGGTGGGCTCAGGACCCTGGGCAGTACTTCGTTTCCAGGGCCTTCACTTTGCCGAGTCGCCGCACATGCCGCTCTTCGTTGGTAAATTTCGCGCCCATAAACGCCCTTACCAAATCTTGGGCGAGGGCGATGCCAACGACTCGCGAACCGAGCACGAGCACGTTGATATTGTCGTGCTCGACGCCCTGGTGCGCTGAATAGGTGTCGTGGCACATTCCTGCGCGAATGCCGGGTAGTTTGTTGGCGGCCACGCTGGCGCCGACTCCGCTGCCGCAGATCAGAACGCCACGCTCGGCTTTGCCATCGAGCACGGCGCGGTCCACGGCTTCGGCGAAATCAGGGTAGTCCGAAGGATTTTCGTTGAAGGCGCCAACGTCAAGCACATCGTTGCCCATCGAGCGCAGCAGGTCGCCCATGGCGTTTTTGAGTTGAAAGCCGGCGTGGTCGGAACCAATCACAACTTTCATGCGAGACTCACTTTCCGAGGACTTCTTTGGCTGCCGCAATCACGTTTTCGACTTCAAAGCCGAACTTTTTGAGCAGGTCCTTAAGCGGGGCAGACGCTCCGAACGAACGCATGCCGATGATCTTGCCTTTGGGGCCGGCGTAGCGGTCCCAGCCGAAAACGGATTCCATTTCGACGGAAACGCGCGCGGTGACGCTCGAGGGCAAGACGCTCTCTTTGTAGGCAGCATCCTGTTTTTCGAAAAGCTCCCAGCTGGGCATGCTGACGAGGCGAGCTTTAACGCCGTCTGCCGTCAATTTTTCGTAGGCGGCAGCGCAAAGACCGACCTCGCTTCCGCTCGCGAGCAAGATAACTTCAGGCTTGCCGCCCGCGGCGTCGGCCAGAACGTACGCGCCCTTGGCGACACCCGATGCGGGAGCATATTTTGTGCGATCGAAAGTGGGCATGGCCTGGCGAGTGAGCACGAGCGTTGAAGGACCGTGTGTGTGCTGGAGAGCAATTTTGTAGGCTTCGACGACTTCGTTGGCGTCGCCGGGGCGAAAGACGAGCATGTTGGGCATGGCGCGGTAGGCGGCGAGCTGTTCGACGGGCTGGTGCGTTGGGCCATCTTCGCCGACTCCGATGGAGTCGTGCGTGAAGATATACAGGGCTGGAATTTCCATTAGAGCGCCGAGGCGCATGCTGGGGCGCATGTAATCGCTGAAATTGAAAAACGTGGCGCTGAACGCACGAAGCTTTGACAGCGTCATGCCGTTGACGATGGCGCCCATGGCGTGTTCGCGAACGCCGAAGTGAATGTTGCGGCCGTGATACGCGTCGGGGAAAAAATCGCCCGCGCCTTCAAAGGTGAGATTGGTTTTGTTGGATTTGGCCAAATCGGCTGAACCGCCGATGAGCCACGGTATGTTGGCAGCGAGGGCATTTAGCGTTTTTCCAGAGCTCTCGCGCGTAGCCATGCCTTTGGGATCGGCAGGAAAGGACGGAAGGTTTTTGTCCCAGCCGTCCGGCAGCTGGCCGGCTTGCATGCGGTTCAGTTGATCGGCGAGTTGGGGGAATTGTTTTTTGTAGTCCGCGAATTTCGCGTTCCAGGCGCTATGGGCTTCTGCGCCGCGTTTACCAACGCCGTTCTTGAATTGCTCGTAGACGCCATCAGGAACTAGGAATTTCGCGTCCTCCGGCCAGCCGTAGTTTTTCTTCACCAATTTGACTTCGGCTTCCCCGAGCGGTTCGCCGTGAGCCTCATAAGTATCTTGTTTGTGCGGGGAGCCGTAGCCGATGTGGCTATCGACCACAATTAAAGTAGGACGGCCTACTGTGTGCTGGAACACTTCGTAGGCACGGCCCAGCGCTTCCAGATCGTTCGCATCGGCAATGTGCGTAACGCTCCAGCCGTAGCCCAGAAACCGTGTCATGACGTCTTCGTTGAAGGACCAATCCGCAGGACCGTCGAGCGTGACGTGGTTGTTGTCGTAAATCCAGCAGAGATTCGAAAGCTTCAAATGACCGGCAAGCGAAGCGGCTTCGCTGGAGACGCCTTCCATGAGGTCGCCGTCTCCGCAAACGGCGTAGACCTTGAAGTCAAAAATCTCGAAGCCAGGCTTGTTGAAATTTGCTCCGAGCCATTTGCTGGCTATCGCCATTCCGACGCTATTGCCTGCGCCCTGTCCAAGCGGACCTGTGGTGGTTTCCACGCCGGTGGTGAGGTGAGATTCGGGATGGCCGGGCGTTTTGCTGTCGATTTGGCGGAAGCGCTTGATTTCGTCCATCGAAACGGCGAGCGAATCCAGGATTTTGCCGTCTTTCGTAGCTTCTTTGACGCCCGCGAGATGGAGCGTGGCGTATAGCAGCATGGAAGCGTGGCCTGCGGAAAGAACAAATCGGTCGCGATTGGGCCAGGTGGGGTCCGCGGGATCGTAGCGCAAGTGCTGTTGCCACAGTTCATAAACGACTGGCGCCAAACCCATCGGCGCGCCAGGGTGGCCGGAATTTGCCTGTTGCACGGCGTCAATCGCCAGAGTGCGGATAGTGTTTATGCTCAACAGGTCGAGATTCGGCTGGTTCACATTGGCTCCTGTGGCAGGGAGGAAAACTCCCACGGACCACTCGTTAGATTTTGATGCACCGCGTTACAGAACGGCTCATGTGATTTTACGCCGAGATGAATGCAGACGCTCGCTAGTGCGCTGAATGCTCGTTTGAGAGCTGGCGCTGCGCGCTTGCGCTGGGTCCTCCTCAGAGGCGGCCGTCCAGAATGAGCAAGAAAAATTACCGCGCCCCCGAACGCTTGTCAATCAAGTTACAAAGCATTCACAAAGAGTGACGCGTCGTCCTGCGCGACAGGAGCGCGCCCAAGCGTTGAGCGCAGCGTCCATCCATGCTATTTTTTGTAGCTGTCCTGCCCGGGTGGCGGAATGGCAGACGCTGAGGACTTAAAATCCCCAAAATGGCTTGCAAGGTCGCGCACCCTAGCGCAAGGTCCCGCAAACCCAACATAAGCAGCATTTTTCTGCACTACTGCGCTGCTTGATGCACGGAAAATCAAAAGTAAGTGACACCAAAACTGACACCGGTTAAACGTCGCATTAACCGATAAGGATCACCTTCGGTCCGGGTTATCCAAGTTGGCTGATCCTTGTGTATAGTTGCGGCACGTTCTGTTATTTGTAAAAGACGACCTGGTACATGCGAGGAGCAGTATCGCTACGCCCGTGAATAGAGATTCGGGAGGACAAGACGCGGATCAGCACGCGGAAAGGATTTCGATGAAACACGACCACGAGAAGGATACTAAAATCGCAATAGATTTCATCGATCCACTCTTTGCGGTCGTACTTCACATCAGCTTCGTTCAGATTTATGAACATGCGCAATGGTTCTGGCAGCCCCGGATGATCTTCCAGGAGCCTCACCTGTTTCACGTCTCAACACTCGCACTTGGATACTCAACTGTCATCCTGAGTTGGATTGGATACCACGTATCCATGAAAACTTGTTGGATCGATGTCGAGCGCCCATCGGGGAAGTGGAGGTTTTTCTTTGACGTCCTGCTGCTCTTCGCTTACTTCGTGCTTCTCGTAAGCTACGAATATTTGCGACGAGAATTGTGGGTGCTTGCGTTTATTTTTTTTGTCTTCGTCTTATGGGATCGCGCGAAGCGTATCGAGTGGCAAGCGGAGACTACTTCAGCGAGTGCTGAAGACAAAGCTAAGTCAGCGGCAAGGCGAGGTGTTACTCTACTCTGGTTTTTTGCATTCTTTCTATTCGCGCTATCTTATCAATTGCTGGCCCCTACTCCTTCCTTCCCCTGCTTTCATTGGTTGATACTCACCGCCGCTATTCTGGGCACTATCTTGTACAGGCTCCATAAGGACAAACTTTGGTGGAAAGACAGAGTTCTGGTAAGACTAGATGGAGTGTTAACGAAGCTTGATCTCTGAGGGTCATGACTAAAGCGCTGCGTATTTATGTTGCCGGTCCATATACCTCGCCTGATGAAAATGGTCTTGAGCTGAATACTCATCGGGCTATCGATGCTGGAATTTCTGTTTTTCAAAAGGGACATTATCCGTACATTCCCCACCTTACGCACTATGTCGACATTCGTGCCAAGGCTGGCAGGATCGAATTGTCGTGGTCAGATTACATAAAGTGGGATCTGCCTTGGCTGGATATGTGCGACGCTTTGCTTTATTTGGGAAAATCCAAAGGAGCAGATTTGGAATTGGAAAGAGCGAAGAAGCAACGGAAGCGGATCTATTTCTCAATCGCTGAAATTCCTGACACTAGGAATGCACAAGTCCCTAAGAAGAAAGCTTCCGCAAAACGGAAGTGAACACCACTCTGCGGTATGGTTTTTCAAACACGCTGTCAGAAAACTCAAACTTAGCAAAATATTCGAGGTGAAATTGTCGTGTGAATAAGGTCTTAATTTGTTGCTCTGAATACAACCGCTTCCAAATTCCGTTGGCTGGATCGCAAACGAGAGTCCCATCTGGGCTATCCGTCAAAAGCCGCCGGTAGTATTCGTCCTCTAAGGAAAAAGCGATGCTGAGCAATTGGCCGCCAGGCTTAGTGACGCGATCCATTTCAGCCCAGAAATGTTCCCAAATATCGCTTCTTAAGAAATGACAAGACAGGTATGCATCCAAGACAAGGTCGAAGGATTCGGCACGGAAAGGAGTACGCTCTGGCAAACTGTGCTTCACGACAGAGACTTTGTCGGAAAGTCCCGCCTCTTTCGCCCCTCGTAGAGTCTTCTCCAGAACGAGATCGGAAAAATCGAGAGCAGTTACGTCGATTCCTCGCTTCGCGAGGTAAAGAGCATTTCGGCCGTTGCCCGTACCTGCGTCCAAGACGCTCAATGGTGCGCGGATTCCCAGCAGTTCAGTGAACAGAACAAGCGCCTTGGCAGGTTCCATTCTGGTCGAACTCGGAATCGCGTGGACCGTTCCGAACTCGTTGTCCCAAGTTTCCTTGGACACAATTCCGGGTATCGTTGTGGCCGTTCCTGAATGCATGTGCCTTCCCTCACAATCAATATAGCAGGTCTAAGAGCCGGATAATAAAAGCAATAGAGTTCAGTCCTCAGCTAAGCGTCAGTTAGTTGCAGATCGCATGGTTTTAACCAGGGCGCAAGATAGATGACTCGATTAGCGGTGTTTGGGGGGCTTTGCTCTGCGCGAACACCCGCAAACAACACTCCCCATCGAGAAGCCGGTGGGCGATGAACCGCGCATCTACGAAGGGTGCCAGCAAAAGCGCGCGCCCCATAAAGCGTACCCACTCGTCGTTGCTCAGGAGCGTCGCGCCGACGAAATGATAGGAATTTCCCGAATAGACAACAACTCCCCGTTGTCCAATGGCCTCTAGCATTGCCGAAATTGTTGCTAGGTTTGAGTCCGTCCGCGCGCAAGCAAAATCCAGCATTGGAATATGCGCTGAGTGCCCATCGAGAGTTCTCACCTGCGAACACAGGGCAAGCCCCTCGGTGGCGTGAATGTTCGGGATAAGTGAACTAATTCCACCATCGAGTATCTCTTGACGCCGTAGGATAAAGGACCTTTCCCAATCGCCGTGAGGGTGAGCAAGAATCTCAGCGAGAACGTCGCGGGGAAGCTCCATTCCGTTTCGGATCATGTTGCACGCCAACGCATCCCAAAGACTAATATGCGCTGTGATAGCAGTTTCTTTTGCAGCTGCCAGCAAATCAGGAGGAATCGTTTCCTTACCTTTGAGCCGTTCACTAAGATTTGCCGAAGGCAAGTACGTGCGAAAACGTAGCTCACTGATCTTCGGGCATAGTTCGCAAAGACCGGTAACAAACCTTATGACTGGTTGCCCCGGCAGTTCGGCGTCACTCAGAAACTGAGCCACACCCCGATTTACCTCAGCACTTGAATCCAGCATTATTCTGCCACCACGGCAATTACGAACTTTTTCCCGATGTGATAAGCCTTCAAAGCGACCAACTCAGTGTACGTGCCCTTCGCAATATGTTCAGTCGTTTGAACGGGAGCCCTCGACTCCATTGCAAGGTCGAACACCGAAAGTGCTGGCGTATCCGTTCTCCACGGTCGATGTCCGACAAACCAATTCTGCCTGGCCACCGATTCGCACTTCCACATCCCCATTCCTAATATCCATACTTGAAGGTCATGGAGCCTTTGTGCCGCAGTTTGCAATGACACGCCAAAGTGATTCGCAATGGGGCTAAGCTTTTCCGGGGACTGCCTACCCAGGTCCTGTGCAATCTTCTTCACTTGCCGGGCAGGCATAAGTAATTCCGCGGCGACACAATTGCACGCCCGCTCCAAGTCGCGGTCAGCAGAGCAGGACGTGGCACCCTTTAAAGACCGTTCCAGAATGAGATGGCCTGCCTCATGGGCCAGGGTGAAGGTTTGCCGAATCGCAGGAGCCAGCGAGTTGATCCGAATAATTCGTTTGCCGTGAATTTCATAGACACCCCCGTCGAAAGGAAGAGGTTCAGATAAGATTTCTTGGATGCCAAGCTGGCGCACGAGAGTGCTCAGGGTCTCACCAGGCGTACGGAAGCTATCTACAAGAATCTCTACCGCTCTTGAGGCTTCGGATTCGCCGGTGTGTTTCGAGATTTTTGTTAGCCAGCGGTTTTTTCGGACTCTCATCAGGGCTTCTGACGCACCATATCCAGAAGATGTCTAAAATACAATTCGGTTGCCACCGCTCTGTTTCGAGCAAACTTCAGCCCTTCCTGAATATTGCTTAATTCGCCCTTATGGTGCAACCATGCGGCCAGCTGCTCTCGCGCGGTATATCCGCCTTGCTTAGCCGCGCGCTTCAAAGTCTTGAAATTCTCAACTTCGGAGCTATTGTCCATTCCAAGCTCAATCGCTTCAATCTTTAGTTGAATACGAGCGCTATCCTCTTCCATGTGCAGCTCGACTGACCGACGTTTAGCGATTTCATAGTGTGATCTTGCCAGAGAAGGGCGCTTTATGAAGCACCGCAAATAGTCGCCCCAATGTTCGTTGGCTCTGATTTCAAGGCCAATCTCAGATTGGGGCAGTTGGGCCAGGAGCGCAAAGGTCTCGTCGAAAAGTCCCTCCGCTGACGGATCACCCTTGGACAAATATGCTTCAGCGAGAAGCAATCTTGATTCGGCCCAATGGCGTTCGAATCCCACTTCGTCACCGCGCAGCCGGAGCGAGTCTACCAGCGCTATTGCCTGATCGGGCTGCTGCCGGTTTACCGCTGCCCTGGCAAGTTCGAGGGCACGCTCCGCTTTCTCAGCGTCGATTGGATCATCAGTCATATCGGTCTCCAACCCTCGCGATCATTTCGCAACGTCAATGGCTATCCGCGAGGCCTTAAGTTCCTCCTACAACAACAAGAGAATGCTGCTGCTTGTATACACCCAGCGTCAGTGCGTCGTAGTGATTGAAAAACGTTTCGAAATGAAAGATATGCTTCTTACCGTTATCGTCTGTAAGCACTACGTCGGCTGCCCCCAGGGGTCCACCCCGCCTATTGAGGCAATAACTGCGAATGGTTCTGAATACATCTAATTCGCGAACGTTCGAAAATTGTGCCAGGAATTTAGGAGACCCAACAAAATATCTGAATGGCTCGGACAGTTTGAAGTCCTCTGGCAGCCGATGCGGATGGTGACTGATACACGCAACCAGGGGCATTTGACTTTGCTCAACGTACCTCCAGAGGGTAGTAGTGATGGTGTTCCCGTACCTCTTCTTCAGAGTTGTAACCGCATGGATGCCTACCACGAGATCCCGGGCATCTTTTACGAATGCCTGCTGAATGAACAGGAGTTGGCCAGCCGCGTAGTTCGCTTCGTTCTCTATCTGTTCGTGGCAAGAAGGAGTGAGTGATTGCTTGTTGTCGCCCAACATCGTCCCTTCGTGCCACGGAATGATGCTATGGCCTATCTCGTGGGCTTCCCCCCACCGCTGCTTAGGTTCGGGCAGATCACGGTCAATCAGAATGCGCTTTCTGTCTGGTAGATACAAAGCGCGCAGGGACCATTTTTTAATGGCGTCTGCGAGAAGCGCCGGACGTGCTAACACTTGCCTTCCAGCTATCCGAAGCCGATGCGCCACCTCTTTGAGAACCCCGTCTTCTGTCGATGAATAATAGGCACGGTCAAGTCGCAGTAATTCACGCACGTCGTCCAAATTCAGCGGAGGTTCAGGGTTTCCGAGCCCTCGGAGTACTTTCGCGACTTGGTCATCGATGTCTCCAGCCGTTCGTTCGCGGAGTAAGATGTTTTTCAAGGAT
>Ga0210394_10008330_pt1 | contig 10716 bp, 7 predicted proteins | sample IncBWC12MmetaG_FD_160121 | JGI IMG/M metagenome (GOLD analysis project Ga0210394, IMG submission 160121) | Forest soil microbial communities from Barre Woods Harvard Forest LTER site, Petersham, Massachusetts, United States - Inc-BW-C-12-M | ecosystem: Environmental > Terrestrial > Soil >... | reverse complement strand
TCAAAGCGTAAGAACCGCGGTAGATCGAGCCGCGCTGGGCTGCGTATTGGGTGGAAGAAGCGCTTTTCAAGGCCGACCCCGCCGCTCCCGGACCAGCATTCTCCATCGTCATTCCGCCGCCAAACGTGACCGGTTCACTGCACATCGGGCACATGCTGGACCACACCGAGATCGATATCCTTACTCGCTGGCATCGCATGCGCGGGTTCAACACGCTGTACCTGCCCGGGACGGACCACGCGGGAATTTCCACGCAACGCGTGGTTGTGCGCCAACTAGCCGACCAGGGCATCGATTACCGCAAACTGGGCCGCGAAGAGTTCATTAAGCGCGTGTGGAAATGGAAGGAAGAAAGCGGCGGCACGATTCAGCGGCAGATGAAGCAGATCGGTGAATCCTGCGACTGGTCGCGGGAGAAATTCACACTGTCGCCGGAGCTTTCACGCGTGGTGCGCGAAGTTTTCGTGCGCTTGTACGAAGAAGGGTTGATCTACCGGGATACGCGGCTGGTCAATTGGTGTCCCGACTGCCTCACCGTGCTTAGCGACCTGGAAGTCGTGCACGAAGAGCGGCACGGCCACCTGTGGTACATCAAGTACCCCGTGACGGGTTCGAACGAGTTCTTGGTGGTAGCCACTACGCGGCCCGAGACGATGCTCGGCGACACCGCCGTTGCGGTTCATCCGGAAGACGAGCGCTACCGCCACCTGATTGGGAAGAACGTCGTCCTGCCGCTGATGAACCGGGAGATTCCCATCATCGGCGACGAAATGGTGGACCGCGAATTCGGCACCGGCGCGGTGAAAATTACTCCGGCGCACGATCCGAATGACTTTGAAGCTGGACGCAGGCACAACCTGCCGCAGATTGACGTGATGACCGATGACGGCCACATGAACGCGCAGGCTGGTCCGTACGCCGGGCTCGATCGTTTCGCGGCGCGCAAGAAAATCGTGGAGGACTTAAAGGCTCATGGATTTCTCGACAAGATAACCGATCACATGAATTCCATCGGGCTCTGCGAGCGCAGCAAGACCGTGGTCGAACCGCGCGTTTCCACGCAATGGTTTTGCCGCATGAAACCGCTTGCGGAGCCAGCCATTGCCGCAGTGGAGAGCGGCGAAATCCTGATCGTCCCGGACAACCGCCGTGAGGAATATTTTAACTGGATGCGCAATATCCGCGATTGGACGCTCTCTCGGCAATTGTGGTGGGGCCATCGCATCCCGGCTTGGTATTGCGGCAAATGCGCCGCAGTGCTGGTGACTCGGGAGGATCCTACTAAATGCTCGAAGTGCGGCTCGGGTGATCTAAAGCAGGATCCTGATGTGCTCGATACATGGTTCAGTTCCGGCCTATGGCCGTTCTCCACGCTGGGCTGGCCGGGAAAAACGGCCGAGTTCGAGCGCTACTACCCGACCAGCGTCTTGATCACCGGCTACGACATCCTGTTCTTCTGGGTCGCCCGCATGATCATGCTGGGGATGCACTTCACCGGCGAAGTTCCCTTTCGCGCGGTGTACCTGCACTCGCTGGTGCGCACGGGTAGCGGCGAGAAAATGTCCAAGTCCAAAGGTACGGGCCTCGATCCTGTTGCGTTGAACGAACAATACGGCACGGATGCGATGCGTTTTTGCCTGGCGTCCATGGCCGCTCCCGGCACGGACATCGTGCTGTCGGAGGATCGCTTACTCGGGGCGCGGTCGTTCGCCAACAAAATCTGGAACGCCGCGCGATTCTTGTTTCTGAATCTTTCGAAATTCGAAGAGGGCGGTAGCTCGCTAGATGATCTGGCGGCACCAGCTATTCGGAGAGAAGCACCTTACGCCCACGCGGGCGCGATCCCTATCGGGGATCGATGGCTGTTTGCCCGACTGGCGCAAACCATCGAGACCGTCGACGATGCCCTGAAGCATTACCGTTTTCACGAAGCAGCGCAGAGCGTTTACCAATTCTTTTGGGGCGATTTCTGCGACTGGTACATTGAATGGGTCAAGCCGGACCTGCAGAACTCGGATCGTGACCGCGCTACGGTTGCCTGGAAGAATCTCTTCGCCGGCTTCGATGCGGCGCTCCGCCTGCTGCACCCCTTCATGCCCTTTCTGACGGAGGAGCTGTGGCAGCAGTTACCTCAAAAGGCTGGCGCAAAGTCCATCGCGCTTGATGCGTACCCGGAAGCAAAGTCAGCGTGGAAGGACGAAGCCGCGCTTCGCGAGTTTAGCCTGGTGCAGGAAGCTATTCAGGCTCTCCGCGGTATCCGGGCGGACATGAAGCTGGACCCAAAGAAAAAGGTACCCGCAGAATTTTCGAGCTCCGATACCGCGATTCGAGCGATCGTTGAAGCGAATCGCGAGGGCATCACACGCCTCGGACTCTTGAGCGCATTCAATATTGGCCAAGGAAAGTTGGCCGAAGGCGGCGGCGCGCGCTCGACTTCACAATTCGACCTGCGCATTCCTTATCTTGAAGAAACCGTGGACGCCGCAGCGGAAATCACGCGCATTGGCAAGGAAATCGACGGCCTGCAGAAAGCCATCGGGTCCAAAGAAAAGCAACTGGGCAACGAGACATTCCGCAGCCGCGCGCCGGAAAACATCATCAAGCAGATGGAAGAAACCCTCGCCGGGCAGCGCGTGGAGCTGCAGAAATTGCAAACGAGGCTCGATCAATTGGGAGGCCGCGCCTAGTTCGAAATTCCGGCGTCCGCTAGTGTCAAGTCGCCCGCCTCAGAAGGCGCTCTACAAACGCCGAACGCGCGGCCGCACATTGCCGGTGCTAATACGCGACGGCTGCGCATTTTCCACTGCCCGAAATAGGCTAAACTCCATTACGCAACACGTACCAACCCAGAGCCAGAATGCCACAACCACCTTCATTACCTGGAATAACCGACCAGCGTCTCGCGGCGCTTCTTACACTGCTCGCGGAGAACGCTACCATCGTTATCAGCGGCGCCCGCATTGCCCGCGAAATCGGCGTGTCTCGGTCCACGGTGTGGCGCTGGGTGGAACGTCTGCGCGCACTCGACGTCAAGGTGAAAGGCCAGCCGCGCACGGGCTACTTCCTCGAAAAAGTTCACGACATCCTGACTCCCGATCTGTTGAACAAGCGCTTAAAGGGACGGCTCTTCGGAAAGCGCATCCTGCATTTTTTCAAAACAGACTCCACGAATCGCGTGGCCATGGAGCTGGGTTACGCGGGCGAGCCAGAAGGCGCCGTTGTGATGGCCGAAGAACAGACCGCCGGCCGCGGCCGCGCTGGACGCGTCTGGCATTCGGAGCGCGGCACCGGGCTGTACTTTACTTTGCTGTTACGACCGAAGCTCTCGCCCGTTCAGGCCCCGGTTCTCACCATGCTCGCAGGAATTGCGGCCCATTCCGCGATTACCGCGCAGACCGGCGTCAGCCCCGACCTCAAATGGCCAAACGATTTGCTTCTGAACGGCAAGAAAATCGGTGGCATCCTGACGGAAATGCACGCGGAGCCGAGCACGGTCCGCTTTGTAATCATCGGCTGCGGCATCAACGTGAATCAGGAAGCCTTTCCGGATGAACTCGCCAATGTCGCGACTTCGCTTCGCCGCGAGACCGGCCGTTCGCATTCACGCCTGGAATTGCTGGTGCGGTTGCTCGCGGAATTCGAGACCGACTACAATCGTTTCCTGCGGGAAGGTATCGCCCCGGTGATCGAACGATTCCAGCGCATCACACCCTTCGCCAATGGCAAGCGGGTGCGTGTGGATAACGGCGTACACTCCTACGCCGGCGTCACCACCGGGCTCAGCCCTGAGGGTCTTTTGCTGGTGAAGAAATATGACGGGCAAATCCAGGCGGTAATCGCCGGTGATGTCACCGAGGTTCGGTAAATGCTGCTAACCATCGATGTCGGGAATACAAACACGGTGCTGGGAGTTTTTCGCGGCCAAGATCTGATTGCCAATTGGCGCTTGACCACCGCGCGGGCGCAAACTGTGGATGAGTATGGAGTGCTGACGCGTAACCTGTTTTCTTTTGCTGGGTTGAACCAACAAGAGGTTAGCGGCGTGATGATCAGCTCCGTTGTGCCTCCGGTGAATTGGACGCTAGCGGAAATGGCCCGGCTTTATCTCGGGAAGACTGCGTTGTTCGTGGAACCCGGCGTGAAGACCGGGATGTCCGTGCTCGTCGATAATCCGATGGAGGTTGGCGCGGACCGCATCGTGAACGGCGTCGCCGCATTCCACAGGTACGGCGGCCCATGCATCGTCGTCGATTTCGGAACCGCCATCACCTTCGACGTAATTTCCGCGAAGTGCGAATATCTCGGCGGCGTCATCGCTCCGGGACTAGGTATCGCTTCCGAAGCGCTCTTTAGCCGCGCGGCGAGGCTTCCACGGGTGGAAATAAAGGATCCCGGAAAAGTTATCGGCACCAACACCGTGACGCACATGCAAGCTGGCCTGTACTATGGCGCGGTCGATATGGTCGACGGCATGCTCTCCCGCATGAAGGCAGAGCTTAAATCCGACGCCGTCGTAATTGCCACCGGGGGCCAAGCGTTCCTGGTGGCGCGCGGCGCAAAGCAAATCCAGCACGTCGACGAATTTCTAACCCTCACAGGGCTGCGCTTGATTTGGGAGAAGAATAAGCCTCAGGACGCTCACCGGGAATCCGCAGTACACGGTAGCGGCGCCTCCGCAACGGCTCCCGCAAAGAAAGCACAACGTTAAGACAGCCCGAACGCCGGCGTACATATGGAAACCTGGAACTATTTCAATTATTTCACCGAGATTGAAGAGCACTTCTGGAAGAAGCGCGGCGCCCACCTACTCGTCTCTCCACTGGATTGGGCCATCATGGAAACCTGGCAAAAGGCGGGCGTCCCTCTCGACGCTGCGTTGAAAGGAATTGACCGTGCATTCGAAAGCTATCAGCGCTCGCGGCGCGGCGCGGGCAAACCGCTGAAAAGCCTCGCCTATTGCACCGATGCGGTTCTGGAAGCGGCTGAAGAGCGGCAAGAGGCTGCAGCAGGGGCGCAACCGGGAAATTCTGCGGCGCCGAAACCCGAGCCATTTCCGCGTTCGGACGTGAAAGCCTACATCGAGAAAAACGCCGCGCAACTGGAGCGCGGCGCGGAACGTAGTTCCAAATCGCATCCGGAACTGTGCGTGAGGTTGAAATCCAGCGCTAATTCCCTTCTCGCCTGCCTCACTTTGCTCGAAAACCCCGGCATCCTGGATCTGGAGGATCTGGAGCGCCGCATGTCCATCCTGGACGACAAAGTGCACGCCGCGCTGCTCAGCCACGCCGGCGAAGACATGATGCTCAAGATCCGACGCGAGGTCGATTCGCAACTTTCCGCATATCGGCGCAAAATGAAAGCAGAGCAATTGGCGCTGGTCGAAAAGCAGTACCTGCAAAAACGTTTGTTGGACGAATATCAGCTACCGCGGCTCAGCCTGTACTACATGTCGTGAAGCCGCGCGGCAAGCGAATCCCAAGAGAATTTCGGAGAACAGGATTGTATATCTATGTCGGATGACTTACTATTATCAATTGAGAAACTTATTTACGGCGGTGAAGGTTTGGCGCACGCCGACGGCAATACCGTGTTCATCCCTTACGTGCTCCCCGGCGAGCAGGTTACCGGCAGTGTACGCACGCGCAAGAAACAACTTATCCACGCGACACTCCGCGAAGTAAAAGAGCCTTCCAGGCATCGCGTCGCGGCTCCCTGCCCGCACTTCGGGGTTTGCGGTGGCTGCCATTACCAGCACATCGACATCGCCGAGCAGGTCAAACAGAAGAAGGAGATTCTTCGGGAGACTCTATCGCGGCTCGGTGGGGTTACCTGGGACGGTCCCATTGCAGAGCACACGGGTGAACCCTTCGCCTATAGAAATCGCGCGCAATGGGCCTTTCGCGACGCTTTACCTCGCGCTTTCGGCTACTTCCTGCCGGAAAGCGCGCACATCTTGCCCATCGATGCCTGCCTTGTTCTATCGCCGGGGCTCGCAGGCTTGTTTGCAAAGCTGCAGAACATGGCACGGGACAGTTCCTTGCCGCCCGGCGTTCTTGAGGTGGAAGCCTTCGCCGACTCCGATGACGCGAAGTTTGCCATGAACATCGCCTTCGAACGCTTTCCCAGGCCTGCCAAGGACCTCACTGCGCAATTCCGCGAAGCGCTTCCACAGCTCGAGAGCCTGCTGCTTCTGGATCAAAGCAAGGATCGCTTCGAACTGACCGGTCCCGGCTACCTGGTCCATAAGGTGGGCGGCTTCTCGTTCCGGGTCAGCCATCTCTCCTTCTTCCAGGTAAACCGCTTCCTGGCCGAGGATCTGCTCAAAACTGTTTTGGATGGCGCCAAGGGCGCGTTTGCGCTGGATCTCTACGCAGGCGTCGGATTCTTCACGCTGCCGCTCGCGAAATCCTTCGCTCGGGTCATGAGTGTGGATGCGAATCTCGCCGCTACGGGCGATCTTCGTACCAATGCGGAATCCGCGGGCGTCGAGATCGTCTCTGCCAATGAACACGCCGAAGATTTTCTGAAGAAGAATACCGAGCGGCCCGACTTTGTGGTGCTCGATCCTCCACGCTCGGGGCTCGGCGCTGAGACCGCGGCACTCCTCGCAAATCTTGGCGCGCCGAGAATCGTGTATCTCTCCTGCGATCCTTCCACGCTTGCTCGCGACCTCGCGGTCTTAACCGGGTCTGCACGCAAACCTGCGACAGCAGTGGAACCGGCCCATCGCTATGAAATAGAACAAGTCGAGCTGTTCGACCTGTTCCCGCAAACCTTCCACATCGAGACCCTGGTGAAACTCCGGAGAGTCTAAATGAAGCTACCGGCCGTGGTGATTGCTGCTGCATTTGCCGGCGGCATTTTGCTCGGCCTTCGCGCTCCGCCGCAGCTGTTCAGCAGTCTTCGCACCTCCATAGCGATTTCGTTCGCGTTGGCGGTCGCAGCCTGGATAGCCTCTGCAGTCTTCCTTCGTTACGATTCGCTCTGGACTGCGGGAATCGCTTCGATCCTCGTATGGGCTGCTCTGGGAGTTGGGTCCGGTCTGATCGCGACGCAACCGCTGTCCCGAAATCACGTCGTGCAACGGATCGCCGCGAACGAAATTCCACTGGAGGTTCCGCTGCGTTGGCACGGCATCTTACGCGAGGAACCCGCGTTGATGCCGTGGGGACACGTCCTAGTTCTCAACCTCTCCAGCGTCGATCTCGCCGATTCGCAACTGCCGCTCGTCGGCGGCATGCGAATCGCCTTTACTCCCAAAGAGGGCGACGCCGCATTGCCGGAAATTCACGCTGGCGACGAACTAGTCGTCGTAACACAAGCCCGCCTCCCGCTCGTTTACCGCGATGCCGGGGCATTCGACCGCCGCGAATTTCTCGCGCGGCAGAACATTCATCTGGTAGCAACCCTGCGTGCCAGTTCCCTGCTCGAAAAAACTACGACCGCAATGCCTTCGTTCCACACTCGGCTCGCAAAGATCAGGGCGCGGTTTCGGCAGCGCCTCGATGCGATGTTCCCGCAAGCTCCAGAGATCGCCGCCGTCCTTCGATCGATGCTTCTCGGAGATCGAAGTTTTCTGGATCGCGCGGAGTCTGTCGATTATCAGAAAAGCGGTGTGTACCATGTGCTGGTCATCGCTGGATTGCATGTCGGCGCGTTCGCGTTTTTCCTATTGTGGATTTCGCGCAAACTTCGCTTGCCCAATTGGCTTGCAGCCATTTGCGTTGTTGCGCTGCTTTTCACGTACATCCTCATAGTGGAGCAGCGTCCACCCGTCGTACGCGCGGGAGTGATGGCTGGCATCTTCGTTCTCGGCACGCTATTTTTCCGCCGGTTGGAGCTCCTGTCTTCCGCTGCGATTGCTGCTGTCGTGCTGCTGCTTGCCAACCCAAAGGAATTGCTGGACACCGGCTTCCAGCTGTCGTTCGTGTCGATCGGTTGCATCGCGGCCATAGCTTTGCCATGGATGCAGACGCGCACCCAGCCGCTGACGCGTGGTCTGCGGGCCTGGCGCGACGTCACGCGCGACGCAATCTACTCTCCCCGCATAGCGCAATTCCGCCTGGACCTGCGCGATCTATGCCGGTGGCTCGCGTCTCATCTGCCCCAGCGCGTCACAAAAACCGCGCAGGACACAACGATTCATAGCCTCGCGTTCAGCCTCCGAGTTGTAGAAATGTTTGCCCTATCGCTTGTTTTACAGTTCGGCATGTCTCCATTAATGGCCCGCGATTTTCATCGCGTCACGCTGATTGGCCCGCTTGCCAACCTCGTCGTCGTGCCCCTGACAGCAGTCATCGTGCCGGTTGGTTTTCTTGGCTTAAGCACATCGATGCTCACACCAACTGTGGGCCACCTATTTTCTGGGCCCCTGCTTCTGCTGGTTAGGTTGCAAACATTCCTGGTTGGCGCATTCGCTCACATTCCTCACAGCAGTTACCGTATTCCCGCTCCGCCATTTTGGCTGCTTCTGGCGTTCTTCGCAGCGGCAATAGTATTGGCGTGGTCGTTTCATTCGCAACGCCAATGGGCTGCGTTCGCATCGCGAACAAGCCTGCTGGTACTATTCGTGCTCATTTTTCTGATCGCAACTTCGCCGTTTCACATCTCCGCGGAGCGAGGGGCCCTCGAAGTGACCATACTGGACGTAGCGCAAGGCGATTCCATTCTGGTGGTTTCGCCCAAAGGCAGCACGCTGCTTATCGACGGCGGAGGCGCATTCCAGGGCTTTCGCGGACGCGAAGAGCATCTTGGCCCGGATCCCGGTGAGGATGCCGTCTCCGCTTATCTGTGGTCGCGTGGCATTCAGCGCCTCGACGCGGTCGCGCTCACGCACGCCCACCAGGACCACATCGGCGGTTTAACCGCGGTCTTGCAAAACTTTCGCGTGCAGCGTCTCTTCCTGGGCCGCGAGTCTACAGCACCGGCTCAAATACAACTCGAGGAGTTGGCCGCGCGTCTGCAAGTTCCGGTGGAGCACGAACGAAAAGGCCAGTCGTTCGATTGGGATGGCGTTCGCGTGACTTTCCTTTGGCCGGAAATTTCCGCAGATGAAGTTGCACCAACGGCCAAGAACAACGACTCCCTTGTCGTACGCCTCGAATACGGGCAGCGTAGTTTTCTGCTGCCGGGCGATGCGGAAAAACAAGTGGAATACACCATGCTGTCCGAAAACGATCCGCGCATGCTTCGCGCCGATGTTTTGAAGGTCGGACACCACGGCAGCAAGAATTCGACTACGGCGCAGTTTCTTTTCGCAGTCGATCCGCAAATTGCGGTCATCTCTTCAGGCGAGGAAAATCCTTACGGACATCCGAGCCCGGAACTGCTGCAACGCCTGAAGCAGAGCGGGGCGCGAATTTTGCGTACCGATCAAGATGGCGCGGTACAAATCCTTACCGATGGGCGCGGACTCCGCGTGAACTGCTACGTCGCCTGTGACGAGTCTTCCGAGGAATCAAGCTCCGCGCAAACGCCAAATCACCACCAGCGCGACTAGAAGCAGCAAAAACCCTCCAAAAGCCTCGTACTCATGATTCTTTTTGTATCGAGCCCAGGAGAATCCAGCTTGCGGCGAATCGGCTTGTTGCGCCGGTGAGAGCCTGGGGAAAAATAGCGGCACGGACTTCGTGTACCGATCAAACGCCGCACCGTGCTTCCCGCGCAGTTCCATCTCCTCGCGCCGCATCACGAAGCTATACACCAACGCGAAATAAGTCAGCAGCAGCGCCGCCGACCATACGGAATGCATGGCGATGGCCGCCCCCGCGGTAAGAATACTGCTCCCAAAATAGAGTGGATTCCGCGTGTATGCGTAGGGTCCCGACACCGTCAGCACTTCCTGTTTGTGCAGATATCCGGCTGCGTACGCGCGAATCGCCAGTCCAAGCAAGCCGACCGCGGCACCCGCAAGAATCCATTTGGGCGCAGGTCTAGCCAGCCACAGAACCAAAACCGCGAGGATATATCCGATGCGGACCCGCCACCGCGCAAAAAAATCCATCCAGATCACGCGGGCGCACCCAGCCGCTGCCGCACCGCTTCGAATACTTGGTCCCCTGAAATTTCCAGGAGAGAAGGATCCGTTTCGCTGACCCGCTTATGAGAAGTAACCGCACCGGACTTGCGCAGCACGATCTCCTGCGCCGGGTATGGCCCATTGCGCGCCGGGTCCGTTGGCCCGTAAATGGCCACGGCGCGCGTTCCCAGCGCCAGCGCCAAATGCAGCGGGCCGGTATCTCCACCGACGATAAGTTCCGCGCCGCGCAAAAGCGCCATCAATGCACCTAACTCGCCGTCGTAGGCAAGCGGCTTGGCGTCGCCGCTCGCGGCCTTTACCCCGGCAGCCAGCGATTCTTCTCCCGGCCCGTAATTGATAACTGAACGCAGGCCAAGCTCTGCGAAAATTCTCGCCGCGAGCGCGCCGTAGCGCTCCGCCGGCCAGCATTTCGACCGCCACCCTCCGCCCGGACTCAACACAACGTAACGCTCGACACCTTCTGCAAGCAACTCCGCGCGGACCCTCTGCACATCAGCATCGGTGACGCGCAGGGCGGGTTTGGCCACCGCTATTCGTGCTCCAGCCCGCAAGGTTAGCTCCCCGTTCTGGTCCGCGATATGTTGCGTCACACAACGCACTCGTTGGTTGTAAAGAATCTGTACGCCATATTCGCGAATTGTTTCCCACGAAAATCCGATGCGATTCGGGATTCCCCC
>Ga0210394_10008328_pt1 | contig 10719 bp, 7 predicted proteins | sample IncBWC12MmetaG_FD_160121 | JGI IMG/M metagenome (GOLD analysis project Ga0210394, IMG submission 160121) | Forest soil microbial communities from Barre Woods Harvard Forest LTER site, Petersham, Massachusetts, United States - Inc-BW-C-12-M | ecosystem: Environmental > Terrestrial > Soil >... | reverse complement strand
CAGCGAGCGAATCCCCTCCCGCAGGGACCAATCGTCCAGGCTGATGAGCTCTACGTTCACCGCAAGCGTCAGGTCTTCGTCGCCGAGCAACGATCCCCAGCCCAACTCACGCTCGTTGTAGTGAATCGTCGCCATCCCCGTCGTGTCTCCAACCGCACTCGGGTAGGCGCGAGACCATCGAAAACTCGCTAGGTTCCGCTGAAGCCGGGCGAAGCATTGTGGGGTGGGCTCGAAAGCGTGAACGCTCCCTTCGCCCCCGACGAGCCCCGCCGCAATCGCGGAGAAATACCCGATGTTCGCGCCGACGTCGACAACCGTCATGCCCGGCTTGAGGGCGCTCTTCAACAAGCCAACCAGGTCACGCTCGTAGGCGCCCGCCCACATCCAACGCTCAATTCTTTGGCTGGGTCTGAGAAAGACCGTTACGTCGCGAAGCGGATGACATTCCAGTTCGTCAGGTTTGAGGGCTTGGAGGAGCATGCTGGCCAACCGGCCCTTTCCCCCGATCGGCAGCAATTCCAGCGTTCTCTGGAGAGCGTTCAAGCCTTTCGTCGAGCTAAGTATACGCCAACAAATTACGACAGATTCTTCGCGCGAAGCCCGTGAGCCGAGCGTCCGTACGTGCACATCGCCAAAATCCAGGACGAGAAGCCTCTACGGATCCGCCTCCGAATCGTTCCGCCTCTTTACACGCATGAGATAATAGTATGTGCGAGTAGAAAAGAGCGTAGCCGCAGCGCGCAAGGCCGCCGCATATGTGCCTGGCAGCGGTGCTTCAACCCCATTGGCCCAACCCCGAAACTTGATGCGGCTTGGCGCGCAATCTCCGCAGGGACTTCTTTCCGGGCTGAACCGGCTGCCCTTGTTTTCAACGAGTTCCGCACTCTTACAAAGCTCGCAGAAGAGCGCGCATTTGTTTTCAGTCGCTTGCGCACTCTTGTGCTCCACAGTAATTCGCCAACTGCCACGTTTTCAATCCGTTGCGCACTCTTGGGGAAAATACCCGGGGTGGGGGGTACCCCTTTTACGAAAAATAATGACGAGAACTTGAGGGGTTTTTCGGCGACCCCGGGGGACTATGCGCCAGGCCGGGGCGGATGGGGCGGGATGTTGACCCGTCGGAATTGCGCTATCATGATCTACTGCACTGATTTCTAGAGAGGATTCCGCGCACATGTCTCCTGCCTCCAAAAATTCGTTGGGTTCGCGCGACACGCTTACCGTCGGCAGCCACAGTTACGAAATTTATCGCCTCGACGCGCTCGAAAGGCGCGGCATCGGCCACGCAGGCCAGCTTCCCTTTTCGTTGCGCGTGCTGCTGGAGAATCTTCTGCGCCAGGAAGACGGCCGTTTCGTGCGCCCGGCCGATATCGAAGCGCTGGCCGAATGGCAGCCCGTCGCCAAGAGCCGCGCGGAGATCGCCTTCATGCCGGCGCGCGTGCTGCTGCAGGACTTCACCGGCGTTCCAGCCGTGGCTGACCTAGCGGCGATGCGCGATGCCATCGCCCGAATGGGTGGCGACGCCAGGAAGATCAATCCCCTGCTGCCGGCCGAACTGGTGATTGATCATTCGGTGCAGGTGGACAAGTTCGGTAGCGACATGGCCTTTGCCTTCAACGCCGAGATGGAGTTCCAGCGCAACGTCGAGCGCTACGAGTTTCTGCGTTGGGGACAGAAGGCGCTGCGCAATTTCAAGGTCGTGCCGCCGGACACCGGAATCGTCCACCAGGTGAACCTCGAATATCTGGCGCGGGTGGTTTGCGACGTCTCGCCCGACGGCCGGGCCGTGGCCTATCCCGATTCGCTGGTCGGCACCGATTCCCACACCACGATGGTGAACGGCCTGGGCGTGCTCGGCTGGGGCGTGGGCGGGATCGAGGCCGAGGCCGCCATGCTCGGCCAGCCGCTCTCGATGCTGATTCCCGACGTGGTCGGCTTCAAACTCCATGGGCGACTGCCGGAAGGCGCCACCGCGACCGACCTGGTGCTCACCGTCACCGAAATGCTGCGCAAGAAGGGCGTCGTGGGAGCCTTCGTCGAGTTTTACGGCACCGGCCTTTCCAGCCTGACTCTGCCCGACCGCGCCACGATCGCCAACATGGCGCCCGAGTACGGCGCCACGATGGGTTTCTTCCCCGTGGACTCGGAAGCGCTGGCCTACCTGCGCTTCACGGGACGCAGCGCCGAGCGCGTGGCGCTGGTTGAGGCCTACTCGAAGCTGCAGGGTCTGTTTCGCACCGACGAAACGCCCGACCCGATGTATACCGACACGCTCGAACTCGATCTCGCCGAAGTCGAACCCACGCTGGCCGGCCCCAAGCGCCCGCAGGATCGCGTCCCGCTGAGGGAGGCGAAGACGGCCTTTGCGAAGGCCATGGAGGGCACGGCGCAGAAACACGTCGCGGTGAAGAGCAACGGCGACCGCTTCGAGCTTTCCAACGGCTCCGTGGTCATCGCCGCGATCACCAGTTGCACGAACACCTCGAACCCGTCGCTGATGCTCGGCGCGGGCCTCTTGGCCAAGAAGGCCGTCGAGCGCGGACTGCGCTCGAAGCCCTGGGTGAAGACGAGTTTGGCGCCGGGGTCGAAGGTGGTGACGGATTATCTGCTCGCCGCCGGCCTGACGCCTTACCTCGAAGAGTTGCACTTCAATCTGGTCGGCTACGGCTGCACCACCTGCATCGGCAACAGCGGACCGCTGCCCGACGCGATCGGCGCAGCCATCAAGGACAACAGCCTGGTGGCCGTCTCGGTGCTGAGCGGTAACCGCAACTTCGAGGGCCGCATTCATCCGCTGGTCCGCGCGAACTATCTGGCCTCGCCGCCGCTGGTGGTGGCCTACGCTTTGGCAGGCCGCATGGACTTCGACATGGCCAGCGAGCCGCTGGGCAACGACAAGAGCGGCAAGCCCGTCTTCCTGCGCGACATCTGGCCGACGCCGAAGGAAGTCGAGGACGCCGTGCGCTCGGCCGTAACCACCGGCATGTACCAGAAGGAGTACGGCGAGGTGTTCCAGGGCGACGAGCACTGGCGCGGGCTGCCCGTTCCCGAAGGCGACATTTACGCTTGGGAAGTGAAATCGACCTACATCAAGCGTCCGCCCTTCTTCGACAACATGACCAAGACGCCGCCAGCGCTGGCGGACATTTGCGGCGCCCGCGTGCTGGCGATGCTGGGACACAGCGTCACCACCGACCACATCTCGCCGGCAGGCTCGATCCAGCCGGACGGACCCGCGGGCAAATACCTGATCGCCAACGGCGTCAAGCCGGGAGACTTCAATTCCTACGGTGCGCGACGCGGCAATCACGAAGTCATGGTGCGCGGCACGTTCGCCAACATTCGCCTGCGCAATCAGCTCGCTCCGGGCACCGAGGGCGGCTGGACGCTGCACCAGCCCAGCGGCGAGAAAATGACCATCTACGACGCGGCGATGCGCTACCAGCGGGAAGGCGTGCCGCTGATCGTGCTGGCGGGCAAGGAGTACGGCGCCGGGTCTTCGCGCGACTGGGCCGCCAAGGGCACGCTGCTGCTGGGAGCGCGGGCCGTCATCGCCGAAACCTACGAGCGCATCCACCGCAGCAATCTGGCAGGCATGGGCGTCCTGCCGCTCGAATACCTTCCCGGCCAAACAGCGGAGTCTCTGGGGCTCAGCGGCCACGAGAGCTTCACCATCGAGGGAATCAGCGCGCTCGCGCCGCGCGCGAAGCTGCGCGTGCGCGCTCGCGAAGACGGCGGCAGGGAGAAAACCTTCGAGGCCATCGCGCGCGTGGATACGCCGGAAGAAGTCGCCTACTACCGCAACGGAGGGATTCTGCCGTACGTGCTCCGGCAGATGCTGTAATTGGAACCGCGCGTCCGGCAACGGGACGCGCCAGATCAGGTCTTCGGTCCGCCTGGGGCGGTGGGGAAAAACATCCTCTTGATGTCCGGCCGCAACAGATACCAGACGAATACCGCGTCGAGCGCAAAGACAACGAGCCGCAAGCCATCCCCTCCGAGAGCTCCCTGAGCGAGCCCGCCGAGCAGTATTCCGAGCGCCGCACTCGCCAGACTGAGCCCGGTGAGCGCAAGCATAACGAACCAAGCCCACTGGAACAGCTTGAGCAAACCGACCCCGACCGCGATGTTGAGCAGACCCGAAAATACCAGAGCCGCGACACCGGCAGCGCCGACGCCGGCCAAACCCGCAGGGATGCCCCACTTCGCGAGCATGTCGGGATTTCGCAGGACAACCGCCGCGAGCAAACACGTGCACAAGCCCCCGAAGATTTGCAGAATGCCGAGAATCGTTAGGCCAACTGGCCGAGCCATGTCCCCGTCCTTTCGAGCTTCGTTTAGTTCGCCGCCTGGCGCGACCGTTTTCGCGATGGGCCGCCCGCCGAGCGATCCGCGCGCACCGTGGGGGCGCGGCGCCCGAGCGCGACCAACAGGAGCACACCCGCCAGGATCGAGAGCGCGCTCGCAGCCTGCGCGTTGGACAAACCAAAAAACGACCGCGGATTGATGCGAATGAATTCCACCAGAAAACGTGCGATGCCGGTGGCGATGAGATAGTACGCGAAAACTTCACCGGCCGGGCTCGACCCGCTGACGGCGCGGCGGCCCACGCGCCACAGAAACCAGGCGATGAGCAGGGCCGCAAGAAACTCGTAGATGGGCGTGGGATGAACCCGCTCGGTCGTAGGCACCAGACCGTTGGGAAAGCTCATCCCCCAGGGGAGCGACGTCGGTATGCCGTAATCGCCGTCGCCGGAAATCAGGCAGCCGATGCGGCCGACGCCGTAGCCGACAGCGGCCGCGGGCGAGGCGACGTCCAGCATCAGCAGCATCTTCATGCCGTAGCGCCGAGCCAACAGGACGAGAGCCGCAAATCCGCCGATCACCGCGCCGAACCAGGCGAAGCCCATCGTGCTGAAAAGCAGGCGCCAAGGATCCGCAAACCACTCCGCGGGGCTCTCCAGCAAGTGGTAGAGCCGGGCGCCGGCCAGTCCCGCGAGGCCCGTAATGCCGATGATGCTTTCGGCGTCGGCGGCGAGGCCGCGGCGCTCGAGATCCGCCCGCAAAACGAAAAACGCGCAGAGCAGACCCGTCGCCACCAGCAAGCCGTAGGTGCCGAGCGTCAAAGGACCGATATGGATGAAGGGATACATGAGCCAGGTATTTTACCGCGTCAATCGCTCCAGGCAGGCCACAACCGCGAGGCTGCCATCCGCAAACCGCTTGCCGTCACGCGCCGGGGGTTCGGCGCATCAGCTGCCAAGGCCAAGTGAACACGGTCAGCGGGTGGGACCATAATCGCCGCGCCATGAGCCACGGGTGCCGATAGGAACGCTCGAAGCCCGTGGGCGTGAGAATGTGCGTGGCATCCTCGATGGTGTAGAGATGCCACCAACCGCCGATCATCCGGCGATTCTGCCGCGCCTCGGGCCCAAGCCAAACGCCGCGCGTGCCTTCAGGGTGGTGCGAGTAATCGTGGGTCTGGTGGACAGCCACGACGACGCGCGTTGCGTCCACCACCGCGGAGCCGCCCGCGCGAGCGTGCCAGACCAGATAGTTGTCCCAGGCGCGGCGCCCGATGGCGAGCGGGAGCAATCCTTTCGAAAAGCCGCGAGTGAATACAAAATAGTCGATGCAGGTGGGCGGCTGCAGCGCGTCGGCGCGACGCGCTCGCTCGCAGAGCGTCTGGTGCCAGCACGCCTCGCTGAAATCGAGCGGCGCAGTCACTTCGAGGTCCCACCGCTGACCGATCATCAGGAAGCTGCCGAGAGCGGCCTGCACGCGCTCCACCGCAGCGGGAAATTCGTCGCCCAGGATGATGTCGCAGTTGACGTAAGCCAGCAGCGGCGTTTCGGCGGCGCGTTCGGCGCGGGCGAACAGGTCATCGAGCCGTGGAGTACCAAATTCGTTGCGAGCCAGTTCCGGCTCATGGCGCACACCGAGTTCCCGGGCCACCAGCGCGGTGCCTTCCTCGTCGCCGAAGAGCAAAATCTCCGGGCGCGGAGCGATGCGCGTCCAACTGGCAATCGCGTTCCGCTGGATGAGATCGCTTTGGCCGCGAAAAGGCTTGGGGATGGCGAAGATCGTCAGCATCGTGGCAGGCGGCAGTATTCGTCACACTTCAAACGAGAGCCATTGTAGCCCAGTGCCGGGGAACACATCCACCGCCCCGTTCGCGGCTCGGAATCAAAAAGTTTGGGAGAATGTCGAAGGCGCCGGCCTGCGGAACGGGCCGCGCGGTCCTATCGGCCACGGCGCTTTGCGGAACGGTCAAGCCACAGCGTATTACAACCGACTTTCTGAATGAGGGTGTAGCCCGCGCGAATCAGCAAGCCATATTTCGACGCGTGCTTTTCCGGCTCCCACTCATACTCCTCGGTGACGATCACCGTGGGACGAAACTGCGCGAAGTCCAATCCGAGCAGAACCTCGTAATCCATGCCTTCAGAATCGACCAGCAGAATTCCCGGCTGATGGGGAGCCTGGTATTGCTTGAGAATATTCGTGATGGTGTCGGTCTTCACGCTCACGGACTTGGAGCTTCGCTCGGCGCTGAACCATTCGTTGTCCGACGTGCACAGAGTGGACTTAAAGCCGTCCTCGCCGTCCGATCCGAAGTACAAGTCGGCTTCGCCAGACTTGTCGGAGCAGGCGATCTGCAAGCAGGTCACATTGTCCCGGTCACCGCAATTGGCCACGAGCTTCCGGAATACAGAGGGCGCGGGTTCGATCAGGATCGCGCGCCATCCCTGCCGGACAAATGCGATGGAGTTCGAAAGCGTGAGGCCATCATTCGCACCGACGTCGATGACCCATTTCTGACAGGCAAAGTCCTTCGCAATCTTCGCGAGCAACGCGCCCTCGCCCGACTGGGAATGGTCCACAACAAAGACCTTCCCGAGGGCCTGAGCCACTCGCTTGGGCAATACTTTCCTGCCAAATGCTTTCAGTTTGGTCATGTCGCTCCGCGGCGTCCGGTGAAGCCGGCAGAATACCACGCGCAAAACAGGGCGCGCGCAAATACAATCTTGCGGGCACGGGACGCCGGGCGTAGCCTCTTGTGAGGCTCGAGGGTCAAGCCGATCACCCATCGGGCAACACGCCCAATGAACCGTCTCCCGCTTCTAATCAGCACCGCGATTCGAGTATCGGCCGACTCCTCAACCAAGATGCTGGACCCGGAAAGGCGGCTTGCGGCCACGCTATGGGGAATCGAGCAATGGGTAAAGGAGCCGGCGGTCCAGTCCATCGTAATCGCCGACGGCTCGGGCTTCGACTACTCGAGCCAAGTGGCCGAGTTGTCGCGCGGGTCGGGAAAGGAGGTTGAATTTCTGAGCTTCCAGAACAATGCGGAGTTGACGCGCTCGAAGGGCAAAGGCTTCGGCGAAGGCGAGATCGTCCACCATGCGCTGACACATTCGAAGGTTCTCACACAAGCTCCGCACTTCGCGAAATGCACCGGCAAGTTGTACGTTCGCAACTACCGAAAGTGCCTGGCCGCCTATCACGGCAGTGAATTCATGTCCGGGGTATACGGCCGGAATCGCATCGGATGCCTGGATACACGGCTTTATTTTGCCTCACGGGATTTCTGGCTTAAACACCTCGCGCAGGCACATTTTCAGGTGAACGATCCGGAGGGCTACTACCTGGAGCACAGCTATCTGGACTCTCTACGAAAGATCGGCCTGAGAGGCTTCACACTTCCCCTGATGCCGATCGTGGTGGGGCGCTCGGGATCGGAGGATGTGGAATACGAAGTGCCCAGCTTATACAAACGCGCGGTGCGGCGCGTGCGGTTTTACATTTTCAGCAAGATCTATTGAAGGGATCGCGCCCGGCGTAAATCTCATGGCGCAAAAGTCAAGCGCGGCCTCCTGTAAGAGGAGGCCGCGCCAAATCCGAGCTGGATAAAGAGTGCGGGACTAGCGGCGATGGCCTCCGCCGCCGCCGCTGCTGCGGCTTCCCCCTCCACCTCCGCCACCATGGCTTCCGCCTCCTCCGCCACCGCCGCCACCGTGGCTTCCGCCCCCTCCGCCCCCAAAGCCGCCGCTCGGCGCGCGATAGGACGGAGCGGGCGCGGGCGCACTGCGGTACGTAGGCGCTGGAGCGCCGCGATACGATGGCGCGGGCTCACCGCGGTAGGCCGGTGGCGGCGCACTGCGGTACGTGGGCGCTGGAGCGCCGCGATACGATGGCGCGGGGTCGTTACGGTAGGTGGGTGCAGGCGCACCGCGGTAGCTGGGGGCGCTGTTATTGCCACCCGCGTCGCCCCGATTGCCGCCGTTTGATCCGCCGAACGAACGCTGATTTTGGTTGACGATGGGCTTGTTCATGTCGAGCGGCGGCCGGTAGCCGGGCCGGCTCGACTGGAAATTGCCCGATTGGCCGGCGCCCTCGCCACGATTCGCCGCAGCCGAGCCCTGCTGCTGCGAAAATCGCTGCCATCCCCCGGACTGCTGGTTGCCGCCTCCGGTTTGACCTTGCGGCGGCCACCCTGCAAAGCCCTGACCTTGCGCGCGCGCGCCAACTGCAGCAGCAGGTGGAGTGCGGCCGGAGAAGAACTGCTGATTCGCTCGCGCCGAGAACGCCTGGGAATTCACGGGCCGTTCAGAGGCGCGCATGCTTTCCCGGGACGGCGTGACCGGCACGCTACCCGTCATCGCACGGGCACCGCGCAAATCAGATGCGCTCACGCCACGGGCGGCCTCGACGCCCCTGCCGAAGTTGCGGGACGACACGCTGGAGATGCCACCGCGCAGGCGGTCATTGGTTTCAAAGTCGCGCAAATTCGAGAAGCGATCGCCGCCGTGGAGAGGCGCGAAGCCCTCGTGGACATTGTGAATGTCGTGAATATCGACGACGTTGAAGCGGCCGCGGAACCCGCCCCACCACGGATGGAAGTAATCACCCGGTCCGATCGGCAGCCAGCCGATGGAACCAAAGCCGCCAAAGCCGAGTCCGAAGCCGATGCCAACTCCTCCTCCAAATCCGAAGAAGGAGACATACGCCGGCGCCCAGATCGGACGGTAACCTCCGTAGACCGGACCGGGCCACCAGCCCCACCGGCCGCCGTTGAGGAACCACCGACCATAGTGATACGGCGCCCAGCCCCAGGGTTCATAAGACACCCAGGTCCATCCCCAGTACGGTTCCCAAACCCAGCGGCCGTCGCGATACGGCGCCCAATCCGCACCTACTGTCGGCGTCCATACCTGGCCGTAGTCGGGCACTTCGCTCCAGACACCGTAAGGATCGAGATCCTGGCTGCCGGTGTAGTACGGATTGGTGTGCTGGACGCTGCCCGCATTGGTAATGATGTGGTCGCGATCGCTGTTCCACCTGTCCCAATCATCGCTGCCGGGGGCGCTGATGACTCTGTATTGCGCGTCGTTGCCGACGCCCTCAATGTTGATCTGCTCGCCCTTGTGAACCTGCGTGCTGCCCTGCGGCGTGGAAACGTCGGCCTGACCGTCTCGCACAATCACCTCGGTCTCCCCGTCGCCATTTACTCGAATGCGATACTGGCCCTCGCGCTGCGGATGCACCGAGACGTTGGGCGTGTCGATCTCGACGTCCGCCTCCGAACCTCTCAGCACCGAGTAGTTCGCCAGTCCCTGCGCCAACTGAATCTGTATGTGCGAACGGGTGAGCGTGGCGATGTTCGCCTGGGCGCGCTCGTCCAAACGCAGGACGTTCGCGAAGTCGAGTTGCAGTTCAGTGCGGGAAGCGTCGCCAGTCGAGATTTTGTCGCCGGCCATCAGAGGCGTGTTCAAAGTGACGGCGGAATTTACGGGAGAGGCGTCGCCGGAATCGGCGCGCTGCATGGACACGTCGCCGTGAATGAAGCTCGCGCGAGCGACGCCAACGTCGCTGTCGGTTTGCTGCGGCTGACCCGCTTGCGGCACGGGCGGATCGACCGGACCCGGCTGCTGTTGCGCGTTCGCTCCGAGCGCGGTGAAAACTCCGAGTATCAGGACCGCCAGAACTGCCAAGACCCGGTGACTCATGGCCCACCTCGTGGTCTTACCCGAGCTATTACATAGCAATGACCGTGCCAAAACGCATCGGCCGAGCAAGCCCCTAACGTATGCATTTACAGTCAGTTACCACTGAGGCGCGGTACATCTAGACGGGGATGCGCCGGGAACTGGCTGCGCTCCACCGCTCGTGGTGGTTTTCAGCCAGTGCCCGACGAAGGCAGCGTCAATTTTGCCGGGGGACCAGCTCCGGCTAGAGCGGGTCACTCGGCGGGCTCTTTTTCCTGTTCGTCGGGGATGCCGATTTTTTCCAGGCGATAACGCAGGGCGTTGCGCGAAAGGCCGAGCAGCCGCGCCGCCTGGCTCTTGTTTCCGTTGGCGCGACGGTACGCTTCCCGGATCATTTCGTCTTCCCACTGATCGAGCGTCTTGCCTTCGGGAAGCAAGGAGGAGGCGGAACCGGGAGGCCTCGCGGGCTGGGGGTCAAGGTGAATATCGCTCAGTTCGAGGATAGGTCCCTGCGCCAGGGCACAGGCGCGCTCGATGATGTTTTCTAGCTCGCGCACGTTGCCCGGCCAATGGAACTCCACGAGCCTGCTGAGGGCTTCCGGAGCGACGCCGGTGAAATTCTTGCCGGAGGATTTCGCGTAGCGCGCCAGGAACAGATTCACCAGGTCCGGAATATCCTCCTTGTGGTCGCGCAGAGGAGGAATGTCGATGGGCACGGCCTTGAGGGGAT
>Ga0210394_10008327_pt1 | contig 10721 bp, 7 predicted proteins | sample IncBWC12MmetaG_FD_160121 | JGI IMG/M metagenome (GOLD analysis project Ga0210394, IMG submission 160121) | Forest soil microbial communities from Barre Woods Harvard Forest LTER site, Petersham, Massachusetts, United States - Inc-BW-C-12-M | ecosystem: Environmental > Terrestrial > Soil >... | reverse complement strand
TGGTCAGAAGATATCGATATCTACTGGTCTGACGAGGTCTACAAGATTTTCGGGTTCGATCCAAAACATGGAGCTCCGAGTCTTCAGCAGTTCTTGGCAGCGGTTCATCCTCAAGAGCGAGCCTCTCTGCTCGAAACGATGAAGAAACTGCATGAGGAGCACTGTAACTGCGATGTAACGAACCGCATAATTCGTCCGGACGGCGAGATTCGTTACGTCCGTTGCGTTGGCATTCCTGTTATAGAAAACGGAGTGTTTCACGGTTACCACGGCACTACAATCGATGTCACAGAACAAGAGTTATTGACGCAGGAATTGCGAAGGGAACGGGCATACCTGACCGACGCACAGAGTATGGCTCACATCGGAAGTTGGGCTTACAACCTAGCCACCCGTAAGCTGTTGCATTCATCAGACGAGAATGCTCGTCTCTACGGCTTCGATCCTAACCAAGGTCCGATGTCAGCTGAACGCTTTTTCGCCACTCAACATGCCGAAGATGCACCCCATGTGAATGCGATTCTCGAAAAAGCGGTTCGAGAAGAAACAGATTTTTACCTCGACGAATATCGGATCTGGCACACCGACGGCAGTATCCGATTCCTGCGCTCAATAGGGCATCGCGACGCATCCGGAGAGCCGGGCGAATACGTCGGTGTCACGATGGACATTACAGAGCGGAAGCGTGCAGAGGAGGAGCGCGAAAGACTAAGTAAGTTGGAGGCCGACCTCGCGCATATCAACCGTGTGAACATGATGGGAGAACTGGCCGCCGCCCTTGCGCATGAAATCAAGCAACCCATTGCGGCAGCAGTGGCGAATGCCGGTGCTTGTCTGGGATTTCTCGATGGGGAACGTCCCGACCTTTTGGAGGCCCGCGATGCCGCCTCTGGAACCATCGGATGTGCGAGGCGTGCGGCAGAAATCATCGACCACGTCCGCTCGCTGTTCAAGAAGAGTTTCCCGCAACGCGAATCTGTCGATGTAAACGAACTGATTCGCGAGATCGCTCTGCTGCTGCGGAACGACATCAGGCGCCATTCTGTGACTGTCCGTCTCGAACTGGCAGAGAACCTTCCAAAAGTCTCGGGCGACCGAGTGCAGTTGGAACAAGTACTGATGAACCTGATGCTCAATGCCATTGAAGCCATGCAAGACGCCAACGGGGATTTGACGATAACCTCGCAACCGGGTGATGAAGGACACTTGCTAATTTCCGTAAGCGATACAGGCGTCGGCATCTCCCCTGATAAAGTTGACCAGATTTTCGATACTTTCTTTACTACTAAAGCCCAGGGCACCGGCATGGGTCTGGGAATCAGTCGTTCTATCGTCGAATCGCATGGCGGCCGCCTGTGGGCCACTTCTGACACCGGCCGTGGTGCTACGTTTCGATTCACATTGCCGAAAGGTGTAGTTGGAACATGACTACTTCATCTTCCCCAATTGTCTTTATCGTAGATGACGACGAAGACATGCGCCTATCAATGCGCCGCATTCTGAAGACAGTCGACTTGCGAGCCGAACTGTTTGCCCGAGCGCAGGATTTTCTGCAGAAAGATATCCCAGATGTTCCGAGTTGCCTGGTGTTGGACGTTCGCCTTCCTGGGATGGGGGGACTTGAGGTCCAGCAGAAACTGATTGAAGCGGGAATCAATATCCCCATCATTTTCATCACGGCGCATGGGGATATACCGATGAGCGTAAAGGCCATGAAGTCGGGTGCGTTTGAATTTCTAACGAAACCATTCCGGCCTCAGGAGTTTCTTGATGCGATTCAGCAGGCCTTAGAGCGCGACCAACTATCTCGTCGCCAGCGAAATGTGATGGCGGAATTGCAGGAAAGGTACAAGGGCCTGACCGTGCGCGAGCGTAAAGTAATGGACCTCGTAGTTTCTGGTATGCAGACAAAGCAGATCGCGTCTGCACTCGGGACGAGCGAAATTACCGTTGCTGTCCATCGCGGGCGCGTGATGCATAAGATGCAGGCTGGCTCTCCTGCCGAACTGGGCAGCATGGCGGAAAGACTGAAGCTTTCTACAAGCAGATAGTTTTTGGCTCCCAGCGCCCAGTATCGTGACATTTTGCTCTTCTCTCAAGCGAACGTATTTACATATATAACCGGCCTATATGAAGTCGCAATTGCGCTTTTTTGAGGGACGGATAGATTTGTGTGATATGAGCGGTGCAAAGAGAACGAGCCTCGTCGCTGTCGTCGATGACGATGAGTTCCTCAGGGATGCCCTGCGCCGCCTGCTCAGAGCTTCCGGGCTAGGGGCGGTCTCGTTTGAATCGGCCGAAGATTTGCTGAATTCCGGGCGACTTCAGGAGATTTCTTGCCTAATCGCTGACGTTCGCATGCCCGGACTTTCCGGTCTTGAACTGCAAGCGCGGCTCAAAGCCGAGCAATGCCCGGTTCCGATCATTTTCGTCACGGCCCATGGCGACGCCAAGATGCGGATTCAAGCAATGCGCGACGGAGCCGTGGAGTTCTTGACTAAGCCGTTCGACAATGCAGTCTTGCTGGAGATGGTTCACGCCGCGGTCAAGGTTAGCTCCCGCAAACATTTGGAGGCGAACGGATGAGAGTGGCCGATCAAGACCGTCGGGCCCGTCGATTCGAGCAGATCATTGGCAGCAGCTCGGCTTTGAAATTTGTCTTGGAGCAGGTGGAGCGTGTCGCACCGGGAGATACCACGGTTCTCATCCACGGAGAAACGGGGACTGGGAAAGAACTCATCGCTCACGCAATCCACAAAGCCAGTCCCCGTAGCGGCCAACCTCTTATCAAACTGAATTGCGCTGCCATTCCGTTTGACTTGCTTGAAAGTGAGCTTTTTGGCCATGAGCGCGGGGCGTTCACCGGTGCTATTGCGCAAAAGATTGGCCGCTTCGAAATGGCAGACAAAGGTACGTTATTCCTTGATGAGATCGGAGACATACCGCTCGCCCTCCAGTCCAAACTTCTGCGTGTTCTACAGGAGCAGGAGTTTGAGCGCTTAGGGAGTGGCCGTACTCATTGTGTGGATGTGCGGCTTGTCGCTGCGACTCATCGCGATCTTGAATTAATGGTGAAACGCGAACAATTTCGCAGTGATCTGTACTACCGCCTGAACGTATTTCCCATTGCGCTGCCCCCTCTGCGTGAGCGAGTTGACGACATCGGTCCTTTGGTTGAGCACTACGTTGAGATCTTTTCCAGCCGAGTTGGGAAACACATTGAAAATATTTCAGACGAATTCGTCAGTGCTTTCAAATCGTATTCGTGGCCAGGCAACATTCGAGAACTTCAGAACATGATCGAACGCGCGGTGGTGCTTTCCGATGAAGGTGTGCTTCCGAATCTTCTACGTCCAACTCGTGTTGCATCTGTTATCGGCTTTCCTGTCAGCACAGCGCTTTGCGATTCCGAACGCGAATTGATTTTGAGAGCTTTAGAGACATCGGGATGGGTAGTCGGCGGCCCTTATGGTGCAGCCGCAAAATTGGGCTTGAAGCGTACTACGCTCGTCGCACGGATGAAAAAGCACGGGATCTTCCGTCCGGTCGAAGAAAGTATTCGCAACCAATCCCTCACCAGTAATGTGTCCAGCAATCGAATCTGTTAGGGTCGTCCGCAGAGCAATCGGCTACCGTGGACATCGTTGCGAGTTGCGTTAGCCCCCGAAAACTACTCCCCACCGCATCAATATCACCACCTTCCGTTGACCTGGATCTCTGATCGACCGTTGATCAAGTGTAGATGCGTTTGCGGATGCACAAATACTCAGTGTCTGCTTACTCACGGATAGCTTTCGCTGCGAGTGCGGCTGGCGCAGAGCTTCACGTGTCAGGATCTTGCCACTGTTGATGGTTGGTCTCGCCTCGCACCCATATGTCGATCGCTTCTGTAGGCCCACAGTGAGTTTTCCGCTCGAATGGTATGGCAGAAGAATTGCGAAACTACGGTGCAAGGCAGCTTTGAGAAAGGGAATGACGGTGGCGAACAAAATCATCGGCGACTCAACGAAGTTGCTGGAAGGGCCAATCTCCAGAGTCTATCTACGCGGCCGTTTCCCGCTTCACTATTTCGTCGTTCTTATTCTCCTGCTTTCGGCCTTGTCATTGGTAACAGGCTGCAGAAGAACGAGCGCCGCGCCCGCAATTCCGAGTCCTGAAGTGGAAGTCGCCACGGTTTTGCAGAAGGACGTCCCCATCGTCAGCGAATGGGTGGCGACGCTCGACGGCTACGTAAACGCGCAGATTCAACCCCAAGTAACGGGATACATCATTCAGCAAACCTACAAAGAAGGTTCATTTGTCCGCAGGGGGCAGGTGCTGTTCCAAATCGATCCGCGCCCCTTCCAAGCACTCCTTGATCAGGCGAACGCTCAGCTGGCGCAGACTCAGGCACAACTCGCCAAAACTCAAATGGATGTCGATCGGGACACTCCGCTCGCGAAAGCGCACGCCATTGCTCAAAGTCAATTGGACAATGACATCCAGGCGAACCGCGCCGCAGCGGCGACGGTGAAAGCAGCTGAAGCACAAGTTGAACAGGCTCATCTGAATCTTGATTTCACCAATGTCCGCTCGCTCATTGACGGCGTCGTGGGGATTGCTCAGGTGCAGACGGGAAATCTCGTCAATCCCACGACGATTCTTACATCGGTTTCACAGATAAATCCGATCAAGGCGTATTTCTCGATCAGTGAGCAGGAGTATCTCCACTATGCCGAGCGAATCAACGCGGAGGCGCAAAAGGAAAGACCCTCCAACGGACCCCCGTTTGATCTGATTCTGGCCGATGGGTCGGTTTATCCCCTCAAAGGATTTGGCCTGCTCACGAATCGTCAGGTTGATGTGAGCACAGGCAGTATCCAGGTCGTCTGTTCTTTTCCCAATCCACAAAGCTACCTTCGCCCCGGCGAGTTTGGAAGGCTGCGGGCAGCGGCCGACATCAGGCACGGCGCGTTGCTCGTACCGCAGAAAGCCGTGAGTGAGCTGCAAGGAAGCTATCAAGTTGCAGTCGTCAGCCTAGACAACAAGGTGAGTATTCGGGACGTGAAAGTCGAAAACCGTGTTGGGCCGATGTGGATCGTCAAAGGCGGAGTCAAACCGGGCGAACTAGTGATTATCGAGGGACTTCAGAGAGTTCAAAGCGGCGCGACAGTGAAAATCAAACAATTACAGGCGAAGGGCGATTGACATGTCCAAGTTTTTCATAAATCGCCCGATCGTCGCGATCGTTATCTCGATCATTATGGTGATCGTCGGAGCCGTGACCATCGCCACGCTTCCAGTGGCCCAGTTCCCCAACATCGTTCCCCCCGAGGTTCAGGTTCTCGCAACGTACGTGGGGGCGGACGCCCAGACGATCGAGCAGTCCGTCGCGACGCCAGTCGAGCAGCAGATGAGCGGCGTGGACAACATGAACTACATGTATTCGCTGAACTCGACCGCCGACGGCCTGATGCACCTCATCGTGGACTACGACGTAAAGACCGATCCGAATACCGACCTGATGCTGACGCAAATGCGACAAACACAGGCCGCATCACAATTGCCCTCCGATGTCACCAACTATGGCGTTACCGTGCAAAAAAGCGTGACCGCTCCGCTGATGCTGGTCACGCTCTACTCTCCCCACGGTACCTACGATGCGCGTTTTCTCGCTAACTACGCGTATATCAATCTCGCTGACCAAATCAATCGTTCTTACGGCATTGGAAGTGTCCAGGTATTTGGCGCGGGCCAATACGCGATGCGTTTGTGGGTGAAGCCCGATCGGCTTGCGAAATTGGCTATCACCGTCCCCGAGATTGTCTCGGCCATCCAGTCACAAAACACCGTCAATCCTGCGGGCCAGGTGGGGAGTGAGCCGGTTCCAAAAGGACAAGCGTTCACCTATACGGTGCGGGCACAAGGTCGAATGACTTCGCCCGAAGAGTTCGAAAATATCGTCGTACGCGAATCGGCCAACGGGGCGGTTGTTCGCGTAAAAGACGTTGCGCGCGTGGAACTCGGTGCCCAGACCTACAACATGGTGAGCCGCCTGGACGGCAAAGGCGCTGCCATCGTTGCGGCATATCAACTACCGGGCTCGAACGCAGTCCAAGCAGCAAACGAGCTCAGGAAACTGATGGCGGAGATCAAGACCCGGCTGCCGGAAGACATGGACTACGCCATCTCGCTGGACACGACGGAAGCCGTCAGCGCGGGGATAAAGGAAATCGTCCTCACGCTCGTCATCGCCATTGTCCTGGTCCTCATCGTGGTGTTCCTGTTTCTGCAAGGCTGGCGTGCGACGCTGATTCCACTACTTGCTGTGCCCGTCTCCCTGGTCGGCACATTCATGTTCTTCCCCTTGTTTGGATTCTCGATCAACACGCTTTCACTGTTTGGGTTAGTGCTGGCTATTGGATTAGTGGTGGACGACGCGATCGTCGTTGTTGAAGCAGTGGAGCGGCATATTGACGAGGGTCTGACGCCTAAAGCCGCTGCGCTCAAAGCGATGGAGGAAATCGCCGGTCCCGTCGTTGGCATCGCTCTGGTTCTTTCTGCAGTCTTTATTCCTACGGCGTTCATACCCGGAATTACCGGACGACTCTACCAGCAATTTGCCGTGACCATCGCCTTCTCCGTAATTCTGTCGGCATTCAATGCGCTTTCGTTAAGCCCGGCGCTGGCCGCGTTGTTGCTGCGTCCAAAGATTTCTTCCCGCGGGCCGCTCGCGGCATTTTTCGACTGGTTCAATCGTGTGTTTGCGAATGCGACGGAATGGTATGTTCGGACGTGTGGTTTCCTCATTCGCAAGAGTGCGATCGCACTAATTCTGCTTGCAGGTTTTGCTGGCGCCGCCGCCTGGTTCGGCAGCAAAGTCCCCTCAAGTTTTCTCCCCGATGAGGATCAGGGTTACCTCTACGTAAACGCTCAGCTGCCAACTGCCGCGTCGCTTCAGCGCACGGACGATGTTGCAGCAAAGATCGAAAAGATACTGGCCAACACTCCGGGCGTTGAGCATACGACGAGCGTCGTTGGATTCAGCCTGCTCAGCTTCGTGCGTACCAGCTACAACGCCTTCTTCTTCGTGACCCTGAAGCCCTGGGACGACCGGAAATCACGTTCCGAGCAACTCCAAGCCATCAAGCAACAAATCAACACGGATCTGTCATCGCTGCCGGAAGGAATAGCGTTCTCCTTTTCTCCGCCCGCCATTCCTGGCATTGGAACATCCGGCGGATTCACGTTCGTGCTCGAAGATCGCGCGGGCAAGGACCTCGAATTCTTTTCGTCGAATCTCCAGACGTTTTTAACTGAATCGCGGAAACGCCCGGAACTTGCAGGGCTCAGCACTACTTCTCTTTCCAGTGTGCCCCAACTGTTCGCAGACGTGGATCGCGAAAAGGTCATGAAGCAAGGAGCGTCGGTTAGGGACGTTTATCAGACGCTGCAGGCTTTCATGGGAGGCTACTTTATCAACTATTTCAACCGGTTTGGCAGACAGTGGCAGGTCTACATCGAGGCGGAGGGCGACTATCGCACTCAGGCGGAAAATGTCGGCCAGTTTTACATTCGAAACAATAAGGGTGCGATGGTGCCTCTTTCCTCCGTCACCCGCTTCGAGTCACGCGACGGTCCGGAATTCACCATGCGCTTTAACGAATATCGCGCCGCCCAAATCAATGGCGCCGCCGCGCCCGGCTATAGCGCAGACCAGGCCATGGTCGCTCTCGAGGATGTTTTTCGGAAGACAATGCCGCGCGAGATGGGATTCGACTATCTCGGCATGTCTTTTCAGGAAAAGAAAGCTCAGGAAGGAGTTCCGCCGGCTGCTATTTTCGGATTCTCTCTTCTGTTCGTCTTCTTGATTCTGGCCGCGCTATATGAAAGCTGGTCTCTTCCTTTCAGCGTTCTTCTCAGCACGCCGGTCGCGGTTTTTGGAGCATTTGCCATCTTGTGGCTGAGGCGCACCATCCTGTCCGCCTTCCTGCCCACTTACATGGTGCAGATCGAAAGTGACGTGTATGCGCAAATCGGTCTCGTGATGTTGATCGGACTGGCGGCCAAGAACGCCATCCTCATCGTCGAATTTGCGAAAGAACAATACGAGCACGGCAAGCCACTCGTGGATGCGGCGCTTGAGGGGGCCCGCCTCCGGCTTCGACCGATCCTGATGACTTCGTTCGCATTCATTCTGGGAGCGGTTCCTCTATGGACCGCGTCCGGTGCCGGCGCAGTAGCACGCCAGATCATGGGTACAGCCGTGATTGGTGGGATGTTGGCTGCAAGCCTTATCGGTATTTTCTTCATTCCGGCCATGTTCTACCGCGTCGAAACGTGGTCAGGCATGGGCGCGAAGCGCCAATCAGCCCCCGTTTCCCAAATCGCACCGGCGGAGGGGGATTAGCGTGAGACTGCACATCATTGTGCTGATCGTCGTCCTTTTGAGTGCCGGGTGCACGATGGGTCCGCGTTACAAGAGGCCCGTCGTAAAGGCCCCCGGTTCATTTCGCGGAGCACCGGAAGAGGACCCACAACCGCAGGCCACATCGCCACAACTCATTGCGCTCGGCGAGCAAAAGTGGTGGGACGCATTCCAGGACGAACAGCTGCGCTCCTTAATCCGCACCTCACTCCAACAAAACTACGACGTTCGCATAGCGGCTTCCCGCATTCTTGAAGCGAACGCGCAACTCGGAATCACGCGAGCCGATCAGTTTCCAACCCTGAGCGGGGGAGGGGCGATTGCCGATGTGCGTTCGTCCCAATCCAAGTTGGTTCCGGAATTTGAAACTAGCACAGGTCAAGTAAGTGTTTCGGTGGCTTGGGAGCTTGATTTCTGGGGTAAGTTTCGCCGCGCGACGGAAGCCGCGCGTGCCAATCTCCTTGCCAGTGAATGGGCGCGTAAGGAAGTAGTCTCAACTCTCGTGGCGAATGTCGCTACCGCATACTTCCAGCTGCGGGCGCTCGATCTCCAACTGGAAATCTCAAAACGTACACTCGATTCGCGCCAGGAATCGCTGCGGCTGACACAGGTTCTGGCGAATGGCGGCGCGACCTCTTTGTTGGATGTGCGCCAGGCGGAACAGTTGGTTTTTACCGCGAGCGCAGAAGTCCCTGCCTTGGAACAGCAGATTGAGCAACAGGAGAACTTGCTGAGCATCCTCCTCGGGCAGAATCCCGGTAACATCCCACGAGGTCAGGCTCTTACGGAGCAACGTCAGCCTCCTGAAGTTCCTGCAGGCCTTCCCTCGGCATTGCTTGAGCGCCGCCCTGACGTTCGGCAGGCAGAGGAACAGTTGATTGCATCGAACGCCGAGATCGGCGTCGCGCGTGCGGCTTATTTTCCTCAAATCTCGCTCAGCGGGGCGAGTGGATTTCAGAGTTCTGCTTTGAGCAATTTGTTCACTGGGCCTGCGGGCGCGTGGAACTTCGGCGCGTCACTTGCACAGCCCATATTTACAGCGGGTCGGATTCGTTCGGGAGTTCGTCTGGCCGAAGCGCGTCAACAGATCGCCTTGCTCGTTTACCAACAATCAGTTCAGGCGGCATTTCGCAGTGTCTCCGACGCACTAGTCGCGCACCGCAAGACGCGAGAATTCCGCGTACAGGAAGAATTTCTGTTCCAGTCGGCGCAGGACGCGGCGCGTCTCTCCCACATGCGCTATGCCGGCGGCGTCACAGGCTACTTGGAAGTCCTGACAAACGAGACGAATGCTTTTTCGGCAGAACTCGCCGTCGTACAGGCCCGCCAGAATGAATTGCTCGCCCTGGTGCAGTTGTACGAAGCACTGGGAGGAGGCTGGCAGCAGTAAACGCTGCAGCCTTTGATTGCAAAAGCACCTATGGACATAACTGAGGATCTTACGGCAAAGCCATGCAGCACAGTGGGAGAGCTCAACGTTTGAGAAGTCGCGAAACCACTTCGCCCAGCCACCTCGCAATTGCAGTTGACCGCAGTGGCACGGAGGTGATCGTCCGCTTGAATGGGCGCATTGATGTCGATTCGTCGCCCGATATTCGGGATTGCCTTCTCGCCATTCTATCGGGCAAACAGTCCGTTCATGCGGTCATCGTCGACCTGAGTGACGTCAACCACATTGAAGCATCGGGAATCGCGACGCTAGTTGAAGCCCTTAAAATCGCCGGCCCTCGCCAGATTCGTCTCCATTTGCAAGGACTGCATGGTTCTGTGCTACGTCTCTTCGAGGTCACGGGGTTGCTTCCACTATTCGAGACGATAGACGGCGGCAAAAAGGTGCGTGATGGCGAATATTCTTGAAAGTGTCGGCGAAAAAACGATCGAACATCTCGACTACGTCGGAAGTCTGAACATTCAGTGGTGGGCCACACTGCGAGCGATGTTCCATTCGCTTCCTTTTATCGGGAACCGCTACCGGTGGCGGGCTGCCGTGAGACAGATGCTGGAAATCGGCGTCGATGCAATGCCGATGGTTTCTTTGATGTCCATATGCACTGGGTTCATTTTCGCCATGCAGGGGGCATCAGAGCTTCGGCGCCTTGGGGCACTGCGCTACGTAGTTGACTTGGTAGCAGTCGGCTTCACGCGCGAACTCGGCCCGTTGATGACGGCGATTGCTGTAAGCGGAAGATCCGGCTCCGCTTTCGCGGCCGAGATTGGGACTATGAAAGTGACCGAGGAGATCGATTCCCTCCGCGTCATGGCGCTCGCGCCAATAGAGTTTGTGCTCGCACCCAAGTACCTGGCCGCTTTAATT
>Ga0210394_10008326_pt1 | contig 10721 bp, 6 predicted proteins | sample IncBWC12MmetaG_FD_160121 | JGI IMG/M metagenome (GOLD analysis project Ga0210394, IMG submission 160121) | Forest soil microbial communities from Barre Woods Harvard Forest LTER site, Petersham, Massachusetts, United States - Inc-BW-C-12-M | ecosystem: Environmental > Terrestrial > Soil >... | reverse complement strand
GTCCGCGACCAGCGCCGACACCTTCTCGATCATGCCGGCCAGCGCCGCACGATGCACGGGCTTGGCACCGCGCACGCCGCGCAGAATTTCCGCGGCGGCGATGCCGTCGAGCATCGACAGCGCATCTTCGTTGGTGGCGGGCGCCAGGCGGAACGTGATGTCCTTCAGCACTTCGACCAGGATGCCGCCGAGGCCGAATGCGACCAGCTTGCCGAACGCCGGGTCGGTCACCGCGCCAATGATGACTTCCTGGCCGCCGGTCAGCATCTGCTGAACTTGCACGCCGAGAATCTCCGCCTTGCCGTCGTACTTCGCGGCATTGGCCACGATGGTGGCGTACGCGTCCTTCGCGGCTTGCGCCGACTTGACGCCGACCATGACGCCGCCCGCTTCGGTCTTGTGCAGTATCTGCGGCGAGACGATTTTCATGACGACCGGGAAACCGATGTCGGAGGCGAGCTTGGCCGCGTCTTCCGCGCTCTTCGCCACACCCTCCTTGGGAATGGTGATGCCGTACGCCTCGCAGACGCCCCGCGCCTCGGGAGCGGTCAGCGCCGCGCGCTTGGCGGCGCGCGCCTCGGCCAGGATCTTGCGGACGGCGTTCTGGTCATGCGCCATCGTCAAATAACCTTCTTCGCCCGCAGCGCGGCGACATCCGCGTCCGCGTAGCCGAGCTCCCGCAGAACCTCATCGGTATGCTCGCCCAGCAAAGGCGAGCGCTTCACCTCGGTGGGGCTGTCGCTCATCTTGATGGGGTTGCCCACCGTCAGGTACTTGCCGCGTTTCGGATGGTCCACTTCGACGATGGTGCCCGTCTTGCGCAAGCTGGGTTCGTTGGCCAATTCGCGCATGGACAAAATCGGTCCGCACGGTATGTCATGCTCATTGAGCAGCGCCATGGCTTCGAACTTGGTCTTCGTGAGCGTCCAGGCCTCCACGGTTGCAAACACCTCTTTGAGCCGCGGCAGGCGCGCATCCGGTGTGGCGTAGTTGGGATCGGTGAGCCAGTCTTCTTTGCCGATCACCTTGCAGATGTCCTTCCAGACGGGCGCCTGTGCGATGAAGTACAAATAGGCGTTCGGATCCGTCTCCCACCCCTTGCACTTGAGGATGGTTCCCGGCTGGCCGCCGCCGGAGGCGTTGGCGGCACGCGGCACGGCACTGCCGAATTTGCCATGGGGATACTGCGGATATTCCTTCATGATGTGCGTGCGATCGAGACGCTGCTGGTCGCGCAGCTTGACGCGGCACAGATTCAGCACTCCGTCCTGCATCGCCGCGAGCACCCGTTGGCCGCGGCCGCTGGCGTTGCGTTGATAAAGCGCCGCCACGATGCCGAGCGCCAGGTGCAGTCCGGTGCCGCTGTCGCCGATTTGCGCGCCCGTCACCAGCGGCGGACCGTCATCGAATCCGGTGGTCGAGGCCGAGCCGCCCGCACACTGTGCGACGTTCTCGTACACCTTGCATTCCTCGTACGGTCCGGGGCCAAACCCCTTGACGGACGCCATGATCATGCGCGGATTGAGCTCCTGAACGCGCTCCCAGGTGAAACCCATGCGATCGAGGGCGCCCGGTGCGAAGTTCTCCACCAGCACATCGCAATGCTTGACCAGTTTCTCGAGCACTTGCTTGCCGCTCTCGCTTTTCGTGTCGAGCGTCACCGAGCGCTTGTTGTGGTTCAACATCGTGAAGTAAAGGCTGTCCACGTCGGGAATGTCGCGCAGCTGCTCGCGCGTGATATCGCCGGCGCCCGCCCGCTCGATTTTGATCACGTCGGCGCCGAACCATGCCAGCAATTGCGTGCAGGTCGGACCGGATTGCACGTGCGTGAAATCGAGAATCCGCACCCCATCTAATGCCTTACCCATGCCAGTCTCCCTGCGTGCGGCTCACTTGTACATCGTCTGATTCTTGGTGCCCGGTGCATACTCGCGCGGGTCGACCCAGATATTGACGACGGCCGAGCGCCGCAGCTTCTGTATCGACTCACGCGCGCGCTGCAAGGCGGGAGCGATCTGCGCCGGGTCGCGCACCTCTTCGCCATAACCGCCGAGCATTTCCGCAAACTTGCCGAACGGTACATCGCCCAAGAGATTGCCCACGTTGCCGCGCTGCTCGCCGTACTTGGCCAGCTGGCCGTAGCGAATCTGGTTCATGGCGGAGTTGTTGCCGATGACCGCGAGGTAGGGCACGCCGAAGCGGTTGGCCGTCTCCATGTCGAAGGCGGTCATGCCGAACGAGCCGTCGCCGTAGTAGCACAGCACCTCTTTGGACGGGTTCGCAAGCCCGGCCGCGATCGCAAATCCGGTGCCGACGCCGAGTGAGCCGAGCGCACCCGGATCCATCCACTGGCCGGGGCCGCGCGGACGCACGGCTTGCGCCGAGATGGTCACGACGTCGCCGCCGTCGCCGATGTAGATCGTGTCGTCCCGCAGGAACTCGTTGAGCTCCCAGGCCACGCGATAGGGATGGATCGGCACGCTGTTCGACTTGAATAGCGGCATGAGCTTTTCGGCGGCGGCGTTCTCGCCATCCCCGAGCTGCTTCAGCCACTGCTTGCGCGCCTGGCGCTTGTCGCCCTTGATGCGGCCCGACGCGGCTTGCAGCACGGCGCCCAAGATCGCGCCTGGATCGCCGACCAATCCCAAGCTGATGTCGCGATTCTTGCCGACCGTGCGGTAATCCATGTCGATCTGCACCAGCGTCAGATCCTTGCTGATGCGCTTGCCGTAGCCCATGCGGAAGTCGAAGGGCGTACCGACGATCAAGAGCACGTCGGCGTTGGCGAACGCCTGGGTTCGCGTGCGATCGAAATGATGCGGGTCGCCCGGCGGCAGCAAGCCGCGGCTTGCGCCATTGAAGTATCCCGGAATATCGAGGCCGCGCAGCAGCGCGATGGCTTCCTTGTGGCCGCGCGCGGTCCAGACCTGCTGGCCGTACAGGACGGCCGGCCGCTCCGCATTGACGAGAATGTCCGCCAGTTTTTCGATGTCGCGCGGGTCGCCCAGGGAATGCGTCGACGCCCGGTAATGGCCGGGTTGCGGCACCACGGCCTTGGCGATGTCGACCTCGCGGTCGAGCACGTCGCGCGGAATCTCCAAGTACACCGGGCCGGTCGCACCGTTGAACGCCTCGCGCGCCGCCATCGAGACCATATCCGCAACACGCTCTGTGCTCGGGACGGTGGCGGCAAATTTCGTGATTGGGCTGATGATGTCGACGTGCGGCAGGTCCTGCAGCGATCCCATCTTGTGCTGGGTCAGCGCACCCTGGCCCCCGATGTGCAGGACCGGACTTTCGGAGCGAAACGCGGTGGCAATGCCCGTAATTGCGTTCGTGAAGCCCGGCCCGGCCGTCGTCACCACGCAGCCGAGCTTGCCGGTCTGGCGCGCGTAGCCGTCGGCGGCGTGCGCGGCAACCTGCTCGTGGCGCACGTCGATGATGCGGATGCCCTCGTCGACGCAGCCGTCGTAGATGTCGATGATGTGGCCGCCGCACAGGGTGAAAATCGTGTCGACGCCCTCATTCTTCAGCGCCTTGGCGACCAGGTGGCCGCCCGAGATCACGTTCGCATCGCGGCTCTTGCGCTGCAGGGTATCTTCGGCGGTGGTACTGGTCTTGGCCTGAGTCGGCGTCGCGTTTACGGTTGCCATGGTGCCTCCAACTTCGTGAATCTGAGCGCAGGCGGAAGCGGCGGCCTCCGCCTGCGATGGTGAGAAATCATCTGCTGCCGAATCCCCGCCATCAGGTCCTCGGCGTGCTCGCCACGACGTCGGGCGCCGACGGCTGCGCCTTGTAGCCGCTGGCGAAGTGCCGCGCTCGCATGGGTTTCAGCACGAACAGCGCCATGAGCCCGGCAATGATGTTGCAGGTCATGGCGACGGCGAACACCGTGGTCCAGCCGTGGGACTTCGCGATGATGGCTGCGACCGGAACGAGCAGTGCGCCGGCGCCTTTGGCCGTGTACAGCATGCCGGCGTTCGACGCCGCATACTTGGCGCCGAAGGTATCGCCCTGGGTGGCGGGGAACAGACTGAAGATTTCGCCGTACACGCCGAAGTACAGCGCGGTGACCAGCACGAACACCGTGGGGGTCGAACCGGACTGGCTGAGCGTGTACAGCGCCGCGGCGCCGGCGAAAAATGCGATGGCCATGGTGTATTCGCGGCCGATCTGATCGGACAGCCAGCCGAAGAACGGCCGACCCACGCCGTCGAAGATTCGATTCAGCTGAATGGCGAAGATCAGCGCCGGCATGGCGGCCAACCCGAACAATTCGACGGGAGCCTTGTCGATCTTGAAGTCTTTCGCGATCGGCGCCATGGAAGCCGCCATGGTCAGGCCGCCGGCGGCGATCAGTACGAACATGATGTAGAGCACGTAGAAGACCGGGCTCTTCAGTACTTCCATCGGCGTGTAGCCGTGCGCCGTTTGATTCGCTTTGACCTTCGCGCCGATGAGCTGGGGAGGCGGCGCCAGCAGCAGGAAGGACATCACGAATACGATGATGCCCTGCAGCAGGCCGAAGACCAGAAACGCATGCTCGTAACCCGATGCGCCGATCATGGTCTTGATCGGTCCGACCGTGATCGCGGCGCCCGCGCCGAATCCCGCGGCGGTGATGCCTGCGGCAAGACCGCGCCGGCCGGGAAACCATTTCAGCGCATTGCCGACGCAAGTCCCGTACACGCAGCCGGTGCCGATGCCGCCGAGTGCCGCCGCGAAATAAAGGACCGGCAGCGAACTGGCGACGGAGTTCAGCACCCACGCGGCGGCGACCAGGACTGCGCCTACGATGACCACCCAGCGCGGTCCAAACCGATCGACCATGTAACCTTCGATCGGAATCAGCCAGGTTTCGATCAAGACGAACAGTGTGAAGGCCAGCTGAATGGCCGCGCGCCCCCAATGATATTTCGCGTCGATGGGATCGACGAACAGCGTCCACCCATACTGCAGGTTCGCCACGCAAGCCATGCAGACGACCCCGATGACGAGTTGCACCCATGGATTCGCCCACGGCGAGTTTGATTGCTGGGAATTCAGATTCGCATTCATATAGTTCTCCTTATTCACCCTGGACGATGCGGAAAATCACGTTAGGTTCATGCGGAAAATGTCGGTGGAGGGTCAGCGGCAGGGAACAGAATGGCGACAGGTCGCCGTTCCCATGCACTGGCTATCGAAGATGCGGACGCGCCGAGACTGACTCAACCGTAAGCCCCCTATGCAGTTCGAACGGCAAAGTTACGAACCGATACCAGCCCATGCATTATTTTCGTGGTATACCATATATGAATGAGTTTTGGGCTGTCAAGCAACATCCCGGAATCGGGTCATGTGTGCCTCGCCGACCCTGGCGTGGCGGCACCAGAGTGGCAGCGCATTGCTCATATCCCCGTATGGGGTGTTTCTTCAATAGGAAAAAGCCCTACGCCAGGTAGTATATCTGTAGCGCGGACGCAGCAGGGCAATGCGCCTCGCGCAAGGAATAACTCAAATCGACCAACGCGTCGAGGGAGCCAATGAACACCATAGCCACGCTGGTACAGCGTACCTCAGCAACTCCGCTAGCGCTTGCGCCGCTCAATGCCACGAGTTTACGCGATCAGGCCTATACGCTTCTGAAGAACGCAATCGCGGACACCGATATCTACGATCCGAATCAGGAGCTGCGGCTCGACGAGCGGCAGCTCACGACGGCGCTCGGCGTCAGCCGCACGCCGATTCGTGAAGCACTGTCGCTGCTCGAGCAGCAAGGATTCATCCGCACGGTACCCCGCCGCGGCATCTACATCGTGCGCAAGTCGAAGCGCGAAGTCATCGAAATGATCCAGATGTGGGCGGCGCTCGAATCGATGGCCGCGCGGCTCGCCACCTTGCACGCCACCGATGCGGCGATCGCCAAGCTGCGGCATCTGTTCGACGAATTTCAGAACTCCCCGCCGTCCGAACACCTGGACGAGTATTCCGACGCCAACATCGCTTTTCATACGGCGGTGATCGCGCTCGGCGGCAGCCAGACCATCGTGGACGCGACCCGCAACCTTCTGATTCACGTGCGTGCCATTCGCCGCGCGACGATCTCGCAGAGCGACCGCGCCGCGCGTTCGATCATCGATCACTTGAAGATCATCGAAGCCTTGGAGCGGCGCGAGACCGAGTTGGCCGAACGGCTCGCCCGGCAGCACACGCTCGACCTCGCTGCGCACGTCGATCGCTTCTGCGACTTTCTGGGGTAAACCAGCTCGGAGAAGCTCCTGGCTTGGGCTATGCCGGAGCGCGCAGCCCCCACTCGCCCAAGGTGGGCGCCGTGCCTGCACCACTGCGCAGGTAGCGCGGGCCGGGCTCGCCCGGCACTTCGCCGCGCAGCGCCCCCGGCGCGACGGCCATGATGCCGCTGCGAATGTCGGGATCGGCGATGGCCGATGCAAGCGCCACCCCGTCCACCCCCACCGGCGTACCGGACTCGATGCGAAGATAGATCCGGCCGGTTGCCGCCTCGGCGAAATTCACCTTGCGAAAGCCGCCGACACAGCGCCGCAGGAATCCCGTGTTGTGTTCGGCGGCCAGCAGCCGTCGATCCGGGTAGAGAAATTCCGGGCGAACCGCATCGACATTGACGCGGCCGTAGCGCTCGATGTCGAGCGTTCCTTTGACGCTCAGAATATTGAACGTCTCGTTGTCGCCGAAGGCGACCGTGCGCGGACGCTCGCCGAGAGGCACCGTGTTGTCCAGGAACTCGAATTGAATGCGCTTGTCGCTGCGGCGGACCCACGTGAAAAACACGTCGGGAATCCCGACGTACGCTTCCACCGCGTGCGCCAGCGTGTCGTCGACGGCCTTGTAGCGGCCGAATTCGAGTCCCCGCATCCATGCCCGCTCGACCAGCGATTCCGGCGGCGTAATCACGAAAAACAAGTAAACGGTCTGGCCGAAGCGCGTCAGCAAATTGCTGCCCGCCTCGTCGGAGTCGGGCGCGAAGCTGTCGAAGCGAAACCGGTCGATCAGGAGGTGAGTCATGTCGCCGCGCCGGTGCTTGCGGGCCATGTAGCGGTCGAGCTTTTGGTCGACGATCTGCAGCTCCTCGGCCGTGAAGGCGCCCGCATATTTGTAGGCTGCGCCGAGCGTGCCGTAGTCGAGCAGCTGCTTGCGCCAGATGTCCGGACTGATCAGCGCGAAATCGCTCCATTGCACGCCGATATCTCCCGCCAATGTCTTCTGCAGCGGCCGCAGTGTGCTCTTGCCGGAAGCGGATGGGCCCTTGGTATTGATGACGACGGGGCGCTCCTGAGGCGGCAGCAGGTGGTAGCCCTCGCTGCGGGCTCCCTGCAGCAGCAGAGGCTCGATCTCTCGGCCGATCGCATCGCTGCCATATTCGTTGCATGCCATATCGGTCGCCACCGTCACAATGATCTCGCGCGTACCCCACGCGTGACCCTGGGTCGCAAACAACGCCGACATCACTCGCGCCAGCGTGCGGTAGGCGATTTTCTGCTGCGCATCTTGGACCATGCCCGCGAAGCGCTCGCATTCCGCGATGTGCTGCGGGCCCCAGCTGCGGCTCGACTTCCCGGGAGGCGCCGCCGCGCGGCGGCGCGGCGCGATGCGCGCAAACAGCCGCGAGGCCGCATGTCGCTTTGCGGGCGTCGCGGCCGCCGCTTCCTCCGGCATCAGCCGCGTCATGGCGACGTCGATGGCATGGCGCAGTTCGAGGCGGGCGCGGTCGAACGCCGCGGTGATGGCAGCCATCTGCGGAACGAGATAACGCTCCTCCAAGCGGCTCGCGATCTCGCGAAAGTTGATGCCCAAATCTCCGATTCGCGAGCCGTCGGGCACGGCGAAGTCCGCGGTGACGCGGATCAGGAGTTCGTGCAGGGCAAGTCTCTCAGGCCGAAATGCGACCAGCTCGCTCGGCGAGAAGCCGGTGAGGCCCTGCATTTCGCTGACGGTGGCCATGCTGGTAAAAACGTTGCCGGGTCGAAAGATCGTCGACAGATGCTGCAATTCCCGCGGCACTTGCGAGCGGATCCCGGGATTCCATGGCCCGTACGCCGGCTCTTCCGCGGCACTCACGCGCCGTACCAGCCCTGCATTCGCATGCCCTTCATTCGGGTTCCTTCATTCCCCGATCATACCCAGCCCGCGCATTCCGCGCCGCAGCGTAATAGTTGCGACGCAATTCGCTCTCTTCGGCGCCGGCGTGTGACGCATTCGCCACCCGTGCATATGTTCAAATCATCGACAATACGCCATTGAAATGAACGTTCGAGGCGGACGCGCTCAACCATAAATCGGCGGCGGGGAATTGCAGCCAGTGAATTCGCAACTTATCGGTCGAACGCCCGCCGGGTCGGTGCCAAGCGCATCCGACTCCCCGGCCGACCGTGCCGTGGATCCCGTGTTGCGGGGCCTGACACGGCTCGCGGCCGGCGCCACCGGCTCGCCTCTGGCATCCATCGCGATTGCGGGTGTTGGCGAGCTCTGGTGCACCGCGGCCGCCGCGCTGCCGGCTGCCGCCGCGCCGCGGCTCGATCCCTTTGCGCTCCATGCCTCCCATGCGACGGAGCTGTTCGAAGTCGCTGACGCCACTCTCGATGACCGCTTCCGGGAATCCGAACTCGTGACCGGGCCGCTGGCCATCCGCTCCTACGCCGGAATCGCACTGCGCACGGCGGCAGGCGACGCATTGGGCACCCTCGCCGTATACGGAACGCAAGCGCGCGCCCTTTCACCCGAACAGCGCACCTCCCTGCTGCTGCTCGCCGAGCAGGCCGTGGCTCGCGCCGAGATGCAGACTCGGCTGACGGAACTTGCGCTGCTCGCCGATGCGCCGGCCGCCGCGACCGCAGGCTTGCTCGAAACCGCACCGGTCGCGATTTATCACACGGACGCAGCCGGCGATGTCATTTATTGCAATCCTGAATATCGCCGCATGTTTGCACTGCAGCCGGGTTACGGACCGGATGCGTGGGCGCAGCGCGTGCACGCCGCGGACCGCGCGCGCATGCAGGACGCCTGGGCGGATTTCTGCCGACGACCGCGCCCGACGCGGTTCGACAGCTACCGCACCCAGGCCGACGACGGCAGCGTCCGTCATTTCTCCGAGCAAGTGGTCGCCGACGACGGCACCGGCGGCTGGGTTGGCACGATCACCGACGTCACCGACTTGGTCACCGCCCGCGACCATTTGCGCAAGGCGGAAACCATGTTCCGCAATACTTTCGACCAAGCGCCGATCGGCATTGCGCACGCCGACCGCCGCGGCAAATTACTGCGCTGCAATCCGTCGTTCTGGACGATGCTGGGCTACGATCCGTCTGACCTCGCGAATAAGACCATTGCCGATGTCACGCACGGCGACGATGTGCAGCGCGTGTCGGCGGAGCTCAAGCGCTTGTGGAACGGCGAGACCCCCTACGTCGATCTTGAAAAGCGCTATCTGCGCAAGGACGGCAGCTTCCTGTGGGTGCGCATGACCACCGCGCTGGTCCGTGAGGGCGATGCCAAGCCCGATTATTCGGTCGAGTTCCTGCGCGATATCAGCGCCCGCAAGGAGTCCGCCGAAGAGCTCGAACGCGTGCACAAGCAGCTCATGATCGCCTCGCGCCAGGCAGGCATGGCCGAGGTGGCGACCAATGTGCTGCACAACGTCGGCAATATCCTGAACAGCGTCAATATCTCGGCAAGCCTCGTCACCGAGCGCGTCAAGCAATCCAAAGCCCCGGGCGTGTCCCGTGTCGCCGCGCTGCTGCACGACCAAGGCTCCGCGGTGGGCGACTTTCTCGTCAACGACGAGCGCGGCAAGCACATTCCGGAATACCTGACTTCGCTCGGCGAGCAGCTGCTGAGCGATCAGAAAATCGAGCTCGAAGAACTCGGCTCGCTGCGCGACAACCTCGAACACATCAAGGACACCGTGGCGATGCAGCAGAGCTACGCCAAGCTCTGCGGCGTCACCGAAACCGTCGCGGTGGCCGATCTCGTGGAGGACAGCCTGCGCTTGAACGCCGGCGCCTTCGTGCGCCACGGCGTCACGCTGCGCCGCGAATTCAACGAGGTGCCGCCGATCACCGTCGACAAACACAAGGTCTTGCAGATTCTGGTTAATCTCGTGCGCAACGCCAAATACGCGTGCGACGAATCCGGCAGAACCGACAAGCTCATCACCCTGCGCATCGAGGCGGCGCCGGCCGGCGTGCACATATGCGTCATCGACAACGGCGTGGGCATACCGGCGGAAAACATGCACCGCCTGTTCACGCACGGCTTCACGACCCGCGTGGACGGACACGGCTTCGGCTTGCATAGCGGAGCCCTCGCCGCGCAGGAGCTCGGCGGCTCGCTGCGCGTGACGAGCGACGGGCCCGGCCGCGGCGCCATGTTCATTCTCGAACTCCCCTGTACCCGGGCGGAGGCTGGCCATGTCTAGCACCGGTCCGCTCGGCAACAGGCGCATCCTGATCATCGACGACAATGCGTCCATTCATGCGGATTTTCGCAAGGTCTTGGGCGTCCAGGCCGAGCACACGGCGCAGGCCGCGCTCGATGTGCTGGAGGCAAATCTGTTCGGCGGCGATGCGGCCGCGTCGGCGCGGCCGAACTTCGAGATCGACTCGGCGCATCAGGGCAAAGAAGGCGTCGCGATGGTGCATCAAGCGCTCGCCGAGGGTCGTCCGTACGCGATGGCGTTCGTCGACATGCGCATGCCGCCGGGGTGG
>Ga0210394_10008325_pt1 | contig 10722 bp, 7 predicted proteins | sample IncBWC12MmetaG_FD_160121 | JGI IMG/M metagenome (GOLD analysis project Ga0210394, IMG submission 160121) | Forest soil microbial communities from Barre Woods Harvard Forest LTER site, Petersham, Massachusetts, United States - Inc-BW-C-12-M | ecosystem: Environmental > Terrestrial > Soil >... | reverse complement strand
GCCCAAAGCCGCCGGGACTGTATGAACTCGCAAAAGCTCGACTTTGTGACTCGCGAAAAGCGCGGCTGTGCAAACGCCGCGAAGCTCCTGATGCCCATGACGTTCGCGCGAGGAGATAGCCTCTTCGCGGAAAGGGGTAGACTTGCGCGCCAAGAAGGCCCCCTCCCCTGTTTTTGCGCAAGTGTTCATTCTGCGAGAGTTGCACGCGCGGTTTGCGCAAGCTTGCGGCGGATGATTGGGAGCGATTCCGGTGAGGCAAATACTTAATACAGAGCGCACAGAGACACAGAGAGCACGGAGAGGAAGGCGACGGTCTGGAAGTTTGGTGCAGCGCGTGTGATTGGGGGTGATTCCGGAGGGGCAAATACTTAACACAGAGCGCACAGAGACACGAAGAGCACGGAGAGAAAGGCGGCGGTTTGAACGATCGGATGAAGAGAGTGTGATTAGTTCGAACGAAAGGATTCTGACTGCCCCGGCGGCGTGGGGTGGTTATTTTTTTCGCCGCATAGTCCGCAGGAGAGATCCCTCACTCACGCTATTCGCTCGGGACGATGATCCTGATCGGCTCCTCATTTTTGAGTGGCGATCGAACCTAGTTGCTTAACAGCGGGCAACTAAGGCCCAAGCGCCAGCGCCAAGCCCCGCAGTCTCGCACCGCGAGCTACGAATGGCCAACAGAGCACATCGCTTCGCGAGCGTTACATCTATTTTACCGCGAGCGTCAAACTCCTGCGGTTCGTATAAGAACGGCGCGTGCTTTCACGAAGGTCAAAGACGTAGTCTAAAATCACTTTTTTCCCGTAGGAACCTTCTGCTTCAGCTCTTCAAACCAGTTCTGCACGATGTTGATTTGCGTAATGGCCCTTTGCTCCGGCTCGACCATTAGAAACTTCTGGCCATCGAGCGATACGTCGTAATTGGTGATGGGGACCGAGGCCGGCACATACTGCCCCGCAAAAAGCATCCGGGGATTACCCAAGACAAAGGTCGGCTTCGTCGCAACATCGACTGCCATCATCGCGTCGCCACTCCGGTAGAAAAGCTCCTTACCATTCGGATTCCATGCGGGCTCGGTGCCTCCTTCCGTCGAGATTTGTCGTTTGGCACCCGGACCTGGGAAGGATTGCACATAAACCTCAGAGCGGCCAGATTCGTCGGAAACGTAGGCCAGCCAGTCTCCGTCGGGTGAGAACCGTGCGTTCCCTTCGATGAAAGATGTCCGGAGGAAGGGTTGCGCCTTACGGTCTCTCATCCGCAGCACCCAGATGTCAGTCGAAGTGGCCGCATCTATGTTTTGGAAGGCGAGCCATTGCCCGTCGGGAGAGAACGACTGCGGAACTTGGAGAGTCGGACTGCTGATTAACTGCTCAAGCCCGCCGCTTCCGTCCGCCTTCTGCCAGAATAGATTGAGAATTCCTTCCTTGTTCGAGTAAAACGCGATGTGCTTGCCATCCGGCGTCCAAACCGGACGGTTGTTCGCATTGCCATCGAACGTAAACCGCGTCAACGTACCGCGGGATAGGTCACACAGCCATATTTGCCCGCCAATGCTGACCGCGATGCGTTTACCATCCGGAGAAATCCGAGGAGAGTCGTATGCGTGCGGAGGGATGGCGAGGGGCTGCTCCGTCCCATTTCGACTGACCCACACTAGCCGACGACCTCCTTGGATGCCGCCGGGAACGTAAGCCAGCGATCCTTTGGCGGAAACGCTGTATTGCGCAACGAGCGTGAATGGTACCTCCACAACGTTTTCAACCATCGGAACCGCCGCGCCCGTCACCGAAGCCCGCGAAGCATCAAAAGGCACCGCCATCAGCGTACCCCCTTGCACGAATAGCAGATGGCCTGAGGCCGCATATTTCGGATCGGCCGCCTCGGAAAGGAGATCTCGGCGTTTTCCTGTCCTGACGGACTCAGCGACAATTCTCGGCGCGTTTAGGTTCCCGACCGCAAAGAGTATCGTCTCGCCGTCCGGCAAGAAGTCCGGCAGGAGATGCACACCTTCTCCGTTCGCTAGAGGGCTGAGCCCTCTCGGGACGCCGCCGGTGTCAGGTACCTCGCGAAGAGGCACGCCTGTCGCGTTCCCAAAGACGATGCTGCCTCGATTGCCCCAACTTGCCCCGCCCGGCACTGCGGCGTCGCCCAGCGTTTGCGCCGCGCCTCCGCTGACTGATATTCTCTTCAGCTTTCCGACGGCGAAAAAGCCCAGCGATTGTCCATCGGGCGAGAAGAAAGGCGCGATCGCTCCTTCTGTCCCCGCGACCGCACGCACATCGAAGCCGTCCATCGGTCGCAAATAGATTTGCCGCGAGTTTCCGCGAATGGCCACATAAGCAAGCTGGCTTCCGTCCGGTGAAAGAGCGATCTCCGGATAATCCGGCACCGCAAGCTGGTCGCCCGGCGGCAGGTTTATTACGGTGCGCGTGACGACTTTGGCGGGCGTCGGCATCAGATTCCACACCGCGAGCCCCGCAATAACCGCTATCAGCACAGCCGCCATGCCTAAAACCGCCGCTTGCCGCCAGCCTACAACTAACCTCGCAGCACTGATCGTCGGTTTCGCTGGAGCAGGAGCAGTAAGAGCTTCTTGAATCTCGATGCGGGCATCGCCAGCATCTCGAAGGCGCAGAGTCTTGTCCTTTTGCAGGCAGCGGCGCAGCAAAGTGCGAATTTGCACCGGAGTCTCTGCGGGCAGCGCCTGCCAGTCCGGCTCGGTCTTCACTATCGCGGCTAGTATCTCGGTTATGTCTTCGCCGTCAAACGCCTGCGTGCCTGTGAGCAGCTCATACAGCACGCAGCCGAAGGCCCATATATCCGTCCGTTTGTCTACAGACTTTCCCCGTGCCTGCTCTGGCGACATGTACGAAGCCGTGCCAAGAATAACGCCGTGCATCGTCGCCGCCATGCTCAGCGTCGGTGAGTTGGAAGGATCGCTGTTCGTCTCGCCCGCGAATGCCTTCGCCAGGCCGAAATCCAATACCTTGACCTTGCCTTCCGGCGTGACCTTCACGTTGGCGGGCTTCAGGTCGCGGTGAATGATGCCTTTCTCATGAGCCGCTTCCAGCGCCTCGGCGATCTGCTTGCATATCGCCAACGCTTCTTCGATTGGAACCGCCCCGTCTCGCTTGACGCGCTCCGCTAGCGTCTCGCCCGACACCAACTCCATCACCAGATAATGTGTGCTGTTTGATTGTTCCAGCCCATAGATCGTGGCGATGTTGGGATGATTCAGTGCGGCCAGCATCTTCGCTTCACGCTGAAAGCGGGAGAGCCGCTCAGGATCATGCGCGAAAGCCTCCGGCAGGATTTTGATCGCCACATCGCGACCGAGCTTGGTGTCGCGCGCCTGATAGACCTCGCCCATCCCGCCGGCACCAATTGCGCCGGTGATCTCGTACGGCCCGAGTTTGCTGCCAGCGTTCAGCAACAGATCCCTCGCTGAGCTCGGGATTTCGGCTGGCGGCTCAGACGCCGCCAATGCGCCTCAACTTCGCCCATCCCGCCGGCACCAATTGCGCCGGTGATCTCGCACGATCCGAGTTTGGTGCCAGTGCTAAGCGGCATCACTTTTTTCCTGTGGGCACTTTCTGCTTCAGCTCTTCAAACCAGTTCTGCACCACGACGATTTGCGTTGGTGCTGAGGACGAAGTCTGTTCGTCGGCCTTGAGCATCAGGAAGCGTTGGCCGTCGGGGGACACGTCGTAGTTTTGGATCGTTGTCCCGGTCGGCAGATACGGTCCTTCAAAAAGCATCCGGGGCTTGCCCGCAGCGAAACCAGGCTGAGTGGCGATGTCCACAGCCATCATCTTATTGTCACTGCGGTAGAACAGCTCCCGCCCGCTTCGGTTCCACACCGGCTCCGTGCCGCCTTCCGTCGAGATTTGCCACTTTCCGCCGGGGCCCGGATAGGGCTGCACGTAGATCTCATACCGGCCAGACTCATCGGAGATGTACGCCAGCCAATGTCCATCGGGCGAAAACGCCGGCACACTTTCGTTAAAAGGCGTTCGGAGGAACGGTTGCGCTTTGCGGACTTGGCCCGGGCCCGCCGAAGGGTCGCCCATCCGCAGCATCCAGATGTCCAATCCGGTGGTGGGATTGACTTCCATGAAGGCCAGCAGTTGCCCATCCGAGGACCAGGACATGGGAATGTGGTCGTTGTTGTACTCGCCTGTGGTTAGCCGCTCCAGCCCTCCGCTGCCGTCGGCCAGTTGCCAGAAAATGCTCTGCGGTCCTTCCTTGTTTGATGTAAACGCGATCCGCTTCCCATCCGGAGTCCAAGCCGGATTGACGTTGAAATTCCCCGCAAACGTCAACCGGGTCAACGTCTCCCGGGAGAGATCGTAGAGCCAGACTTGAGAATCTTGCTGCCTGATCCCCACGGCTACACGTCGACCGTCGGGGGAAAGCCGCGGTCCGAGGTAGGCGTGCTGCGGGGCGGCCACGGGCAGCTCTGCCCCATTTCGATTGACCCATACCAGTCTGCTTTGGAGCAGCGCCTGAGCGGTCCCCGGAACATAGGCCAGCGATCCCGTCGCTGAAAAGCTGTACTGGGCGTTTCCGAGTCCTGTGGATTGCAGGACACCTTCCGCCATCGGGACCGCCGCACCCGTGACCGTCAGCCGCTGGGGATCGAACGGCACGGCCATTAGTGTTCCCCTTTGTGCATAGATCAGGTGTCCGGAGCGCGCGTACCGAGGGTAGGTCCCCCCTTGGACCAAGTTCCGTCGTTCGCCCGTTGCGACCGACTGGACTGCAACCTGCGGGTTGCCCCAATTTGCGCCAATCGTTCCGGCAGAAAATAGCACTGCCTTGCCGCCGGGCAAAAACTCCGGCCAGCGGTGGCTACCCTCCCCTTTTTCGAGATGAGTCAGCGGCTGGGGGGCGCCTCCCGCGTCCGACACCTGCTGGAGAACTCCGCTGAATGCGGATGCGAAGGCGATGATCCCCTGGCTGCCCCAACTGGCCCCGTAAGGCTGTGTAGTAGCATCGCCGAGGGCTACCGCCGCTCCCCCGCTCACCGCAACCTTCTTCAGCTTGTCGCCTGCGAAGAAGCCAATCCATTGGCCGTCGGGTGAAAAGAAAGGCTCAGCGGCTCCTTCTGTCCCTTGGATCGCCTTCACCTCAAGACTATCCATCGCCCGCAAGTAAAGCTGCTGGGTACTACCCTGGCGGGCGGCATACGCGAGATGAGTGCCATCGGGAGAGAGGGCCACGGCAGGGCCACTATCCAAGCCTGCTAATTGTTGGCCCGGCGGCAGCGTTATCACAGTGCGGGTGACAGGCCGTGGCGGCGCGGGCTTGAGATTCCAAATGGCCAAGCTCGCAATCATCGCGCCGAAGAGCAGCGCAACTAGGCCAAGAATTATCGGTCGCCGCCCCAGCCCCAGGGCTCGGATGCCTTTCACCGGGGCACTCATCTGCGATGGAATCTGGGAACCGCTCTCGGCAATCCACTTCAGCTCGTGAGTGAGATCACTGGCGCTCTGCCAACGCTCGTCCGGCTCTTTCGCGAGGCATCTCTTAACCACGCGATCGAGCGCAGGCGGCGTCATCGGCTGAAGCGACGACATCGGCGGCGGATTGGTCTCAAGAATCTTGGCGATCAAGCTCGCCTGACTCTTGCCCTCAAATGCTTTCTTCCCAGTGGCCATCTCGTAGACGACCACGCCGAAGGCGAAAATATCCGTGCGTGCGTCCACCTCTTTGCCTTCCAACTGCTCCGGGGCCATGTACTGAAGTGTTCCGAGGATCGTCCCTTGCGCCGTTACCGCATCTTCGGTGGGGACCTTGGAAAGAGTGATATTCGCAGGCGCTGTGTCTTTTTTCAGCTTCGCTAAACCGAAGTCCAGGAGCTTCGCGCCGGACTTGGTCAGCATGATGTTGCCGGGTTTCAAGTCGCGGTGCGTAATGCCCTTGCGGTGAGCCTTGTCCAGGGCGTCGGAAATCTCGATGGCGTATTGCAGGACTTGCTCAAGCGGAAGCGGCCCTTTCTTCAGTCGCTCGGCCAGCGTTTCCCCTTCGAGATACTCCATTACCAGGAAGTCGGTTCCGTCCTGCTGGCCGACGTCGTGGAGCGTACAGATGTGCGGATGATTCAGATTAGCGACAGTACGTGCTTCGCGGTCGAAGCGCTCTCGCAATCCGGCACGATCGGCAACATGGTCGGGGAGAATCTTGATGGCGACGATTCGGCCGAGGCGCGTATCGCGGGCGCGATAAACCTCGCCCATCCCACCCGCACCAATGGCAGAGAGGACTTCGTAGGGGCCCAAGTGCTGGCCGATGGAAATCGCCACTGGCTCCTACCAATTACGAATTGGGCGACTATATAACCTTTCACACTCGAAAGCGACTCTTCGCAGGCTCCTTCGAGACTCCCTTCGAGGCTCCCTTCGAGACTCAGGGCAAGCCCTTCGATTCGTCTCGCGCCTCTCAGGGCAAGCAGGGCAAGCAGCGCAAGCCCTTCGAGGCTCAGGGTAAGAGGGTGCGGCACCCAAACTCCAAACTCGTCCGTTGTTAGCGGCGGAAAGGCTTTCGTATGAGAAAAACCGCGCCCTTTGAAACCGAAGGGTACGGCACCCAAAGCTTCAAACTCGTCCGTTGTTAGCGGCGGAGAGGCTTTCGTATGAGAAAAACCGCACCCTTGAAACCGAAGGGTGCGGCACCCAACCTCCAAACCGGTTCGGGGCTAACGGCGGAGATTTCGGCTTTCGTGCTGTTTTTGGCGCCATCCGGTAATTAGACTCTCGTGGAACGAGCGCCCGGCGCAACTTGAGGCGAGAGGGGTTTGCGGGTGCCGCACCCTTCGGTTTCAAGGGTGCGGGTTTTGATCTTTTTCCATTCTTTTTCTTCCTCGATGACGGAGTCTATGGCAATCAGACCCTCCACGCCGTTTTCATAGTGCGACCAACTGCTCCACGGCCAGTCTTTTGGATGTTCGACCAATTCTCGCTTCATGGGGTTGGCGTGCATGTACTCCAATTTTTCGCGCACTTTCTCGGAGCTCCATACATTGAAGTCATAAAAACGCCGCTGCCAGAAATGGAGTTCATGCGCGCCGGAGCCATCAACTTCCGAGGAAGATTTCGTTGGTTTCGGGTGCAACCCACTGGAGACTTTCTGTTTGAGCACCTGCAGAACTTTTGAGGGATTGGCCGTTTTCGGTTCGCTAATCAGCAGATGGACGTGTTCAGGCATGACTACGTAGCCGATGAGACGAAATCCGAATCGCGAGCGCACTTCGTTCAGAATTGCGACAAACCGATCTCGCGCCCGCGGCGTGCCAAGCAATGGCCGCCGGCGATGACAGCTAAAAGGTGACGAAGTGAAGGTCCCCGCGTCCGTAGTAGCGCCGCAGAGGATTGCGGATGAGAAAAACCGCACCCTTGAAACCGACCCTTCGAGGCTCGGGGTAAAAGGGTGCGGCACCCAACCTCAAACCCGTCCGGCGCGGAATGCTACGCTTCGTCTGGAATGAAACGCAAGTTAGCGTGTGTACGCTATCCGTCCAAAAGGTCCGACACGAGAAAAACCGCACCCTTTGAAACCGACGCCTCTCAAGGTACAAGAGGGTGCGGGGTATGCTTCGACTCGGAACACGAGCGAGGTGAGGAATGACGGAAACAGATATATCGCGGATTTCGCGGGCCGATGAATCCCAACTGGTGCGTTTGAAGACACAACTCGCGTCGGTGGACGTCCTTTTCGCCGGCGCGACCCCGGAACGGATCGATCGGCGACCCGCGTCGGGCAAATGGTCGGCACGCGAGAACCTGGCCCATATCGGACGCTATCATGAGATTTTTCTGGAGCGCCTCGGCCGCATACTCACGGAGGCGTCGCCACAGTTTCCAAGGTATCGCGCCGAAGATGACCCCGGCTGGCAGGAGTGGGCGTCAAAGCCTTTCGAGGAAGTCAGGAGTCAACTTACTGCTTTGCGGGCGAAGCTCGTTGAGACGATCGCCGGGCTTCAGGCTGCCGACTATGCGCGGGTGGGGATTCATTCAGCATTTGGAGAAATGACGCTGAGCCTCTGGTTGGAGTTTTTTCTCGTGCACGAAGCGCATCACCTGTACGTGATTTTGCAGCGAATACGGGAACGGTAGGGCGAAATCACTACGCGGCTCGGAGGGACCTACACGTTAAGACTAGGTGGGGGCACTCAGCGGTAGGACCCACCCCTAAAAACGAGGGGTGGGGCACCCGGAAAACCAGGAGAGATCCTTCGCTCACGTTGTTCGCCCAGGATGACAACTGTTGGCGTTCGGGGTGCTCGGCGCTACGCGCCGAGTTGGCGGGCCAAGTCGATCGCGCTGACCGAGACCACGTCGAAATCGCCGGGCTGGGCCTTATCCGGTTTCCCGGCGCTGCCGTTGCCGAATTCATCGGGACGATAAATGAATCCGGTTCGGAGGCCACAGCTGCGCGCCGCCTGTAAGTCACCCACGTGGGCGGCGACCATCATGACCTCTTCGGGCTTGAGATCGAGATAATAGGCGGCGGAGAGGTACACCTCGCGATCCGGCTTGTAATGCTTGATGAGCTCAGCACCGAGGATGGCGTCCCACGGCAAGCCGCCGAATTTTGCGAGATTGGCCATCAGGGCGATATTGCCGTTGGAAAGCGGCGCAATGACGTACTTTTTCTTTAGCCGGGTGAGCCCTTCGACGGAGTCCGGCCAGGGCTTGAGCCGCCGCCAAACGTAGGTCCAATGGACCTTTTCCTCTTCCGTGAGTCCCTGAATTTTGTACTCCTTGAGCAAGTCCTCCAGGATCATGCGGTGCAAATCATCGAGGCGAGTCCAAGGAATCTGGCCTTTCCGAACTTTGTCCATGGCGGGGCGGTAGCCGAGACGCCAGCGATCGGCAAACTGCGCCCAGTCGATTTGTAAGCCCTTGGCTTTGCCCCAGGCCATGCCCTCGGCGGTCACCGAGCCGCGCCAGTCCACAATCGTGCCAAATGTATCGAAGACCAGCGCTTTTACCTTTTTCAGTTCGGGCGCCAATTCGCGTTGGCGATTCGCTCCCTGCGGGTCACTAGCCTGATATGCAAGGAAAATCTGGCGCAGTTCGTGAGCCGGAATTCCTGCGACACCGACGCTGGCCAGGAACGTTCGGCGATCGGTTTTGAAGTCCATTTGACGAACCTCCTTAGGAAGGCTTATGCCCTGGCCCTTGAGCGCTGACGAGACAGATGGGCAGACTTATACACCGTTCGCAGTGACTGCGCCAGACGGGATGCGCATGATGTCGGAACGTGGACCTAGGCGTCGGGGGTGGTCGGAAAGGCAAGGACCCACACGTAAGACGACGTGTGGGGCACCCGAAAAAACAGGAGGCCGGCCTGAAGGCCGCCGCATCCAGGGTAGCGCATGAGAAAAACCGCCGAGGATCCCACCCCTAAAAACGACCCTTCGCAGCTCAGGGCGAGAGGGTGGGGCACTCGGCAAACCTGCCGGGCTGAAGCCACGTCGAGGCTCCCTCAAAACTCGGGACAAGTCAGGGCAAGCCGGCGCTACATCCGGAAGCTATCCGGCTTTGCGACTTGGCAGCAAGTCGACGAAGTCGACGCGCCAGGGCTTTTGCCGAAGATCGACTCGGGCGACGGTCACGGGAAGATTGAATCGCCGCGGGCCGGCACTGCCCGGATTGACGTAGAGCACGCCCTCCTTCTCCTCGCTCAGAGGCTTATGCGAGTGGCCACTCACGACCATGGCGATTCCGGCGGCTGCTGGCTTCAGGTCCAGCGCCTTCACATCATGCAGCACATAAATCAAAGCGGAGCCGGTTTCCGCCACCGCCGTCTCCGGCAGATCGGCGCACCAGGCGTCCGTATCCACGTTGCCCTTCACCGCAACGACGGGTGCTAATTGGCCCAATTCCTCCAGAATCTCCGGACTGCCCACGTCGCCGGCATGAATGATCAGGTCCGAACCCTTGAGAGCGCGGAGGGCCTCCGGGCGGAGCAGCCCGTGCGTATCGGATATGAGGCCGATGATCTGGATGGTTCGCATCGCCGCTAGTTATAGATGTAACCTTGCGTTAATAATCCGATAATTCCGCGCAGCACCTGACGGCAATACTTCCGCGCCAAAACCGCCCCACAGCTAATTTCCCGGCGATGGAGTGCTCCTCTATCAGTGCCCACGCCTGGGCACATCCTTCTGTTCAATTTTGAACAGACGTGCTGCAACTCTTTCAGCAAACTACGCCTTTCGTTCGACAGCGAAATCGCAGCGAAGGCTCCTCGGGCTCCTAGCTTATTGCGCACAAAAATCCACCTCGGGATAGCTGAGTGAAGTCTCGAGACGCACACACGATCGTTGCCGGAAATGCCTTTCTGAGCCTCGTGCCCAGCAAAAAGATCGTGAAATACCGCCCGGACGAGGTGATCTTTTCCCAAGGCGCTGCCTGCACCGAAGTGAACTATATCGAGGAAGGCCTGGTGAAATTGACTACGGTTTCCAATTGCGGCCGCGGCGCCGTGCTGGGAATTCTGGATCGTGGCAGCTTTCTGGGGGAAGAATGCCTGAGCGGCGAGACGCACCATCAGACGTCCGCGGTGGCGCTTGTTCCCAGTTCCATCGCGATCATCAAGCGCAGGACGATGGTGCGGCTGATCGAGCAAGATCGTTCTGTTGCTGCGCAGCTGATCGAGTTTTTGCTGCACCGCAATCGGCGCATCGAAGAGGACTTGATCGACCGCGTCTTCAAC
>Ga0210394_10008324_pt1 | contig 10722 bp, 13 predicted proteins | sample IncBWC12MmetaG_FD_160121 | JGI IMG/M metagenome (GOLD analysis project Ga0210394, IMG submission 160121) | Forest soil microbial communities from Barre Woods Harvard Forest LTER site, Petersham, Massachusetts, United States - Inc-BW-C-12-M | ecosystem: Environmental > Terrestrial > Soil >... | reverse complement strand
CAAGGGCTTCGTTTCCAAGACCGGCGATCCGCAGGATCTGGTCGAGGCGATCCGCGAGGTCGGAAAAGGTGGCGTCTATTTGCCGCCCGCGCTGGCGCAAAGCGTGGCGTTTGCCGGCCCGGCGGTTGCCAGCAATCCGCTGTCGAAGCTCAACCCGCGCGAAATGGAAATTCTACGGCTGCTGAGCGCAGGCAAGAGCCTTTCCGAGATCGCCTGGCTGGTTCATTCGCCCTACAAGACAGTCGCGAATACCTCCTCGATCATCCGCCAGAAGCTCGGCGTACGAACATCGGCGGAGCTCGTCCGGCTTGCCATCGAGAGCGGCGTGGCCTGAAAAGACATGGTCTGACAGCGGAGGCACGAAATCATGGCTCTGCAGACGCTTTCGCTCAACAGGTCCTATGACGGGATGCAGGGCGTGTATCGCCACGACAGTCGGGAAACTCAGACGGCGATGACCTTCTCTGTTTACGTCCCTCCGTATCGCGAGGGCGCGAAACTCGCGGTGGTCTGGTATTTGTCGGGGCTGACCTGCACCCATGCCAACGTGACGGAGAAAGGCGAATTTCGCAGCGCCTGTGCCGAGCACGGGCTGATCTTCGTTGCCCCCGATACCAGCCCGCGGGGCGAAGGCGTACCGGGCGATCCCGCGAATTCATATGATTTCGGCTTGGGCGCCGGCTTTTATGTCGACGCAACGGAAGCGCCGTTCGTCCGCAATTACCGCATGTGGAGCTATGTGACCGAGGAACTGCCGAAGCTGGTCGCGGAACATTTCCCCGTCGATACCACCCGGCAATCCATCATGGGGCACTCCATGGGTGGTCATGGCGCGTTGACGGCGGCCTTGCGTCACCCCGGCCGCTATCGCGCGGCGAGCGCCTTCGCGCCTATTGTCGCTCCGTCGCGAGTGCCCTGGGGTGTCAAGGCGCTCGGCGGCTATCTCGGCAACGACAAGGCTGGGTGGCGCAAGCATGATGCCACAGCCTTGATCGAGGACGGCGCGAGATTCCGCGAATTCCTGGTCGATTATGGCGACGCCGATCAGTTTCTGGCCGAGCAGCTTCGTCCCGAACTGCTGCAGACAGTCTGCGAAAAGGCTCATATTCCCTTCACCTTGCGCCGGCAGAATGGCTACGACCACAGCTACTATTTCATCTCCACCTTCATGGGCGATCATCTGCGCTGGCACGCGCAGCGGCTGAAGGCCTGATCGTTTTTCACTATCGCGGCTGGGGCGCGCCGTAATTGGGCGCGAGCAATCGTTCGCGGATGAGATAACGCGTGGCACGTGACCAGGATTCATCGGTATTGCCGCGCATATCGACACTCGCCCCAGCTGCGAGGCGGCCGGTGTGGACGTCGCGCAAATATACGCTGATATTGAGGATGAGGTTCGAAACCTTTTGCACCACGCCGGTTATTTCGAGATCGGCGTTGAGCTGTTGCGCCAACTTGACGTCGCATCCGCCGCATGCCTGCAAATTGCTCTGATGCGCCGCAGCATTCACCGGCGAGATATCGAGGACCAGGAATTTGCCGGATTCGCCAAGTTCGCTCCTCACTTGGTCCGCAGCGCGCAAGAGGCGATCTCGTTCGTCGGCACGCGGTCCGTATACCTCGCCCTGAAGGCTAGTGTCGATCATCTCGAAATCAAATACTGCAAGCCGGGGCGGCTCGGCCGCACGCGCCTGCACTGCGATTGCCAACGTCAGCAGCGAGAAAACCGCGACCGCTCTCATCATCGTGACCAGCAAGCTCTGCATCGATGCGACGAAAAAAGTAGGCTTGCAAGCTAGAACAATCTGGTCTTGGTTCAAGACAAGAGTTCTCCACTTGAAGGAACCGCAAGGGAGACGCCGTGGTCCGAGGATTGTTTGGCGCAATTGGCCTCTGCGCCGTGGCTACTCACGCGCTCGCGGCCGACGCACTCGAGATTGGCATCGGCTATCTTCGCCATGCCGGAGTCAAATCGACGTTGTCGCTGGTGGCGCAGCCGGCCGACAATAACGGCGTGGCCGGTGCACTCCTTGCAATCGATGACAACAACACCACAGGCAGGTTTCTCAACCAGCATTTCACGCTGACCGAAGTGAAGCTCAAGGACAACGACGATGTCGCCACGGCCGCCAACTCCCTCGCCGATCATGACGGCTTCATCATCGTTGACCTGCCGGCGGACGAACTGCTGAAGGTCGCCGACACATTACGAGATCGAGGCACCGTCTTGCTTGATGCCGGCTCCATCGACGAGCGACTGCGCGAGCAGGATTGCCGCGCCAATGTCATCCACGTGTCGCCAACTCGCTCGATGCTCGCAGATGCGCTGGCCCAATATCTGGTCTGGAAACAGTGGAAGCGCTGGCTGCTGGTCGTCGGCTCGCACGACAAGGACAAGCTTTATGCCGATGCGCTGCGCCGCGCGGCGGCCCGGTTCGGCGCGAAGATCGTGCAGGAACGAACCTTTGAGGATACCGGCGGCGCCCGCCGTACCGACAGCGGCGTGACGCTGATCCAGCGTCAAATGCCGGTGTTTACCCAGGAGGCGCCCGCTTATGACGTCCTCGTCGCGGCCGACGAGAGCGAGGTCTTCGCATCCTATCTGCCCTATCGCACCTGGGATCCGCGACCGGTGGCCGGTTCGGCGGGCCTGGTGCCGACAAGCTGGGACGCCTCGCACGACCAATGGGGCGCCGTCCAGATCCAGAACCGTTTCGTCAAACTGAATTCACGGCACATGAGCGCACTGGACATGCAGGCGTGGACAGCAGCGCGCATGATCGGCGAGGCAACCTCGCGCACCAATTCCGGCGATCCGAGGATCGTGTCCAGCTTCATCAAGGGAAAGGACTTTTCCATTGCCGCCTTCAAGGGCCAGCGACTCACCTTGAGGGATTGGAACTTGCAGCTTCGCCAGCCCATCCTGCTCGCCGACGGCCGCATGGTCGTGTCGGTGTCGCCGCAGGAGGGCTTCCTGCACCAGAACTCCGAACTTGATACGCTTGGCGTCGACAGGCCCGAGACCAGGTGCAAACTGCAATGACAGCGAAGAGGTCGCGCATGCGCGCTTACCTGCTTACTCTATCGGCGCTGTGGCTCGCGGCCGTGGGTCCCGTATGGGCATATACCGCCTATGTGTCGAACGAAAAAGGCAACACCGTCTCGGTCATCGACACCGACAAATGGGCCGTGACGGCCACGATCAAGGTCGGTCAGCGGCCGCGGGGCATCGAATTCACCCGTGACGGCAAATTCGTGATGGTCGCCGTCGGGGATGACGACACCATTCAGATGATCGACACCAGGACCCAACAAGTGGTGGACACCCTGCCCTCCGGCCCCGATCCCGAACTGTTTACGCAGGATGCCGCCGGCAAAGTTCTCTATGTCGCCAACGAGAACGACAACACCGTCACCGTCATCGATATCCAGAAGCGGACACGGCTTGGCGATATTCAGGTCGGCGTCGAACCCGAAGGAATGACCGTCAGTCCGGACGGCAAGATCCTGATCAATACGTCCGAGACCACCAACATGGCGCATTTCATCGACACCGCGACCCGCGAGATCGTCGCCAATGTGCTGGTGGACGCGCGGCCGCGCTTTGCCGAATTCAAGCACGACGGTTCCGAATTGTGGGTCTCTTCCGAGATTGGCGGTACGGTCTCTATCATCGACCCTGCCAAACACACCGTCACCGGCAAGGTCGCCTTCAACATTCCCGGCTTGCGGGGCGAGGCCATCCAGCCGGTCGGGATCAGCATCAGCAAGGACGACAAAACCGCCTACGTCGCGCTCGGCCCCGCCAACCGCGTCGCGGTGGTCGACACTGCAAGCCATGCCGTGACCAAATATCTTCTGGTCGGTCAGCGGGTCTGGCACATGGCGTTCACGCCGGATGAGAAATATCTGCTGGTCACCAACGGCGTCTCCAACGACGTCTCGGTGATCGACGTCGCCGCGCAAAAGGTTGTCAAAACGATTCAGGTCGGCGAGCTTCCATGGGGCGTGACGATATCGCCATGACAACCTCCGACGCATCGAGCGCAGTCGCCACGTCGCTTACGGACAATGTCCGGCACGATACGGCCACGACTCCGGCGCTGTCGATCTCGGGCGTCAGCCATTCCTATGGCGCCCGGCGCGCCTTGATCGATGTCGATTTCACTGTGGCGCCTGCGAGCTTTACCGCCCTGCTCGGCCTCAACGGCGCCGGCAAAAGCACTTTGTTTTCGCTGGTGACGCGGCTGTTCGGAATCCAGGCCGGCGGCATCCGGATTTTTGGTCACGACATCGGGCAATCGCCCGGCGAGGCCCTGCGGCTGATGGGCGTCGTGTTTCAGCCCCGCACGCTCGATCTCGATCTCTCGGTAATGCAGAACCTGCTCTATCACGCCGCCCTGCATGGCATCGGCCGGCGCGATGCGCGATCGAGGAGCGAGGAGGTGCTATCGCGCATCGGACTTGCCGACCGCGCCGGCAGCAAGGTGCGCGATCTTTCGGGTGGACAGATGCGCAGGCTCGAGATTGCACGTGCACTGCTGCATCGGCCGCGGCTCCTTCTGCTCGACGAGGCGACCGTCGGTCTCGACGTCAAGGCCCGCGCCGATATGCTCAGTCATGTCCGCCAGCTCGTGACCGAGCAAGGCATTGGCGTTTTGTGGGCGACGCATTTGTTCGACGAGATTATTCCGAGCGATGACCTCGTCATCCTGCATCAGGGCCGTGTCCTGGCGCGCGGCGAGGTCGCAAGGGTGCTTGAGGACTCCGGCGCAGACGATATCAACTCGGCCTTTATGCGGCTGACTGGCGCCCAATCCGAAAGCCTCACTCCATGAGCATCGCAGCCCTCGATCAGGCTCGGCGCGGTTTCTCTTTTGCCGAATACGCCACCTGCCTCAATGGCATCGTGTGGCGGGAAGCGTTGCGTTTCCTGCATCAGCGCGAACGGTTCGTCTCGGCGCTGGTAAGGCCGCTGGTGTGGCTTTTCATCTTCGCTGCCGGATTCCGCCAGGTACTCGGCATTTCGATCATTCCGCCCTATGAGACCTACATCCTCTACGAGGTCTACATCGCACCGGGCCTGATGGCGATGATCCAGCTGTTCAACGGCATGCAATCCTCGCTCTCCATGGTTTACGACCGCGAGATGGGAAACATGCGCACGCTGCTGGTGAGCCCGCTGCCGCGCTGGTATCTGCTGTTTTGCAAGCTGCTCGCCGGCACCGCGGTCTCGTTGCTGCAGGTCTACGCGTTTCTGCTGATCGCCTGGTTCTGGGATATCACGCCGCCGCCTATCGGCTATCTCACGGTATTGCCGGCCCTGATCCTGTCCGGCCTGATGCTGGGCGCGCTTGGCATGCTGATTTCCTCCGGGATCAAGCAGCTGGAGAATTTCGCCGGCGTGATGAACTTCGTGATCTTTCCGATGTTCTTTGCTTCATCGGCGCTTTATCCGCTCTGGCGGGTTCGGGAGGGCAGCCCCGTGCTCTACTATATCTGCCAGTTCAATCCGTTTACTCATGCTGTCGAGCTGGTTCGCTTTGCGCTTTACGGTCAGATGAACTGGATTTCGCTTATCGTGGTCGCCGGATGCACCGCGGTCTTCATGGTCGGCGCCATCCTGGCCTACGATCCATCGCGTGGATTGGCTCGCCGAGGGGCCGCGGGAGGCGAGACATGATTTCGCGCGCAGCAATCGCGGCGTTGTTGGCGGTTGCCGCATCGAGCCAGCTTTGTCTGGCTGCCGATCCGCGTTACCCCGACTGGCCGTGCGCGCAGGCCAAGGTACCGGAAATCTCGCTTGCGGCGGTGTGGGCCGGACCCCCGCTCGGCGATGCCGAGGAGAAATGGAAGGGCGAACCCAAAGTCAGTGCACTGGTCGAAAAAGTGGCGGCCAGAAAAACGCCCCTCGATGATGCGCAAAAGGCAATCACGGAATTCCTTTCCACGCCCGGCACCGACAAAATCACAACGGGCAAGCTGGTGTTTGCCGGCTTGTTCGAACAACTCAACGCCGAGCGTTCTTCCGTGATGGGTGGGCTCGAGCGGGTGACCCGCAAGCAGCGCCAGGCCGCCGACAAGATCCGCAGCGATACGCTGGCGCTGCAGGCGCTACAGGATGCCACGCCGCCGGACCAGCCCAAGATCGATGAACTCGGCAACCAGTTGATTTGGGAAACGCGGATCTTTGAAGACCGGCGTCGCGTGGTCAAATTTGTTTGCGACGTGCCGACCGCGATCGATCAGCGGCTGTTTGCGCTTGGCCGCACCATCCAGCAAGAGATCGAATAGACGCCACGCGGCTTGTCGCGCCCGGATTTTACTCTGCGGGCGGCGGCTCTGGCTGTGATTCAACCACTGGCAGATCGGCCCGCTGCCAGCCGTCTGTGCCGTCCGGATACCAGGCGACGTTGGAATATCCGAAAGACAGCGTTCGCTTGGCGGCGTTCCACGACATCCAGCAATCGGCCAGGCAATAGACGACGATCAGGGCTGCGCGATTGCCCCCCGAGGCGCGCAACAGCCCTTGCCGCAGATAATTTTCCGTCGGCGCCGCCAGCGCCCCGTAACCCGTATCCGGCAGCCAGATGCTGCCGGGAATATTGAAGCGCGGCTTGTCGCGCCAGACGGTACCGGGTGGAAGATTGGCCGGTTTTGGCGGGCGCGGCAGCACGTCGATGAAAACGCCGGTCTTGGCGCGCCAGATCGCTTCCGCTTCCGCGGTCGAGAGAACGCGCGCGCTGGCGAGCGTATCGGGAACCGGCGCCCGATAGTCGTCGGTGCGATACCCGTCGGGCTCGGGCACGAGTTCGTCTGCGCGCACAGCGCCGATCAACGCCGTGAACGCAAGCATCAAACTGGCCGCGTACCGGATCATGGCGACTTCGTCGTCGTTCCCGTGGCGATCGGTTGATTGTTCTCGTCGAGCAGCGGAACGCCGTAGTCGAACAGAATCTTGTTGATCTCCGGCTGGTTCTCCTGGATCAGCCGATTGAGCAGCCGCTTCCAGTTCTGGTCGGCGCGCCGAACGCCCATGCCGATCCGGTAAACCAGTTGAGGCCCGGTCTTCTCGTTCACCAGCGGCGTGACATGAAGCGGCGGATTGGCCTTCCTGGCATAGAAGCCCGCCATCGGGCCCCAGAGGACGGCTGCATCGATCTCGCCTTTGTTGAGGTCGTTGATCATGGATTCAGCCGATGAATCCACGCGGGTATCGATCATCAAAGGATAAGGCTTTGCATTCATCATGAGGCCGTTGACCGCCATGTTGGTGGCGGGCGGCGTGCCGGCGACGATGCCGATGTGTTTACCTTTGAGACGCGCGTCTTCCAGTGCCGTGACATCTTCGAGCCCTGAGCCCTGCTTTGAAATCAGCGCATAGGCGGTGCGGTAATAAGGATTGGTGCCCTGAACGAGATCGTCGCCTTGCGGAAAGCCCATGATGACGTCGCAGCGATGCGCGCCGAGCGTCATGCGAACGAATCCCGTCGCCTGCGGGAAATACATGTAGTCGATTTTCTTCTGGAGCTTCGCTGCAAACAGCTCCGCGAGCCTGTTCTCAAAGCCCTCGCCTCTTTCGTTGGAGAACGGCAGGTTCCGTGGATCGGCGCAAACCCTCAAGACCTTCGGATCAACAAGCTCGATCGAAAGATCGAGACCTTCGTTATCCGATTGCGCTCGCACGCAGTCGCGGCTGACAAGGATCGTTGCCAGCGCAAGAAGCGGAGTGAGCAGGAGGCGTTTGAGCGGGGCATGTGTCATCAATTGCTGTCCTCGAGCCTGCGCCACTCTCCCATCAAAATGCTATGCTGCTCCATTCGGGCCTGCAACAGGATAATCCAAGCGCAAAGTTCGCGGCGCTTCGCAGGCTTGTTTGCGGCGCAAATCGGAACCACGGTGGCACTGTCGGATGGAAAGATCAGGCAAACGGATAGGCTACCCCTTTGCACTGGCGGCTCTGCTTGTCACGCTTTTCACGTTGCCCCTCACGCAGGCGCAACAGCCACAACTGTCTGTCATCGAAATCGCGTCCGGTCTCTTCGTCCACACCGGAGCGACCGCGCTGATGACGCGCGAGAACAAGGGAGCTATCGCCAATGTCGGGTTTGTCGTCGGTAACGACGCGGTCGCCGTCATCGATAGCGGCGGCAGCGTCCGTGAAGGACGGGAGCTTCTTGCGGCCATTCGTGCCCGGACCGACAAGCCGATTCGCTATGTCATCAATACCCACGGCCATCCCGATCACGTTTTCGGCAATGCCGCCTTTTCTGGTGACGGAACCACTTTCGTCGGACACCAGAATCTGCCGCAGGCGCTCGCAGTGCGCGGCCGCTTTTATCTCGATGCCTTCCGCAAAATCATGGGCGATGACCTGATCGACGATGTGGGCATCGTACCTCCGACGCTGCTGGTTGAGGGAACGCTCAGGCTTGACCTCGGAGGCCGCGCGCTGGTTCTGAAGGCATGGCCGGCCGCGCACAGCGACAGCGATCTCACCGTGCTCGACGAGGCGACGAAAATTCTGTTTGCGGGCGATCTCGTCTTCCTCGACCATATCCCCGTGATGGACGGCAACCTTGTCGGCTGGTTGCGGATGATGGACGATCTGGCCAAGCAGCCGGCGGAGCGCGTGGTTCCCGGTCACGGTCCCGTGAGCCCATGGCCGACCGCTCTCGCCGACGAACGCCGCTATCTCGAAACGCTCGCGGCCGATGTTCGAACTTTAATCAAACGAGGCGTGCCGATCAGCGTCGCTGCCGAAACGGCGGCAGGTTCCGAGCGGTCGCGATGGCAGTTGTTCGATGATTACAACGCCCGCAACGCAACCGCAGCATTTTCCGAGATTGAGTGGGAATAGCGCACGCGATAGACTAGGCTCAATCTGTTGCCGCTTCGATCCATACGAGGAGCGCGACCATGTTTCGACTGCTTTGCATATTGGCGCTGTCCGTCGTCGCGCTGACAACGGGCGTCTCACGTTTGGACGCGGTCGAGCCGATCGATCCCTGGCCGGGTCTCGTTCAAGATATCTTCGACAATCGCGCGATAAACGATGGCGGCGACGTCATCGCAATCGAGATGCCCTACCGCGCCGAGGACGCAGCGATTGTTCCGGTGACGCTGCGATCGAAGCTTGTGCCTGACGACAGCCGGCGGTTGAAGACCATCACGCTGGTCATCGATCAAAATCCGGCACCGATGGCGGCCAAATTCGCGATCGGACCCGATGCACGGGTGTCGGAAATATCAACGCGCGTCCGCGTCAACAGCTACACCAATGTTCACGCCGTGGCCGAACTCAGCGACGGCAAGCTTTACATGGTCAAGACTTATGTGAAGGCATCCGGCGGCTGTTCTGCGCCCGCCGGCAAGAACGCGGAAGAGGCCCGCAACCGGCTCGGCCAGATGAAATACCGGCAATTCACCCGGGCCGACCAGGGACCGAGTAGCGGTGCGCGGGAAGCCCAGGTCATGATTGGCCATCCCAACAATTCCGGCCTGCAGATGGACCAGATCACGCATCTCTACATTCCGGCCTTCTTCATCGACGAGTTGCGCCTGTGGCAGGATGACAGCCCCGTGTTGTCGATGGAAGGCGGCATTTCGATCTCGGAAGACCCCAATATCCGCTTCACCTACATCGCGAACGGAGCCAAGACGTTCCGCGCCGAGGCAAAGGATACGTCGGGCCACATCTTTCAAAAGGAATGGAAGATCGACGACTCCGGCAGTTGATCGCACTTTTTGTGGGTCCGGGCCTCTCAACCAGCTCCTAGAAGCATCGCACTTCGGCCTCGGCCTGCGCACGCCGCAGGTCGTCGAGAGCGCCCTTCGCCTGCTCTGACGAGCGAAACTGCGTGCCCAGATTGCCGCGAACCTGCGACATGCTCAGCACCGTTTCGGCGGTGACGTAGCGGTCATACGGCAAAAGGGACGCTATGACGTCGATCGAACAGGAACACTGATCGATCGATTGGCGCGTTTCGCCATTGGCTTTCATGCAGCCGAAGACGTACTCCGAGCGTGCCGACGTCGGGTAGTCGTTGACGTCCTGGGCGTGAACGGCCGCGGCGGTTGCTGCGAGAGCACCGAGCACAGCGACAATCAGCCGTGTCCATCCGACGAATGTCATGACGTTTCTCCAGAGACCAAAAGCTATGCTATCGCTTTCATGCTGAAAAGCCGACACGTGCTAAATTTGGCGCGCGATTCCATGTTGCGATGGACGAAGATTTTTGGGAGGCCGGTCATGCCGCGCACGTTAGTTGCAATCTGCCTTTTCTCGGTGATCCTTCCGGGCTCGGCGATGGCGCAGGGCAAAGGCATCCGGTTCTGGAACCTGACGACCGCGACGATCTCCGGCTTTCACCTATCGCCCGCCGGCAAGGAAAATTGGGGCCCGAACCAGACGCTGAACGACAAGGACAAGGAGGTCGATCATGACGAGCGTCTGCGCATTACGGGCGTGGAACCGGGACGCTACGACGCCAAGGTCGGCTATCGTGACTCCAGACAGTGCTTCGTGCGGGATATCGAAATCAAGGCCGACGCCGTGTTTTCAATTTCCGACAAGGACCTGAAGGACTGCAACAAATAGCAGCTTCGAGCAGGCTCAGCCGGCAGGTGTCTCACCCCGATCCGCTTTCTCGCGGCTATGCGGATATTGGCAGCGCCATTTCACGGCCGTCCAATTCGGATGCTGCCCGACCCACTGCGCGC
>Ga0210394_10008320_pt1 | contig 10726 bp, 8 predicted proteins | sample IncBWC12MmetaG_FD_160121 | JGI IMG/M metagenome (GOLD analysis project Ga0210394, IMG submission 160121) | Forest soil microbial communities from Barre Woods Harvard Forest LTER site, Petersham, Massachusetts, United States - Inc-BW-C-12-M | ecosystem: Environmental > Terrestrial > Soil >... | reverse complement strand
CTGATTGCTTATGCGGCCCTCTTCCTGCAACACCTCCAGGATGCGTCTGTCGTAGCGGTCAAGTTGCATTTATTGCCTCATTATTGCTTAGATGAAATTATTCTACGAATAGCATGGTAGTTCACGCAATATTATTGCTACTTATATCTCTAAACAGCCATATACGCAACCATCTGCCCCGGCCATTGGCCTAAAGTCTTTCTCCCGCTACCTACGGCATGCGAAGGCCCGGCACGGTTCTCCCGTCTATCTCACGAGGAAAGGCAGGGCCGACCGCGCCAGCAACCCATCTTGGATTTGAACTACAGCAGCAGGAGCCGACCATGACCACCGCCTTCGACCATCGCAAATACCGTCCCACGGAAGCGCCGCAGCTTGCCAATCGCCAGTGGCCCAGCCGTTCCATCACGCGCGCTCCGATCTGGGCGAGCGTGGACCTGCGCGATGGCAATCAGGCGCTGATTGAACCCATGAATCCGCAGCAGAAAAAGCGCATGTGGGTGCTGTTGCTTAAAATCGGACTGAAGGAAATCGAAGTGGGTTTTCCCTCGGCCAGCCAGACCGACTACGACTTCGTGCGCTGGGCCATAGAAGAAAAGCAGATTCCGGAAGACGTCACCATCCAGGTACTGGTGCAGGCGCGCCAGGAACTGATCAAGCGGACCTTCGAAGCGGTCAAGGGCGCACGCCGCGTCATCGTTCATTTGTACAATTCCACCTCGCTGGTGCAGCGCGAGCGCGTGTTCGGCATGGACCGCGCCGGCATCACCGCCATTGCCACGCAAGGCGCGCAGTGGGTGAAGTACGAGGCCGCCAAGTATCCCGGCACCGCATGGCAGTTCGAGTATTCCCCGGAGAGCTTCAGCGGCACTGAGACCGAGTACGCCGTCGAAATCTGCGAGGCGGTGATGGACGTATGGCAGCCGACACCGCAACACCCCTGCATCCTCAACCTGCCGAGCACGGTGGAAGCGGCCACGCCCAACGTATTCGCCGACCAGATCGAGTATTTCCACACCAACATCAGTCGGCGCGACGCAGTAGTACTCTCTGTGCACACGCACAACGACCGCGGCTGTGCGGTGGCCGCCGGCGAGCTAGCACTCCTGGCGGGAGCCGAGCGTGTCGAAGGCACGCTGCTCGGCAATGGCGAGCGCACCGGCAACATGGACATGACCACCATGGCGATGAACCTCTACAGCCAGGGCGTGGACCCGAAGCTCGACCTGTCCAACCCGGACGAGATCATCCAGGTGGTCGCCGAGTGCACCGACATTCCCCTGCATCCGCGCCATCCCTGGTTCGGCGAACTCGTATACACCGCATTCTCCGGCAGCCACCAAGATGCCATACGCAAATGCCTGAAACAGCAGAAGGCCGATGAGCCTTGGTCAGTCGCTTACCTGCCCATCGATCCCAAGGACCTCGGCCGCGATTACCAGGCCATAATTCGCGTCAACAGCCAGTCCGGCAAGGGCGGCGTAGCCTTCGTGCTTGAGCGCGACTTCGGCCTCGTATTGCCGCGCTGGCTACAGGTGGAGCTCGCGCAGGAAGTGCAAAAGGCCAGCGAACAGAAGGGTGGCGAAATGGAGCCTGACACCATCCATGCCCTCTTCAGGGAGCGCTTCATCGCCGACACGGAACCGGTATCTCTCACCGGCTACCAGCTCGACCGAAGCGCCGGCCATGACGCTATCAACGCGCATATCGTCGAGCGCAGCGCTAAGCACACCCTACACGGCGAAGGCGAAGGCGCACTGTCGGCCTTCGTCGATGCACTGATCAAGCACGGCAAGAGCCGCATCGCCGTGGTCGACTACAGCGAGCACGCCTTAGGGACAGGCACCAACGCTGAAGCCGTGGCCTACGTGCAACTCAATATCGACGGCCGGCGCGTCTCGGGCGTCGCCCTGGACCACGACACGGTAAGCGCTTCCATGAAGGCGGTGCTGTCGGCGTGGAACCGCACTCAGGTGGGACCATGAAACTGGGTTTCGCAGGGATCAACGGACACAATCAATGATCGGTATCGGGAACTTTTTGGTGGCGAACGATTACCGCTCATGGCCGATTGCTCGCAATGGTAGCCGGCCGCAGAGGCGACATCTACCGCGAACCGGACGACTCAGAGGCGAGCAATCGACCCCCATACCCGACTTGCCGATTCGGCGCAGAGCAGTCGGAAGTTTTCGCTTAGACCAGGCGAAGGGAAATCATCGGCAACCACGCCTGGGACCAAGGGCAGCACCCGCTCATAACCATTCTTTGTTTGTCGCAGGTGCGCGGTACCCGCATCGAGGTCCAAGTCCTGGTACCGAAGTCCCAGCAATTCACCTCGGCGCGCGCCGGTGGTCAGCGCCATCAGCACAAGCAAGTAGAGCTTGTTGCAACGCGCAGCAGGCGCCCCCGCTCGTCGGCGGACAGGAACCTGGTGCGCGCGTTGCTAACCCCTCGCAGGGAATCTCTTTGCATGGGTTCTGCCAGCCCTTCGGCATCAGTCTGCGTCGCTGCGCATACGCCAGCATCGACGAGATCACCGACTTTAGGCGGTTAATCGCGATGCAATCGGCGTCGATGTCCAGGATACGTCGATCACCTAGCTCGCGGACCCAGAAGCTGACCGAATACGGTCGCCTTGCGTCTCGACCCGGAAAGTTGGCCATGTAGACGTCTGCCAGCTCGCGCAGCGTCGGGTTGCGGTTCGATGCATCCGGGAAGTGGTGCGTCACGCCCGCCGGCGTCTCTCTGTTGTCGTTCTGCACTGTTTCGGCTCCGAATATGCGATGGTCTAGACCATCGCATTTGAGAAACCACGAAATGCGCAAACCTTCGCATTCGTGGACCTCGTTCGGCGCCGAGAAAGCGCGCTACATCAAGGACTTGGTGGAGACGAAGGGGATCGAACCCTCGACCTTCGCATTGCGAACGCGACGCTCTCCCAGCTGAGCTACGTCCCCACGGGCGGTGATTTTACCGACTGCAACCGGCGCCGTCCAAGCCGCCGCGGCGACCGATAAACTGCGCAGCCTGCGCCCACGGGGGAGCCAGGGGCAGCCCATGAAATACACGCAAGAGTTCTGCGAGCGCGAGTACAACCTGCGCGCGCTCCTGCCGGAATACCCGGTTATCTTTTCACGCTGGGCCGCGCAGAGCGCGGCCACGCGCCGGCTGCACGCCTGCCTGCTCGACCTGGCCTACGGCGATGAGGCGGCCGAGCGGCTGGACATCTTCCCGGCCCGCGAGGAGCCCTCGCCGCTTCTGATCTTCATCCATGGAGGCTACTGGCGCTCGCTCGACAAGTCGGACTTCTCGTGGATCGCGCCGAACTTCGTGCGGCACGGCGTCACCGTCGCGCTGATCAACTATGGGCTGGCGCCCGATACGCCGATGGAGGCCATCGTGCGACAGACGCTCGCGGCGATCGCCTGGCTCTACCGCAAGGCCGAGCGTTACGGAATCGACCCCAACCGGATCAACCTGTGCGGCCACTCGGCCGGCGCCCACCTGGCCGCGATGTCGATGGCGGCGCTGTGGAGCGTCTATGCGCAGGACCTGCCCGTCGACCTCGTCAAGGGCGCGCTGGCCATCAGCGGCGTGTACGACCTCGAACCGCTGGTGCACGCGCCGTTCCTGAACGTGGACCTGAAGCTGGACCGCGACCGTGCGGCGCGCGTGTCACCGGTGCACTACCCTGCCCGGCCCGGCGCACGGTTGATCACCGCGGTCGGCGGCGCCGAAACCAGCGAGTTCGCGCGCCAGAACGCGCTGATCGGCCAGCAGTGGCGCGCGAACCGGGTGCGCGATGTGCCGATGCCGGGTTGCAACCACTATGAAATCATCGATGCGCTGCCCGATCCGTCCAGCCCGCTGTTCGATGCGGCGCTCGACCTGATCCGGCCGTGAGCGAGCGCGTCGCGACCCGGGCTGCCTAGACCGAAATACCCAGCGCCCGAGCGCGGGCCTGCACCAGCGCATGCAGCACGCGGGTCGACGGCACCGGCGCGCCGGTCAGCTCGGCCAGCTCGATCACCACTGCGACGATCGCCGCCAGCTCCAGCGGACGGCGCTGCTCCAGGTCCTGCAGCATCGAAATGCGTGCGGCTCCCAGCTGCCGCGCGATGTCGATCCGCTGATCGACGGTCATTCCGATCGTCACATCGAGCCGGCTGGCCACGTCAATGCCTTCCCGCAGCACTTCGCGAATCACGCCCAGCACCTCGGCGTCATTGCAGATCTGGTCCATCCGGTACCCGGTCAGCGCGGCCACCGGATTGAAGCTGAGGTTTCCGATCAGCTTGGTCCAGATGTCGCGACGGATCCGACCCGAAACCTCGCAAACGAAATCGGCCGCCTGCAGGGCCGCTTGCACGCGGCGCAGGCGTTCCGAATCGGACCCGTCCGGCTCGCCGATGATCAGGCGACGGCCGGCCGTGTGTTCTACCCGCCCGGGCTCCAGCACCTCGGCGGCCAGGTGCACCACGCATCCGATCACGCGTGCGGCCTCGAGCGCCGCGTCCATCGTTCCGTCCGGATCGAGCGATCGCAGGCGCATTCCCTCGTATGGCCCGCCGGCCCGATGGAAGTACCACCAGGGCAGGCCGTTCAGCGCGGGCAGCACCACGGTTCTTGCATCGAGCAAAGGCGCCAGCCGCGGCAGCATCGGCGCCACCGAGTACGCCTTCAGCGCGATCACCACCAGATCCTGCGGGCCGAAGTCGGATGGCTCGGCGCTGGCCGGTAATCGATACGTGCCGGACCGGGCGCCGACCTGGTCGACCAGCTGCAGCCCCAGGCTGCGGATCGCCTCCAGGTGCGCGCCGCGGGCGACCAGGCAGACCGCCTGGCCGGCCGCCGCCAGCTTGGCCCCGATGGTGGCCCCGATCGAGCCGGCGCCAACTACGCAGACTTTCACGTCGGCCGCACGCTATCGAAAAGCCTGCTCGATCCGCCGCTTGTCCCAGCCCGGAGCAGCCATCTCGATGAATGCATAGACGAATCCCCGCAAGTAAGCACCCTGCTTGACCGCAAGCCGCGCCGTATTGGTGCCGAACAGGTGCCCTCCGCACTTCACGGCCACCAGATCCTCCGACTGATTCTGGGTCGCCAGATCGGCGACGATCCCAACGCCCATGCCCGCCACCACGTAGGTCTTGATCACGTCGGCATCGATCGCCTCCAGCACGATCGACGGCTCGATGCCGGCTGCTGCGAACGCCGCGTCTATCTTGGCGCGCCCGGAGAAGTGCGACTCGTACGTGACGATCGGGTACTTGGCCAGCTCCTTCAAGGTCAGCCGTTCAGGATGCCGGGCAAAGCGCTCGAGCGGGTGCGGCGCCTTGACCACCACCACATGCTCCCACTCGAACACCGGAATCGATTTCAACCCGGGCGTCTCCGCCAGCGTCTCGGTCGCCATCCCGATATCGGCCTGGCCGGCCGCCAGCATCGCGGCGATCTGCGGCGGGTTGCCCTGCAGCAGCTTGAGGCGGACCTGCGGGTACTTCTCGGCGAACCGCCGCACGATCGGCGGCAGCACGTAGCGTGCCTGGGTGTGCGTGGTGGCCAGCCGCAGCGTCCCTTCGGGGCTGCCCGCATAGTCACGCGCGAGCTTTTTCAGGTTGTCGATCTCGGTCATCACGCGCTCGGCCGCATCGAGCACCTGCTGACCGGGCGGAGTCAGCCCCAGGATGCGCTTGCCGTGGCGCGCGAAGATCGAAACGCCCAGCTCCTCCTCCAGCTCGATGATTGCCTTGGACACGCCGGGCTGGGACGTGTGAAGTGCCTTGGCCGCCGCGGTCAGGTTCAGCTTCTGCCGCACCGCCTCGCGCAAGTACCGGAATTGCTGGAGATTCACGCGGGCGAGTATAGATAGGTCGTCCCGGGCGACGCGGCTTTTCTTTTCGAAGGGTCGATTTCGGGGCCGGGCGTTTCTATAATGCAGGGTTCGGATCAGGGATGCGTTGATGAAACTCGACCAGGCGGCAACACTGCTGGACGAACAGGCAATCAGCCTGGACGTGCTGCTCGAAAAATATGCGAAAGCCGACGAAAAGACCGCCGACGAGGTGCGACGGCGGGTCGCGCGGGGACTCGCCGCGGTCGAAAGGCCGGAGCTGCGCGAACACTGGCAGCAGCGCTTCTTCGATGCGATGGTTGCCGGTTTCATTCCGGGCGGCCGGGTCAATTCAGCCGCCGGCACCGACATCTCGGCCACGCTGATCAACTGCTTCGTGCAGCCCGTCGGCGACGCCATCAGCGGCATCAACGACGGTGTGCCGTCGATCTACCACGCGTTGAACCAGGCAGCCGAGACGATGCGCCGCGGCGGCGGCGTCGGCTACGACTTCTCGCTGATCCGGCCGCGCGGCGCGCTGGTGCACGGCACGCACTCGCGGGCCAGCGGCCCTCTGTCGTACATGCGAGTTTTCGACAAGAGCTGCGAGACGCTCGAGTCGGCCGGCAGCCGGCGCGGCGCCCAGATGGGAATCTTGCGTTGCGACCATCCGGACATCGGAGACTTCATCGACGCCAAGCACGATGGCTCGCTCGCAAACTTCAACATGTCGGTGGCCGTGACCGACGAATTCATGCGGGCCGTCGAGAGCGACGGCCGGATCGAGCTGTGGCATGCCGCCGAGCCGTTCGACAAGGAAGGCGCCTCGCGCCGCAGCGACGGCACCTGGACCTACCGGCGCGTGCGGGCGCGCGAGCTGTTCGATCAGATGATGCATTCGACCTACGATCATGCCGAACCGGGCGTGGTGTTCATCGACCGCGTCAATCGCGACAACAATCTGTCGTATTGCGAAACCATCGCAGCTACGAACCCTTGTGTGCCTGCCGAGACCTGGGTCATGACCAGCGATGGTCCGCGACAAGTCGAAGATCTGATCGGTCAGTCGCACTGCGCGATCGTCAACGGCCAACGGTATCTGTCGGGCGCCGAGGGCTTCTTTGCGACCGGACACAAGCCGTTAGTCGAATTGCGTACTCATGAAGGATTCCGGCTGCGCCTGACGGCCGACCACCGCGTACGCCGGATCCAGGATTCGGCGCGTTACAGCATGACCACGGAATGGCTTGAAGCCGGCAAACTCGTGCCCGGCGATCGCGTGTTGCTTCACAATCATCGCGAGCTCTCCGGCTGGCCCGGACGCGGAACCGAAGCGGAAGGTTACCTGCTCGGATTTCTGGTCGGCGACGGATCACTCATGCAGGACGGCTCCAGCGCTCAGCTGGCGGTCTGGGCGCCCGCAGCTGCGATTGCAAACGGAGCGACGGTCGTGCCGCTGGGTGCTCGCACGCTGATGAACGCGGTCAGCGACGCGATTCGAACGCTGCATCACCGATCAGACTTCTCCGGCTGGCATCCGGTTTCCGGGCGGCCGGAGTGGCGTCTTAATTCTGCACCTCTGCGGGACCTCGCGGAATCGTTCGGCTTGCGGCCGGGATCGAAGCGACCTGGCAAGCCGATCGAACTGGCGTCCGCGTCGTTCTATCGTGGCTTCCTGCGCGGTCTATTCGACACTGACGGATCGGTTCAGGGCGCCCAGGACAAGGGTGTCAGCGTCCGCCTGGCACAGTCGGATCTCGAGACGCTGGAGTGCGCACAACGGATGCTGTTGCGGCTTGGAATTGTCGCAACGATTTATACGGAGGGGCGATCGGCGGGTTTCAAGGTCATGCCGGACGGTCGCGGCGGAGCGCGAGAGTATCCGGTTCGCGCGCAACATGAGTTGGCAATAGCCAACGACAACCTGATCCGATTCGCCGACCTCGTAGGCTTCGCCGATTCCGACAAACGCGCTCGTCTTAACGAATCGCTGGCCTCTTACCGCCGAAGCGCCAATCGCGAACGCTTCTGGGTCACCATCGATGACGTGGTCGAAGCGGGGTCGGCGCCGGTCTTTGATGTGCATGTGGAAGAGGTTCATGCGTTCGACGCGAACGGCTTGTACGTACACAATTGCGGAGAGCAGGCACTTCCCTCGTATGGTTGTTGCTGCCTCGGGTCGATCAACCTGACCCGCTTCGTGCGCGACCCGTTCGCGGAAAGCGCCGACTTCGATTTCGACGGATTCCGCGAAGTGGTCGGTGTGGCGATCCGTGCGCTCGACAACGTACTGGACGCGACGCTGTGGCCGCTTCCCGAGCAGGAAGTCGAAGCCGGGAACAAGCGGCGCGTCGGCCTGGGGTTCACGGGCTTGGGCAACGCCCTGACGATGATCAACCTGCGCTACGACACGGAGGCGGCGCGCCAGATGGCCGCCAAGATCAGCTGCGCGATGCGCGACGCCGCGTACGAAGCGTCGGTCAACCTCGCGCAGGAAAAGGGCCGCTTTCCGCTGTTCGATGCCCAGCGCTACCTGGCGTCACCGCACTGCGCGTCGCGGCTGCCGGAGCATCTGCAGAGCCGGATCCGCCAGTACGGATTGCGCAATTCGCACCTGCTGTCGATCGCGCCGACCGGAACGATCTCGCTGGCGTTCGCCGGCAACGCCTCGGGCGGCATCGAGCCGACCTTCGCCTGGACCTACGTGCGCAAGAAGCGGATGCCGGACGGCACGCGGCAGGACTACACGGTCGAGGACTATGCGTTCCGGCTGTACAAGCACCTGGGGGGCGATCCGTCCGAGCTGCCGCCCTCGTTCGTCGGCGCGCTGGAGATGCGTGCGGTCGACCACATGCTGATGATCGCGGCCGTGCAGCCTTACATCGATGCGGCGGTCAGCAAGACGGTCAACGTGCCGGAGGACTACCCGTTCGACGACTTCCGTGATCTGTACCTGCAGGCGTGGAAGGCCGGCCTGAAAGGCATCACCTCCTACCGGCCCAACCAGGTGATCGGTGAAGTGCTCACGACGGTGCGCAAGAACGGTGCGGCCGCGCCGCAGGACCTGAACGACGACGCCGATCGGCGGGTCAAGCTCGATACGGCGCCGCAGCCTGCGCTGGCAAGCCTGAAATGGCCCGGCCGGCCGGACCTGGCTGCGGGCAACCTGGCCTGGACCTACATGGTCGAGATCCCCGCGCGCAATGAGTCGTTCGCGATCTTCATCGGCCAGGTCGGCGAGCCGGCGATCCCGTTCGAGGTCTGGGTCAACGGGGCCGAGCAGCCGCGCGGCCTGGGGGCGATCGCCAAGACGCTGTCGATGGACATGCGGTCGGAAGACCGTGCCTGGCTGAAAATGAAGCTGGACGCTCTGGCCAAGTCGCGCGACGAGCAGGGCTTCCAGATTCCGTTTCCGCCCACCGGCGAGCCGGTGTGGGTCAGCGGCGTGGTCGCAGCCTTCGCGCGGATCGTGCATCAGCGCTGTGACGAGCTGGGCACGTTCCGCGACCTCGACAAGCACCCGACCCCCGTGCTGGATGCGCTGTTTTCGCGCAAGGAACCCAAGGCCGGTGCACTGGGCACGATGAGCTGGACCGTCGATGTATCCAACCCCAACACCGGCGACGACTTCGTGCTCGGCGTGAAGGAGCTGAACCTGCCCGATGGCAGCCGGCGCCCGTATTCGCTCTGGATGGCGGGTGAATACCCGAAGGTGCTCGACGGACTGTGCAAGCTGCTGTCACTCGACATGCGCGTGGTCGACACCAACTGGATCGGCCTGAAGCTCAAGAAGCTGCTCAATTTCGGGGAGCAGAACGGCGAGTTCTGGGCGCCGGTGCCAGGCGCGGACCGCTCGGCGCTGTATGCGAGCACCGTGTCCTACATCGCCGCGCTGTTGCTGCACCGATACAAGGTGCTGGGCATCCTGGATGACGACGGCCGTGCGATCCGCTCGGTCGGCATCCTGGCGATGCCGCAGACGCGCAAGACGGTCGAACTGGGGGCGGCTCCGATCAAGGGCAAGGTGTGCCCCAGCTGCGGCGCGGCCGCCATGATCCGGCGCGACGGCTGCGAGTTCTGCACGGCTTGCGGCTTTACCGGCGCCTGCAGTTGACGCTCTGTTGAGAGGTTCTGCGGCAAGCTGATCTGCACCCTGCGGCGCTCGCCGCAGGTCTGCCGCTTACCGCCTCGACCTGCCCTTGCCGGCCGGGTTCGGGCGGCGCAACGCCTGCTGGATCCGCTTGCGCTTGGTCTGCTCCATCTCATCGATGCCCTTCTTGCGATCCAGCCCGAAGGTTCTTTCGATTACCTCGAACCAGATCACCGCGAGCACGAACGGCAAACCCCACCAGTACCACTTCATGTCGGCGAACGGCCCGACACCGGCGAAGTGCAGCACCAGCAGGACCAGCCCGATCACGATCAGCCACATCGCTTGGCGCTCCGACGTGTTTCCCAGGCCACGACGGCCCAACTATAGCCGCCCGCGCGAAGGATTCTGATGCGCCTGGGCCCGCCGCGGTCAACGAGCGGGCCGGCGGCACGTTAAAATGATCCGGAACCGACTGCATGGCCCCATTTTCTTCCCATAGCTTCCACCTTGTTCAGGAGACAAACTCGATGACACGAACTATCGCCGTCCTCGCGGCTGCCGGTGCCATGCTGATCAGCACGGCTGCCTCGGCCCAGCTGGAACTGGCCAAGCAGAAGAACTGCCTGGCGTGCCACGCGCTCGACAAGAAACTGGTTGGCCCCGCCTACAAGGATGTCGCCAAGAAGTACGAGAACGACCCGGCCGCGGCCCCACGGCTGGCCAAGAAGGTGCGCGAGGGTGGCGTCGGTGTATGGGGGCAGATCCCGATGCCGGCCAACCCGCAGGTGAACGAGGCCGAA
>Ga0210394_10008319_pt1 | contig 10726 bp, 10 predicted proteins | sample IncBWC12MmetaG_FD_160121 | JGI IMG/M metagenome (GOLD analysis project Ga0210394, IMG submission 160121) | Forest soil microbial communities from Barre Woods Harvard Forest LTER site, Petersham, Massachusetts, United States - Inc-BW-C-12-M | ecosystem: Environmental > Terrestrial > Soil >... | reverse complement strand
TAAAAAAGAGAGGTTTTATCAAGGGCTTCACGAGCATGTTTTTGGCTCCCCCATTCAGCTCTGAGCGTTTAACTAGCGGGAATTTCTGATGCCACGCGCCTTCTTCTGCGAGCACCGTAGCAAGCCCCGGTTTCATGCCACAAGTTGCAGTCACGCCGCTATTCACCAAACGGGTATTTAGAGATTAGGAACAAACGACAGCACTGGTGCCCGGAAGCTAAGCACGAGCCGGCTTCGAGAAGCTCTCAACAGAAGAGAAAATCGTCGGTGCAGCGATGAATCCGGACTAGAAGGCAGGGACACTACGGACGGAAATCATAATTCTGCTAACAACTTACCTCTCGAGGCAGCAAAGGAGCCTGTTTGCCAACGCTAGATGGGATCAGGAGTTGTCCTTCGAAGATACCTCGGATTATCTCGACGGGAGATGGATTTCGCGTCCTGGTATTCGTGCGGGTGCCGTTACTATCGTTACTAATTGTTACGTGGCTTATCTGGCGCAGGCCAGAGATGTCTGCGTAACCTACTAATAACAAGACTCTTGCCCCTTGGATACGGAATTGCTCACTTAATGTCGGCCGTAGCCAACGAGTGCACCAGTCAGCCCGAAGGCTGATCGACGCTGGCCCGCAGGAGAAGAAGATGATGATGATCTGGAAAGAGAAACGACGAAGCCAACGGCTCGCTTTGAGCGTTCCCGTCGTTGCTTACAGATCACAAAAACTGGGCCTGCCTTTTTCCGAAGGGACCCGCACCTTGATGGTCAGCGCCCATGGCGCATTGATCAGTCTGGACGCGAAAGTAGTCGCTGATCAAAGGCTCGTTTTGAAGCACGCGCTCAGTGGGGAAGAGCAGGAATGTCGTGTCGTATTCACTGAGAAGAAGCTGATGGGTCCGACAGAAGTGGGAATCGAGTTCCGGCAGCCCGCACCGAACTTTTGGCACATTGCCTTTCCACCCAGTGATTGGACGGCACCCGCTCCAGAATTGACGACTCTGGAGTCCCGGTAACTGCCCGCTCCTGCCAAGCAAAAGCCATATTCCGCTGATGCTAGAAAGCTCGTTGAATACCTACAACGAATGGACTGTCTTCAGTTTGTTCCGCCGAAATTCTTTCCGAGTGGGTGACGGTACGCCCAGAATGTGGTGTATAGTCGGTCGCAGCTCAGGGCCCAAACAGTAAAGCCGTTGGAGGAAATAGCTCATGCGACCATTTTTTCTAACAGTTGTACTTGCAGCAGCGATCGCGATGTTGGGGTCCATAGGATTGGCTCAGCATGACCCAACCGCAGGTCCTTATAAGGTGCTCAAGACGGCCAAAGTTGGCGGCGAGGGTGGTTTTGACTATATTTCCGCGGACGTCGAGGGCCGTCGTCTGTATGTCCCGCGGAGTGGCCCGATGGGGCAACTGACAGTCTTCAATCTGGATACGCTAGAACCAGCGGGCTCGATTGCCGGCATCAAGTCCGGCGGTGCTGCCATCGACCCCAAATCCCATCACGGTTTCTCCACCACCAAGCCCATCACCATGTGGGACTCGGGCACTTTGAAAGTGATAAAGACCATTGACGTGGACGGGCGCCCCGACGGGATCATGTTTGATCCCTACAACGAGCGCGTTTGGGTGCTGAGCCACATGCCGCCGTATGCCACGGTAATTGACGGCAAGGAAGGCACAGTAGTCGGGACACTCGATTTGGGCGGACAACCGGAACAGGCGGTGAGCGACGGCAAAGGCACGGTCTACGTGAATATCTTGGATAAGGCCAACGTTGCCGTGGTGGACGCGAAAAATTTGACCGTGACGAAGCACCTTGACCTCAGCTCAAAAGGTGTGGACGCCGGTAGCGGCCTGTCGCTCGATGCCAAAAATCACGTTCTCTTTTCGTATTGGCGCCTGCCCACACCTGTGGTCCTGATTGTGAACGCCGAAAACGGCAACATCATTACCACCCTCCCGACGGACCTGCTCGTGGATACCGTCGAGTTCAATCCCGCCACGATGGAAGCCATAAGCACGGCCGCTGGCGGCTCGATCGTGGTCATTAAGGAAAACAGTCCGACGAGCTTCGTGGTAGAGCAGAGGCTGCGAACCATGGTGGGCGCCAGGACCATGGTACTCGACACCAAGACGAATCATGTGCTGACCATGGCGTTCGAGTACGGGCCGGTGCCGGCGAACGCGCCGCCACCAGTGCCAGGCCGCATTGCCCTCGGTCCTCCGCTGCCGGGCTCGTTTACACTTCTTATGGTGGGTAAGTAGTAGAAGCCTGCTAACACCTGCATGCAGAGGAACGCCGGACTCAGCTGAGAATTCCCAGCTGCTGATCTTCCAACCTAAGAAGTCCGGCTCGAAAGGTCGACAGGCCGCCCGCCCACAACACGGGACTCCGGGGCCTAGACAGGCTGCAGAAATCTAGTCGGTTCGTGTAGTTTCCGTTTTGTACGTCTTGCTGAAACTATTGCGGGTATTCGTCACAGTAAAAGTACCGTCCTGCAGTGCCGAGACTTTGAAATAGTAAGCAGTTCCGTTGTGTTGGGGCGCTGGAGGAGCTTGCTGTCCCTGTGGCGTAGGCTCGACCGGAGCCACCGGCATGGCGGCCAGGGGTTCGTCGACCAAGTTCGCGATGAACATGCCAGGGACGGTATATTCCTGGCCACTCAGTAACGAGAAGTGCATCTGCCAGAGATCGAGGAGGCCAGGAGAATTGAAAAGCACCTTCATCGCCTCCGGTTGTCCCCCTTTGCGAGTTCCGTTGTTCATGATCGCAACTCGCGGATGAAGAGGGTATACGAGCAGGTCGGAATTGACGTTTCCATGACGAGCAAGGAGATCCAAATCCACAGAACCGAGGCGATTGTTCGGACACATTAAGTCGTATTGCCTATTCAACGTCAGGTCGCCCAGGATAACCGTGCGAAACTTTCCGAATGTAATGAAACTGCCGACAGAGTGGTCGTCTTCGGTCTTGGGGACATCCGCCGCCTTGAAGTTGGCGCAATAAGGATTTGGGGCACCGGCGCCCGGCAAAGAGGTCTTCAGTACTTCTCCATCTGAGGCCACGATGCGCCAGTCCAAACCTGCAATTGCGATTTTGTCGCCGGGTCTTGCAACCATGTGTTTCGCTTGGCCATAAAGTTCGGAATAACGCTGTAGAACTGGATCTATATTGGGGCCGGGCTGAGTATTCGCCCCATGGTCAATGAACTGCTTGATGGAGATATGGGTCGCGAGCTCAGAGAGACCGCCGATATGATCGTTGTGGTAGTGAGTGATAATTAGGTGATCGATCTGTTTAACGCCAGCGTCCTTGACGGCCGCCATAACACTTCCCGCATCACGAACGGCACCGTCTCCACCGTTTCCAGTATCGACAAGTATCGATTCTCCGGAAGGCGCGACAAAAAGGACGGCATTGCCGCCCTCCACATCGATCACATAGATGTCCAACGTCTTCGGAGTCTTGGTCTGCGCAACAGCAAGCGAGGCGGAAAGGGCCAGAACCAATAAGAGCAGCATCGTTCTCCGCATCAGAGTCCTCTTAACAAGAATGCTCCGTCCGACTCTTGGAGCACTTTCTTTCCTACCGGATGCTGGTCGTATTGCCCGATGCAGCTCGCGGAACTGGCTTACCGTAAACTTCAATCCAGTCGATGCGCGAACCCGGAGATCCGTGACCGCCTCCCCTCATCAGGTCCGTGAAACCTACCTCCTCCACCCTGCTCAGGTTCGGATTCTGCACCCAGTTATCGCCCCGCTCGACAACATTTTCGATGTTGAGATTCCGCCAGCGCACATCAACCAGTTGGATTTGTGACTCCACCCAGTCGGTGGAGTAGCCGGCCGCCTGGTCGCCCACGAGCCACGTTCCGTCGGCGAGCTTCACAATGGGATGGAGTAAATGAAACCCGCTTATCTTGGTGCGCCAGCGGATGGTCGCCAGTCCGGTCAAATCCACATCGTTGTTTTTGTCTCTGAGCGTGATCGCGCAGTTTGCCGTGCACAGTAGCGTCATCACGTAGGTGATGTCATTGTTGTAGGTCTGTTTGACAGCCACAGGGCCCACCTTGTCGCCGTACACGTGCACTTCCAGATTTGGGTTCGCGACGTCCCCTTGGACGACCGTATGCTCCGGTTCCTGCGGAGTATTGATATTGGGCAAGCCGCTGGCCAGCGTCCAGTCTTCCCGGAAAAACAGGGGAGGGTATTGGAGCCTTTGTGGCGTCGGCGCCTGTTGTCCCGCAGCCAGCGCAGGCTTGCCTGCCAACCAATTAGATCCGGCCAAACACAGACTCAAGAGTCCCAAAACGGATGCAGCTGGAATTAATCTCGGCATAGACACCTTCTCTTTCTGCATTTGCCAATCGGGAACCGCCGGAATTTAGGCAGCGCCCGTTCAACCCGGGGTCGCAATCTTGGTATGTTAAACGCGTTTAGGTCGAACAGAGTATAAATCACTCGGTCGTAGTGAGAGAGCAAAACTTAGTGCGGACGAGAATCTCGAGGCGTCGGATTCAATTTACGCGCTCTTTTACAGACGAGCTGTCGAAGCTTCGCTGATCTCGGGTCCCGCTCTCGCAGCAAATTCGTTGTGCCGGGGGGAGGAGGAGCGTAGGATGCGCGGGTAAGAGGGAAGGTTCTTCATGACCAAGTTCGGAGTAACAGTCACCGCGTTTTTTCTGCTTCTTGGAGTCCTGTCACTCGCCTCGGCGCAGCGAGCGTTCACCAAAAACACCCTTTTGACAAACCGCATTGGACCTTCCGGCGGAGAATTGTTCATTGCCAACGGGGACGGAAGCGGGGAGCGCAAGCTCAACTCCGGTGGCAACATGGATTACGACGCGATGTTTTCCGCCGGTGGCAAATGGATCGTCTTTACCTCCGAGCGCAATGGCGCTGCAAATATTTACCGAATTCACCCGGACGGCTCCGGAATCGAGCGGCTGACCGACGACGATGGATTTGATGATCAGGCGTCGCTTTCGCCGGACGACAATCAACTGGCCTTCGTCTCTACACGCGGCAGCGGAATCGACAACATCTGGATCCTGGATATCAAAACCCGAAGGGCGCGCAATCTTACGGGCGTGCCGGCTCTGCAGGCGCCTGCGGGCAAAATGGACGGCTTTTTCAGGCCCTCGTGGTCGCCCGACGGCAAATGGATCGCTTTTTCCTCCGACCGGGGAACGGACTTCAAAGGACACAAACTTCCCGAGCCTGGATTCGAACACATTCAAGCGGCAAGCATCTATGTCATTCAACCGGATGGCACGGGTCTGCGCAAACTGACGCCAGAAGGTGAAATGGCGGGTTCACCCCAATGGTCTCCCGACGGCAAGCAACTCGTCTTTTACGACATGGATGCCGAATACACCTTTGCTGCGCGCCTGTTTGGGCAACCCACATCACAGATCGTTTCCGTGGATCTCGCAACGGGCGGCCGGACCGAGCGCACCTCCGGTCCTGGCCTGAAAGTCTCACCGCAGTTTTTGAGTGCCGATCGAATCGGCTACCTCATAAAGGGACCCGGGCAAAAGGGAGAGTTGGCATTTACCACCGGGGAGCATGGAGCTGACGCGCCGGCTCCAGGCCCAGCTCCAGGAGTGATACGCAATCCTGCATGGTCGCCCGACGGCAAGCAACTGGTCTATGAGAAGTTCGCCTACGATTCGAAGCAGAACCAGCCGCTCTCCGCCAAGGATCAGACGTTCGACCTCCATTTCTCGGGCGAATTCCCGGCGGTTTCGAGCACCGGTAAATTGGCCCTCAGCCCCTTCGGGGATGTCGGCGCCCTCAGAATCGTCCCCTTCGATAAGATTGCAGTTTACGTCAGCGATCTGGATGGCACGAACCGGAAGCTGCTCTTTCAGCAGGACGGGGGAGGAGCTTTCTCGCCCTCGTGGTCGCCGGATGGACAGTGGATTGTTTTCGGATACGGGGCGGTTTTCAACGCCCGCGAAAGCAATCCCTCGCAACTGATCATGATCCGCCCGGACGGTTCCGAAAAGCGTCAACTCACCAACGGCCCCCTCAATAGCGGCTTCCCGAGCTGGTCGCCGGATGGGAAGCGCATCGTGTATCGCGTGTGGGCGAAGGAAGAGCGGAGCCTTCAAATCCTGGACCTGGACGACGGCAAGAACACCCAGCTCACCTCGGGAAATGACAACTTCCCCTCGTGGTCCCCTCAAGGTGACCGCATCGCCTTCACACGTGAAACCGGTGGCGCAAACTCTTACGACATCTTCACGATCCGGCCGGATGGCACCGACCTAAAGCAATTGACGCACGCCCCCGGAAACGATGCTCACAGTGCGTGGTCGCCCGACGGCAAGTACATCGTGTTCAGCAGCGCGCGCTTGGGCTTTCGCGATGAAGCTCCGCTGTATGACGGGAGCCCACAGCCCTATGCGGAGCTTTTCGTGATGAATGCGGACGGCTCGAACCAGCGGCCCATCACCAGCGATAAGTGGGAAGAGGGAACCCCCGCCTGGGTGCCGGTGACAACCACGCATCAAAGCAGGAAGTAAGATTTCGCCGTCGTACCCCGCTTGCGAGCCCCGATCTCACAGAATCGTGATGCCGCCGGTCCGCAACCTCTCCAGGCAAAACAAAAGGGGCGAGGTCAGAATCCCTCGCCCCAGCTTGATAGACAAAACACTCAGTCATTTCACATCTTTTCAGTTTGTCGAGTTACCTGCCTGCTGCGGCCGTTCTCGGTTTTGCCAGCGCGTCAGCGGGTTTGCCGCTTATCTCTTTTTCCGCTTTGAGCCAATCCTCGACATCCGTTCCGTTTTGCCCCCCGCGCTGAAGATAGATCTCATACGCTCGGCGAGCGATTCCATCTCTCAATACTTGTTGACGTTCCACCATTGCCAACCTCCTTTGTTGTCGCGGGCCGCGGCACCGGCCCCTCGCAACATGATATTCAGCTTACTTGCCGTTTCCTGTGACGTTGATCTTGACTTGCTTCGCCTTAGACTCCTCACGCTTGGCCATGCGCACGGTCAGGGCTCCGTTGCGATACTCGGCGCGAATGCCGTCGGTCTTCACTGTGTTCGGCAGCGAGAAGCTCCGCATGAACGAACCATAGGCGCGTTCAACTCGAAGATAGTTGTCCTCGTTGACGTCCTTCTCGAACTTCCGTTCTCCACGGATGGTTAACGTATTGTTCTCGACGCGAACGTCAATGTCCTTTTCTTGAAGATCGGGCAAGTCGGCCTTTACGACCAACTCGCTCTCGGTTTCGTATATATCCACAGCCGGCGCCCAGGTCGCAAGTTCAGCCTGACCCGACCGGCCGCGAGTCAATGTGTCTTCAAATAAACGATTCACTTGGTCCTGCAAAGATGTCCCACCCCGGGGCGGTTCCCAACGCGTAATCGTGTTCATGTTGTTGTACCTCCTAAATTCATCTGTCAATTGGACTGTCACCACAGTAGGCGTTTAACTCAAGCAAGTCAAGCATTATACAGTGCAGTCTAATGTATTTAACTTACTGTGGTTAATCACGCGGGATCCGGGCCAAGAATCTGCACTCCGAGAGGGAAATTTATCAGGAAGCAGGCCCGAAAAGGGCCCGTCCTCTGCGCGCGAGGGAGGGCGCCTTATTCCCGAACGGGACGCAAAAGCCCAATATGTGCGCAACGGAACAGACACCCATCTTCGCGTGCTCTAGCATGGCGTCTGTGCCAAAGCTAAGACGAAAACGAACAGGAAAAGAAAAAGGGAGAGTTTTTATGCGAATGCCAATGAACTTAAAGCAGTGCGTTTGGATTCTGGCGGTGGTCCTGAGTATGGGTATCGCCGGAGGTTCGGTACGTGCTGCGGTGCCTCCGTCACCCCAGGAACAAGGTCGTGAGCAGGACTATTCGAAAAACAAGAAGTACAAGCAAGGTGTGCGCGAAGGCCAGAATGACAGTAAGCGTAACCTTGACCACTCCAAGAAGAGGAGCTTCAAAAAAGGCGAAGATCAAAGAGCTTACGAGTCGGGCTACCAGCAAGGGCACCAGAGCGATCAACATAGATAAGAGCCTACGAGAGTCCAGCGTGCTCTAGGGCAACGAGTCCGGTTTCTCTGTCGGTGTTGATCGCCGCCGGTGCAGGCCAATCGCTGGGCACATTGGCGGCTTGGCGGGAAGATGACGGTTTGTAGCTTTCAGCTTCCCCCATGCCCGCTTTTGCTTCAGGATGAGTTCCAACGTGCCTAAGGTATTCTTCCGCGAGGAAGCGAATAGTACGGTCCTTCGCTTTATCGGCTTCTGAATCGCATCATCTCTTCTCGCGTATTTCCTTGCCACAGATCGAAGGTGTTTGCTATGCAGCTCCGGGCCGGTTACGAACTCATTTACAACTTTCCGCAACCCACGCCGATCATTCTGGTCGTGAATATCCACGATTCACGGGCCGCTGACATGGTCGTCCCCGATAACCTCACCGCCGAGCCATCCCTTCCGATCATCGGTTACCATGACACCTTCGGAAACCGGTGCAACCGCCTCCTTGCGCCTGCGGGCCGCGTCCGCCTGACGTCCGACGCCGTCATAAGCGATAACGGCCAGCCAGATGAGATTGTGCCCTCCGCCGGGCAGCACTCTGTGCAGGATCTGCCCGAAGAAGCGCTTGTGTTCCTGCTGGGCAGCCGCTACTGTGAGACCGATTTGCTATCTCAGACGGCTTGGCAACTCTTCAGCGGCACGGCTCCAGGCCATGCGCGCGTGCAGGCAATCTGCGACTACGTTCATAACCATATTGCCTTCAACTACCAGAATGCCAGCGCCACTCGCACCGCTGCGCAGGCTTTCAACGAACGGACCGGCGTCTGTCGCGACTATGCGCATCTCGCCATCACCTTCTGCCGCTGCATGAATATTCCGGCGCGCTACTGTACCGGCTATCTGAGCGATGTAGGAACGCCGCCGCCATTCGCCGTGGGTGATTTCGCGGCGTGGTTCGAAGCTTGGATCGGCGGCCGCTGGCATATATTCGACCCACGCAACAATGTGCCGCGCATGGGCCGCGTCCTGATGGCGCGGGGCCGCGATGCGTGCGACGTCGCGATCGCCACCACGTTCGGACCCAACACCCTGGAGAGCTTCAGGGTCTGGACCGATGAGATTCCCGATGGTGAGGTTATGAGGACCGCCGGCTAATGTCGTTTCTGACAGTGCGCCACTCCACGGTCTACCGTTATCGTGAGCCCGTCGGCCTCGGCGAACATCGCATGCTGTTCCGCCCGCGTGAAAGTCACGACCTGCGATTGATCCGGACGAGCCTGATCATCTCGCCGGAACCCGCCAATTTGCGCTGGCTGCACGATCCGTTCGATAACTCTGTTGCCGTCGCCACTTTTGAGGGGACCACAACCGAACTCCTCTTCGAAAGCACCGTGACGCTGGAACATTTTGAGACCCCCATGCCGGAGTATCCGCTGGAGCATTACGCGCGGACGTATCCTTTCCGCTATTCCGACGAGGACTTCCCTAATCTCGTGCGCGCCCTGGCTCGTCACTATCAGGGCGAGAACGTGCTCCAATGGGCATTGCAGTTTCTTGATCGGTCGGAAACCACTGACACCATCAAAATACTTCGCGCCATGACCTGCGGCATTCGCGACCAGTTCACCTACACCCGCCGCATCGAGAAAGGCGTGCAGACTCCTGAGGAGACATTGCGGAAACGGCAGGGCAGTTGCCGGGATTTCGCCGTCCTGATGATGGAGGCTTGCAGGTCGCTCGGTATCGCGGCGCGGTTTGTCAGCGGTTATATCTTCGTGCCCAACGGTTCTGGCCACGCAGGCGGCGCCACACATGCATGGATGCAGGCCTACCTGCCCGGCGCCGGCTGGATCGACTTCGACCCCACCAACAGCATTATCGGAAACCGTAATCTCATTCGCGTCGCCGTCGCGTGGGACCCCTGTAACGTGCTGCCCTTATGGGGCACCTACACAGGTTCCCCTGCGGCCTTCCTCGCCATGGACGTCACAGTGAAAGTAACCGAAGCGGATGGACGATGATCTGACGGCGCCTCGAATCCTTCGCCTACAGGATCCGGCCGCTTTCTCTTCCATTCTGCCAACTTCTTGGTTTTGCCGGCGCGTGTGAGAGGCACAAGGCGGTGGTCGACGCCATCAGATGCCGGCGTACCACGCGTACCCACCTTCTGGCGCCGACGAGCCCAAGCCCTTGCCGAACCGTTTGAGGCCATCGGTTAGGGTCAGGCTGGTGACGTACTTGACGTTCTTGTAGCCAAGCTGCCGTGGAACGCGCAGTCGAAGAGGTCCGCCGAAGGGCACGGGAAGCTCACCGCCATTCATACCGAGGGTCAAAAGAGTTTGAGGGTGCAAGGCATCAGACATATCGATGCTGTCCCACCAGTCCGGCTGGATTGAACGGTAGACAACATATCGGGCCTGGGGAAGAGCGCCCACCAGGTTAAGTATGTGAGCGAGCGGAACGCCTTTCCATTCAGCGATATAAGACCAGCCCTCTTCGCACGCAATGAACGTGACCTGGGCGCTTTGGGGGAGGTTCTTCAGCTCTGCAAGGGAGAACGACATCGGTCGTGCCACCATGCCATCGACGGCAAGACGCCAGTCCACAAACGCTCCGTCCCGAAGGCGCTGGAACTCTATCCCCAGGGGATCGACTTCGTTTGCGAATGGATCTTTCGAAATCTCGCTGCGAGCGAATTCGCGCGCCATGGAATGGCGGCTCAATAATCGCT
>Ga0210394_10008316_pt1 | contig 10728 bp, 6 predicted proteins | sample IncBWC12MmetaG_FD_160121 | JGI IMG/M metagenome (GOLD analysis project Ga0210394, IMG submission 160121) | Forest soil microbial communities from Barre Woods Harvard Forest LTER site, Petersham, Massachusetts, United States - Inc-BW-C-12-M | ecosystem: Environmental > Terrestrial > Soil >... | reverse complement strand
TACATGGGACTTTGTCGACTTCTGCCATGAGAATAACATAAAACCTGTTCTGGGTTCAGAAATCCGGAATGGGAATGAATTATGTTATATCCTGCTTGCAAAAAACAATAATGGTTTTGAACAAATTAATCGTTTTATTTCAGAACACCTGCAGGAAGGAAAACCTTTCCCAAAAAGACCGGATCTTCAGGACATATACTGTATTTATCCCTTTGGAACTGTTTCAGTTAATGAATTACAGGCGCACGAACTAATTGGCGTTCAGGTAACTGATATTAATAAATTATTCGGCCTCAGTGTGCAAATTCATATAGATAAATATGTAATCCGTCACCCGGTTACCTTTCAGGATGCCACCCATTATAATCTCCACCGTTTATTACGTGCCATTGATAAAAACATTATACTGAGTAAACAGGATCCAAAAGACCTGGCCGGAAAAAATGAATCTTTCTTTCCACCAACACAACTATTTGAAGCTTTTCAATCATATCCTTCTATTGTTAACACCACTTTGACAGTATTGGAGAACTGCTCTATTAAATTCGATTTTAAAACCGACAAAACAAAAAAACTTTTTTCAGCATCAAAGGAAGATGACCGGCAGTTACTTCGAAAACTGGCTTTCGATGGTATTATTCTACGTTATGGTTCGCAAAATAAAACAGCAAAGGAAAGGGTGGAAAAAGAACTCGCCATCATCGATCACATGGACTTCAGCGCATATTTTCTTATCACTTGGGATATCATCCGTTATTCGCAAGACCGCGGGTTTTTCTTTGTTGGCCGTGGAAGTGGTGCCAATTCAATTGTAGCCTATTGTTTACAGATTACCGATGTTGATCCGATAGAATTGGATTTGTATTTTGAAAGGTTTCTTAATCCGTCGCGATCATCGCCACCTGATTTTGACCTGGATTTTTCATGGAAGGATCGTGATGAAATCATTGATTATGTTTTTAAAAAATATAGAAGGGATCATGTTTGCCTGCTCGGATCTTATACAACATTTCAAACGCGTGCCATTTTACGGGAACTTGGAAAAGTATTCGGACTGCCCAAGGAAGAAATAGACCAGCTGGATTCGGGTAATCTGAAAGACGATAAAATACAACGGCAAATAAATTTTTATGGAACCCTGTTACGCAATTTTCCCAATCATCTCAGCATTCATGCCGGGGGCATTCTTATCAGTGAAAAACCTATATATCAATACACAGCTACAGAACTTCCGCCTAAAAATTTTTATACATCGCAGATTGACATGTTCGTGGCTGAAAAAATAGGCTTATTCAAACTGGATATTCTCAGTCAGCGAGGTCTGGGCCATATCCGCGATACGATGGATCTGGTAAAAAAGAATAAAAATGTTACCATTAATATCCATGATATTGAAAGGTTTAAAAACGATCCGAAAGTAGCATATCAGATCCGGAAAGCTGATACGATCGGGTGTTTTTATATTGAAAGTCCTGGTATGCGACAACTCTTGAAAAAACTGGAATGTGATGATTATCTTACGCTGGTCGCAGCAAGTTCCATCATCCGGCCGGGGGTAGCGCAAAGCGGTATGATGAAACAATATATCTACCGTTTTCATAATCCAAACGATTTTGAATACCTCCATCCCAAAATGAATGAATTACTAGAAGAAACTTATGGGGTTATGGTTTACCAGGAGGATGTGATCAAAGTGGCGCACCATTTCGGTGGCCTTGATCTTTCAGAAGCCGATGTTTTACGTCGGGCAATGAGTGGAAAATACCGTGGAAGAAGCCAGTTCGAAGAAATCAAAATAAAGTTCTTTAACAACTGCCGGGAAAGAAAATATCCAGAATCCGTTTCAGCCGAAGTATGGCGCCAGATAGAAAGTTTCGGCGGTTATTCTTTCAGCAAAGCTCATTCTGCCAGTTTTGCAGTAGAAAGTTATCAGAGTCTTTTTTTAAAAACTTATTTCCCGGTTGAATTTATGGTTTCCGTTATCAATAATTTCGGAGGATTTTATTCACGTGAACTATACTTTCATGAATTAAAGAAAACAGGGGCACACATTCAGGCGCCCTGCCTTAATCGCAGTGAATATCTTACCATGGTTTCCGGTACGACGGTTTATATGGGGTTTATTCATGTTCAGGGTCTCGAGGAACAAATGATAATGTCTGCAATTGAGAACAGAAAAAAGACCGGGCCGTTTCTCGATCTGGCAGATTTTATTGAAAGATTATCTCCTGGTATAGAGCAATTGAATATCCTGATCCGGATAGGGGCTTTCCGGTTTTCCGGTAAAACAAAAAAGGAATTATTGTGGGAGGCAAATTTCCTGCATAAAAAAAATGCAGGACCCTCCGTGTCCGGATTTCTTTTCCGGGAACAACCACAGCAATTTCATCTTCCCGGGCTGGCTCAACATCCCCTGGATGATGCATTGGATGAAATTGAACTTCTCGGATTTCCCCTTTGCAATGTTTTTGAACTTTCAATGGAAGATCCCCTGAATTTTTTACCTGCCAGAGATTTTCATCTTTATTCCGGTAAACAAGTATCTGTACTGGGTTACCTGGTAACTTCCAAACCTGTAAATACCATTACAAATGAAATCATGCATTTTCATACTTTTCTGGATGCTGAAGGAGAATGGCTTGATTGTATTTTTTTCCCTAATACATCCCGTTATTACCCGGTAACCGGCAAAGGTTTTTATGCCATGAAGGGAAAAGTTGTTGAAGAATTTGGAGTTTATTCTGTAGAAGTATCAGAATGCCGAAAAATCGGTTTAAGGGAAAGGAATGCTTTTCCGAATTCGCTTAAGGCAGAAAGCTTAAAGCCTAAAGTCCAAAGCCTAAATCTAAAAATATAAAATCTTCAACTATTTAACAACATGCGAACTGTCCCATTGTAATAAATATCATTATTTTTTTAAAAATATCCCCATTGAATTCATTTTAATAATTTTCAAAAGTAGTTTTAGTCTTTGGGCTTTAAGCTTTAGGCTCTTTCCCAATTCTGGAAGTAAAAAACATATACATAATAACAATTCTTTATAAAACATTCGCTTACCTTCACTTTCTGAAATCCTATGTAAAGGCCGCCATAATTTTTACATTATCTTTTATATGCGCGGCAAAGGAAAATATAAATTCAAAGTGATCAACGGAGTTCTTTCATGGAAGAATGATGAGATGGAACGATTCATGCCTGTTTCAGCAGAAATACTTACCAGGGTAATCCTTCTCTATGAAAAAGAATTTAAGAACGGAATCAGGATCTGGAAAAAATTGACAGAACACGAGAACCTTGAAATGATTAACATGCAGGATGATCCACTTCTTCATGAACTTGCAACCTGGATGGAGCAATTACAGGCAATTTTTTCGAATACAGAACCGTTTCGTGAAAAAGAAAATTGGATTGACAACCAGATTCATTTAAACTGATTGACCGGTTTCCTTTCGAAGAATATTCAATGTGATAATAAAGGCTGTACCTTTCCCTTCTTCACTAGACACGTCGATTTTACCTTTGTGATTTAGAATTATATTTTGACTATTGGTCATGCCCAAGCCATTTCCATTTGTTTTAGAAGTGAAATAAGGGTCAAAAACTTTTGCCATCGTTTCTTCATCCATCCCTTTACCATTATCCCGGATTATAATAATACAATATTCTCCAGACCCGCTGGTTTCGACTGTCAGATGGCCATTTTCGCCCGTAATAGCTTCCATCGCATTCACTATGATATTCAATAAAGCAATCTTCATCCGGGAACGGTCCACATTGAGCCAGATTCTTTCTTTTGAATAATTCTTTTCAATATGCACCCGGTTCAGTTGTGCCCGGTCAAAGGCTTCATTCAGCGATTCATCCAGCAAAACATCCGCCCGAATTTCTTCATATTGCAAATCTGTAAATTTTGTTGCTGAAAGAAGTTCATTGATAAGTTCATTGATCCGACTGGAATTTCTTGCGACAATATCAAGGAATAATTTTTTATCATCCCCATCCAGATTATCATTTTCAAGATGGTTGGCGGAAAGACCAATATTGGTGAGCGGATTACGGATCTCGTGTGCAATTACACGGGCAACACGTCCCATACTCGTAAAGCGCTCCAGGCTCCTTAATTCCAAAAGTTCCTGGTTGGCTGAAGCAAGTTCTTTAACTCTTTTTTCGAGTTGATCATGATATGATTCCGCCTGTATGGTTGCTTTTTTCTTGGCCTGGCTTTCCATATTAAAAGTGACCAGGGAATAGATTATGAGTAAACCGGAAATCAGGCCTGCTCCAATGATAATCCAAAATACTATTTTACTGTAAAAAATAACTCTTTGAGTTCTTACATTAAGTAATCTATTTTCATTTACCGTTATAGAATCTGAAAACTGCCCAATGGAATCAATAAGTTTATTATTTTGCTGCTCCCTGATACGGATGGAATCATTAATCTGAAAATTATTTTTATTTAGAATTCCCAGTTCCTCATCTAGTATATTGTATCTTTTTACAATAATATCATGCATAGATTCAAGTCTGGACTTTTCCTCTGGATTATCACTTACACTTATTGATAATACCTGGAATACAGAGTCTACCAACGACCGGCTCTCCTTATAATCCTGGAGATAAGTCTTCTGTTTTTTGAGCAGGTATTCACTCCAGCTTATTTCCGCATCCTTTAAATTGGAATTGAGAATGGCAAGTTTATTGATCACTTCCTGGGTATGACCTACCCATTTATTCTGTTTTCTAAGTTGGATGAACGAGGAAAGAGAAAGAAAATAACACAGGAGCAGCAATATAAAAGCTGCCAGATAACCACTCCTGATCTTTTTGGGGAAATCAAATTTCATCTGCTCTCTGTTATTCCTCTGCTTCTTTGAAATTACAAAGAATTATATCATAATGAAAGTTCCGCGTAAGGTGTTTATCTTATTCAAACGAGTAGCATGGCATCTCCATAACTAAAAAAACGATATTTATCCTTAATAGCTCTTTTATAAGCTTCCATGGTAAGATCGTACCCGGCAAACGCACAAACCATGATAAGCAGACTGGTTTTTGGAAGATGAAAGTTTGTGATAAGAGCATCTGCAATATTGAACTGATATGGTGGATGAATAAAAGTGTTGGTCCAGCCTTCAGAAGGTTTTAAGAGTTTTTCTGCAGTGAAAGAAGATTCAAGTGCACGCATGGTAGTCGTACCAACCGAACATATCCGGTGACCACCCAGTCTGGCTTTATTTACGATTTTACAGGCTTCTTCATCTACTCTGTAATATTCTGCATCCATTTTATGTTTGCTCAGGTCTTCTACTTCAATTGGACGAAAAGTTCCCAAACCGGTATGAAGTGTGGCTTCTGCAAAACGGATTCCCTTTATTTCAAGTCTTTTAATAAGCTCTTTACTGAAATGTAATCCTGCGGTAGGTGCAGCGACAGCACCTTCATGTTTCGCATATACAGTCTGGTATCTTTCCTTATCTTCTTCATCCGGCTTACGTTTGATATATTTTGGAAGTGGTGTTTCTCCAAGGATTTCCAGCACCTGACGGAACTCATCGTCTGAACCATCCCATAAAAATCGTATAGTACGTCCGCGACTGGTCGTATTATCAATTACTTCAGCTACCAGTTCGTCATTATCACCAAAATAGAGCTTATTTCCTACCCTGATTTTCCTGGCTGGATCGACAATTACATCCCATAACCTGTTTGGCTTATTGAGTTCACGAAGCAAAAACACTTCAATTTTAGCGCCTGTTTTTTCCTTACGCCCATACATTCTAGCAGGAAATACTTTGGTGTTGTTTACTACAAAAACATCCTTGTCATTAAAATATTCTATAACATCCCTGAAATGTTTGTTTTCAATTTGTCCGGTTTTCCGGTGAACAACCATCATTCGGCTGTCTTCTCTTCTTTTAGCAGGATGCTGGGCAATCAGATTGAGGGGCAGGTCGAATTTGAACTGGGAAAGCTTCATTCAATATGAAATTTAATTAGTTCCCGGTACATGAGTCGAATGAAGCTGAGAATAACTGGTCCATCAAACCAGGTCTTACGGCACCCGATTCGGTCATGTTACGGCATGATTTTACAAGTGTGCAAAGGTAATAAAGAATTGTCAATTTCTAATACGGTGAATAAATAATAATTACTGCCTGTAAAATCCCTGTTCCAGGCTATGGTTCTCACCATTATTCCGGGATTTCTTCCTCTATATAACCTTTAGCTTTAAGCTTTGCGCTTCAGATTTTATTGGGTTTTAATCCTTTTCCCGGGATGGCTTCAATCAACGATCGTGTATAATCTGTCTTTGGATTAAGGTAAACTGTCTCCACGTTGCCTGATTCTACAATTTTCCCCTTTTCCATTACCATAACTCTGTCACAGAGGTAACGTATAACAGATAAATCATGTGAAATAAATATGGCGGTAAATCCAAAGTTTTTCTTCAGATCATTGACCAGGTTCAAAACCTGTGCTTGTACGCTTACATCAAGTGCAGATACAGATTCATCAAATACAACGAAACGCGGATTCAGTGCCAGTGCCCTTGCAATTACAATTCTTTGTCTTTGTCCCCCGGAAAAGGCATGTGGATAACGGTTGAAATGTTCAGGTTTCAAATCAACCTGATTCAGTAATTCCAACACCTTCTCTTTTCTATCTAACTTCCCCAGAGAATCATGAACTTTGAGGGGCTCCGATATAGCAGGACCAATCATCATCCTGGGATTCAGAGATGAATATGGATCCTGAAATACAATCTGAATATTTCTGCGAAATTCAATCAGTTCAGACTTACCCATTGTAAGCAATTCCTTTCCACCAAATAAAATACTTCCATGAAGAGGTTTATTCAAACCAAGGATCGCGCGGCCTAATGTTGTTTTACCAGAACCGGATTCACCAACCACACCCAGAGTCTCCCCCTTGTAGACTTCAAAATCGATATCTTTTATCGCGTCCACCCAGTGTTTTTCTCTTCCCGTCCAGCTTTTACCGGATGAGTACCGGAGGTGTAATCCATGAACTTTCAACAAAATTTCAGGGGCCGCTCCTGAAATATTTTTCGATCCATTAAGAAGAGATCCATTTTTAATTGTTTCTCCAGATTTTTCTTGTAAGGATAACCCAAACACATGTTCCGAAAATCCGGATAAATTATTATCCAGAAAATCTGAGACAACCGGAAGCCGTTCTCCTTTAAGGTGTAAAGACGGCCGGCACATCAGGAGTCCACGGGTATATGGATGCTTCGGATGGACAAACATTTCATTAACCAGACCAGATTCAACAACCCTTCCGCGCAACATAACCAGGGCCCGGTCTGCCATGTCAGCAACCAGTCCGAGATCGTGGGTAATAAAAATCATGCCCATATTTTCTGAATGAAGCAGGCTTTTCAACAGATCCAATATCGTTTTTTGAACCCTTACATCAAGAGCAGTTGTTGGTTCATCACAAATCAAAACAGAAGGATTGCAACTGATGGCCATTGCAATCATAACACGCTGTCTCTGCCCCCCGCTTAATTGATGTGGATACTTTTTAAATACTCTTTCGGGTTCAGGAAGTTGTACTTTCTCGAATAATAATAAAGCAGCTGATTTTGCATCTCTGCGATTCAGTTTTTTATGTAACATAAGTGGTTCGCATAGTTGCGTGCCACAGGTTATGACAGGATTTAATGAGGTCATCGGTTCCTGAAAAATCATGGCCAACTGGTTTCCCCTGTAAGTACGGAATTCTTTTTCTTCCATACCCAGCAATTCAATTTCATTCTTTCCATCCGGAGAGAATGAAATGGAACCCTGCTTTACCCGGGCAGTTTTGCTTAATAAATTCATCAGGGTGAGCGACATGACCGATTTACCAGAACCTGATTCGCCAACTACCGCCAGCATTTCTCCTCTTTTTAATTCAAAGGATAATTCCTGTAATGCAGGTTCAGAGGATTCCGATTCCGGAAATTCAACGGTTATATTTTTTATGTTAAGGAGAGGAAGCAAGAGAATAATTAAAAACGAAGGTGCCTGACTGTTAGTCCTCCGTTTATAAGTTGTTTAAGAGAATCAATACCAATTTTCAGATGGGTTTCCACAAAATCACCCGTTACCCGCTGATCACTTTCCGCAGTCTTTACTCCATCGGGAATCATAGGTTGATCACTTACCAGCAAGAGGGCCCCGGTTGGAATTTTATTATAGAAACCAACAGAAAAAATAGTGGCTGTTTCCATATCTACTGCATAAGCTCTTATCTTTTTCAGATAGTCTTTAAAAACTTCGTCATGTTCCCAAACTCTTCGGTTGGTAGTATAAACCGTTCCCGTCCAATAGTCCACCCCGAATTCGCGAATGGCGGTGGAGATTGCTTTTTGTAATGCAAATGCAGGCAGAGCCGGCACTTCCGGGGGAAAATAATCATTGGAAGTTCCCTCTCCCCGGATAGCCGCAATGGGCAGAACAAGATCACCCAATTTATTTCTTTTCTTCAGCCCCCCGCATTTTCCCAGGAATAGTGCGGCTTTGGGAGTAATAGCGCTGAGAAGGTCCATTATGGTCGCAGCAGACGGACTACCCATTCCAAAATTTATAATACTGATATCCCCCGCTGTCGCGCATTGCATGGGTTTGTCTTCTCCGATTATTTTCACTTTATGCATTTCTGCAAACAAATGAACATAGTGGGAAAAATTGGTCAGCAAAATATATGTGCCAAAATTTTCCAGTTTCTCTCCCGTATAACGGGGAAGCCAGTTACTGACAATTTCTTCTTTTGTTTTCATAAATTCATTCCTGGATTCATTTAAATAAATCTGCAGCCAATCAACATTCTGTAATTTAGCAAATAGTTGAGGTATGATTAAAATCTATTACCCTCATTTTGCTTTCAAGATCAAAGAAGAGGAATCCGGAAAGGAATTCATTTTCGATGAACAAAGGAAACAATGGGTGCGTCTTACTGAAGAAGAATGGGTACGGCAAAATTTTGTCCAATACCTGCTCCAGGTTAAAAAATACCCGTCAAGTTATATTGCTGTTGAGAAAAAAATGAAGCTCGGCGAAATGAATAAACGCTTTGATATTCTCGTGTTTGACAAAGCGGCGAAACCTTGGATGATGATTGAATGTAAGGCGATGAACAAACCTTTGGATAAAACTGTAATCTGGCAGGCCTTACATTATAATCTTGCTATTCCTGTTAAATATCTGGTTATTACCAATGGACAGCAATGTCATGCATATAAAAAAGCTCCATTAGATTTTGAAGAAATGAATGTTTTGCCTTCTTATGATGAATAACCCTTCTTGAGGCCTAAAGCTTAAAGCCTGAAGCCTAAAGCTATTTTTCAAATTAATTTGAAATTTTTAAATTCTTAGGTAATAAAAAAGCATCAATGATGCTCTTGTTTTTTTGATGGTCTACCCTGGTTTTAGGCTTTAAGCTTTAGGCCCTTCTAAGGAAATATTCCAAGTTCAGCATAAGAAGTCCCCACCTTATTTATCGCCACTACATAAGCTGCTGTACGCATATCGGGAATGGATGGATTATTCTTCCAGCATTGCATGATTTCGTGTGTGGCTGTGATCATGGTTTCTTCAAGACCACTATAAACCAGGTCGGCTTCTTCAGCACCATGCATGATGAATTCTCGTTCTTTGGAACGTACATTTTTCCCTGTAAGTTCTTCCAGCTGTCCGAGAATATGTGTATTCATATTTTCAGTAAATCTTTTTTCCATACGGCCATATCTTACATGGCTGAGGTTTTTCAGCCATTCAAAATAAGAAACGGTTACCCCGCCTGCATTCAAATACATATCTGGTATAACCAGTACACCTTTCTTAATAAATATTTCATCCGCTTCGGGTGTCAGCGGACCATTCGCAGCTTCGCCGATAATTTTTGCTTTTACGCGTGGAGCGTTCTTGCCATCGATCACATTTTCCAATGCCGCTGGTATGAGGATATCGCAGTCTAGTTCCAGGGCATGAGTAGATTTTTCAATATTAGTCGAACCTGGAAAGTTTAAAATTGAACCGGTTTTTTTACGGTGCTGAAAAACTTCTTCTTCATTCAATCCGGCTGGGTTAGTAATGGCCCCTTCATATTCAGCCAGTCCAATTACTTTAGCACCACCTTCACGGAAAAATTTAGCAACATGATATCCCACATTTCCAAGTCCCTGTACTACTACCCTTTTACCTTCCACGCCGGTATGGAGACCCAGTTTATCCATTACATCCCGAATATGACAAACTTCACGAACCCCATAATATACACCCAGTCCTGTTGCCTCTCTTCTTCCACGTACACCTCCCTGTGTAACCGGTTTTCCTGTAACACAGCCGAGGGCATCGATTTCTCCCGGCCGCATACTCATATAAGTATCCAGTATCCAGGCCATTTCTCTTTCTCCCGTACCATAATCAGGTGCCGGCACATCAGTACCTGGTCCGATGAAATTTTTCTTAATGAGTTCTGAAGTATACCTGCGGGTGATCTTTTCAAGATCATATGCCGAATATTTTTTCGGATCAATCGCTATTCCGCCTTTCGCTCCCCCAAACGGAACATTTACAATAGCACATTTATAGGTCATCAGGGCAGCCAGGGCCATTACTTCGTCGAGGTTTACGGAAAGTGCAAAACGGATTCCGCCCTTACACGGTGTTTTATGATGAGAATGCTGAACACGGTAGGCTTTGATCACTTCAACCT
>Ga0210394_10008315_pt1 | contig 10728 bp, 8 predicted proteins | sample IncBWC12MmetaG_FD_160121 | JGI IMG/M metagenome (GOLD analysis project Ga0210394, IMG submission 160121) | Forest soil microbial communities from Barre Woods Harvard Forest LTER site, Petersham, Massachusetts, United States - Inc-BW-C-12-M | ecosystem: Environmental > Terrestrial > Soil >... | reverse complement strand
TTCGTCTTGGCGTCTCTTGATGAGGCAATGCCCATGGCGGTCCTCGAAGCGCTCGCCTCGAAGAAGCCGGTGATCGCTACGAGCGTCGGGGCCGTGCCACAACTCGTGATCCCGGAAAAAACAGGACTCTTGGTCCCCCCCAAACACGTCCAGGCCTTGAAGTCAGCCATCCTGTGGCTGCTCCGCGACCCAGGCCTTCGCTCGCAGCTCGGCGAGAGCGGCGCGGCCCTGGTCCGGCGCACTCATTCTCACGACGCGATGGCTGACAACTACCTGGAGCTATATGAGCAAGTGGCAAGCCAGCAATCGGCAAGCGAGCTGAGCCGTTCGCCCTCCCGGAAGGGTGCTCTTGAGGTTTCGTGACGCATGAGCCTGGAACCGACTACAGCTTCTTCCCGTGAGGTTCGAATGATGGGACCTCGGTCCACGGGTGTTGGGCAAGCGATCTCAACACCTTTTTCAAAACCGGTCCCTGTATTGATGACGGTGAGGGAGCTTCACTACGGCGGAATTGAGCGCGACATTACCAAGATTGCCTCGCTTCTTGATCGGGAGCGATTTGTCCCGCACGTCGCAACGTATCAAATAGGAGGAATGAGATTCGAAGAGTTAGGCCGAGCTGGAATCCCTGTCCTTCACATTCCCATGACTTCATTGAAGTCGCCGTCGGCGATCACATCCGCGATTCGATTGAGAAATTACATTCGAAAGAATGGGATTCGACTCGTGCATGCATTCGACCCCAGCGCCGTGTTCGTCGTGCCGATAGCCCGGGCCCTGCGCCTACCGGCGGTCTTATCCAGCACGCTCGGGAATCGCAACCTGCTGGACCGGCGCTCCCACCGGCAAATGCGTTGGACGGACGGGCTGGTGGATGCCGTCGTAGTGAACTGCGAGGCCATGCGCCGGCACCTGGTGGATGACGAAAATGTTCCGGGTGAGAGAATTAAATTGTGTTATAATGGCATTGCTACGAATGAGTTTTTCCCGGCGGAGATTTCCCGCCCCGCGGCACTTTCCGAAGCGTCCCTGGTCATCGGCACGGTCTGTGTCCTGCGCCCGGAGAAAGCAATCCCGCTCCTGCAAGAAGCATTCGCGCAAGTCCTGCATCTTGATCCTCGAATGAAGTTGCTGATTGTAGGAGGCGGTCCTCTGTTGCTCAGTCTCCAGGGGAATGCAGTAAAACTAGGAATTGCCAAAGCCAGCGTATTCGTTCCGGCGACGCGCGAGGTCGCCACCTGGATGCGGTCCATGGATATTTTCGCCCTTCCCTCGTATTCGGAGGCGTTCTCCAACTCCCTGCTCGAGGCCATGGCCTGCGGCCGCGCCACGGTGGGGTCCCGGGTCGGAGGCACCCCGGAACTGACCGGGGCGAACGAAGAAAGAGGGCTGCTGTTCGAGAGCGGATCGGCCGGAGATCTGGCGCTAAAGCTTTCGACCTTGATTGCCGATGCAAACCTGAGGCGGACTCTGGGAAACCGTGCCGCCTGTTTTGTACGCGAGCGCCTCACCATCGAGATCGCCGCAGCGCGCACTGCGTCGATTTATGAAAGCGTGCTTCAGAGGGCCGCGGAAAGTCATCTCCAGAGTGCGTAGCCGCCGAACCTTGGGCAACCTATGGCCAGCTGCTCTTTCACCGTCCCTCGGGTCAGGTGATTCCATGACTACGTGCCGAGTATGATCGTTCGCAGGATCTAACAAAGGAAGACCAAGGTATGACGTTGCGGACTATTCCCAAAACGCTTGCCCTCAGGCTGCTACCTGACGGCATGCTGCAGTTCGTTAAGAAAATGCATTACCCTCGCGTTTTGCGCCGTGTAACGGCTTTCGAGGAGCCGGATCTGCAGGTGCTCGATTATTTGGTGTACGAAGGCCAGTTTGCAGTCGACATCGGAGCGAACGTTGGAGTGTACTCGAAGTATCTCTCCAAGCGTGTCGGTAGGTCTGGACGAGTCCTCAGCGTGGAACCCATCCCCCTTACGGCGGATATCTTACGGTCGAATTTGATGAAATTACGACTGGAGAACGTAGAGGCCAGAAATTGTGCAATCTCAGACAAAGATGGCGAAGTCAGAATGCAGGTGCCCAGATATGAATCAGGCGGCGAGGATTTTTATCGGGCTCACATTGTAGTGGCCGAATCGCCGGGAACACTAAGATCTATTGTTGTTCCATCTAGGACAGTCGACTCACTGCTTTCAGCAGTCGCAAAGGTTCACTTCATTAAATGCGACGTGGAAGGGCACGAGCTAAATTGCATCCGAGGAGCTATAGGAACCATTGAGCGATCCAAACCAGCCTGGCTTCTAGAAATCTCGGGCGACATGGCCGAGGCCGGATCGGACGCTCAGCAAACCTATCGGATCCTTAGAAGCCTTGGATACACCGCGCGCTGGTTTGATGGCGCCGCACTGAGGCAGTGGCATCCAGGTGTCCATTCGGTCAACTATTTTTTCCTGATGGCCTCACACATCGAGACGATTACGCAAAGGGGACTTCCAGTTTTGCCTTCTTAGAGTAGTTACAGGAGAATTCGTACGGATGAGGAATTATCGCGTTTTTGCATTTACCTTACTAATGGCGGTTTCAACATTTGCCCAGAGCAACCCTAACGACCCCCTCGATCCGATGTACCTTCCGTCGATCGACATGAATCCTGCGGACTATCCCAGCAACGTCTGGGTTACAAGTTCGCTAGCCAAGGTGCACCAGGAAAGCGCCACCCCGGGCGACGTAAAATGGACCTTGGTCTCCACGGCGCGGAATGAGTTTGAGAGTTTTCAGGTTCACGAACAGGCCGGAAGCTCTGCCATCAGCCTGAATGTTTCTGTCAGCGATCTGGTCAATGCGCGGACGGGAACGCACATCTCCAGCGCCAAAAACATCATCATTTATCGGGAGGCGTACATGAAAATTGTGACGCCTTCTGACGCGAACGGAACCACTGGATATATCCCTGACATATTGATCCCGACGGTAGACCCATACCGCCGCCAAGCGCGCAACGCCTTTCCGTTCACGATCGCGGCGGGGCAGACGCAGAGTATTTGGTTCGACATCTTCGTTCCCTCTACTGCTCCCTCGGGGTATTACCAGGGAACAGTCACCGTAACGAACGGCGGCTCGACGTATGCGACGCTTCCCGTGCTTCTGTCCGTGTGGAATTTTACGTTGCCATCAACGTCTACGCTGGGATCGTTGTACGGCTCTCCGGATGATCCCTGTCCGGGGTACTACTCAAACGGATATTCCGGTTGCGCCAATTACCCGGGCGCAGGGGGAGACCCAGGCCAGGGACTTTCTTTGTCCGAGGTGGACATAAGCGTGATGGAACTTGATCACCGGGTGTCTAACGCCCAAGCCGAATACATGAACAGCCCACTCACGAACCCTCCCAATACGTGGACGATATACGACCAGAACTACGGACCCCTGCTGAGCGGAACTCCTACCCTTAGCACAAATACAATCCTATCAGGGGCATCGCTCAATACGATGGTTTACGTGAGCTGCATCGGCTGCAACGCAAATCCCGCAAACCTTCGGGATTGGATGAACCACTTCACCGCTAAGGGTTGGAGTTCAAAGCTCTTGGCTTGGACCATGGACGAACCGGCAGCCGGTTCGTGGGGTGCAATCATAAGCAATGGGACCACATATCATGGCACTAACCCTCCCTATAGGGTGATGGTCACCTCCAGCATTGCAAACGCAACAGCAGGCGGCGGGCTCTCGAGCGTGGACATCATCACTCCAACCGTGGGCCAGATGGAACCTCAGGGAGCGTCGAATCAAAGAGCTTCGTACAACACCTGGCTTGCTGGCAAGTCTGGGCGACAAGTGTGGATGTACCAAAGCTGTAATTCCCATGGAAGCTGTGTCGATGGCATTACTGGAGATTCCACAAATACGTGGCCCTCAACAATGATTGACGCCACCCCGGTGCGCAATCGGATCATGCAGTGGGTTGAGTATATGGACAACGTCACCGGAGACCTCTACTACGACACCATCTATTGCTGGGGCAGTCCCTGCCAGGATGGCGCCGGAAATAGCGGCACGGACCCATGGACTTACATCTACTATTCAGGCGGAAACGGCGACGGCACCCTGATCTATCCTGGGACGCCGGCCAAAATCGGTGGCACGACGCCTATTCCTCTCCCTAGCATCCGGCTCAAGAATATTCGGGATGGAATGGAAGATTACGAATACTTGAAAGCCGTGACGAATGCCGGCTTTGGCGCTTTTGCCATGTCGGAAGTTCAATCCTTTATCACCAATGCCTATACATTTAACAATGACCCGGCTGCCATGCTCGCGGCGCGCGCCGCGCTTGGTAACAAGCTCCACCAGCTTTCTCTGACGACGCCGCCTGAGCCGCCGCCAACGGTCAGCATCATCCAGATAAAATAGGGTAATCCAACTTCTCCGTGGATCTACTAGCGCCGGTTTGCCGCTGACGCCGGAACCTTTTCCACATCAACAAAACGTTCATGACCCGGTTGCTCTACATCTTGCCCGGCCCGGTTCCGCCTGGGCCGGATCCAGATCGCGACAAGTTCCGATATCTGTCGGAAATCGCCGAGGGCGACGTTTTGCTGCCGGTGTGGTGGGATGCGAGCGAAAGCGTTTCGCCCTATCTGCGAGCGACATTCCCGGCTTACCGGGTTGGAAACTTTGCCTATCATCTTTTCCTAATGTATCGCAGCCCGAAACTCTTTCAGCGACTTGCTACTCTTGTTTTCTACTTGAAAGTCGGGCTGCAACTGCACAAAAAGAGAAAGTTCGACGTCATTATGACATACGGGACGAACAGGACCGGCTTGGCAGGAGTAATTCTGAAATGGCTAACGGGGGCAAAACTGATTTTAGAAGTGCCGGGCGTTCCTCAAGACGCCTACCGCTATGAGGAACCTCGGGCCGGCCTGCGCACCGCTGCCAAGCGATTCTTCGCGAACCTGTCCCTGCTCTTTGGGGGGTGGGTTGCGGATTGCATCAAGCTTCTCTATCCCGCGCAGTTGGACAGTTACCCACTCCTGCGAAGCAAGAAGGTCGCGGTCTTCCACGATTTTGTACCGGTTCGGGCGGTCCACGCGAAAAAAAGTGCGGGTCCTTTCATTCTTCTGACTGGGCAACCCTGGTACCGAAAGGGTGCGGACATTCTGATCCGGGCCTTTCGGCTGATTGCGGCGGACTTCCCGGATTACAAGCTGAAGCTGATGGGCTATTACCCGGATCAAGAGTGCTTGGACAAGCTGGCCGAAGGATGCCCACAGATTGAATTTCTGACCCCTCGTCCTAACGAGGAAGCCTTGAATGTTATCGGCTCCTGTTCGGTGTTTGTCTTGGCTTCGCGGTCCGAAGCGATGGGTCGCGTCCTGCTCGAGGCGATGGCGGCGAAGAAGCCAATCGTGGCTTCGGCCGTGGACGGCGTTCCGCATTACATCACACACGGCGAAAACGGTCTCCTGTTTGAAAAGGAAAACGTGGAAGAGCTAGTCCAAAAACTGCGCGTGTTGCTGAGTGACCCTGAACTGCGAGCACGCCTTGCCAAGAAAGGATACGAAAGGGTGCATTCCGAATACGGCGAGCAAGCCTACGTGCGCTCTTTCGACCATATGCTGCGAGCTGTGCAGGGTGAGTCAACGGAGGAGCGGGCGAAGGCAGTTGCTGCGACGTCGGCTTCGTAACGACGCACGGCATTGCCGAGTCTTGAGATGAACTGGTCTCGAGTTACTTCTTTGGAGGCGTGGAAAGGCGCGGCAATTGAGGCTGCCTGGAAGGCCAGCTCACGCCCGGCCGTTGCAAGAACTGAGCCTACCTGGCCTCTGAGGGAGGAAGAGCTTAGCGATATTAGCGTGGTGTGGCCGACGGAGTATTTCTGGAAACCAGCGGCCAAATGGGCTGATCCCATCCGCCGCGGGATTCAGAAATATGTCCACGTGGAGTCGGCGGACGTTCCTCAGGGGCACGAAGGAATCGCCCTGATCCAGATGCGGATTCGCGGGACGACACACAAGGTAGCGATTGATTACGCGGACCGACCCGACGTCAACGAGGAGTGCGCGCGAGATTGCATTGTCTATTTCAAGATGCAATTCGCCTCTGACGGCTACGCACCTGAGAACATCGTCCCAGGCGGTTTTATTCCCGGCAGCCAGGATATCTACACTTATCTGCCGCGGCTTCGCGCATTGAGAAGACAGAAACCCTATCGCTACGACGTGTACGGCCGCTTCGGCCTAGAATTTGCAGAGGGTATCAGGCGGAAGGCCTGCTCGGCGCTTGCGGGTCAAAGCCAATTCCGCTGGGAGGGCAGCCTGAAGATAAGGAGATACTGTCTCTATCTCTTGGAGGTCGCTCGCTCAGGAATTTGCGTCGATCTTCCGGGAAATGGCGACTTTTGTTTCCGGTTGATTGATTACATGGCGGTGGGGGCTTGCATCATCGGTGTGCGGCACCGCACACGTCTTCCTGTTCCGCTCGTGGACGGCGTTCACATTGCTTACGCGAAGGACGATCTGTCTGACCTGATTGACCTTTGCAAATATTATCTGGACAACAAAGACGCGCGCGACGAGCTATGCCGCAATTCCCGATCGTATTTCGACAAATACCTGCACCGGGACCAACTCGCATCGTATTACGTGCATACGTGCTTGCAGTTGGCACAATAAGCCCAGCATTCATTGTGAAGACGCGCGAGGAACTGCCGAACGCAACCGGTCGATGACTTTTCCAAGCAAACTTTCAAACCGGGCCATGCTGAGGTTTTCTTCGGCGAATCGCCGTGCGGCCGCGGACATGCTGCTGAATTTCGCAGGGTCGGCGACCAGCTGTTTCACGCGCTCGGCCCAAAGTTCGGCGGGGGCGTCGTGGGAAAATACGAATCCAGTTTCGCCGTCGCGAACGAGGTCCCTGGCGCCATCGATATCATTTACAAAGCACGGTGAGCCAGCGGCCAATGCCTCTGCCAGAACTTGAGGCGCGTAATCTTGCTGACTGGGAAAGAGAAAAAGATCGCTGTCCTGATACGCGTCGAGCACTTGCTCGCGGTTGAGGCTGCGCAGCCAGGATGCGCCCGGCGGCAACTTGATTCCCTCCAAGGCGGGGTCGTTCGAAACGATTTTCAGATTGCAAATGCCCGGTAGATGCTCGGCGTAGACGCGCAGCAGGAAATGGCCGCCTTTTCTGGAAAAATCGTTCCCGACAAACAGGAGCCGCAAGGGCGGCCCGGCACTTTTCGCGCCGGGCTTCCAGATGTCCAGGTCCTGAGGCGCAAGGGTCACAAAGCAGCGCTTGCCAGGTATGCTGTAATCGCGTTCGAGCGACGCGGCAGAATCCGAACTCTTGGGCAAGAAAATGTCAAACTCGCGCACGGCCCGGGCAAAGGCCCGGTGATGCACTTGATGGGACAGCGAGCGCTTCCAACCTCCAAGGCCTTGCCTGCGGCGGAAGAAATCGATACGCGCGGGCACGGTGTCCATGACCGCGGCCGAAGGCACGCGGGCTGCGACGTCCCGGAAAGCCACGGCCATTTCCCAGCCATGGACCAGCAGAATATCGAACGGCCGGCCAAGCGCCTGGCGGGCCTTTTGACGAGCGATACACTCTATCTCCCACGGGTCCGTCGCACGGGCCCACCGCGGAGCCGGGAAATTGCGGTAATCCTCTACGTCGACGGTGACGAACGTGGGTTCGAGTCCCTCCACGCGGTTCAGGGTTTGAATCAGCAGGGAAGTCATCGGCCCGTTTCCCAGCAGCCGCGTGAAGATGCAGAGCGCCTTCATAGCGAATGGGATGCTGGTCGAAGCGGAAATTTTGAAACGGACCGCCGGAAGCAGCGCATCGCGATAGGGGAAACCGAGGACAAAGAATGAGCGCAACGACACAAACGGCCTGGCAGGGGCAAACCCCGCTGGCCGAAACCACGATTGCTCCGCCGCGCAGCTGGCATGACCTCAATTTACGTGAACTGTGGGACTTTCGCGAACTGCTTTATTTCTTCGTCTGGCGCGACCTGAAGGTGCGCTACAAGCAGACCGCTATCGGCGCGGCCTGGGCCGTCCTGCAGCCGTTCATGACCATGATCGTGTTCAGCTTGTTTTTCGGTAAATTGGCGCACATTCCGTCCAACGGGCTGCCTTATCCCGTGTTCTACTACAGCGCGCTCTTGCCGTGGATGTACTTCGCCGGGGCCTTGCAGAACGCCACCAACATCATGGTCGAGAACCAGCGGGTCATCACCAAGGTGTATTTTCCGCGGCTGCTCCTGCCGATGTCCGCAGTGGTCTCCGGCCTGGTCGACATGGGGATCGGGTTCGTGGTCTTTCTGGGCATTATGGCGTACTACCGCATCGCGCCCAGCCGCGCGACCCTGCTGCTGCCGTTTTTCCTGCTGCTCGCGCTGCTGACGGCGCTGGGGGTGGGGCTGTGGCTCTCTGCGCTCAACGCGATTTACCGCGACGTGCGCTACGTCCTGCCGTTTCTGGTGCAGTTCTGGATGTTCGCTTCTCCCGTGGCCTACCCTTCAAGCCTGGTTCCGGCGCGCTGGCGCTGGCTCTATGGTTTGAATCCCATGGCCGGAGTGATTGAAGGATTTCGCTGGGCGCTGACGGGCCAGGGAGCGCCGCCCAGTTTGATGCTGGGGGTGTCGACGGTTGCGGTGCTCGTCGTGCTCGTAGGCGGCGTCTGGTATTTTCAAAAAATGGAAGGGACCATCGCCGATGTGGTGTAACCGATGAGCAACCTAGCGATTCGTGGCGAGAAACTGGGCAAGCTATTCCACTTGGGCGAATGGCAGCGCTATCGCGCGCTGCGCGACGTGCTGGCGCAGGCCGCCTCGGCGCCCTGGCGACTGCTGCGCGGGGGGGCGCGCGCGCCTTCGCCGAACGGCGCCCGGCACATCTGGGCGCTGCGCGACGCTTCGTTTGAAGTGCGCGCGGGCGAAGTCGTCGGCATCATCGGGCGCAACGGCGCGGGCAAGAGCACGCTGCTGAAAATCCTGGCGCGCGTGACCAAGCCCACCGAAGGCTTCGCCAAGATCCATGGCCGCATGGGCAGCCTGCTGGAAGTGGGAACGGGCTTTCACCCCGAGCTGAGCGGCCGCGAAAACGTGTACCTGAGCGGCGCGATTCTCGGCATGACAAAACGCGAGATCGTGCGCAAGTTTGACGAGATTGTTGCTTTTGCCGAAGTCGAAAATTTCATCGACACGCCACTCAAACACTTCAGCACGGGAATGCAGATGCGCCTGGCGTTCGCCGTGGCCGCGCACCTCGAGCCGGAAATCCTGCTCGTGGACGAAGTTCTGGCCGTCGGCGACGCCGCCTTCCAGAAAAAATGCCTGGGCAAAATGAGCGACGTCGCCCGCGGCGGCCGCACCATTCTCTTCGTCAGCCATCAGATGAATCAGATTCGGCGCTTGTGCGAACGAGTGATGTGGATCGACAACGGCAAGGTTCGGGAATGCGGTCCAACCGCCGACGTTGTCAGCGCTTATGAGACTGTGGTCTCCCGTGGGGGCCCCAAAGCGCAGCGCCGGGATGACGGAAGGGCGAGCGCGCAGTTCCAGGCGTGGGAGATTGTCGAGCCTCGTGCCAGCCAGCCTCACATACTGAACTCATTTGATCCGGTAACGGTCAAATTCGTCCTGCAGGTTAATAAACCCGTGAGATCCGCGCATCACGGGATTGCACTTTTCGACAGCGAGCTGAGACTGATGTGGGGAAAGGATGCCAATTCGATTCAATTGGACCCTGGTATTCATCAATTTGTTCACACCTTTCCCTCGTTGCCTCTCCGGCCAGGCTTCTACACCTGGCGAGTCAGCCTTTATGACGGTGGTAGCCTGGTTGACATGTGGGATTGCTTACCCGAGTTTCTCGTCGCGACTGAGCCGGTTACGCATTCCAGAGACGAGTGGGCTGGGATTTTGAATATTCCATCGCGCTTCGAGTCGTCTTGTTTGGAGGAGAAAGTCACATGAGTATTGTGTGCTGCATCCCTACCCGGCCTGAGGAAGGAACCGAGAAATGAAATACGCATGGTTTCCGGAGCGGGGGGAACGGATCGAGTCTCTGAAGCGTTTTCTCCAAAAGCCGTGGTCAGAAAAGGTAAAGAAGGTAAAGCTTGTGTTTCTTCGGATCTTTGGCGTCATCCCTGTGCGTCTGCCGCTTGGCGGCTGGTGGCTAGCCTACAATGACGCGACCGGGAACGAGGTCGTGGGTGGGCGATTTGAAACTGCTGAGCGCCGCTTTGTAATCGAGCTTCTTGGGCCAGGGATGACGGTGTTGGACATCGGCGCACACCATGGGCTGTACACATTGCTGGCCGCTCGAAGGGTTGGGCCGAAAGGGCGGGTAGTGGCTTTCGAACCTTCGCCTCGCGAGCGGAGGAAGCTCGTTCTGAATGTGCGCCTCAACCGCTGTGCCAACGTGCAGATTGAAAATTGCGCGCTGGGAAGCTCCGCAGGTGAAGCCGACTTCTTCCTGGTAGATGGAATCGACACAGGCTGCAACAGTTTGCGTCCGCCGAACGTGAAAGAGCCAACGAGAGTGGTGCACGTACCAGTGAATGTGCTGGATGTCTGTCTTCGCTTGCGAGCCATCGACCGGATTGACTTCATCAAGATGGACGTAGAAGGGGGCGAACGGGAAGTGTTGAAGGGTGCGGTCGAATTGCTCGATCGTCGCCCTCGACCCGTCATTCTGTGCGAAGTGCAGG
>Ga0210394_10008314_pt1 | contig 10728 bp, 8 predicted proteins | sample IncBWC12MmetaG_FD_160121 | JGI IMG/M metagenome (GOLD analysis project Ga0210394, IMG submission 160121) | Forest soil microbial communities from Barre Woods Harvard Forest LTER site, Petersham, Massachusetts, United States - Inc-BW-C-12-M | ecosystem: Environmental > Terrestrial > Soil >... | reverse complement strand
GCCGCCTGGAGCGTAGCCGTGGTGTCGAGCAGGTTGAAGTCGATCTCGAGTCCCAGGTACCCGTGGTCGCGCCGTATGATGTCGTACTGGTACCCTGGGGCAAAGGTGAGGGACTTGAGTTGGGCGGAGACTGAGGCGCCGAGGTCGAACGTCTGTCCCTGAAAATCGATTGTCCGGTTGATGGTTACCGTCCGTGTGTTGTTGACGGGAGCAACGGAGAACAGCAGATGGTGCTTCCGCTTAAATCGCCAATCGATCTTGCCGGTGAATGTAGAATAGCTGCCGAAGCCGAAATCGTGATTGATGTCAAAATAGCTGTTGTTGCCCCTTGCGCCGAAATAGCCGGATGGACTGGAAAACCACCAGTTCCCTTCCACTCGCCATCTGTAGTTATCGAGGTCTTTGCTGTCCTGGGCTCGAACCAGGGGAACCATAGCCAGAAAGAAAAGTGCGATGACAAGAGTTTTTCTGGAACTCTTAATTGGAAAGAGCATTTGGGTCGAACTCCGCACATGTAGTGACGACTAGCAAAACTAGCAGGCAAGTGCGGGTGGGGATACTGACAGAACTAACAGGGTCGACAAACAGAAGTAGCGCTGTTCAGGGCATCGAACTTGCGGGTATTGCGAAAAATGCAAAAGTCAGAAGTCAAGACGCCGATGGAGAACGGTACGGAGAACTAACTAGCCTTGGCGTCATCTGAACCGTGCAACGTGGCAGCGCGAATCGACCGGCGACTCGGCATTTGCAGAGGCCGGAATCTGTGGTTCCCACTACTCCGCAACGTCCTTTTCGTCCCCGCCCATGCGGCGTAGACGAGGATACCGAAGGCAACGACCACGATTACCAAAGCCTTTCCGATGGGCCAGGCAAAAACGAGTTCATCGGATGAAAACATTTCTCCACCCCGCACAAGAAATGCTAGTCCGGCCTCGATCGACGTTGACTGTCGAAGAAACAATCTCAATCAAGGCCGGGCAAAAGAACAATCCATTTCCGCAGAGTACGCAACGCAGTGGCTATCGTTTCCCCAAGTTGCAATACTCCAGCCGCTAGCACAACTCCGCCTGCTTGCACATCAGTGACGCCGCATGCATCGCGAAGTTTTCAGGATAAGCGAAGCTGTCTACGCTCCCCCAGCTACTCCGCGATTCACCAACACTTTGACATCCACGCGACGGTTTTCTGCCCGTCCGCTCGCGGTCTCGTTGGGGGCTGCAGGATCAGCTTCGCCCATCGCTCCCGGGGCCACGATGTGCCGCAGAGGTATCTTGCAATTCTGCAGTAGAAATGAAACGACCGCCTGGGCCCGATCCATGCTCAACTGCTCGTTCATCGCGGCACTGCCCGATGAATCCGCATAGCCCATTACTTCAACGATGTAGCCAGTTTGGCCAACCACGCTTTGCCCCAGCGTCGTCAACGCCGCTTGATCGCTCGCAGGAATCTTGGAGCTTCCCACGGCAAAGTGGACAGTTGCGGTGCCCTTGGTGTCATACTCCGAAAGCTCGTTAAAGCGCTTGGCAGCAGCCGCATTTTCCTGCTGGTTAGCCGCGATCTGAGCCTGGTTGGAGTCAATCTGTTGTTTGTTGGCCGCCGTCTGTACCTTGTTGGCTGCGATGTCCTGCTGGTTGGCGGCGATATTACTCTTATTGGTGGCAATGTCCTGCTGGTTGGTCGCAACCTGCTGCGCCGTCGGGTTCAGACCCGCCTGGATGGTCTCGGCCAAACGCAAATCATCCTTCGAGAACTCAATCTCTTTGGCTACGACTCGGCTTTCGTCGCCAGTACCTTCAACTTCAACTTTCAGGCCTGGGATCAGAGCGGTCACTGCCTGCTCCGAATGCCGAAGTTTGAAAAGTCCTTTCGGTATTTGAACCTTGGTGGTGTCGGTCAACACAACCGTGACGTTCGCTTGTGTTTTACTATTCTTTACAATCAGATTTTCTCCGTCTCGCCCGGTAATCAGTCCCTTGATCTCGACTTTCTCGCCGTTCGACGCGCCATATGCCAATCCGGCACAGAGGACGCACAGCAATGCGGTGCAGGTTACGATCCATCCACGATGTTGCTTCATGAGATTGTCCCTTTCGTTAGCTGTTTGTTCCTAAACTTGCACGAGCCCGATTTCTCTCGATTGGTAAACCAGGAGCGGGTTACGAAGAAATCCTACGGGACCGTCTCCGGCCTGCATACTGGTAAAACTGACAGCCGGGTCAGACGCGAGAATGCAGGCCCAAAAGGGGAACCAAGGCGTAAACCGTTGGAGTTTCTTCACCTTTGGACCAAGCGATTTATCTGCCAGGGACCGCGACAGAAAAGCAAAGGTCGCTGCGTCTGAGCCAGCTGCAGCGCTATCGTGTGAGATTTTTGTAAATCTTGCCGCCCTTAGTAATGAACTGGCGCGTTCCGAGCACGAGCCGACCAGCGCCGGCAGCAACGGCGGCCACGCCGTGAAAAGACACACATCAACTCCGCCTGCGGATAGTTCTTCGCGTGAATGTCGGTTAACCGATCAAAGCCTGCAATCAGATTATTCGCCCGGCGGCGGCAGCGTCAAGGGCGCGGACAAGCGGAAGCTCAGCGCCGACTCAGCCGGGATTTCAATCTGCTGGTTTCCGGTCAACGTCCCTCCCAACAACCCGACACCAGCGCCCGCCAGAGCACCGATACCTGCTCCCTTGCCTCCGCCCGCGATCCCTCCGATCAATGCGCCTCCGGCTGCTCCCCCGCCGGTCGCGACAGCGGTTCTCTTGCCTTTCCCTTTGACCGTCTGGTCCACTACACCGGTCTGGATGTTGTAGGTTTGCCCTTTGACGGTGACGCTGGTGAGCGCGAGGCTCAGTTCGCCTTGACCCTTAATCTTGCCTTTTGACTTAGCCGTTACGACCGTGCCACTGACCGTTGATCCCGCGGGGATTGCTGTTCTGCCTCCAACACTCACCGGTTGCGCTATTGTGGCGAGAAAGGTTTGCCCCGTCTGACTTGTTTTGGAGCTCAAAGCCTGGCTCACCGTGACCGTAAGCGTAGTTCCCGCCGGCACGACAATGGGCTGAGGTTTCGGTTTCTCCACCGGTGGGGGCGGAGGCGGCGCCATCGCCTGGGCGGGCGCGGGCGCGGCAGTCGCGTCAGGCTGGACCGCGGTCTGATCATCAACGCCGGCAGCTCCGGGCTCTTCCCGAGCGATCTGCTCTAACTTCTGCTGGGCTGCTGGAGTCTTAACCTTGCCGCTCAGCGTAACTTTTCCGTCCTTGGCTGCCACACTGATATCGGAATCCTTGGTGTCAGGATCACTGGCCGCTTTTGCTTGAATGTCGGTTTGGATTTGCTGGTCGCTGGGGCGCTTGGAACAACCTATCGCTATCCCAAGCAATAAGACCAAAGCCACAAGTAGCATCTTGCGCTTACGCATAGTTCTTCCTCCTGGAGTTTCTGGTAATTCGAGCTCTGCACCGCGACGGTCAGCTTCGTGCCACCGTCACATTCAAGTTGAAACTTGATTCGTCCCATCCTAGAGCTTGCTGCCCTGAACCGCAATCTGCTTGGCACCGTCTGGTGGGACGCTGTCCCCTGACTCGTTCGCACACACACGACCGAGAAGCATCTTACGAAGGCATTTTTCCAGCCGATACTGGTAAAAGTACCAGAGGCACGAAAACGATTTGAACACGTTAAGTCGAAAGTGCATCTCAATCAGGCCTGCGTAAAACATGGCACGGATGGCGGCGAGAGCGGCACCTTTGGGTAATTTACAACTCTCTCTGAAGTAAGGATGATGGTGAGAAGAAAGAGCTCAATCTCGTTCCTGGATAGAGAATATCGAATTCGACTGGAGAAACCGGGTTTCAGCATGCCATTATTTCGAATACTCGTGGTAGAGGATTTCGCGCCCTTCCGGCAGTTTGTCTCCTCCATTTTTGACGAAAGATCCGACTTTCAGGTCATTGGCGAAGTAACGGATGGATTGGAGGCGGTTCAGAAAGCAAAGGAACTGAACCCCGATCTGATCGTGCTGGACATCGGGCTTCCAACCCTGAATGGAATCGAAGCCGCTCGACGAATTCGCAAGCTCGCACCCGAATCCAAAATACTGTTCGTGAGCCAGGAATCCTCTCCCGATGTTGTGCGAGAAGCCCTCAGCGTTGGGGCGATGGGCTACGTGATTAAAGCGCATGCCGGCAGCGAGTTGTTGGCCGCCGTGGAAGCGGTTTGTCAGGGCAGGCAATTTGTCGGAAGCGGATTGCCGGGCTCCCACCGAAGCCCTTTTATCGTTCGCCCCGGACAAAGGGGCGATCCCCTCACTCCGGCGTTCGATTCTAACTCCGGCGACTGAAGGGCAGGGCCAACGCCAGACAACCAGTGGCTACGCCGCCACCATGTGGTTGCGAATGGCGTACTTGACCAGTTCGGCGTTGCTTTTGGCGCCCAGCACTTCCATGATGCGGTACTTGTGGTAGGCCACCGTCCGGGTGGTCATGTTCAGGATGCCGCCCACTTCTTTCATGACTTTGCCCTCCGCCAGCAACTGCAGCACTTCGCGCTGGCGCTCCGTAAGGCGATCATCTTCCTCGACCCGTTTCTTATCCTGGCGCCGCATGAAGTTGACGGTGTCTCGCGGCAGGGCTCGCGACATATACGACTTGCCGCGCAGCACTTCGCGCATCGCTGTCACCATCTCCGCTGCGGCGCAGGTCTTGAGCAGGTACCCGGAGGCTCCGCAACGAAACGCTTCCGCTGCTACATCAGCATCTGGATTCATAGTCAGATAAACCAGCTTGACCGCGGGCAACATCTCTTTTATCTGCCGGCCCGCGTCCAATCCATTGAGCACAGGCATGGCGATATCGAGCACGATGGCGTCCGGCTTCAATTCTCCTGCCGCCCGCACCAGAGCGCGGCCGTTGCTCACGATTCCGACCACATCAAATTCGCTTTCAAGAAGCCGCTTGCACAACTCCGCCACCAGATTGTGATCATCGGCAATCAGAACGCGGGAACGATTGATCATTGTCTCAGCCTCCTCACAGCACTTGCCACCGTTGCGATAGCAGGGCGAGGATGCTCGCTGCTAGAACGTGGAGTGCGCGGGTTTCTAGCATGTTCAGACCTACACAGCAGGAACGGTCTCTTCTGAGGCTGATAAACATACCATGCCCACGGAACACTGTCCAGCACACATCGGCACGTGCCGTGACAGTCATCACTTGGCGGCGGTTGGAGCCCTGTCAAAAGACTCGGCCTAACCGGAAAAACACTTTGTGATGGCCGGTGGCGCCGTAAGCGCCGCCAACCAGGACCGGCCCAAAAATGGTGTTTACAATGACCCCGGCGTAACCATCGCCAGGCACCGAGGAGACATCCGCAACGTCGTAAACCTTGGCGGCTTCAAATGCGCCGACAAAGTAGAGGTTGCCTCCCAGGATCGGTGGCAGCGCCAGGAGTTGGCGAATGTAGCCAGCTTTGAACAAGAAATACTGATTGGTCAGGAATTCGTTCGCGCCGTAGGCGACGAGGTTCTGGTTGCCACCAAGCGAAAATGGCGGAACTCCGGTCTGGTGATAAGTGAAGGTGGTACCGCCATTCGCCCCGAAAAACACGGAAGACGGCTTGCTCACTCGCTTGAACAGCGTCATTTGTATTTCTGACAAGGGGAAACCGGACGGTGCGCCCGGACTAGCGTCATCCCACTGAGTCCTGAAGTGCAGGTCGGCACCGCTCCTCGGAACGGTCGCGTTATCCTGGTTCACGAAATTGTAACGAAGGGATGAGATTCCAACTCGGCCCTGCAGAGTCCCGAATGTCGCGGCTCCCTGCGAAGGGGAAAACCTCTGCTCTGCGATCTCATAGCCAACGCGTAGCTCGCTCGTCTGATTGAACGTATATCCGGCGTCAAACGCGCCGCCGTCCAGCCGATTACGATACTCGGCAAGGAGTGTGTTTCCCTTGTAGTAGTAAGCGCTGCTATTGGTCGCAAATGCCCGAGGGGACACGAACCAGTGAAGGCTTTCCCCGAATGGACGATAAAACTCGGATTGCACTCCATATTGGGAGCCGATGGAGATGTCATTTCGCCACTCTGAGCCAGGACTGCCCAGATCGAAATATGTGATGCGGGCGCCCAGTATCAATTGCACGTTGGTGTACTGAGAGCCGTCGATCACAATCAGAGGGCGCACGATGGGCGGACCATATTCCTTCTCGTCGGTCCGGATCAGAAGCACTTGTTGATTGTCTTTCTCAACCATACGATACCCGGCGCGAGAGAATCGCCCGTTCCCGACGAGCTTAGTGAGTTGACTGTCCAGAGAGGCGGTGTCCACCGGCTTTCCCGCATTGGCGGCCATCAGACGCTCGATTTCCTGGGCAACTGCCGGCTGAGTGCCCTCGATCTGCACGAATTGGGGAATAGCTGGTTCTCTCCGGCGCGAGTGGCGCTGCGCCAGATACTCCTGCCAAGCGGCATCATCGACGCTGAATGCAGAGAGCACGGCCGCCTTGCTTGCCGCTGCCTGATATCCTCTCTCAACCAGGGCATTTTCCTTTTGGTAGTCCATCGAGCTGTAATCAGTGAGCGGAACTGAAATAAGAATGTCCGCCTGCTCCATGCTTCGGAGTTCGTTGGCCGCGACCACCACGGAAATAGATTCGCCCAACACCCCCAGCGACGAGAGCGACGCAGTTGGTTTCAGGTCTCTGTTTTGCAACTGAATGGCAATGACAAGATCCGCTCCCATGTCCTTGGCGACATCGACCGGAAGGTTGTCGAGCAGTCCACCATCGACGTAGATGGCGTCACTTGTTCGTACCGGACTGAATATCCCAGGGAGCGACATAGTTGAGCGCAAGGCTTGCGCCAGCGAACCATCACGAAAGACGTGTCGCTTAGCGGTAACCAGGTCGGTTGCCACGCAAGCGAATGGCGTGGGAAGATCGTTGAAGCTTTGCATCTCCGAATAGGGAAGAGAGACTCGATCCAGGAGCAAGCCCACTTGCTGTCCCGAATTGAAGCCCTCGGGGAATTGCACGCCTTTCTTTATGCCGAATTCAAGGGAATTGGGATAATCAATGGCGTCCTCTTTACGTCGGTAGGAGAGGTCGCGGAAAGGGATCTGCCCCGAGATCACCTCGTTCCAATCAATCTCGTGCGTCAGGTCGCGGATTTCGGCGGGAGAGTTTCCCGTAGCATAGAAGCCGCCGACCAACCCACCCATGCTGGTCCCCGCCACATAGCTGATCGGAATGTGATGTTCTTCCAGCCACTGCAGCACCCCGATATGAGCGAGACCGAGGGCGCCGCCTCCTTCGAGTACGAGGCCAATCTTCGGTCGCTTCGGAGCGGGGGCGGACTCTTGTGGAACTGCGAGAGCAGAACCGCAGACGATGGCTGCCAGGAAACATACGATTGGGATTCGAGACGACATGGGATTCACCTTGAGTTTGCCAGGACGAATCAACCCCTGACGGTGTTGAACCATAAGCAGAATAAAGTGGGGGTCGGGTCCAACCGACTGTCAGTTATGCCAGTGTGAGATCAATCAAGCCGGATCAACCCAGCCAGATTCGAGCAATTGAGCGCCCGCTTCGTCGGTCAGGTCGACGATTCGGCAGGCTCCGGGAAAGCCGGATCGGTTTTGGTGCGGCGAAGCAGAAAGATGCTGCCACAAAGTCCCGCTCCCAGCGACCCGGCCAGCGTGCCAATCTTCGACATTGCGAGCAGTGGCCCCTCGCCAAACGCTAAGGTCGCGATGAACAGTGACATGGTGAAACCGATTCCGCAAAGCCAACTGGCTCCGAAGACCCTAACCCAGGATACTTCCGCAGGTGGTGTCGCCAGACGAACAAGAGCCGACAACCGGGCAAAAAGCCATATGCCCAGGGGTTTCCCGAAGAACAAACCAAGAGCCACCCCCAGGCTGACCGGGTGCCGAACGGCAGCCGTGGCATTCCCCCATATGCGCACTCCTGCATTGGCTAGTGCGAATAACGGCATGATGAGAAAGCTTACCCAGGGCTGAAGCAGGTGCTCAATGCGGTGCAATGGCGACTCGACCAGTTCGCACTGGAGTTCCAGCGTGTGAATTGCCGAGTGGGCTTCATGGGAATTGGGGGCCGCGGCTTCGAACCGGTCCAACAGCCGGCGGCATCGATTCAGGAAGTGATCTCGATCCAGGTAGGTTCGGGCGGGAATTGTAAACGCCAGCAGGACTCCTGCCACTGTGGCGTGCACGCCCGACCGCAGCACCGCGACCCAAACGCAAAGGCCAATGACGGCGTACACGGCGGGCTTACGAATGCCCAGCAGATTGGCCCCGAAGGAGACCGCAACCAGTGCGAGCCCGGCCGCAAGGCTGAAGTAGTGAATCTGCGCGGTATAGAAAATCGCGATGACCAGTACCGCGATAATGTCGTCCACGATGGCGAGTGCAGTGACAAAGACCTTGAGCGAGAGGGGAACACGGTTACCGAGCAAGGCAAGAACGCCCAAGGCGAATGCGATATCAGTTGCCATTGGGATACCCCACCCTTTTTCAGCATTGCTGCCATGAGCCACCACCGCGTAGATCAGTGCCGGGACAATCGTGCCGCCAAGCGCGGCAATGAACGGAAAGGCCGCTTGCCGGAGGGAAGACAACTCCCCGATCAGGACCTCACGCTTGATTTCAAGTCCAACCAGGAAAAAGAAAACCGACATGAGGCCGTCATTGATCCATTCGTGACGGCTTTCGGATAAGAAGAACGGGCCAAAGCCCAAAGCCGCCTGCGCATGCCAAATCGCCTGGTAGCTCTGCTCCCAGCGGGAGTTGGCCCAGACAAGGGCTCCGATGGTGCTGGCCAGCAGCAGAATACCGCCGGCCGCCTCCATCTTTGCGAAGCGCACAAACGGACTAGTGATCGCATCGATAGGCAGCGTTTTGCTTCGGACTGAGTCAAACGCCTCAGACATGGTTTACCTCATACACCGTCGAAGTCTTTTGGGCAACCTGTAACTTCTGCCAGTTTTCCGCGCACGGTGCCGCCGTCTAACCTGAGCAAGGCTTGCTGTGATATGGCGACGGCAGGACCCCGGTGGTTCCAAATGAGTGCCCTTCCAACCATTGAAATGCGCCCCTTCCCGGTTCGCACTGTACTGATGGTAGGTGGAGATTCGCAGATTGAGGCTCGGCTGCGGGAAATCCTCGTCCCCGGTGGATGGGCGATCCAGCACGCGACCGACAACGCGGAGGCGCTCGTCCTCGCTCAAAGGAAGGGTTTCGACCTGATTCTGACCAGCGAGCAGACCTCTGGGAGGGAGGACATCGAACTGCTTCGCAAGATACGGTGCATCCGTCCTCATACGCGTTTGATCATTTTGGCCGACGAAAGCACGCCTGCGGACGTAATCACCTCGATGCGCGAACATGCTTTCAGTTATTTTTCCAAGCCATTTTCGCCAGATGCGCTCGCCGTGATGATCCAGCTTGCAATCGAGGAACCCTGCTGGGATGACGGCATCGACGTAATTTCGGCCACCCCGGAATGGATTCGCATCCTCGCTCGCTGCGATCTGAAAACTGCCGATCGGGTGATTCAATTCTTTGATGAAATCGCCGAGCTGCCTGGCCGCGAAAGAGGCGCGGTGGGTATGGCTTTCCGGGAGATGCTGATTAATGCGATCGAGCACGGCGGGCGTCTTGATCCCGACCAGCAAGTCGAGATCTCTTATGTACGCGCCCGCCACATGGTGAAGTGCCGCATCAGCGATCCGGGCGAGGGATTTACGTTGGACGAGATTCCTCACGCCGCTATAGCCAATCCAACAGATGATCCGGTGCGCCACCTCGAGATTCGCGACGCGCAGGGGATGCGTCCTGGTGGGTTCGGTGTTTTGCTGGCGCAGCGCCTCGTCGATCAGCTCGTCTACAACGAACAAGGCAATGAGGTAGTCCTCATTAAATACCTCGACCTGGAGCCGCGCCCGGCTTGATAAGAGCTCTCGGGACTGCAATGGCCGATTATCAGAAGCATTCTATGAGTCTAAAATTGCTTGTGCTCTTGCCGCTATGGTTCGCGCTGATCTCTGTTGGCTCGGCGCAAGAGGCCCCTGGTCGTGAAGCGCAGGAAGCGGGAACCCAATCCTCTTCCACTCCGACAGGTTCAAAAACGGCCATTGAAGCCGCCCCCCCTGATAGTGAACGCGTCTTCGGCGTAGTACGAACCTTTGGCATCACAAACGACAAGAATGCTGCTCCCCTTAGTCCACGGGGTAAGTTCCGCATATTCACGCAAAATGTTACCGATCCATTTACGTTTGTGGGCACCGCACTTCAGGCCGGAATCGCGCAGGCGATGAACGATTTCCCAGCCTACGGCCAAGGTGTGTCGGGATATGCGAAACGCTACGGCGCATCGCTCGCGGATTTCGGAATCGGCGAGTTTATGAGCACGTTTGCTTTTCCCACACTCCTACGCGAAGACCCCAGATACTTCCGCGAGGGACAAGGCAGTTTCAAGAAGCGGCTGGGTCACTCGCTCGCAAGCGCAGTCGTGACGCGCACAGACTCAGGGCGCAGCGCCTTCAATTGGTCCAATTCGGTGGGAAGAATTGCAGCGGGAGGTGTTTCCAATTTGTATTACCCTGCGGAAGATCGGGGCATCGGATTAGTATTCTCCCGTGCCGGGATCGGCATGATATTCGGGACGGCAGGAGCTGTTTTTTCCGAATTTGGCCCTGATATAGAGCGAAAGCTT
>Ga0210394_10008313_pt1 | contig 10730 bp, 11 predicted proteins | sample IncBWC12MmetaG_FD_160121 | JGI IMG/M metagenome (GOLD analysis project Ga0210394, IMG submission 160121) | Forest soil microbial communities from Barre Woods Harvard Forest LTER site, Petersham, Massachusetts, United States - Inc-BW-C-12-M | ecosystem: Environmental > Terrestrial > Soil >... | reverse complement strand
CTCGAAGTCAATAGGCCCTCCCTTTGGCGCCGCATTTCTCACAACCCTCCAGGCGATGTGGCGCACCCGCCTACGCCAGCCGCGCTTGCGCCAGCCGCGCTTGCGCCAGCCGTGTCGAGACTCTCGCGACACCATTTCGGATGCCGGGCAATGTCGCGGCCGTGCGCCGGCAAGAGTGCCGGCGCGGGTCGCAAGTGTGCGTGCGCCGCAGAAATGCGGAGCCGCTACGCGCAACCCGGGAAATGTTTTATCGGACTCGCCCCCGACGATGTCAGGGCATCGTGCCGCCGCTACTCCACGCTGATGCATAGGCGACTATTTCAGACGCTACCGAGTCGATGATGCGCTCGGCGACCTCTTGGGGAGGGGGCGCGTTATTCGGTGCAGCGCTCGACAGAAGCAAGAAGGCCGTCATCATGAACATCAACGACACCAGAAACTGCTTCATAATCCGCCTCTCCTGATCCAGCTAACCCCTCCGCATCCGATTCGTTGCGATTCTTGAAAGAGAATTAATGCAACGGATCGACGGTTTGGTTGTGGGGGGCGCCTCCGGGTTGCCGTCGCCGCCGCTGAACCGGATCGAATCGGCGAAGCCCAGCGATCAACAGGAGCGGCGATCCGGAGCCCGGGCTCTTGTCGCGTTGGGGTGGGGTTAAGAGGCGCGATGAAAACGGCTAATGGTGCGCAGGAGCGCGAAAATGCTTTTTCATCCACAGACGGACATCCGGCCAGAACTCGGGCATGAGATTCGCAAGCCCTGAGCCGGCGATGCTGGTGCCCCAATTCGTTGCCGATGCGCGGACTGTCCTGCTCTCGGGAGGATAGTACGCGTTCGAGAGTCCCGCGCTCATTCCCGTGCCTAGAACATTTGCCCAATTAAATTCAGTTTCGCCGGAATCGCTTCGAGTGACCACCGAACGGCTAATCGCGTAACCAATGCGCCGCCAAAGCCGGTGGGAAGAACCGCGGCGCTTGTAGCGGGTATCTTCATGAAATGCGGAGGCGAGCAGGAAATCACCGAAGAAATTCTGGCTGACGATATCGCCGATGGAAGCTCCGAAGCGTTTCGGATACGCCGTGGGCCAGGGGTGGCGGCCGTAGAGAGGAGCCGAGCGCGTCACCTGCGAAACCGCCGCATTAAACGCTCCCGCGCCGAGCGTGAAGGGTGCGATCGTTTCTGTGTCGAAGAGGCTCCACTTCTCGGCGACCGAGGGCGGCGATTCCGGCGCTGACGCGCCCTCATCCTGAGCCCGCAACGCGAACACGAAGACCGTCAGCGCGGCAATGACACTCGCAGCTCGCATGGGCTCGAGATCCTCTCCCAGCTTAGATGATACGGTATGCCGGAAGACTCAGATGCCGATGGTCTAACACAAAGTTGCGAAAGTTCGCGTAGGCCGCTCCCTTACGGTCGCGGTTCGGTAACGCCTTCTGAACCGCGCGCGTTAGCAAGCGGTCTTAAGAATCGATGATACGCAGCTTCGGCCGGAACATGAGGCCGCCGGTGGAGGCCGCGCTCACGCCCGTGGATTGCGATCCGTGCGAATGACGCTGCGTTCGTATTCGATCGGATCGCCGAAGCCGTCGACGTGCACGCCCAGTTCGCGGAAAGCGTCGAGGGCCATGATGCGGCGATGCGCGTTGAAGGTCACGATATGCGCGAAGACTCCGCCATAGGTGAACGTTTCCGGAGGCTCGCACAGCGCGTCGACAAAGGTATCGTCCCAGCCTCCGCGGGCGCCCACTTCGCGCATGACGCAGTCGAGCTCGGCGTCGGTTTTGTCCAGGCGGGCAAGCATTGCGGCGGGGCTGCGTTCTGCGGGGGGCGGGCCATTGATGTCGAGGGATTTCCCGGTCAACGCCGCGGTCCAAACCTCTTTCGTGAAGACGATGTTTTCGAGCAGTTGCCGCAGGGTATTGGTTTTCTCACGCCAGGGCAAAACTTCAATGACAGCCGTCAGCGGGCGATCCAACTGTTCGTTCGTCAGTTTTCCCGCGCACGTAAGCAAACGGCGGGCGTGCCAGGAATCGTTGCCGGCAAAGCGTTCGAGCAGGTCCATTTCAAATACTCCTTGGGGGCTTGCGCCCGGTTTAGCAAAGTGAATCCCGTTGGCGGAAGACAGCCAGAAGCGGCCGGTTCCAATTCTGCGGTAATGACTGGGCGATGCAAAGAAGGCTCTGCGGAATGCTCGCGTGAATGCTTCGAGCGATCCGTAGTTGGCGTCCAAAGCGATCCGGGTGACGGATTGGGTTGTGTTGGCCAGGGTCCAGGCGGCGCGTTCGAGCAGAAGTCTGCGCCGCATGGCGGCCGGCGTTTCTTCCGCCAGCGCGCGAAACAGGTTGTGGAACTGCGTGCGGCTCTGGAAGGCGCGGCGGGCCAGGTCCCCGGTCGAGCAGTCCTCTTCCAGCGAGTCCAAAACTAGGCCGGAAAGCCGCTGGATTTCTTGCTCCGCTTGCGCCACAAAAGCATCGTACAGCAACTCCGGCGCGTGCGCCTGATCCTGCGTACAATTTTGGCGGAGTTACAAGGAGAATTCCGCCAGCGAAAAAACCGGCACTTGGCGATAGCGCTTGGGCTGGGGGTGGCGCTTGATGACGGACTCAATCATCTGCGCGACTTCAGCGCCGAGCCAAACCTCTCCACACTGGGCACAAACCAGAGCCGGGACGTTCTCGAACTCGTAGAGCCTTCGCCCCGGACTGCTGGTGGGTAATGGTTTTGGCTTCGAAGCCGCCGCCACACTGAGGGCAAATGGCCGGTTGGTTCATAAGATTCCTACCAAGCATAGCGCCCGGCGAAGGCGCAGGAAACGTCGATTGGTTCCTGCGGAGGTGCGTCATCAGCAGAATTTTTGGATCGGGCAGGTTGTCCGGGTACTGTTCGATTACATCGCCGCCGGCGATCACCCTCTTGACGTCCTCGTGCGAAACCTTTCGAAGGCCCATGCGGCGCATGGCATGCGTGGTGATGAGATAGCGGTTTCCCAGCACCGCTCGCCGCAGGGCTACGAGGTCTATGGAAGGCATCGGCCGAGGGCCGGTCTACTTCAATTGATCCAGCAAGGGAATATCTTTCACCGCCTTGGGCGGTGGAATCGATTTGAGATACGCGTAGATGTCGGTCAGCTCCGCGTCCGTCGCTACCTTTTCGGTAAACGCGGGCATGGCGCCGGCGGGGCGGCGGACGTAGCGGATCAGGCCTTGCGCGTTCAGACTGGATTATCGGGCACACGACGCGCTTCAAAGCCGCCGTCACTTTTCGCGGCATCTCTAATTTCATCGGCGACGGCGGCACCCGCGATGGCGCTTATGGTCATGAAGACGACTTCAGGTTCACGACGCCTTCCCGCCTCCCGATCGCGTCACATCATCGGCTGACGATCAACTGCTTCGGTGAGGCGTCCCCGAAGGGGCTCTCGTCATACCAGCCAAATTTGTTCTCGATGGCGAAGCCGTTATAGCGGAGTAATGCGTTGATCTCTTGCGGGTAGAACATTCGGAGACTGAACGGAATCTCCCAGTTCTCCTGCGTATCTCTGTTCGTGTAACGCCAGATGGCATGGTTCACCTGTGTCGCCACATCATAACGCGTGGTGTCCGTCACGACAATTCTGCCTTTCCCATCCGGATCGTCGTATTCGCCTACCGTATAGACCTCGTTTCCCTCACGCGCCAGCATTCGCGCCGAAGGTGTGAATATATCGATGACAAACCTTCCTTCCGGTGCAAGGTGATCCCGCGTGCACCGAAGACATGACTCAATTTCTTGATGGTCCAGTAAGTGAGAGAAGGAATTCGTTGAGATGAAGATCAACTTGAATTTTCGCCCGAGATCGTAATCCCGCATGTCTCCTTCTTGAAACGAAACCTCAACCTGATCCCGGGCTGCTCTGTTGCGCGCCGCCTCCAACATCGAAGGCGATCGGTCGATTCCGGTAATATCCGCGCCAGCCGCGGCAAGCGGGACGGTGAGTCGTCCAGTCCCACAAGCCAACTCAAGGACGGGTCCTCCATGGGCCGCAATCCGTCGTTGATAAAACGGCAAGTCGTTTGGGCCTGGGAAGAGCGCGTCATAGTGCCGCGCGTCATCGTACAGATTCCGCATTCTCATCAAGCATAGCCGGAGACCCGAATCGGCCGCTAGCCTAGCTAAGCTATCAACGGAGTTATAGGAAACCGGCCTAACGTCGGCCTATTTCAGTTGATCCAGCAGCGGGATATCCTTGACTGCCTTCGGCGCTGGAATCGATTTGAGATACGCGTAGATGTCGGTGAGCTCCGCGTCCGTCGCTACCTTTTCGGTAAACGCGGGCATTGCGCCGGCGGGGCGGCGGACGTAGCGGATCAGGCCTTGCGCGTTCAGCACGGGCGGGCCGATGCGTGCGCCATCCTTGGTTCCCTGGCCGACGTAGCCGTGGCACTCATAGCACCCGTCCTTGACGAACAGGGCTTTGCCTTTGGCGGCGTCACCTGCTGTGGGCGCGGGAGTTTGCGGAAAGGCAATACCGGTGAGCAAGAAGGCGGCCGCGATGGCGAAGAAGGTGACGGTCCTCATAGGGTTCTTCTAACGCGGTTGGGTGACCACGTCGATCAAGGCCGGCTCTCCGCGCTTGACCACTTGAAGAGCGGCCTTGATGGCGGGTCCCAGGTCCTTGGGATCGCTGATCGGGCCCGCGCCGTACATGCCGTAGGCCTTGGCCATGGTCGCGTAGTCGATGTTGGGGTCGGTGATGGCGGTGCCGATCTGGGCGCGGTCGATGCCGCGTTGCGCGCGGTTGGCCATGTCCTGCACGAACATCAGCTCCTGATGATAGGCGCGGTTATTGTGCATGATGGTCAGCAGCGGGATCTTGTGGTGCGTCGCGGTCCACAGAACGCCGGGAGCGTAGTTGAGGTCGCCGTCGCACTGGATGTTCACGCTGATGCGCCCATGCTTGCGATTGGCCAGCGCCGCGCCCACCGAAGCCGGCGCCTGGTAACCCACGCCGTAGGCGCCGTGCCCGCCGATGTACTGATGATACTTGGTGAAATCCCACAACCTGAGCGGCCAGTAGCTGAAGAAGGTTACGTCGGAGACCAGCGACCAATCCTCGCCCTTGAGCTGGTTCCACAGCTCGGCGGAAACGCGCGCGGTGCTGATGGGGCTGGCGTCGAAACCGTAGGAGGCCTGTTCGAGATCGCGCTCGCGGATCTTCTTGGTGGCTTCGGCGATCTTTGCGCCGCGCTCGGCGAAGGCGCGCTTGCGGTCCGCGGTGATCAGCTTCCTGCACGCCTCGATCAGTTCCGGGAGGGTGGCTTCGGCATCGGCCGCGATGGACAAATCGACTTCCGTGTAGCGGCCGAAATCCTGATAATTGCTCTTGGTGTAAAGATCGCCGGCGAAGATGTGAATCAGTTTCGAGTCCGGCTTGGTGAGTCGCCGCGACTCCATCCCCAGCTTGTTGACCGGCGTCATGGAATTGGTGGCGTTCCACAGATCCGGGACCTCGAGAGCCAAGATCACGTCCGCGGTGGCGATGTTCCCGCCGCCATAGAGAGCGTGGCGGGTGGGGAAGTTCATGCGGAAGCGGCGATCCTGCACGGGGGCTTGCAGCAGCTCGGCCAGCTCCACCAGCGATTTCATTCCGGCGGCGGTGCGTGCGGCGCGCCCGGCGACGATCACCGGATTCTCGGCTGCGACCAGCATCTTCGCCGCTTCGGCGATGGCTCCGGAATCGCCCGCGGGCGGCGTCGAAAGCGAGAGCTTGGGCACGCGCAGCCGGCTGCGGTCAGCTTCCGGCACGGGCTCCTCCTGCATCACCGCGTCGGCGACGATGACCACCGGCTCCATCGGCGGCGTCATGGCGATCTTATAAGCTCGCACAGCGGACTCGGCGAAGTGTGGCAGCGAGGCGGGAGCGTCGTCCCACTTGGTGTAGTCGCGCACCATGGCGGCCGCGTCCTGCACGCTGTGGGTCCATTCCACGTCGCTGCGGCGCCAGGTTTCGTCCTGAATATTGCCCAACAGAATGTAAACCGGCACGCGGTCGGCGTAGGCGTTATAAATTGCCATGGACGCGTGCTGCAAGCCCACCGTGCCGTGCGCCATGACCAGCATGGGCTTGCCTTCGATCTTGGCGTAGCCGTGGGCCATGCCGACCGAGGATTCTTCGTGGCAGCAGGTGAGCAGCTCGGGATCTTTGTTGCCGCCGAAGTTGATGAGCGATTCGTGGAGTCCGCGGAAGCTGGAGCCGGGATTGGCGGCGACGTATTCGAAACCCAGCGACTTGATGACCTCGGCCATGAAATCGGAACCGGGCCGGTCGGTGGTGTATACGTCGACGTGCGGCGGAGGAGCGGTTTCTCGGGCAGCCTGCGCGGCCGAGGGCTGCGGCGTGACGCCTCGCTGAGCTTGCTGTGCTTGAGTCTGCTGCTGAGCGTCGGCGAGAGGCGGCTTCGCCACCAGCGCCGCCGCGCCGGCGGCCGCGCCTTTCAGGAAACCGCGCCGGCCGGTCTTAGAAGCTTTTTCAGATGCAGCGTTTTGGGATCTCGCCATGGAGTTCTCCTTGACTCTCGTATTCCGCGAAGACCGCTCCCTGCGGTCACGGCTCGGCCCGGGGCCTCACAGTAAAATGTGTAGCTCTGAGCCGTGACCGCAGGGAGCGGTTCCCCGGTTACTTGGTCACTTCACGTTACGGCGAAAACGGCGTCAGTGTCAACACACACTTCGGCCTCGCGAGCGGGAGACGAAAGTAAAATTTCGTTGCGGCGGTTGGGGCTCTCGGACTTATCGCCGTGCGTTTCCAACCGCCAATGATTTGAATCGGAGTCTTGCCAGAGATTCAGGACGCTGGATGGCGCGCATTCTCCAAGCTTTTTGACTCCAACTCTCTGATATCAGAAGCAGCGGCTGTACAAGCCCGTCCCACTCCGGGTGCTACAAGGATCGATCCCTGAATTCTCCCGTCAGGACCCCCTTGAGAGGACCCAGCAAGGCTTTTAAGGGCCGCCGGAAGTTCAGCATCACCCCAAACGCAACGCTCCGTGCACGGAGTAACTTACGATTTGAGCATAAGAGGTGGAGGTGCGATGCTGGGCGGGGTGGAGGCGGGAAGTCGCTGAAAGGATTCGGATAAAATATTTTGGCGGGCGGCGTGAACGGCTCTCGTGCGGTTCCCGCGCCGCGGTTTGGATACGGGAAGGGCGGGCGAAGCCTGACACAAGATCGGATTATCGGCGGAACGGGGCACTTCCGCGCAACCAAACAAACGTGTTGCCGGGACGAACTACTCCGCCGGCGCATCGTCGGGTGACCCGCCCGCGGGGGCGGCATTTTCACAACTTCAGTACAATCACTCCATGGATGTTCAGGTGGGCCAACTCGAGGTGATCGTCTATATTCCGATCGAATGTTCAAAGCATCGTTGGGCCCTCAGTGTGCGACCTGTAATGAAGTGCCCGTATTACCTGTGTCTCAAGAACGAAGACAGATCCATTTATGACACGTACATGGATCTATGGTCGAAACGAGAACCCGACGTGAAATCAAACCGGCCATACGATCATTTCATGAGGCGTGGCCGACCTACGGCGAGCCGGGGGCTACAGAGGTGATAAGGCAGCAACAGAGCCGATGAGAATTTACAAAGGGACGAGATGGCTACTGGATGGCCATCATCGAGCCGCGATCATTTGCGCTCTATTCGGGCACGCGACGGTAGTTCCAGTAAGGAAGTTGACGAAGCACTGCCAGATGACATCGATCTATGTGCCAATCCTTGTAAAGGCTAGGTCGTCTGACCCCGTTCCCAGCTTCCCCGTTGATCAAGACACCAGGCAGCGGCCTCGCCACCCGAAAGTGCGGCGAGGACTGGAGGGCGAAATTTGACAAAACGCCCTATTATCAGCCGTGCCGCTTCGTCTCCTCCCAAATGTGAGCACCTTCCGGGTACCCTAGTTTGGTTTTGCCAGTCTCGTGGTCCACGACCAGACCGAGACTAAGAACGAAGGCCCACGGAATCAGAACTCTCATTGTGACTGCAACACCCGGCGAACTAGCTCGGGTGAACCCGGTAGTTTTGACGTTTTTCAACCAGAGGCCTCGCTCATTCGTTGCGTCTTCGACCTCGCCGATCACAATGTGCGTGTTCGTAGTGGAACTACTCATTTCTCCGTTGTTAATAAAATATCGAGCGCCTGAGTCGATCCAGTCCTTGCTGACCACCACGAATGCGGTTTGCTTTTGTGCCATGATCCGGCCTCCAATCTACACTCTATCTCTCCAAACGACTCCGGTGCGCTACCCGGAGGCCGGGGGAGCGGAAGCATATCAAAATAATTCCTTAAACTTCTTGGGGTCATGCTGTTTCAGCCGGACGGCGAATTCATTAGCGTAAAACATATCTGGGTAGAACCGTTGAGCCCGCACGCGGCTTGAAAATTGCGGTGCCTCTTTGTTCAACTCAAAAAGGACCAACCCAACTCCGAAGAGAACGCAAAGTGAGTCTAGACATTTGCAATACGCCAGACACTTTGTTTCCAGACCTTCCGCGGACGTTGCAAAACTTACCAGTTATGAAACACCGCTGGGAAAACACCACGAAGGCTTCTCTTCCCGGCAGGCCCACCAATCGCAGGGAGGCCGCGTCTACGTTAAGTCCTCTTCGGACCGTTTTGGCGTTCAGTGGTAGTGGGCGAAATAGAATTGCCCGGCGAGTCCTGCCAGAATCAGAACAATCCCAGTAATTCGGATGGGGGTTACCAACGATGACCATGTGTTGGGTCCGCTCTTGTCGCAGAAGGACAGCCACCAACCTACGGTAAAGACGATGCCGGCTCCGCAGCGGGGCTGCATTAGATGGAAATTACATGCCGTCGGCAAGCCGAAAACAGATAGCACTCCTGCGATGCGGCCTCCGTGCAAGCGGCCTTCGCTCGTCCGAAAAAACTCGCCCATCGGGAACTCCTTACGCTCAGCAATGTAGGATCATCCCAGCCACGGTATTGAAGACCCTTTGTCTCATATTTCCGCGCGGGCGGGTGTGTCGCAAAGGGCCCTTTGCGACGCGGCGGGGGCAGGGAAGGAATGCGCATCAAGAGCAGCTTCACAACGCAAGCTGGGCCGGCGTACCAAGCCGACGAGCGTGAATTTTCCCGCTTCGCGCCTGTATCTGCGCCAAGTCGTGGTTCAGTTGCAAGCGAAGCCAAAAACCCGCCGTGCTGCCGATGGTCTTTTCCAGCCGCACGGCCATTTCAGCCGACACGCCCGCCTTGAGGTTGATGAGGCGCGACAACGTCGCGCGAGTTACGCCAAGGGCCTTGGCGGCGTCCGTCACGTTGACACCCAGCTCGTCGAGGCAATCCCGGATAAGGTCGCCAGGGTGGTCGGGATTCTTCATCGGCATGATCTGTCCTCCTGGGAAAATATTTTGGCGGGCGGCGTGAATGGCTCGGGGGTGGTTCCCGCGCCGCGGTTTTAGATAGGGGAGGCGTCAATTTGCGCCGGGCTTTTCGGCTGAATCGACGATGAATGTAGATACCGGAACTTTTTCGGATTCCATGCGCAGCCCGAGTTGCTCGCGTAGCGCGGTGGAGAGGTCCGGGCCGGCCTCTTCGTCCCAGGAGAGCTTGAAATCGTAATCTCCATTGAGGCCGGTCTTGTCTACGCCCGGACCGTGGCCGCCGACGGCGGAGAGCAGACTCAGCAAGGAACCAATGGAGACCTTGCGCGCCGTCAGGGAGATGGGCTGACCGGACGCGGGCTTCAGCACCGCGTCGCCCGCGGGACCGGTGAATGTAAGCCGCGTTTCCTCGCTCTGGGATACCTGGAGCTTCGGTCCGTTCTTCCCGATCATCAGAGCGAATCCCGGCGTTTCGCTGGTCTTGTAGTGGAACTTCAATTGGAAACGCTCCACCAACAGGTTCTGGAGCATGGTGAGGAGCTGCTGCTCGGTGGTTTTGGAAGGGTCATCCGCCTTGGCTTCGACGTTGAAGCGTAGATCCCCGCGTTGAATCCAATCCGGTCCGGTTGTGAGGTTCTGCATGGAGACGCCATAGGCAAGGCCGATCAGGTGGCTGAGGCGTGCGTCCGTGACCACGCAGCGTCCGAGAGGAGGGGCTTCGGCCCGTTGCTGCGGGGTATAAGCGGAATCGACCCCATGACAGCCTCCTCTGACGCCATTCGGCCCGAAGGGTGCGACCTTAACCGCCGCCACTTCGAAGGCCAGCGGCGCCCCATTTTGGGCTGTCGCCGGTGACGCCGTCAGGAGGCCGCAAAGAGCCAGTCCGCAAGCGTCGTACCACCGGATCATGGTCGATTTCATTCGAACCTCCGCCGGGGAAGTCTTCCAACAACCCTGCTGGTAGAATACTACGCGCCGCCGGCAGGTCTCGCGACGCGCAGCCGACGCCTTCGTCGGCCTTTACCTGATGACCGCAATGTTTCAGAGGATTGCGGAAAGCCCGCCGGGGGGCCGGCTGCGGACCAGGGGGTCCGCCCCACAAATCCGATTGTCCAGTTAATTCGTGGACACTACTCTAGCTGGTAATGCGTGCACGTTTGGACGGTACGAGTCGTCTAGCAGGCAGAGGAGGTGTGGCCGCTATGCGAGAAGTGAACATTGCGATCGGCGTGGCGGGACTGTTTCTTTTCGCAACCAGCCCCGCCCGCGGCCAAGCTGCAGGGAAGCTAGAGTTCGAGGTGGCGTCGGTCAAGCCGATGTCCCCCGCTCCCCCATACATCCCGGCTG